>Ga0209382_10010035_pt1 | contig 11838 bp, 11 predicted proteins | sample SoiMetdeltSBSDD5_FD_187599 | JGI IMG/M metagenome (GOLD analysis project Ga0209382, IMG submission 187599) | Bulk soil microbial communities from a Populus tree surrounding site in Tennessee, USA - Soil MetaG P. deltoides SBSDD5 (SPAdes) (version 2) | ecosystem: Environmental > Terrestrial >... | reverse complement strand
GCGAGAAGGCTGGCTGGAAGTCCACAAGCTTCTTGCAAAATTTATCTATGAGGGTTGGACGCCGGCAATGGCGCGGCGGCAGAACCGGGTCAGCGCGGATAGCGGTCATCGAACCTGGAGCTTTACCAAGGGCGCGAAACTCCCCGGCGTAGAGCAGATCGTCTGGACGTACACGCTGGCAGATGTCAGGCTTGATACAGCCGAAGCTTATTGTGCGGATGTGCGCCATTGGGCGGAGAGTATTCTGTCGGACTCGGAACACCTTTGAGTTTTTAGAGAAACCTTCATGACCCAGCCTGATCCATCCTCCCCTCCGAACGATGCCTCCTCCCAGCAACGCGACACGGCTATCAAAGAATTGTTCGAACTGCTCAAAGCCGGGAAGAAAGCGGAAGCCCTCGAACTCTATCGGGAAAAATTCCACGTCGAGGCCACCCTCCCCAAAGTCAAGCTGACCGATCTCTTGCCGGAACAATGGCTCAGAGCGCCCATGCAATTATATGAGCCGCTGGAAATGGACGGCAACGTCTCCCTCGTGGAACTCATGACGCTGGTCAAATTGGCGCAATTCCGGAAAGCCGAGCGTCTCTTCGAGTTCGGCACGTTTGATGGACGAACCACTTTAAATTTGGCCGGCAACTTGCCCGAGGCCGAGGTTTACACCCTCGATCTGCCGAAACAACTTTTGAACTCCACCCAACTCTCCCTGCCAGTTGAGGATGTAAAGTACGCGGACAAAGAAGCCTCCGGCGCGCGGTATCAGGGAACCGCACCGGCCGCGCGCATTATTCAGTTGTATGGCGACTCGGCCACGTTCGACTTCGCGCCGTTCTATGGCACGCTGGATTTTATCTTTGTGGACGCCGCGCACATGTATGAGTACGTGCTCAACGATTCCCGCCACGCGCTGAAGCTGCTCCGGCCGGGCGGGGGAATCATTGCCTGGCATGATTATGGACGCGGCCCCGGCGTCACCCAAGCCTTGAATGAACTCTCTCAAACTCAGCCGGAATTCAAGAGTCTCACCCATCTCCAAGATACCACCCTCGCTGTTTTGGTCACGGCCTAAAATACACCGCGCGTTAACCTTTTCGCTGGCTCTCTCGGCGATGTGTTATAGAATACGCGCCTACCCGGCAGTCACCTCACCGGCCGGGGAAGGTCCAGGTCTATACAATTCAGGAGGCGCCGATGGCCAAACCAAAATCGAAGGGCGGGAGACTGAAAGTCCCTTTGGGATTTGGAATTAAAGACTGGTTCGTTCTGCTAGCGAGTCTCCTCGGTTTAGCAGGCTGCGCCTCTCCCAGCACCCCCACCGTCACCCCCTCCCTCTCCATTGTCTACCACATCGCGGCGGAAGCGACGTACAAAAACATCGAAGTCAATCAAGGCCGGCTCACCTACACCTTCTTTGAAGACACCGAAAACCGGTGCGCGAACTGGGTTGCGCAAAGTCCGTGTTGGACGGACAATGATCTGCAAACCAAAGCGATAGCGCTTTCGGCCGAGGAAGTTAATACGTTAGTCACTCTCATCCGCCAGACAGATTTCATGAAATTGGAGGGGACGTACGGCGGGGCTTTTGAGGGGATCCGATATTATGCTTATAGCTTGAAGGTGCAATTAGCCGATGAAGCCAAGGAAGTCATTTATCAAAGCTTCCCCGGGTCCGAAGCGAAGCCGGAAGCCTTCAATAAATTAGAGGCGCGCTTGCACGAACTGGTCCTGGAGAAAATCCAATAATTATTCGTTCCATCAGTTCCATCCGTTGACTCAAACATCAGAAAGATCACTTATGAAAATCAATCTCAAAATCAAACGCTTCAACCCGGAAACCGACCCCCAGCCGCATTGGGAAACCTACCCGGTCGAGGTCGAACCTGCCGACCGTTTGCTGGATGCGTTGCATCAAGTCAAGTGGTTTCACGACGGCACGCTCACGCTGCGGCGCTCGTGCGCGCACGGCATCTGCGGCTCGGACGCCATGCGGATCAATGGGCAGAACGCGCTGGCCTGCAAAGTGCTCATCCAAAATGTGGTCAAAGACGGTGGCACGGTCACGATCGAGCCGCTGCTTGGACTGCCGCTGATTAAAGATTTGATCGTGGACATGGAACCGTTCTTCGATCATTACCGGTCGGTGCTGCCCTACTTCGTCAACGACGAACCGCTGCCGGAGGATGGGCGTGAACGCCGGCAGAGTCCCGAAAATCGGGAACGATTTGATCAAGGGACCAAGTGCATCTTGTGCGCCGCCTGCACCACCGGTTGTCCCTCGTTCTGGGCCAATGACGAGTACGTCGGCCCGGCGGCTATCGTTCAGGCCCACCGCTTTATCTTCGACGACCGGGATCGCGCCGCCGATGAGCGCCTGCAAATTCTCAACGAACAGTTCGGCGTCTGGCGCTGCCGCACGGTCTTTAACTGTACCGAGGCCTGCCCGCGCGATATTCCCGTGACGCAACTCATCGGAGAAGTGAAGAAAGCGCTGGCGACGGGCCAACTCGATTAAAGCCGCCCACCGCTATGGAACTCGTTGACCCGGATTTCCCGCGCAAGCCTAAAGTCCTCATCGCCGATGATGACTGGCTTAACCGCGACTTGCTGGAGAACTACCTCGCCCGCATGGGCGCCGACGTCGTCTCCACCACGGACGGCTCCAAAGCGCTGGAGCTGGCGATTGCCGATCCGCCTGATTTGATTCTGATGGACATGCAAATGCCGCGGATGGACGGCTTGGAGGCTTGTAAACATCTCAAGGCGCATCCATCCACGCAGTTCGTCCCGCTAGTCATTATCACGGCCATGGAGGGGGACGAAGAAAAAATTAAAGCGCTGGAAGCCGGCGCCGATGACTTCATCACCAAACCTTTTTCATCTTTCCTGCTGATGACTCGCCTGCGGGCGTTGCTCAAGATCAAGCAGCTCAACGATCAACTCCAAGACCGCAACCAGCTACTGCATCGCGTGCTCAGCCGCTACCTCGCGCCCGAAGTGACGGACACGATCCTGACCGACCCGGAGAAATATCTGCGCCTGGGCGGCGAGGTCCGGCGGGTCACCGTGCTCTTCACCGACCTGCGCGGCTTTACCGATTTCACCGAGAAACACACCGCGGCGGAGGTCGTGGAGACGCTCAACCGTGTCCTGTCTGAATTAACGCAAGTAGTCTTCAAGTATCGCGGCACCTTCGATAAATATCTGGGGGATGGATTGATGGCCTTCTATGGCGCGCCGCTCTCCAGCCCCGACGATCCGCTGCGGGCGGTGCGGACCGCACTGGAGATGCAGGCCGTGTTCGAGAAGCTGCGCGCGGCCCCCGGTAGCCTGCTGGATGACCTTCGGCTGGGAATCGGTCTGCATTCCGGCGAGGCCACCGTCGGCAATATTGGCTCAGAACGCGTCATGGATTACACAGTCATCGGCGATACGGTCAACGTGGCCGAGCGCCTGACTGAAGAGGCCCGGCCCGGCGAAATTCTCATCAGCCAAGCGACGTACGATCTCGTCAAAGACCAAATCGTCGCCGAAAGTTCGGAGTCGCGCGCGATTCGGGGTCGCACGGAACCGGTGACGGTGTACGCTCTCCAGAATACTCCCCCCAGTTAAGTTAGGGAGCGCTGCAGACACGCTCGCCTAAAATCGGGTTATAATTCCTTCACTCGCCCCAGTAGTTCAACGGATAGAACAGGGCACTCCTAAGGCTCTGATGTGGGTTCAATTCCTGCCTGGGGCATTTTTTAAGGTTCAACTCGATTGAAATGTGCCCTTGGAGCAAACTCAAACCACTTTGAGTTTTGAGCTGGCGCCTCCGTCATCCGTCCTTCGTCGTCCGTCGTTTACCTTCTTTCGTCGCTCGATTTGACGACGCCTGCCCCCTGTGCTACTATCTTAAATGAAAGAGACTTCTTATTTATTTCGTTCGTCGTTCGGATTTATTTCTGCACTCATCTTCCCAGTAATTCCTGAACGTTGGCTGGCGTTGTTCCTGAACAGTGTTCCATTCGGCTGACCCTTCAGCCGGTTGCCTCCACCGAGGCGGTTCGAAGTGGGCAGCGAATGCCAATGGGGAAGTGATTAAGGTGAGCGCCAGAGAGCAGTCCGGGCACTCGCCTTTTGCTTTAATCCTAGAAGGAGTTGTCTGGTGAATGTAAGTTTGGAATTCTTTCTCCGGCTAATTGGGATGGTCGGTTTAGCGGTGGCCGGTGTGTATCTGGGAGTTGGACTCTCGGGGGCGGCGCACACCCCGCCGGAACTTTGGGCAGTCATCTTTGGATTAGTGGGAGCCTTGGTTGGTTTAGTCGTCACCCCCTTCCTCACCACCCGTCCGGCCCGCGCACTGCGAGCGCGCATCAGCGAAATGCCGGCGGCGGTACTGGTCGCCGGAATGATCGGCCTGATCGTCGGCTTGAGCATCGCCGGCTTGCTGTCGTTTCCGCTCTCGCTCCTGCCGGTGCCCTTCGGCCAAATCCTGCCGATGGTGGGCGCGGTAATTTTCGCCTGGCTGGGGATCGCCGTCTTCGTCATGCGTCAGCGCGATATTTTTTCTCTGTTTCGGGGACGCTTGCCCGGACGCTTGGCCGCTGAAGGCGCCGGGATGGCGAATGAAGGTCGGAGCGTGCTGCTCGACACGAGCGTCATCATTGATGGCCGGATCGCCGACATCTCTCGCACGGGTTTCATCTCCGGCATTATCCTGGTGCCCCGATTCGTGCTGAATGAACTGCAACACATTGCCGACTCGGCAGACGTGCTGCGGCGCAATCGTGGTCGCCGGGGCTTGGAAGTCCTTAACCGCCTGCAAAAGGAATCGGCCGTGCCGGTGCGTTTCACGGATATGGAAGTCTCCGGCGCGCGCGAGGTGGACGACAAGCTGGTCATCTTAGGCAAGCAGCTGAATTGTGCGATCATCACCAACGACTACAACCTTAACCACGTCGCGCAACTGCAAGGCGTCAGCGTGCTCAACATCAATGAGTTGGCGAACGCCGTCAAGGCCGTCTTCCTACCCGGCGAGACGCTGCATGTAAACATCCTCCAGGAAGGTCGCGAGCCGGGCCAGGGCGTAGGCTATTTGGAGGACGGCACAATGGTCGTGGTGGACGAAGGCCATCGGCACCTCAATGAAGAGGTGATGGTCATCGTCACCAAAGTTTTGCAAACCACCGCCGGACGCATGATCTTCGCGCGGATCGAAAACAACAAGTAACCACTCGCCCCAGGCCCCATGCCTCTCCTCCTTTACAACACCCTCACTCGTAAGAAAGAAGCCTTCGTACCGCTGACCGAGGGCCGGGTACACATGTACGTCTGCGGCCCAACCGTTTACGATCACGCCCACATCGGCCACGCCAAGACCTACGTGGCGTTTGATGTCATCGTTCGCTTTCTGCGCTACGCGGGTTATACCGTCCGCTATGTCCAGAACATTACGGATGTCGGGCACTTGCTGGATACCGGCGAGGACCGGGTTCTCAAAGGCGCCGCACGCGAACGTATTGAGCCGATGGAGTTGGTAGAGCGCTATACCCGAAGTTATTTCGAGGATATGGCGGCCTTGGGCGTGGTGCCGCCGGACATTGCACCCCGCGCCTCGGCGCATATCCCGGAACAAATCGAAATGACCAAGACGCTTCTTGAGCAGGGACAGGCCTACGAGGTGAATGGCTCGGTTTACTTTGACGTGCGCTCGTTCCCGGAATACGGCAAACTCTCCGGCCGCAAGCTGGAAGAACTCGAGGAAGGCGCGCGGGTCACCGCCCGCGAGGAAAAGCGTCATCCGGAAGATTTCGCCTTGTGGAAGCGGGCCGAACCGGACCACATCCTGCGCTGGCCGAGTCCGTGGGGCTGGGGCTATCCGGGCTGGCACATTGAATGCTCGGCGATGGCAACGAAATATTTGGGGAAGACCTTTGATCTTCATGGCGGGGGGTTGGACAACATTTTCCCGCACAATGAATGCGAAATTGCTCAGGCCGAAGCCGCCACGCATCAGCCGTTTGCCAATTACTGGTTGTTGACCGGTTCGCTGACGGTGGACGGCGTGAAGATGAGCAAGAGCCTGGGCAATTTCATCACGATCAAAGACGCGCTCAAACGCTACCAGCCGGAGGCGCTGCGCTTCTTTATCCTCTCCGGTCACTATCGGAATCCAATTGATTTTTCGGATGACGCGCTGGAGGCCGCGCGCCAAGGCTGGGAGCGATTAGTCGCGCCGGCTCTGGCCGTCCGCGAACGGTTGCGCTCCCCCGCGCTCCCGGATGGTTCGAGCGGCGAAATAACGGGCCGGGTGGCCGAGACCCGCAACAAGTTTCTGGCCGTGATGAACGACGATTTCAACGCGCCCGCGGCCATCGCTTCCCTGTTTGATTTCTCCAAAGTGGTCAACACGCTGCTCAACGCCGAGACGCCGCCCACGCGCCCGGCGCTGGAAGCCATAGACGCGCTGTACCGCGAGCTGGGCGGGCAGGTGTTGGGCATCATTCCCGAGCAGGCGCTGTCGGCCGTCAATGCCGAGCGCGAGGCCGGACTGATCCGCCTCTTGATTGAGATGCGCACTCAGGCTCGCCAGCGGAAGGACTTCGCCCAATCCGATGCTATCCGTGACCGGCTGCGGGATTTGGGAGTCGTCTTGGAAGATGGGAAGGGGGAGACGACGTGGAAATTTATCTAAGGACCAAGGATTCAAGGGCCAAGGACCAAGGTTATCAAGGTTATGAGGCTTTGGTCCTTGGTCCTTGGCCCTTGGTCCTTCTTTTCTTCTCCCTTGTCTAAGGAAATTCTTTACCGCCGCAATGCCGTGCGCGAGTGCTTGCGCGCCGGCCGCCGCAAACTGCATCGGTTGGTGATTGCGGAAGAGGCCGACTTGGCTGGGCTGCAAGACCTTGTGGCCGAAGCGCGGCGGCGAAAACTTCCCATTGAGCGGACAACTAAAAAAGAACTCAACCTCGCGACTCACGGCGAGCCGCATCAGAACATCCTCCTCGAAGTCGGGCCGTACCCCTATAGTGATCTCACAGAAATTATGGATCGCGCCGCCGCGCGCGGGGAGCTGCCCTTTCTCTTACTCCTGGATCTGGTGCAAGACCCGCGCAATGTCGGCGCGCTATTAAGGACGGCGGAGGCCGCGGGCGCGCATGGGATTGTCATCCAGGAAAGGCGAGGCTGCGAGATCACGCCGACGGTCGTGACGACCTCGGCTGGAGCCACCGAGCATTTGCTGGTCGCGCAAGTGACCAATTTAGTGGAGGCCATCCGCTGGCTTAAGCAGCACGAGGTCTGGGTCGCCGGTCTGGCCTTGACGCCGGAGGCGCAAGCTTTGGATGAGGCGGACCTTAACCGGCCCCTCGGGTTAGTAATTGGTAATGAAGGGGATGGCTTGCGCCGACTGGTTCGCGAGCGCTGCGATTTTCTGGTGACGCTGCCGATGTTTGGACACGTGGAATCCCTCAATGCCGCGGTCGCCGGCTCAATTGCTTTATATACGGCCCGTCAAGCTCGCAACCCAAAGTAGGAAAAGACTGTCAGGCTCCAACATTCCCCTAACAATCCAACCAATTTGGGGTTGCGTTAGGCGCAGAGAGGGCTACAATCAATCCTAAATGAGCGACCCAACTTCCATCTCCAGTCCACCTAAAAACAAGATGGGCGCCGGTAGTAGCGTCGAACTCAAAGCCTTCGTGGCGCGCATTGAAGAGCGGGTGGAGCATTATCTTCAACCCCGCAGCGACAACGAGGAGCAGCGCGATCATCTGCGGCACGTCGCCGACCGCACCCGCTGGCTCTACTATAGTGAACTGCAGCGCGAGAACCCCGGGGCGAGCGTGCGCATCTCTTCGCACGAGGACATGCTCATCGAAGCCTGCGTCCTCAGCCACGACATCGGCAAATGGATTCCGCGCGAGGAGCTGCAGGCGCTGGTCCCCCTCAGCCCGGCGGAAGTTGAAGCCACTTTCCAGGAACTGAAGTTCACCCCCGACCAAAGCGAATTATTTCTACTCGGCGTCCGTCGCCGCTTTGCGCTAGAACGCGATGGCTACGTGGCCGAATATGATTCAGCGCATCACCTGGTCAGCGCCTATCTCTTGGCCGCCGATGCCAGCCTGGGCTTTCATCAGTTAGAGGCCGGCGACCGAGAGCGACTGATCAACATGATCGTCGGTCACCAGTTTGGCAGCTATTTCAAGGAACGCCTGCTGAACCTGAGTATGGAAGATACCGAAGTGACCACCGGCATGCTGATGGACATCACCACGCCCGAGCGCGTGATCGGCGACCTGCTCGCGTGCTCGTTCCATGATGCCGATATTTCCGATTTATTATTCGTGGGCAGTCTGGAGCGCCGACCGAATCGCGAAGAGATTTTCCACACCGGCGGGTTGGTCAAAATTTTGATGATTAACTTCACGAACGTGATCAACCACACCCCGCGCGCCCCCACCGATTTGAACGAGTGCCTGCGCTCCTGCCAAGCCACGGTGAATAGCGTCTGCAAGGAATTCATTACGCCGACGGCGATCAAACACGGGCACCGCTGGCGGCGTCAGGCGCGGCGCTTCCTCGCCATCCTCCGAGAAAAGTCCGTGTTCGAGAAAATCAGTTCGATTTTGGACACGAAAGGGAAACCAACCGCCGAAAATGTCGCGGCGGCGCGGGTAATCACGCACATGCAAGCCCGCAGCTTTTTGAAAGGGCCGGAAGAGGAGTAATAACTCCGTGATACGTGACCCGTGACTCGTGATAATCTGTCACGAGTCACGGGTCACGTATCACGTTTCTTTCCACGGGTCTTTGAAGTTCCTCACCACCACCGGATCAAAATCCAACTGGCGCGGTGAGGTTACCAGCCAGCGCACAACCTCCGCCACTGACTCCGGCTTCATCATCCGACTCATGACTGACGCCGGTGCCCGCCCCTCCCAAATGGGCGTTTCAATGGCGCCGGGACACACCGCCAATACACGAATATTGTGTGGCTTGCCCTCTAGCGCCAGCGCCTCCGACAGCCCATTCAAGCCAAACTTCGTGACCGAATACGCGGCAGAGTCCGGATAAGCTTCCACACCCGCCGCCGAGCTGATATTGACGATCTGCCCACCGCCTCGCCGCCGGAGATGGGGCCAAGCCGCTCGGCACAACAAAAACGCGCCGCGCAAATTCACGGCGAGCATTTGATCCAAGAGGGCAGTGGACGTTTCGGCGAACGGTACGAGTTGAAAAATACCGGCGTTGTTGACCAGAATATCTATCCCGCCGAAAACTCGGGCCGTCTCCTGCGCCAGATGTTCAATTTGATTTTCATCGGATAGATCGGCGACGATGGCGCGGGCCTCGCCGCCCGCCGCTTTAATTTCTGCGCCAACCGCTTGCAGCGGCTCAAGCCGTCTCCCCGCCAGCACGCAGCGCGCGCCTTCCGCGGCCAGCGCCCGCGCAATCGCAGCCCCCAACCCGCTCCCCGCGCCGGTGATGATCGCGATTTGATCGGTGAGACGCGGTTCCATAGTTTGTGAGATGAGGTAAGAGTTAGAGCGTAATAGGTGACGAGTGACCCGTGACACGTGAAAGTTTTTCACGCGTCACGGGTCACTCGTCACGCTTCACAGGTCACGGAGTCTTCTTACAAGGGTATATTCCCATGCTTCTTCGCCGGATTGGTGTCGCGCTTATTTTGCAGCATCTCCAGGCCATTGATCAATCGAGGCCGGGTCTCGCGCGGCTCGATCACATCGTCAATGTAGCCCCGGCTGGCCGAGACGTAAGGATGGGCGAACTTCTCGGTATATTCCTTGACCAATTCAGCTTTGCGGGCCACCGGGTCTTTGGCTTCTTTCAATTCCGCGCGGAAGATAATGTTCACCGCGCCCTCCGGCCCCATGACCGCGATTTCAGCCGTCGGCCAGGCCAGATTCAAATCGCCCCGGATGTGCTTGGAACTCATTACGTCGTAAGCGCCGCCATAGGCCTTGCGGGTGATGATAGTGAGTTTGGGGACTGTAGCCTCGCAGTAGGCATATAGCAATTTTGCGCCAGCTCGGATAATACCGCCATGCTCCTGCTTCACGCCGGGCATAAAGCCGGGCACATCTTCAAAGGTCACAATCGGAATATTGAAGCAATCGCAAAAACGGATGAAACGCGCTGCCTTCTCGGAAGCGTTAATGTCCAGGACGCCGGCCAGCACGGCCGGTTGGTTGGCGATGATCCCCACACTGTGCCCGCCTAAGCGCGCGAAGCCCACCACCACATTCGTGGCATAGTGCTCGTGCAGTTCAAAGAACTCGCCTTTATCCACCGTGAGCCGGATGGCTTCTTTCATGTCATACGGCTTATTCGGGTTATCCGGCACCAGCGTGTCGAGCGCCGCCTCCATCCGCAGCGGGTCGTCGGCGCCATCCGCAAAGGGCGGGTCTTCCATGTTGTTCTGCGGTAAATACGAGAGCAGCTTGCGCAGGAGGTACAGACAATCCGCTTCATTCTCGGCCACGTAATGGCAGACGCCGGAGGTCGAGGCATGGACACTCGCGCCGCCCAGGTCTTCAAAAGAAACATCCTCATGCGTTACACTCTTCACCACATCCGGGCCGGTGACAAACATATAGGAGGTGTCTTTGACCATGAAAATAAAATCGGTGAGGGCCGGGGAATAGACCGCGCCGCCCGCGCACGGCCCCATGATGGCGGAGATTTGGGGAATGACCCCCGAGGCCAACGTGTTGCGCAGGAAGATGTCGGCGTACCCGCCGAGTGAGACCACACCTTCTTGAATTCGCGCCCCGCCCGAGTCGTTGAGGCCAATCACTGGAGCGCCGTTCTTAATCGCCATTTCCAGAATCTTTACAATTTTTTCCGCGTGCACCTCGCCCAGCGAACCGCCGAAAACCGTAAAGTCCTGGGAAAAAACATAAACCAACCGGCCATCAATCGTGCCCCAACCGGTCACCACCGAGTCAGCCAAGAACTTCCGGTCGCTCAACCCAAAGTCCGTGGTGCGATGGGTCACGAGCATATCGGTCTCGCGGAAAGAGCCTTTGTCGAGCAACAAATCCAAGCGTTCACGAGCCGTCAAGCGACCCCGCTTGCGCTGGGTTTCGGCGCGTTCCAGACCTTTGGCTTCTTCTTTTATTCGGCGAAGTTTTTCAATTTTTGGATCAAGTGTCATGCGCGTCTCCAGAAAAGAGAAGAGAGAGAAAGAGAAAAGAAGAGATCAATCTGAGAAAACGTCTCGGACACTGCGACGCAAGAGTACGCCCCAGACGACACCTAAGATGACCACGTTGAGGAATAGAGTAAAAGGGCCCGTCACTTGCATGTAATCCGCCCGACTCAATACCCAGCGATTAAACCAATTCTGCGCTACATAAAGACTAAGGGCAACTAAGACACCGATGCGGCCCCAGTGTTTCAGCCGCCACAAACCAAAGCTCACGCTTCCAAAAATCAGGCCCCAAAAGGCATCGCTGGCAATGAGATAGATCGGGGAAACTTTGACCGGTAACTGGCTTACGAACGGATAACGCAGAATCCCGTGGATTACACCGAGCAGGTTAAACACCGCTAAACAGAACACCCCACAGGCCAGGAGGGTTACGGAAACAGGTCGAGACATAAAGAGGTCCGAAGTCGCCAATCCGAAGTCCAAAGTCGCCGGGCTGAAGTCAAAAACGACCGACTTGGGACTCTGCGAAGCGCCCTTTAGGGTAGGACATCGGACTTCGGACTTATGGCTCTCCCGACTTGAGCGGGATTATGGTCAAAAAGCGGTCAAGACGAGCAACCGAAAATGGTCAAAGTTGCGATAGCCAAAACCGCGCCGATTGAGCCATTTGATTTTTAGATTGA
>Ga0209382_10010034_pt1 | contig 11839 bp, 7 predicted proteins | sample SoiMetdeltSBSDD5_FD_187599 | JGI IMG/M metagenome (GOLD analysis project Ga0209382, IMG submission 187599) | Bulk soil microbial communities from a Populus tree surrounding site in Tennessee, USA - Soil MetaG P. deltoides SBSDD5 (SPAdes) (version 2) | ecosystem: Environmental > Terrestrial >... | reverse complement strand
GGGCGCGCCGTTGCGACTTCCCATCCAAGGTTCCCCACGTGTTTGCGTAGCTGGCGGCTGCCACGCTTCGCGTCTATGTTCTGACCCAGGTCGCGTCGAGTGGGAGACGGATCGAGTGAGATGGGTTCGACGCGACGCTGTGCACGTTCTCGGACACGCTAGCAGCATCGATGCGAGCCCATCCGTCTGGCCGACAAGAGTCGTACGGCTGTGCTGAAGACCTCGCGAACGGTAGCGCGAGACGTTGGATGTAAAAGTGGAGCGGCTTATGAGACGGTGGTACACCCTTGCTATCGCCCTCACGCTGCTTTGTCAGTCAGTGCTGGCGCAGGAAACCGGCTCCGTCTCCGGCACTGTGACCCAACCCAACGCTGAGACGCTTCCCGGTGTCCTGGTCGTCGTGGCGGGCAACGCCCTAGCCACCCCGGTGACCACGACCACGTCCGCATCGGGACAGTATGCCCTCCCCAGGGTGCCCCCAGGCGAGTACGTCATCACGTTTTCACTCGCGGAGCGAGGCACCGAAAAACGGACCGTAGAGGTGCGGGGACAGCAGGATTCGGTTATCGATCTGGTCATGCAGCTCCGCTTCTTGCAGGAGGTCGTGGTCACCGCTCGAAAGGTGCCTGAAAACCTTCAGGCGGTCCCGGTTGCAATCACGGCTCTCGGCAGCGAAAGCCTCGCGCACTCGGGTGCTGCCAATATCGCGGAGATCAATCGGTACTCGCCGAACACCACTCTCGATTTCACCGCCGGCCTCTCAGGGGCATCCTCGGTGCTCACAGCGTTCATTCGTGGAATCGGGCAGGCGGATTTCGCAACCAATTTTGAACCCGGTGTCGGCTTCTACGTCGACGACGTCTACTACGCACGCACCGTGGGTTCGGTGATCGATCTCCTGGACATCGACCGAATCGAAGTACTCAGAGGCCCCCAGGGGACGCTCTTCGGGCGCAATACCAGCGGCGGAGCGATCCGGGTCGTGACCCGGGATCCCGGCGATCATTTCAGGCTTGCGGGTGACGTGACGGTCGGGAGCTGGAACCGCCTCAATGTGAGGACGGCGGTCGACGGACCGATTGCGCACTCGCTTTCCGGCTCATTCGCCATGTCGGTGAAGAGTGCGTCTGGTTGGGGTGAAGTCATCAGGTTTCCGGGCCCGACCGCTTCTGACATCACTAAACCTGGAGTCGGTGAACAGGGCGACGAGAACGATCGTACGCTGCGGGCCAAGCTGCTGTGGAGACCGGCGACGGCTCTGACGTTCAGCCTGTCCGGCGAGTCAGCCCGGGTCCGTGGCGCGGGCCCGCTGGTTCGCAACGTGCAGATCGATTCGAATACCGGTGTCATCAGCGCCCTCTACAACGGGTGTCTCGCTGGCCTGGCGCCGCCTCCCGCGTGCACGCTCGGACCGGAGCGACAATCCATATTCGGAGTCAACGTCGACGCTGATCCCACCAATGACAGGACGCCGTTCCAGGCGGCCTTCGTGTCCCCCGCCAACCGCAACCAGAGCTACGCGTCCTCGATCGACAGCTACAACGACATCGACACGCATGGCTTCAGCGTTGTGTCCGACTGGGCCGCGTCCAGGTCGTTCGTCCTGAAGTCGATCACCGCGTATCGGAATCTCGACGCGGACTTCGCGAGCAATACGTCAGGGACACCGCTCGCGATGGGCAATTCCAGATTCCTTATGAAGTCCTCGCAGCTCAGCGAGGAGCTCCGGTTGACTGGACCGGGAGCGCACGGTCTCGTGAACTGGCTCGCGGGACTCTACTTCTTCAAGGAAGACGGCGAGACCACGGACATCGCCACGCTCGGATCCGGCCTCGGCAGCGTGATGGGCCCGGCCCGAACCGAGACGACTAGCTATGCCGCGTTCGGTCAGGTCGGGTACGACATTACAAGGAAGGTCGGTCTGACCGCGGGACTCCGGTATACCCACGAAAACAAGACTTTCCAGACCGACTTTCGCGACCTGTCGACGCTCGCCTATGAGCTGGGGGAGGCCGGTGTCCCCGGTTTGCTGGAACGCGCGCTCGCGGATGGCGATCCGGAGCTCAATTACCCGGCCCAGCAGGATGGCAAGACCTTCGACCACGTCGATCCCCGAGTCGGCATGGAATACCGCCCGCGGGAAGGCACATTAGCTTATGTGTCCTATGCCGGAGGATACAAGTCAGGGGGCTGGTCGAGCCGTACGATTCTTCCCCTCCTGAATTTCGCGGACTACGGTGCCGAGACTGTTTCCACATTCGAGGCGGGAGTGAAGAAGCAGTGGCAGAAACTGCGGGCCAACGCCGCGCTGTTTCACACCCATGCCAACGACTTTCAACTGGTCGTGGTTGCGGAAACGGTCGCCCCCGTCGTAGAAAGCTCCGGCGGCGCAGAGATGTACGGCGCGGAGTTCGAGTTCGACGCCCGGCCGACCGGCGCCATGGCCATCTCGGGATCGGTCGGCTATCTGCATTCCGCGTACACGAGCACGCCGCCAAATTCCCTGGTGCAGAAGGCTTTCAGACTGATCGATGCCCCGGCGTGGCAGAGCAATGTTTCCCTGGCCTACACGTGGCCGGTCGGTCGGGCCGGCCTGAGCGCGTATGTGGATCACTCCTACGTCAGTACCCACGCCAACGACGCGCTGAATACGCCTGCCCTAATCGAAGACGGCTACCAGGATTTGCACGTGGCGGCGGGCTACCGTCCGGCGGGAGGCAAATGGGAGCTGGTGAGCGGCATCAGAAACGCGTTCGACGAGCGGCGAGTGGTGACCGGGTTTGCAAACCTGGCCGGCCTGGGGTTCGTCAACGAAGTCGTCAATATGCCTCGCAATTGGTACACAACCCTGCGCTTCTTCTTCTAGGCGCATAACGCCGAAGGAAGTGTTCCCGAGCTAGGGACCGGACGATGGAGTTTAAGGCCGGACAAATCGTCGCCGAACGCTACCAGCTGCGCCTCCTCCTTGGCCGCGGCGGCATGGGAAGCGTCTGGCGAGCGCGCTCTCTCGTCGACGATACCGTCGTCGCGTTGAAGCTCCTGAACGCGGGCGATGCCGATCCGAGACCTCTGGCGGCGCGGTTCATGCGCGAAGCGCGCGCAGCCTCGGCACTCACCTCCCCGCATATCGTCCGCGTACTGGATTTCGGAGTCGACGCCGCCATCCCGTTCATTGCGATGGAGCTGCTCGAAGGAGAAAGCCTCGCGGCGCGCTTGCGCCGAGTGACGCGACTCACGGCGTCGGACACGGCGACGCTCATCTCGGAAGTTGCCAGCGGCATCGCACACGCGCACGCCGCGGGCATCGTGCACCGTGACCTCAAGCCAGACAACGTCTTTCTCGCAATCTCAGGCGACGGAGCGGTTGCGAAGGTCGTTGATTTCGGTATTGCCAAGGTCATTGACGAGCCCGGCTCCGGCGTGGCGTTGACCGAGCCGAACGCTGTGCTCGGAACGCCCCAGTACATGGCGCCCGAGCAGATTCAAGGCGCCTCGGTGGACTACCGTGCGGATCTGTGGTCGCTGGCCGTCATTGCGTTCGAATGTCTGACGGGGGTGCGCCCGTTCCGCGCCGCGACCTTCGGCGAACTCTCAATTGCGGTGTGCTCCAAGCCCATTCCGATCGCGTCTGCCGTGGCCTTCGTACCAGACGGCTTCGACGCATGGTTCGCGAGAGGCACGGATCGCGATCCGGCCGGTCGTTTTCAGGGTGCGGCGAAGCTCGCCGATGCATTGATGCGAGTGTGCGCGACTGCTGGAGCGGTCGAGCCCGCTGACAGCCGTTCGACCCCGAACATCCAGGAACTCACCGCAATCGAGAGCAGAGCAACCCGCTCCGGGGTCACCTCGCCAGCGCAGACCGCGGCGCGGCAGGTGCTGCTCGCGAGCAGCGTCGAAGCCGAAGCGCAACTCATGGAGCGGCTCGGCGATCACCACCCGCGCCTCCTGGACAAACAGCGAGAGCTGTTCCGGTCCGTTGGGCTTGCGCAGGGCGGCGTCATCTGCGATGAATCGTCGAGCAGCGCCATACTGGCCTTCAGCCAGCCCGAAGACGCAGTTTTGGCGGCAGTGCAGCTGCAGCGGCTCGCCTCCGGCCTGCAGTGGCCCGCAGGTGCCGCCGTCCGGTGGCAGATGGCGATCGACGTCTGCGGGCAGCCAGCCACGAGCGCGGGCATCTCGATGCCCGATCGAGCGCTCGTCCGGGAGCTGAGTCGCATCGCACACGGGGGCCAGATTCTCCTCACGTCGGCGGTCCGGCAACGGCTGTCACCGCTGGCGGGAATCGTTCTGACCGAACTGGGCGAGCACCACGTCGACGCCGATCATCCGGCGACCCTGCGGCTGTTTCAAGCGCACGCCCAGGGTCTGCTCGGCGAGTTCGGGCCGCTGCGCGTCGGCCTTGTCGCGCACCACAACCTCCCGGCCGAGGCCACCGAGTTCGTCGGCCGCAATACTGAACTGGAGGAGGTGGAGCAGCTGCTGGGTGAAGCTCGCCTCGTAACGCTGGTCGGTCCCGGCGGCATCGGCAAGTCACGTCTTGCGCGACGCGCGGCCGCGCGCCGCATGGCCGCCGCGCCTGACGGCGTCTACTTCGTACCGCTCGCCGCGGTGCGTGATCCGCAGTTCGTCGCGTCGGCGGTGGCATGCGTGCTTGGTGTGGTCGAGCAGGGAGGCCGGCCCGCGATTGATGTCCTGGTCCAGCACATGGCCGGACGCGAGATGCTTCTCGTCCTCGACAACTTCGAACAGGTCATCGAGGCCGCCCCGGATCTCGTCCGGCTCTCTCGCGAGGTGCCGAAGCTGTCGCTCTTGGTCACCAGCCGCGTGCCGCTGCACCTGGAAGGCGAACGCGTCTACGCAGTCCCACCCCTTGGCCTGCCGGCACTGGACGGAGTCATCGATCTGGACGATCTCGCGCGGCATGATGCGGTGTCCTTGTTCGTCAACGGCGCGCGCCGCGCCAACGCCGACTTCTCGCTCGACGAGCGGAACGCGCCTGCGGTTGCCGAAATCGTCAGGCTCCTCGACGGCCTTCCCCTCGCGATTGAGCTGGCCGCGGCGCGGACACGGCTGTCCCCTCCCGATCAGCTCAAGCGTGAATTGAAGCAGCGACAGACTTCGCTGCGCGATCGCAGCGGCGACGTCGCTCGCCGGCACCAGACGCTGCATGACGTCATCGCCTGGAGCCACGAGCTGCTCGGCCCGGCCGAGCGCGCGTTGTTCCGGCGCCTGTCGGTGTTTGTCGGCGGGTTCAGCGGGCGCGACGTCGACGCCATCGTCGCGGACGCGCTCACCGGGGATGGTACGGCCGGACTCCACCAGCTGCTTGACAAGAGCCTGGTCCGACGCGAAGTGTCCGATAGCCGCGAGCGTCTGCTCATGCTCGAGTGCATTCGAGAGTTCGCCGCTGAAGAACTGGAAAAAGCCGACGAGGGACGCGCGCTGCGCGCGCGACACGCACAGTTCTATCGTGACTTGGCGGTCGAGACGGAGCCCGGACTCCGGCGCGAAGGCGCGACGTCAGCGCGTGACCACTTGGCTGCAGAGAACGGCAACTTGCGCGCGGCGCTGGAGTGGTGCCTGCGTGAAGGCGCTGCGGACACCGGCATTGAGATCGCGGCAAACATCTGGCGGTATTGGCAGAGCGTCGGCTGGCTCCAGGAGGGGCGTCGGTGGCTGGTCGAGTTGCTGGCCAAGCCGGAGCTGTCGGTGACAATGCGCGCCAAGGGCCTGTCTGCGCTGGCGGCCCTTGCCTACTGGCAGGGCGACTATCCGACCGCCATCGCCCGCTACCGGGACGCCCTCGACTTGTACCAAAACCTCGGCGATCGCCTGGACGTCGCCAGCGCGCTTTTCGGGATCAGCACGAGTACCACGTGGAGCGGCGACAGCGCGACCGGCGAACGGCTCGCCAACGAGGCACTCGCGATCTTCGAGGATCTGGGTGCGCGCGAGCAGATCGGGATGGTGCGCATGGCCCAGGGATTCGCCCGTTGGATGCAGGGCGACCTCGCCGGCGCGCGACCGTTGTGGGAGACCTCGGTCGAGATTGCGCGCGAGGCAGGCGACGGGCTGGAGGCCGCGCACAAGGCCTTGGCGCTCGCCTCGATCACCTTTCAGGAGGGCCGAACCGACGAGGCGCTGCGCTCGTCGATCGCCTCGATGAACGAGCTGCTGGACCGCCGTAACGTCGCCTTGACCGTCATGGCCATCGATTGGATTGCCGCCATGATCGTGGAGCGCGCGCCGGAGCTCGCCGGACGACTGGCCGGTGCCGCCGCGCAGCTGCGCAGTCCACTCGGCGGTGGAATGCGGCCGGAAGCCTGTGGACTGCCCAACGTCCGGGAGGTTGCCTCGCACCGGCTCACGAATGACGGGTTCACACGCGCTTACAATGCGGGCCGGCGTCTGTCGCTCGCCCATGCCGTCGACATGGCGCGCGGGGCGATCGATCTCGATGCGGCGACGGCCATCCAGACGGGAGACAACCTCTCATGACGACTACCAGACTCGACGGCGTCGCGACCACGTCCCGGATCGATCCCGGACAGGAAACGCACGATTCGAGCGGCCTCCACGTCAGGGGTCGCGTCTTCACCGACCGCGTGGAGTCGGCGGACGTGTGCCTCGATGGCACCAACCGCGTAACGCTCGATCTCGACCTCAATCTCGCCGACGGCACCGGCACACTCGGCGGAACCTTCGAGCTCGATCTCCTGAGCAGACTGGGGACCTGGACTGGAGAGGTCTCCGGGCACTTCGAGGCGGGCATGGTCGTGGCCGAAGGGCTCGGGCGGGGCGCGGGTTCGCTCGCTGGTGCGGTGCTGCATGTCGCTTTCCGGCAGCTGGCGGCGCATCCGGGCCAGTCGCCGTGCGCCGAGCCGCTGGCGTTTTTTTCGGTGCGCGGCCTGATGCTGCCCGCGCCTGAAGCGTGACAGGAGACTTCAGGCATCGACGGCAAACCGTGCGCCCCGGCGCTTCGCCCTTGAGCCTCGAGGGCGTCCGGACGGCCAACACACAGGAACCGCACGGCGTCCGTGTTTCAGGCTGCAATCGCGTTTGACTTTATCGGCTGCTGCCAGGTTGAGCAGGGCGATTCGGTCGAGCCGCATCGTGATATAGGCGGGGTCAGCCACAAGGCCGGCGATGGCACCGGCGGCTTTCAATGCGCGGCCGATTTCCGGACGATGGAGGACGCGCTGGGAGGCATCAGCGGCACCAGGCCCGACGTCATCCTCACGGATATTGGGCTGCCCGGGATAGACGGCATCGAAGGCACGCGCCAGCTGCGCGAGCGTTTCCCCGACGTGCCGATCCTCGCGCTCACGGTGTACGACGATGATGTGAACGTGTTCAACGCGATCTGCGCGGGCGCGTCCGGGTACCTCTTGAAGAATACGCCGCCGGCGCGGTTGCTGGAGTCACTGAAGGAAGTGACGGATGGCGGCGCGCCGATGTCGCCGGAAATTGCCCGGCGCGTCATCACCCTCTTTCGGGAGTTCCGGCCCCCGGCGCAAGCGTCCTGCCGTCTGACGCCCCAGGAGACGGAGTTGCTCAAACTGATGGTCGAGGGGCACCACTACAAGACGGCGGCGCGCGAGATGAGCATCTCCACGAACACCGTCTCCTTCCACTTGCGACATATCTACGAAAAGCTGCAGGTCCACTCGAAGACGGAGGCCGTCGCGAAGGCCCTGCGTCAGCGCCTCGTCTGAGTTTCCCCACAACACTGCGCCCGCCGATGCCTTGGTACGGTTGACGCCGCCCGACGTGCGCGCCGTCTCAGTTTCCACGCGCGATGCATTCGGGCGCGCCGTTGCGACTTCCCATCCAAGGTTCCCCACGTGTTTGCGTAGCTGGCGGCTGCCACGCTTCGCGTCTATGTTCTGACCCAGGTCGCGTCGAGTGGGAGACGGATCGAGTGAGATTGTTCGATTGTGACCCGCTGTGCCCGACGAAGCTGCTGCCAGCCAAGCCGCGGCCCGAGGGCACAAGACGACCAATGTCCTCCGAGCGGTGTGCCGAAGGGAACAGACGCGTAAGCACGGATCGTTAAGGGCTCCGACCCAAAATCTCGTTTCAGAGGAGACAAAGATGAACACAAGAACCGTCACCCGCACCTTCGTTTTCGTGGCGCTGATGCTCGCTCTCGGTGTTGCAGGCGCCTACGCACAACAAGAGCATGGGCACGTCAAGATGACGTTTTCGGGAACCAACGTGGCCACGACGATCAATCTGCAGGCCAATACCGTCACCGACGAAATGCATGCCGGCGGCACAGGTTCGCTCGGACGATTTACCTTTCGTGAACTCCACGCCGATGGGACCGCTCCGCCTCCCGAAGGCTGCACGGGGCCTTCTTTCGGAGTCCTGAAAGGCGCAGGCGTCTTTCGTTTTCAGGACGGCAGCTTGTTGATCGTTACAGTCAAAGACGGGTCGGGTTGTATCAATCTCGTCGAAAGGTTCTCGGCCCTCATCGTCAACTATCAGATCACTGGTGGAACGGGCCGCTTCGCGAACGCATCCGGGGAACTTACGATGACGGCCACCCAGACGCCCGTGTTGCGCAACGCCACCAACGCGCCAGCGCTCCTGCCGATTGCGGGTCAGTTCGAGGGAACGGTCTTCAGACCGGAGCCGGAAAACGAGGACCGCTAGTACCCCGTCACAGGGATTTTGATCGATTGAAGTGGCGGCAGTGCGTCGGGCGGGAGCCGCAGGGTGATGCTGCGTGGTTGCCCAGGCACCCGCTCAATGAGCCCCCGCTCGTGGAGCGTGACGATCATGCGATGGACGGTGGGCGGCGTGACCCGAAAGAACGTTTGGAAGTCATTCTCCGCCGGCGGGCGGCGATGCCAGTCTAGGGACACAACCGGACCTTGCCCCATTCGGCGTTTCGCGGACAGACGCCGAGATGCCTTCGGCAGAGGGGACGCGGTCCCAGCAGACCTGACGGCACGGGGCAGCCGCCGCCCGCCGAGCCCGCGCTGAGGCCAACCGATCGGCGACCTGCGGGACGTGTCCATCCATCGACGCGGCTGCCTGAACACCGACAGTGGCGACAGACCTGCCACCGACGAAGTAAACGGCCGGCCTCGCCCCGCCGCGGCCCTTTAAAGAGACGCAGTAATAGCCGAGTTCGCCAGCGTGCCGCATCTGATGAGGCTGTGTGGAACCTTCCCGAATGCCTCGCCGTCGAAGATACTATGCGACGCGAGGCATTAGGCGATGCTTGAAAACTGGACCGAGCAGCTTCGCCGCGGGACGCTGGAGATGGCCGTGCTCCTCACGGTTTCGCCGGGCCGGCGATACGGCCTCGAGATCATTCGGCACCTCGAGGAATTCACAGACCTGGTGCTGCCCGAGGGTACCGTCTATCCCCTGCTCACCCGGCTCGCGCGCGACGGCTTCCTGACGGCGGAATGGATCGCCGACGAAGGGCCGCATCCACGCAAGTACTACCAGCTGACGCCGTCTGGACGCGCGCGCCTCAACAACATGTGCCGCGAGTTTCAAGCGTTCACCGGCAAGATTGATCGACTGATGAAAGCCGCGGGGAGAGACGTATGAGACTCAGTGAGAGCGGCGAGTCGCGCGTGCGCGGATATCTCTACGTGTTCGAGCGATCGCTGAGATCGTTCTTGGCGCCGAAAGTAGCGACCGACGCGGTGCGCGAGGTCGAGTCGCATATCCGCGATGCAGTGGCCCAGACCGGCGACGTCCCCAACGAGCTCGATGCCCTGGAACGCATCCTCATGCGGCTTGGTCCGCCGATCAAAGTTGCCCAAGCGTACTCGCTAGAGCTCGTCATGGACGAAGCCGAAACCACCGGACGGCTGGGACCCGTCTTCCGCTCGTTGTTCCAGTCGGCCGCCACCGGTATCACGGCCTTCTTCGGCGCCTTCGGGTTGTTCGCCGGCTACGCGAGCGGCTTGGCCTGTATTGCAATCGCCATCCTCAAACCGATCTTTCCAGAGAACGTCGGCATCTGGATGCACCACGGCGTCCCCATTTCCGCAGGCGCGATGTTTCCACCGCCGTCGCCAGGCCGCGGATGGACGATGACTGGCGGCTACGCGATCGTTCCACTCTTTCTTGGCATCGGACTGATGTTGCTGGTCCTCACTCACTGGTTCGCGCGGAAGTGGATCGGACGGCTTCGCGCCCGGCGGCAGGTCATGAACCCTATGATGATTCGGTGAAAGACAGCTGCGAGCGCATTGAACACGGGTGCTGTGGAATGCGACGCCAACTCCGTCCATCTTGGGCTCGAAGATCCAGTCGGGATTGTCGAACGGCTCCGGGATGCGAAGAAGCCGCATGGACCTGGACGAGGTCACACTCACCGATTTTACCGATCCGAGGAGGACAGCTTCGTGTCGAGGCGAAGGACCAGCGGCGCGATCCCGGGCGGCTTCATCTCCTCGACAACTCGCTTCTCGCCGGGCAGCAACGTGAACCTGACGAACTCGTGCTTGCGGAAGATCGGGCGCGTTCTTCGAGAGCGATCGCTCCGGCTCGACCCTGCAGGTTCCTGTTCCTTGGCACACGCGCGAACACGTAGGTGACACTATCGTGGTTGCGGACCGGAGGCCGTCGCGAAGGCCCTGCGTCAGCGCCTCGTCTGAGACTTCCCCACAACACTGCGCCCGCCGATGCCTTGGTACGGTTGACGCCGCCCCGACGTGCGCGCCGTCTCAGTTTCCATGTGCGATGCAGTCGGGCGCGCCGTTGCGACTTCCCGTCCAAGGTTCCCCACGTGTTCGCGTAGCTGGCGGCTGCCACGCTTCGCGTCTATGTTCTGACCCAGGTCGCTTCGAGTGGGAGACGGATCGAGTGAGATTGTTCGATTGTGACCTGCTGTGCCCGACGAAGGTGCCACTAGCCAGGCCGCGCACGAGGGGCACAAGACGACCAAGGTCCTCGATCGGCGTGCTGAGGGGAACAGACGCGTAAGCATGGATCGTTCAACATGCAGCGTTCTTGGTAACACACAGTTCCAGTTGAGTGATTCATTGGATTTCAAGACTGAAATCTCGGGTTGAGAGATCCGCCTTTCACTGAGAGGGACGGTATGACGCAAATCGTCGCGAAGAACTTGCGTGGTGTTCCAACCAGCAGGGCGGTCTGGCCTCTGGCCAGATCATGATGATGAAGATAGGCGGATTCTTCTGAGCGGGTCCTGATTTTCACTCCCGCTTCTGGTTAGCGAACCTTGAAGGCGGAACGATACGGGTAACGGTTCGCCCGCCTTCTGTCCTGAGACCGCAGCGAGTCGGCGCTGATCGGCCAGCCCTCATCCCGGCGTGCGCGATGATGCCGAGCGCGAGCCTGATGGGGAGCAGGCTTGCGAGGAGTTTTGCTCTTGACGTCGCTGCCCACGAGTCGCGCCGCAACGGACATCGCGTCCGACTCGGGCGGCAGCCCATGGTTCTACTGATTCTGCTCGTGGAGCGACGCGGTCAGCTCGGCCAGCCATTTGAAACTGACGACTCGTTTTCGGCGAGCGCCGGGCGTCAGCGGAAAATGCGCTGCGCGAAGTGATAGAGGTTGCTGGCCCAGGTCTTGGGCGTGTGGCCTTCGTCGTCGACGTTCCAGATGTGCGGCACCTCGCGCTCCTTGAGGTACGCGTGGACGCCTTGAGAGATGTTGATGAGCCCGTCCTTGTTGCCGCAGGACAGGTAGAGGAGCTTCAGCTTGGCCTTCGCCGCAGCCGGATCCGGCACGAGCTCGGCGGGCGGCCTGGTGTTCGGCGCGGAGGAGAACGCGCCGATCCACGCGAAGGTGTCGAGGTGCCCGAGCCCGAAGTTCAGGGTCTGCCCGCCGCCCATCGAGAGGC
>Ga0209382_10010033_pt1 | contig 11840 bp, 18 predicted proteins | sample SoiMetdeltSBSDD5_FD_187599 | JGI IMG/M metagenome (GOLD analysis project Ga0209382, IMG submission 187599) | Bulk soil microbial communities from a Populus tree surrounding site in Tennessee, USA - Soil MetaG P. deltoides SBSDD5 (SPAdes) (version 2) | ecosystem: Environmental > Terrestrial >... | reverse complement strand
CCCGAGCACGCCCACGCGCGACGTTTTCGGTAAGATTTCGCGGAGAAGCTCCAGGCGTTTTCGACTGATTTCCGGCGAAACCATAGTGAACCCGGTGATGTTTCCGCCGGGGCGTGCCAAGCTCGTCGCAAGGCCCTGCCTGACGGCGTCACCGCTCCCCAACATCACGATGGGGATCGTTTTCGTCGCCTTCTTAGCGGCGATGGCCGCGGTCCCGGTGGCCGTAACGATGAGATCCACCTTCCGATTGACGAGATCGGCCGCCAGGTCGGGAAGCCGTTCACCGCTTCCCTCTGCCGATCGGATCTCAAATATTATGCTTCGCCCTTCGACATAGCCTAGATCGCGCAAGCTTTTGCGGAACGAGTCGAGGCGGCTGTCAACCGGAGGAAAGGTGAGATACCCGATGCGGTACACCTTCCCCGCCGGCTGCGCCTCTACGCCCAGCGGCGCCGCTAGCACGGCTCCCAGGCCAGTAACGAAGGTGCGACGGTTCATCGGTGGCGCGATGCTAGCGCCCGGCGCGCTGGCGGGCAAGAACGTCGCCGTCGCTTCGGAGTCAAGGTCCGCTACGATCCCGCCCGTCGCGAGACCGAAGAAGACAAAGCGCCCACGCATAGTGTCAGGATCGTGTCACACCGCCCCCAGTTGGCCCTCGTAACCATCGCGCGTCGAACGTTTATCTAGCCTGCTCGTGCTGCAATCGCAGACCTCTGGCATTCCTCTTGCCTGACGAGGTGGCCGAAATGATGGCGAATCTCTCTGGCGAGCAGCCGACCCCTGCCTCCGCCGTGACCGAAACTCTGCCCGCTCTACGCTGGCTGTTCGAGCGTATGCCCGCGCTCAACGTCACTCTTTCTAGATTCCAGACAGTCATCGGCCTCGCCGCGGGCATCATCTCGATATTCGGAGCGCTCTTGGCGGTGCCGAACTACTTCAAACCCGCCATCGGGAAGGGCGACCTGGTCGCGGTCGTCGTTGATGCTAAGACGGAAAAGGGAGTATCCAATGCAACGGTCGAGATCCTTACGCTCAACGACGCGGTGGTGACGACGTTGAACTCGGGCTTCTTCGGCAAGGCCAACTCTACCCTCGACGAGGGTCAGTACCGAATCCGCATCAAGCACCCCAAGTTTGGCGCCGAGGTCCGCCACGTGCAGATAATGTCCGGCCAAACAGCCGAGGTTCGGGTGCAGCTACGCGCGGGTCCCCAACTGCACGAGGCGATCAGTCACGGCGTCAACGCCGTCAAGCGTCTCTTCGGAAACTAGGCTGCTCTCACCATCGACATGATTCATCAGTCCACGCTCGATCAACTGATGATTCTCCTCGGCATCGCTGTTGTCCTTGCCGGGTGTTCGACGGTGCCCGGGCCGCTTCCGGTCACCGATCCTTTCACAGACGTGCATGGCTCCACCGACCAAAAGCGCGACTCCGATTCTGGCTCAGCCGAGACGGAGACGCCGCAACGACACCGACCCGCTTTGTCCCGGCCTGACGAATCCCGCCGAGGCCAGCGGGTCGTAGAGATCGCAAGAAAGTACGTCGGCACACCGTACCGATGGGGTGGGTCGAGCCCTTCGGGCTTCGACTGCTCCGGTCTCGTTCGGTACGTCTATGCGCAAGTCGGCGTCTCACTTCCGCACAGCGCCGCGAAGCAGTACCGGTACGGCTTGCCCGTCTCCCGCGCCCGCCTCGAGCCGGGCGACGTGGTGTTCTTCGATCGCCTTCGCCATAGTGGGATTTACATCGGCGGTGGCCGTTTAATCGATGCCAGGCAGACCGGCAAGCGAGTGAGCATCGCAAACCTCGACGACGACTGGTACGCGGAGCACTGGGTTGGCGCGCGACGACTCTAGCCGGCCCTCGACAACGATTCGCAGGCCGTCCAGAGTGCGCTGTGGCCCGGGCTTTCGTGGCAGCAGCGGCGCGTGCCTCGGGTGTTGCTCGATCGCGCGAGCAGGAAGCGCGGGCCGCTCCGAGGGCACGCTACGCAGCTAAGAGCGGGGGAATCAAACTCGCCGTGCCTTCCGAGGCCGTCTCATGACGTTTCCCAGAAAGACTCCAGACGCACGAAGGCCGTCCTAATCGCCCGCGCCGTTGACCGGCCGGGCACAATCCGTGTACTGGCACCTCTTTGTTATCGCGTTGTATTGGCCGCCGTGCGCGCTGCACATGGTGGAGGAGTTCATCCGTACCTTGCCGCTGGGACTGTTGCTGGCCCCGCTAGCGCAGCCGACCGACGTCGCTGCCAAAACGAGAGTGAGTCCGGTGACTCGGATGTCTGTGAAATGGGCCGGGAGTCGGCAGCGAAAGCGAGGTCGCTTTCACGGCCCTGCGCCTTATGAGCCGCAACGGCGTCGAACCCACCGTGCGTGAAGCACGTGACGGCGCGCGGCGCGGCGAGGAGCGCGGCGGAATATGCGAGGAATGCCCGTCGAGTCGTTGAGGTCATCGACCGCCCCTCGGGCCGATCCGTCCTAGTCCTTCACCGGCCGATAACCCTTCTCCCGCAGGCAGGCCCGTAGCGTGTCGGCGAACATCGTCGAGCGCTCGGCCTTCTGATAGCATTCCTCGGCCTCGGCCTGGGATGGCTCGAGGCCCGCGGCGTTGCGCCACGTCGCGCCCCCCAGAAGGCAGCCGGTGAGCGCCAGAGCGATCAGCCCGAGCGCAATCCGAGCCATCACGCGCCCGCCTTCGCCAGCCCATCGAGCTGGACGCGGAGCCACTCCTGGCCGGTGGCGCCGAGCGGGTCGCGTGCTACCTTGGATTTGCGTCTCGCCATCGCTTGCCTCCATCAAGTTGATGGTGATGGGCCGGGCCCCCGACAGTGGCCGCCGGGGCCGTTCTTACCGCCGCCCGGTTGGATATCCGTCCCGCAATATGGGGATTCTTCGCCATCGACCCTTGCGCAGGTCGTCGAGCTTCCTGCTTCGCGCCACGAAGATGCTCCAGCGCGTCGGCGTAGCGCGGCGCTCGAATGCCTCAGCAGCCTCTTGGTACGCTAAGAGGGCGCCTCTAATCTCCAGGCGACGCGTGCGGTTGCGCCCGGCACTTTTTAACAGCGCCGCAGTGATGTTGCGGTTCGATGCCTTTTCCATGGCGATCCGGTAAACGAGCTGGACATCGGCAAGTCGAATGAGTCCGCCTGATCTTCGCGCGCGCACCTTCATTCCAGTAAATCCCCTACGCTCACGCCGAGGGCGTATTTTATTATTCGATCACCTGATCCGCGCGCAGCAGCAGCGACGGCGGGATCTTGAGGCCGAGCGCGTTGGCGGTCTTGAGGTTGATGACCAGCTCGAATTTGGCGGGCTCCATCACCGGCAGATCAGCAGGCTTCTCGCCCTTGAGTATCCGCCCCGTGTAGAGGCCAGCTTGCCGATACGAGTCCGCGATGCTCGTCCCGTAGCTCATGAGGCCCCCGGCCGCCGCGTATTCGCGAAAACCGTAGACGGCCGGCAGCCTGTGTTGCGCGGCCAGCTTGACGAGCTGATCCCGCTGGCTGTCGAAGAATGGCTCGGCTTGTACGATGATCGCATTCGCCCGCTGCTGAACGATGCTCGAAAAGGCTCCCTCGAAGCCGTCACTGGTGGCGACATTGAAGAGCAGAATCTGTTGTCCCGTGCTGCGAGCGGCAGCCTCCAGGTTTTCCTAGAGGAGCCGGCTTGCGGATAGTGCGGATTGACCAGGAGGGCGACACGTCTCGCATTCGGAAGCAGCTCGCGTAGCAGTTCCAGCCGCTTCGGACCGAGGGCGTCGGCGAAAAGGCCCATTCCGGTGACGTTCCCGCCCGGGTGACCAAGACTCTGGACAAGACCATGCTTGACGGGATCATCGACACCCGTAAAGACGATCGGCGTCGATGAGGTCACCGCCTTGGCAGCCCGAGACCTGCGCGGAAGGCGGCAACAAGGTGCGCAGACTCGGCGGGGGAGCGGCTGCTCAAGAACCCGATGAGCGGCATGGCCGCTCGCTGTGCCTGAGCGCTAAGCGGCGTGGCGAGCACGGCTCCGAGGCCCGAGACGAACGCGCGGCGGTCCACTAACTATCTGCTCATCGCGCGTGTGACATCGCAACCACGCGCATGAAGAGAAGCACGCCCGCCAGCAGCATGAGAATGGTGCCCACCAGAGCGCCCCCGAACGTATCCGTGCGCGGATAGCGTCCTGTGCGTGCTGTCCACAAGGCGCCGGCCTGAAAGACGGCCCCTACGATCAGCGCGCTCGCTAGGAAATAGTCGTAGGTCAGGAGCCAGTGGCGTGCAAAGAACTGCGGGTAGGGTCTGGAAGATGACCACCAGCTCGCGCCTTCGGCATAAACAGCGATCAGCGCCGAGCCGAGTCCGAATACCGCGCCAACGACTCCACCGACCAAGCCCCAGTAGCGCTCGCGCCGCATACTGACTCCTGCACCCCGTTCCGCGGGACGGTCGAAGCGATCCATCGTCGCGTTCATGCTGCCCTCCCATATGCGGAGACTCAGAGTAGGCCGGCGCAGGAAGGGTCACAGCCGGCGCCGGTCACTGCGGGATGCTACGTCAGACACCGCTGGAAGCGCACGTGCGGCTTTTGAACGATCCGTTGTGGCGTCGGCGCGTGCGAAGGCCACGGCCGATAAGGCAGCGCGCCGCCTCGGGCACGCCAGGAACGGGTTGGCGGACGGGTCGCCATTGTGTTATTTCCGTTCGCCGGAGATACCCGGTGCCCAGGCATGCTGCCGTCATCGCGGTACTGATCTTGGAACGACCGATGTGTCTGGAGTGCATCGTGACCAAGAGCGCTCTTTCCACGGTCGAAGTGGAGCGTTATCTGGAAGAGATCGGCCGGGGGCTTGAGCTTCGGCAAAGCGAAGATCGGTGCCGAGTGTGTGGAGAGCCGCGGACCGTGTTCTCTTTGAGCCGGCTGCCGTAGCGAGGGCGCGCACCGGGGCTCGGCCCTGGAGCACCCCCGCCCCAGTCGCCCCGAACCGTCACCGGTGACCATCATCGACACCGAACCAGTGCAGGACGCCGTCCCGGCGGCGCCGACCCCGCCGGCCATCGTCTCCCGGAGGGCGGGCAGGGAATGCCCGACGCCGCCGGCCTCGGCATCGCCAGCTGAGTTCTGACTCCCGGGCCTTGCGCGTCGCAGGCGTGTGCCCGACGCTGCTCACGCTATGGTGGCCGGCCGGGCCGTGCGCCCTCGTGTCCGATCCCTGACTCTATGTCCGGTAGATATGGCACGGGCACATGGCAGCTCCTCGTAAACGCCAGTCATTTCGCCGCCCCGGCTGTGGCATCCGCCTTGCGGTACCGATCGGCCTCGCATCGGTCAGTGCCGAAAGGAGAGCCTATGGGGAAGCTGAAGACGGCGTTGGCGTTCATCGGGCTGTTGCTGTTCACTTCACCCGCAATAGCGCAATCGCCTGTCACTCTAAACGCATCGCTTGGCGTCAGAACATTCGTCACCAATATCGCTCTGCCGCCTAACGTCGTGCGGACCAGTGCCGTGATCGGGCTGACTCGTCAGGCCAACTGGTTCGACGCCCCGGCAAATTGGGATTGGGAAAACGTACTCGACAGTGCGGGTTTCGTGCAGTCCGTTAACGTCTACGTCACCCTCAGCACCAACAACACGACGCAGGCGAACGGCACGACGGTTTGCTGCTGGACGTTCGCGGAGACTTCGCTCGTGGCGACCGATGTGAACGGCGCGCAGTACGCATATCCGATACAGGTGACCGCGCAGTGGTGACCGCGGAGTATTGAACGGAGGACCGGCTCCGACGAATTTGCCCGAGCCGCGCGCAGCAGCGCAGACGCTGATCTGACGGTCGTCAGCGAGTGCTCAGTTGTTGCTGTCCCGATACTTGCCCCAGCTCGGGCCGGGCCTTGCCCGAAGATACCCGATTCGATGCTCTGCGCCGAGCCCCGCTGTCGTTCCTCATCGCGTGCGTACTTCTCCGACCGACCGCGTTGCCTCTCGGGCGCGACCATCTGGCGACGGTGCAGCGTTCGCGCTAAGATCCTCGGCCACCGGAGGCGCCGGAAGGAAACCCGCGACGGGCCTGTTGGCATCGGGGTTGTATAGGCCAGCACTTCGGTAGACCTGCGCTGAGGGTGCGTGGGATATGGGAACGAAAGCCGCTCAACAATCGAAGCTCCCGGACCTCTCCGGCTTAACGGTGCTCGTGGTCGATGACGACCTGGACGCCATCGAGCTGCTCTCGACGTTTCTCGCCGCATGCAGCGCGCAGGTCCTGTTTGCCCGCAGCGCGTCGGATGGTTTGGCCTACGTCGATACCGCGGCCAAGCTCGACGCGGTCATCACGGACCTGTCGATGCCGGGGATGGACGGCATCGACTTCACGAAAACCATCCGGACGCGCCGATCCGTGCCCGTGATCGCGCTCACCGGTCACCAGAAAACCTACGTCACGACGGAAGAGTTCGACGCCTTCATGCAGAAGCCGGTCGATCTCGACAAGCTCTGCGCCGTGATTCAGATATTACTCGCCGAGCGCCGGCCCACACGGTCGTCGCTGTCGCCGTCCGGTCATCGGCAGCGCTGAACCCCTGCTCGCCCCAAGATGATGTGTCGATGTATCGATCGGTGTATAGACCCCCGGTGAACGCCCCAGTACATTTTCATCTCTCGAGACATTGGCTCCTCGACTTCCGGGGACATTGATGAGGCAGCGTCAGAGGCGGCTCTATGACGAGGCGCATTTCATTGGGGCGGGACGCGGTCATGAAGCTGCGCCAACTCCTGGCCTCGCGGCAGCCCTTCGCCTATTGCGACTCCTGCCTGGCAATCGAAATGGAAGTGAGGCTCACGGAAGCCAGGGCCGCCGCTCGGACCGTCGGCAGTGAGCCGGGCTTTAGTCGACGCTGGGGGCACTGCGAAGGGTGTGGTCAGACGATCGAGCTCACCTCGATGAGGCGAGGCGCAGTGTGAATCCCGCCCACAAGACGCTGCATCGGATGTGCGCCGTCTGCGGCGGTCCCATCGAGACCGGTGATGGGCGCTATCGTGGCGGCGAGACCGAATATCATCCGGATTGCTATCGATCCTGGTTCGTCGCGCCACGGCCGAGCTCCGAGGGCGCCCTCGGTTAGTGCCGGGGTCTGCCTAGCCTCTTGCATCCGCAGGTCGGCGGCCCGATGATCGGCGCGCTGCTCAGCCTGGTGTGCGAGGAGATGCTTCATGATCGGCAGACAGGAGCTCGTCGTCGACGCCGCCGTCCTCATCGTCCTGGTGTTGTCGATCTGGCCGCTGGCCACGCTGCGACGCGCGAAAGACCAACTCGCCGAGATCGGTGCGGTCCTCTTCGTCGTCGGCGCCATGTTGGTCTTTTTCGGGCTCTCGATCATCGCCCTCGTGACGCTCGGCATTGGTCTGGTGGTCTTGGCCATTCGCCTGCCGCGACCATCGGTCAGTGACGAAGACGAGCGGGTGCCGTGCCCGTTCTGCGCCGAGGAGATCAAGCCGCGGGCGTTGCTGTGCCCGCACTGCCGCTGTGACGTCACGCGCACGGCTGCGGAGCGGCTGCGTCCGCGAATGGGGCCGTGAGCGGGGAGGGCGCCGGGCCGATCAGACCCTGACCGCGCAAGACCCTGGTACAGGCCAGCTATTGACCGCCGTCACCGTCCCGTTATCCCCTTACGGACCAATACACACGCGAATTCGCTGAGATAGGCGGCTTCCGAACGTTTGGTCCGCCACTTGCCCCATGCTACTGCGACGATGCGATCGCGCGCCATCGTCGAGCAGGCCCTTACGCAAGGGGTGGGACGTGAAACTCACAGCGAAGGCGCGGCTCCATGGTGGCGGCCTCGACAGCACCCAGCCAGACGCGTCACCGGCGATGGCTCGACACGCCGCGTCGTCCCCATCGACCCGCGCCCTGCCGCCGGTCACGCGCACCGCGTTTGGGCGCGTCCTCAGGAGAATGCGGAAAGCGCGTGAAATGACCCGAACCGAACTGGCGACGAAGGTCGGCGTGTCACCGGCCTACATTCGTGCGGTCGAGAAGGGCCGCACGGAACCGTCGCCGGCCGCATTCGGCAGGCTGGCAGAGGGACTCGGCGTCTCGCTCGTCGTCGCGCTCGCGTTTCTCAAGGGCGTCGCCGACTGACCTCGGTCGCTGCGGGTTTCCTGTAGCGCCGCTCGATCGGGCAGTAGGCAGGCGCTCCGTCTTGCTTCGTTGGTTGGCTCGTCCGCGTTTGGCCCCGCGTGAGAAGATGACTGCCGACAGGTCTGCCCGCGATCAACTGGTGCATGTCGCGGCCGCACAGCCGCGCGGAGTACGCCATGAAGCACGTCGTTACCGCCATGCTGACCGTCAGCGCTCTGCTGCTTGCCGTCGTCCCCGCCGTTGGCGGCGGCGGCGTCGGAGCCATGGGCGGACACGGAAGCAGGGTGCTCGTCGCTCCCCAGCAGACCGTTGTCGTGTCACCCCAGGAGGCCGTGATCACGCCGCGACCGTTCCTCGTCGTCCAGCGCGAGGTATTGGTTCCAGCCGGCGTCGTCGTGCCTGGGACCTTGGTGGCGTTCAGAGGATTCCATCAGCACTTCGGTCACATCATCGTCTTCGTCGACCCGAGGAGTGGTCTGGTGTGGCCCTCCGGCTTCTGGGCATGGAGCGGAACCGCGTGGGTATGGATACCGCAGTGAGTCCGTGAACTGCTCCTGACACCGTGATCTGCCGGACGCCCGAGCGCAAGATGAATGCCACGCGAGAAGCCCGGTGAAAGCGTCGATTCAGGAGGCGGCGGAACGCTTGGATGAGGCGGGAGCAGGCAAAGCGCCCAAACCACGTGCGGGTCCGGGCCGATCGTCACCGCTGGCTCGACGTGATTCTTCGATGATCGACGCGAAGGATTTGAATCTCGTCGTTCTCGGATGAGTATGCGACGGCCAGGGTCGTACCGATCTGACTTTCGATGAGGCTCCACACCGAGGATTCGAATCGCCTCAGATCCGAGTCGACATAGATCGCCTCCAGCCGGTGATCGGCGATCCAGCGCTGCAAATCGTCCTCAGATCGAAGCTCGCTGCGCCCATTGACGAGAGAGACGCGCTTCAGTCTCGCCGCCGAAGGGATGCTTGCCGGATATGCGGCGATGGGCGCATCCGTCGCGAAGCTTCGCTGCAGGAACAAGACCGCGCGCTCGTCTGGAGCGGTCCCGAGCCTCGCCGGTCGTTGCGAGGGGACACCTTCCCTGAACAGCAGCATCAGCGCGAGGAGGAACACGAACGCCGATGGGACCAGGACCTCGGGATCTCGATATCGACTCACGACAGTCCAAACGATCCATGACCCGATGAGCAGGACGAGCGCGCTGGACATGAACGCCGGCGACACGTCACGTCTGACCGCCGTGGCGACCACGCCGAGCATCATCGCCGACCACAGGTATCGCTGCCAGGTCGACAGAGTTATTAGGGCGCTCCACCCGATGGCGGTGAGGCAGAACAGGACGGGAAAGGGCAGCAGTAAATGTGTCGGCTGAAATACGAGCACGACATACATCACCAGGTACGACACCCACAGCACGAAGGTACATAAGAGAAGCCTGTTCTTTCTCAGGAGCGCCACGCAACCCACAGCGGCCGGCAGGAAGAACCAGAGGCTCAACGGTCCGCCGTACTCGGTGACCGCCGTCACGGCGGCTAGCCTTGCAAGACGTGGGATGCGCTTGAGATAGGCGGTCGGATTGCGGCGGATCGCGGTGAAGACAGAGTAGTGATTGTCTTCCGGGGTGCCGAAGAGCCGCCGTGACTCCATGTGTCCTTCGACGTAATAATTCAATCCGGAAAATCTGTCCGCATACGCCTGTCCGTGGCCCTGCTCGAAAACCGTGTAGAAATACTTGCTGGTCCCGAGTGGCGATTGCCTGGCGACGGCGTAGTAGGTGAGCATGTAACCGCCGACAATGATCAGCAACGGAATGATCACGGCGGTGAGAGCGGCCTTGAGGCGCCTGAGCGAGACGGCAAGGGGTATCGAAAGCGCGACGAGGGAGCCGAACAGAAACGCCCCTTCGCCCAATCTGCTCAGCATCGCCAGGCTGACGAACCCCGACGCCATCCACACGTGTGCGAGCGCCCTCGTGCGTTGAAACAAGACCAGCTGCGCCAATGCAAGGGTCGACATGGCAGTGAACAACGCGTGAGCGGCGTTTCGGCAGAGATACAGGGTGGCAGGCGACAGCAAGAGAAGGCCGATCATGATGAGCGGGCTCGGTATTTCCGATATCTGCCTGGCCGCGATGTACGCACTGAGCCACAACAGGAGCAACAGAAGAAAGCGGCCGAGCGCGCAGCTGTGGACGAACCAGAAATCCGACGTGTGGACCGGAATGTAGGTCAGCGCGAAGAACAATGCGGGGAGCGGGTACTCGTTCAAGGCGGGAAGATTGTGCAGGCCGAGCGTTCGTCCCATTTCGACGTACCCCGCCTCGTCGAAGGCCCCGATGTCCTTTAGACGGGGGGTCAACACCGGCAGTGCCAGCACCACATGCAAAAGGAAGAACAGCGCGACGAGCGACCACGCCTTGCGTTCTGTCACGTGAGTCGGGTGGACCCCGCCCGGCGGTCGAGGGCCGATGCGCCTGGACGAATGGGACGGAGCGCTAGCGGCCGAGGCCGGGGCGAAGCGAATACTTGAGGATGCACCAGAGCGCGCGGCAGCCGTCTTTCCAGGTGATCTTTTTGCCCTGCTCGTACGTGCGGCCGGCATAGCCGACACCGACTTCATAGACCCGGCAATGAAGCCGGGCGACTTTTGCGACCACCTCCGGCTCGAAGCCGAACCGGTCCTCCTCGATGCGGATCTGCTGAAGCACGTCGCGGCGGAGCACCTTGTAGCAGTTCTCCATATCCGTCAAGTTCAGATTGGAGAACATGTTGGAGACGAAGGTCAGGAGCTTGTTCCCAACCGAATGCCAGAAGTAGAGGACGCGGTGCTCCTCGCTACCGGCAAACCTCGAGCTGAACACGACATCGGCCTTGTCATTGATGATGGGCCGTAACAGCTTCGGGTATTCGTCGGGATCGTACTCGAGGTCGGCGTCTTGTACGATGACGACGTCCCCCGTGGCGTTGGCAAACCCGGTGCGCAGCGCGGCGCCCTTACCCTGGTTCCGCGCATGGAAGAGACGTTTGACGTTGTCGTCCTTCAGATCCCGCAGGTACGCTCCCGTCCCGTCCGTGGAGGCGTCATCGACAATGACGATTTCCTTCTTGAGTCCCGGGGTGGGCGCCATGCGGACGCGATCGAGAACTTGCGCGATCGTCCGGATCTCGTTGTACACAGGGATGACCACGGAGACCGTCTTCATCGATACCCCCATCCGTCCTCGAGGACGGTTCGTCGGGCACGAAGTCTCCGCCCGCCTGGCCCCGAGCGTCAATAGGCCGATCGGTTTACATAGACCGTGGATCCGGGCATACGCGTCGTAGGGGCTGTGGTGGATCGTGGACACTAGCGAGCCGGTTCATACGGAATACAGCCGGCGGCTCGTGGTGCGCATCCTCGCCGCCGCGCTGGGCGTGCTGGTCGGCCTTCCGCTCCTGCTGTACGCCGGCGACGCTCTCCTGCTGCGTCAGCGAATGGCGGGTGGCGGCGGGCGTGAGACGCTCACGGTGTACTTCGCGACACGGCTCAAGAGCGGCAAGCTCGAGATCTTCACCGACCGGCCCCAGAGCGAGACCTGCGCTCAGGCGCTATTCCCGCACTTCGGCTATCGCCCGTGCTGGTACGTGCGGCGCACCGGCAACGTGAAAGTGATATAAGAGACGTCGGTTCGTGCAGCGCCTCTTCGCGCGGAGGACATCGATGTCCGCTCCGATTCA
>Ga0209382_10010029_pt1 | contig 11841 bp, 10 predicted proteins | sample SoiMetdeltSBSDD5_FD_187599 | JGI IMG/M metagenome (GOLD analysis project Ga0209382, IMG submission 187599) | Bulk soil microbial communities from a Populus tree surrounding site in Tennessee, USA - Soil MetaG P. deltoides SBSDD5 (SPAdes) (version 2) | ecosystem: Environmental > Terrestrial >... | reverse complement strand
TGCTCATTGGTGAATTATCTTTGCCGTCGGGGCGCCTTCGCCGGGCTCCGGCGCCGCGACGGTCGGGCGAACACTGCTCATTGGTGAATTATCTTTGCCGTCGGGGCGCCTTCGCCGGGCGCCGGCGCCGCGACGGTGGGGCGAACATCCGTCATCGCTGAATCACACCGCGGCGCCTGCGCCCGGCGCTACTTCACGAGTCCGTACTGTCCGAGCACCCCGCGCAGCGTCTCGCGGTTCGCATCGCTCATGCGGCACATCGGCAGGCGGAACTCCGGCTCGATCATTCGGGCCATCGCCATCGCTTCCTTGATGGGGATGGGGTTCGTCTCGAGAAATGCCGCGCGCGCCAGCGGGAAGAGGCGCTGGTGCAGCTCGCGCGCGCGCTTTCCGTCGTTGGCGAGCGCCGCGTGCACCATCTCCGAGACGTCCCGCGGCACGATGTTCGCGATGACCGAGATGACGCCGTGGCCGCCCACGGCCATGAGCGGCAGGGTGAGGCTGTCGTCACCCGAGAGAACGGAGAAGTCCGGGCCGCACGACAACACGACCTGCGTCATCTGATCGAGGTTGCCGGAGGCTTCCTTCACGCCACGCACGTTCTTCACGTCGCGCGCCAGGCGGGCGAGCGTGGGCGTCTCGACGTTGACGGCCGTCCGGCTCTGGATGTTGTAGACCACGATCGGAATGGCCACCGACTCCGCCACCGCGCGGAAGTGCCGGTAGAGTCCCTCCTGCGTGGGCTTGTTGTAGTACGGATTCACGACCAGGGCGCCATCGGCGCCCGCGCGCTCGGCGTGCCGGGTGAGGTCGATGGCCTCCGCCGTCGAGTTCGAGCCGCTGCCGGCGATGATCTTCAGGCGCTTGCGCGCGGCCTCGACGACGATCTCGACGACGCGTTTGTGCTCGTCGTGCGAGAGCGTCGGCGACTCGCCGGTGGTGCCGCAAGGCACGAGACCGTCGGTGCCGTTCGTCACGTGCAGCTCGACGAGCTCGCGCAGCTTCGTGTCGTCCACCTTGCCGTTCTTGAACGGCGTGACCAGCGCGACGAACGAACCGGTGAAGATGGGGTTCATACGGTCGTCTCCCCGGCCACCAGGTCCTCGAAGGTTTCCCGGCGGCGCACGATGGTGTAGCGATCGCCATCCACGAGGATCTCGACGGGCCGCGGCCTCGTGTTGTAGTTGGACGCCATGGCGAAGCCGTAGGCGCCGGCGCTGAGGATGGCGAGCAGCTCACCCTCCTCGGGCCGCGGCAGCGAGCGATCCTTGGCGAAGAAATCCCCCGACTCACAGATCGGTCCCACCACGTCCACGGTCTCGATCGGCCCCGCGGCGCGCGCCTCGGTCACGGGCACGATGGCGTGATAGGAGTCATAGAACGCCGGCCGCACGAGGTCGTTCATGGCGGCGTCGACGACGACGAAGGTCTTGGCGTCGGTCTGCTTGTGGTAGAGGACACGGGTCAGCAGCGCTCCGGCGTTGCCGACGATCGAGCGGCCGGGCTCGAGCAGCACCGTGACGCCGAGCTCTTTCAGCGCGGGCAGGAGCACCGTCGCGTACTGCACGTGGCTCGGCGGACTCTCGTCGTGATAGCGGATGCCGAGACCCCCGCCGACGTCGACGGTCGTGATCTCGATCCCGCGCTCTCGCAGCTGCTTGACGAGCGCCGCCACCCGCGCCACCGCGTCCCCGAGCGGCGACGTCTTGGTGAGCTGCGAGCCGATGTGCATGTCGGCGCCGACCACCCGGATGCCGCGCAGGCGCGCGGCCTCTTCGTAGGCGGTGAGGGCCTGGGTGTAGGGGATGCCGAACTTCGCGCTCTTGAGCCCGGTGGCGATGTATTTGTGTGTCTGCGGATCGACGTCGGGGTTCACCCGCAGCGCGACCGGCGCGTACGTTCCGAGCTCGCGCGCCACCTCGTCGAGCACGCGCAGCTCCGCGACGGACTCCACGTTGAAGAGCAGGATGTCGGCCTTCAGCGCATCGCGCATCTCGTCGCGCGTCTTGCCGACTCCCGAGAAGATGATCTTCTTCGGCGACACCCCCGCGCGCAGAGCCCGGTGCAGCTCGCCGCCCGAGACGATGTCGGCACCGGCGCCCGCCTTGGCGAGCGTTCCGATCACGGCAAGATTCGAGTTGGCCTTGATCGAGTAGCACACCAGGTGCGGAACGTCCTTGAATGCGTGGCTGTACGCCGCATAGCTGTCGAGCAGCGCGGCTTTCGAGTACACGTAGGCGGGAGTTCCCACGGCGTCGGCGAGCTTCGTCAGCGGCACCGCTTCGCAGCAGAGCTCGCCGTGACGATAGGGGTAGTAGGTCGTGGGAGTCATGTGCAGGAAATCGTTGCTCAGCGTGGGCGCGAAGTCAAGGCACGGTGACCGTCACCGCGTTCGACGGCGCGCTCTCGTTGGCACGCGCGCTGGCATCCTGCGCGGTCACCGTATAGCGGTGCGCGCCCGGCGGCACGTTGCGGTCGATGAACGTCGTCACGGGCGGCCGGACGGCGCCGACGCGCGCCGGCGGGGCGCCGCGGGACGCACGGTAGACGATGTAGAGCGCCACGTCCGGCTCGGGACTCGGCCGCCAGGACAGGCGCACCTCACCGCGCGACGCCACCGCGGTGACATCGGCCACGGGCGCCGGAGGCGTCGTCTTCGCCGGCGTCACCGCCACCCGCGCGCCGGCCTCGCCGCTGGCGCTGGCGGTGCCCGCCGACCGGATCGCCCGCACCGCGTAATAGTAGGTACGGTCGTTTTCCAGACCACGGTCGTCGAACGCGGTGATGCCGGGCGCGGTCCGGCCGATCGTGGCCGGCTCGGTCACCGGATCGGCGGCGCGCAGCACCTCGTAGGCGAGCGGCTCCTGGATGGCCGAGCCGTCGACGAGCTTCGCGGGCGCCTGCCATTGCAGCCGCGCGGTCCGGTCGCCGGGTTCGGCGCGCAGCGCCTGCGGCGCTTCGGGAGGCGTGATGTAGGTGATCGACACGCGGGCCGACGGCGGGCCGGTCCGGCCCTGGGCATCCGTGGTGGTCGCCACATAGGTGTAGCGGCGACCGTAGACGAGCCCGCGCCGGTCCAGGTAGACGATGCGGCCGCCGCGTAGGTACGACGACGGCGGATCCTGCAGCGGAAACGTTGCGATCTCGGTGTAGCCCACCACGCGGCCGTCGCGGAGCATCGCCGCGCGCGGCTCGCCCGTGCCCGCGTCGTCAACACGGTACAACCGCGCGAAGCCGGGCTCGAGGACGCGCGAGTTGTCGATGCGTCGCCGCGCCACGGTCCACGCCAGCTCCACGCCGCCTTCGCGCGCGACGGCGGTGAGGTCGGTCACCGCCTGCGGGATGCGCGTCTCGGGCGGCACCGGTGGGCTGCGGCGCCCGCAGGCGCCGAGCGCGACGAGGGCGAGCGCGGCGGCGAGGGCGGCGCGCCGGCGGCCGGCGCTCACGAGCCGATGAGCGCGCGCGCCTCGGCGAGAGCCTTGGCCACGGCCGCGGGCGCGGTGCCGCCGGTGACGGCGCGCGCACGCAGCGACGCCTCGACGGTGAGCGCGTCGCGGACGTCCGCCTCGATCAGCGGCGAAAACCCGCGAAGCGTCTCGAGCGACAGCGCCTCGAGCCCGACGGCGCGCTCGAGCGCATGACGCACGGCTTTGCCGACGATCTCGTGCGCCTGCCGGAACGGCAGCCCCTTGCGCACCAGGTAATCGGCGAGGTCGGTCGCGGTGGCATAGTGCTCGCCGGCCGCGACACGCATGCGGTCGGTGCGAAACGTCAGCGAGCCGAGCAGCGGCGGCAGCACGCCCAGGACCGCGTCGAGCGTGTCCACCGAGTCGAAGAGCGGCTCCTTGTCTTCCTGCATGTCGGAGTTGTACGCGAGGGGCAGGCCCTTCATCGTGGTGAGCACGGCCACCAGATTGCCGTACAGCCGTCCGCTCTTGCCGCGGACCAGCTCGGCGACGTCGGGATTTTTCTTCTGCGGCATGATCGACGAGCCGGTGGCGAAGGCGTCGGCGAACTCGACGAAGCCGAACTCCGCGGTGGCCCACAGCGTGAGGTCGGCGGACAGCCGCGAGAGATGCATGCCGGCGATGGCGGCCGCCGCCAGGTATTCGAGCACGTAGTCGCGATCGCTCACGGCGTCGAGGCTGTTGGAGGTGACTCCCGCGAAGCCGAGGTCCCGTGCGAGCGCCTCACGGTCGATAGGAAACGCGGTTCCCGCCAGCGCGGCGGCCCCGAGCGGCAGGCGGTCGGCGCGCGCGGCGCACCCGGCCAGCCGCTCGCGATCCCGCTCGAGCATGAACACGTATGCGAGCAGGTGATGCGCGAGCACGATCGGCTGCGCGCGCTGCAGGTGCGTGTAGCCCGGCATCGGCGCATCCGTGCTCTCGCCGGCGCGCGCCACGAGCGCCGCCTGCACGGCTCGGACGCCATCGCGCGTGCGCGCGACCGCCTCCTTGAGGTACATGCGCTCGTCGAGCGCGATCTGGTCGTTGCGGGAGCGGCCCGTGTGCAGCTTGCCGCCGACCTCGCCGATCAGCTCGACGAGCCGGCGCTCGATGTTCGTGTGAATGTCTTCGAGCTCGGGCCGGAACGGGAATGTGCCGGCCTCGAGCTCGCCGCGCACCGCCTCGAGCCCTTTGATGATCGCGTCGCGCTCGGCCTCGGTCAGGAGCCGGGCGCGCGCCAGGGCGCGCGCCCACGCGATGCTGCCGGCGATGTCCTGCCGCCACAGGCGGCGATCGAAGGCGAGCGAGCCGGTGAAGCGCTCCGCGGCGGGGTCGGCCCCCTGCGAGAACCGGCCGCCCCACGTCTTGCTCACGGCAGCAGCGCGGCGATGTCCGCCATGATCCGCTCGGTCACCTCACGACGCGCCACCCGCGCCGAGCTGCCATTGGGCGAGAAGCGTCGCGGCGGACCGAAGCGGACGGCCAGCGGCGTCGCGCGCGGCAGATAGAAGCGCCGGTCACGCAGCGCTTCCCACGTCCCCGAGATGCCTGCGGGCACCACAGGCACGCCGGAGCGCAGCGCGAGCAGCGCGACGCCCGGCAGGCCGCGCTCGAGTCGGCCGCGCACGCTGAAAGGACCCTCGGGAAAGATGCCGACGACGCGGCCGCGATCGAGCGTCGCGAGCGCGCGGCGCAGCGCCCCGACGTCGCCGCGGTCGACCTGCAGCGGGATGGAGCCGATGTGGCGGTGAAACGGCGGATGCAGCGGCGTGGCGCGCCACACCCGCGGCATCACGAGAAACGCGATCGGGGCGGGCACGCTGACCCCGAGCACGACCGCGTCGAGATAGTTGTGGTGGTTGGCCGCGACCAGATACGGGCCGTGCTCGGGCAGGTGCTCGCGCCCGTCGACGGTGAGCCCGAACCAGCGGTCGAGCACGCCGCGGATCGGGGCCCGTAACGCGCGATAGAGCAGGGGAAATTCGGGTCGCGCGCGGCCGACACGGGACGCGGTGGGCAGCGCGGTCGAGCGCGACATTGCGCGAGTTATAGCACGCTCGCGAGGGGTGTTCTACCGCCCGATCGCGCGCGATAGACGGTAGCGGCTGACCGCCGCGTTGTGCTCCTGCATGGTCGCCGAGAAGTGATGTCGGCGCTCGTCGCTGGCGACGAAGTAGAGATATTTCACGGGCGCGGGATCGAGCGCGGCCTGGATCGCCTCGAGCCCGGGGCTGGCGATCGGTCCCGGCGGCAGGCCGGGATGCGCGTAGGTGTTGTACGGATGGTCGACGGCGAGGTCCGCGCGACTGAGCGCACGCCGCTCCTTGGCGACCGCGTACTGCACCGTCGGATCGGCCTGCAGGGGCATGTTGATCTTCAGCCGGTTCCAGAAGACGGCCGAGATCAGGCGCTGCTCGTCCTTCACGATCGCCTCGCGCTCGATGATCGATGCGAGCGTGAGCAGCTGGTGCGTGCTCAGTCCCAGATCGCGCGCGCGGCTGCGCATCTCCGGAGTGAGCTTCGCGCGCATGCGCTGCACCATCTTGCCGAGCATCTCCTCCGGCGTCATACCGCGCACGAACTGATAGGTGTCCGGAAACAGGTAGCCCTCGGCGTTCGGACCTTCGATCCCGTTCGCGTCGAGGAACTTGCGGTCCGCCGCCACGCGGGCCACGTCATCCGCCCCGGCCAGGCGCTCGGCCTCGAGAGCCCGAGCCAGCTCCGCCACGGTGGCGCCCTCGGGGTGGAGAATCGCGTGCTGCCGGACGCGCCCGCTCTCGAGCAGCGCGACGATGTCCCAGGTGGTGGCGTCGCGCGGGATCTCGTATTCGCCGGCCTTGAGGGTGCGCGGCGCCCCTCGGAAGAACGTCGCGGCCACGAACGCCGCCCGGCTCCGGATGACCTGGGCCTGCGCCAGCCGCTCGGCGATGCCGAGCAGGCCATCGTGCGGCGGAATCGTCACCACCAATGGCCCCTGGCGAACCGACGCCGTCGGCGTCAGCACGAGCCAGCCGAGACCGCCACTCGCGAGCACGAGTGCCACCACGATCCAGCGCAAGCGCACGATTCTTCGAGTCTACCGCGGCGCCCCCCGCCGGGCCGAATCGGCCCGACGGGAGCCGTTTGGTATACTGTCTGGCCTGGGGTCACGCCCGCCCTTTACTCTTCCACGGAGGTCCGCATGCAGGAGCTGCAGCTCCCCACTCGTCACGACTGGAGCGCGTCCGAGAACGCCTACGGCAAGATCGCCATCGACACGTTCGAGCCGGGCTTCGCGCTCACCGTCGGCATCGCTTACCGTCGCGCGCTGCTCTCGGCCATCCACGGTGCCGCCCCGACCTGGGTCAAGATCGAGAACGTCCTCCACGAGTTCTCGCACCTGCCCGGGGTCCAGGAAGACACCCTGGACATCATGATGAACCTCCGCAAGGTCGTGTTCGCGCTCCACGTGAACCGGCCCAAGATCCTGCGCCTGAAGGCGCAGGGGACGCGCGTCGTGAAGGCGGGCGACTTCGAGCCCGACTCCGACGTCCAGATCCTGACGCCGGACGTGGTGCTCGCGACGCTCGACAAGGACGGCGTGCTGGAGATGGAAGTCTGCATCGAGCGCGGACGCGGCTACCAGTCGGCGGAGAAGCGTGAGCCCGAGGCGCTGCCGATCAACGCCATCCTGCTCGACGCCGACTTCTCGCCGATCAAGCGCGTCAACTTCCACGTCGAGCCGCAGGGCAATGGCGACACGGGTGCCCCGCCGCGCGAGCGTCTCATGCTCGAGGTGTGGACCAACGGCAGCGTGACCCCGCAGGCGGCCGTCGGCGAAGCGTCGCGCATCCTGCAGGACCACTTCAATCTCCTCACGGACTTCCCGGAGACGACGCCGCAGGAGGACGACGCCGAGCACGCCGAGGCGCGGCCCGGTGCGGAGCTGAACGACAATCTCTTCCGCAACGTCGACGAGCTGGAGCTCTCGGTGCGCGCCTCGAACTGCCTGAAGACCGCGAACATCCGCACGATCGCGGACCTCGTCCAGAAGACCGAGGCGGAGCTCTTGAAGACCAAGAACTTCGGCAAGAAGTCGCTGAACGAGATCAAAACCATCCTCGGCGAGATGGGCCTGTCGCTCGGGATGCGGCTCGACCCCGACGAGCTGGAGCGGCTGCGCTCGCAGTACGAGCGCGCCTACGAAACCTAGACTAGCGTTTGAGGCGGGACTTGATCCGCGCCACCGCCTCTTCCGTGGCCGCGCGGTTGCCGAAGCCGGTCAGGCGGAAGTAGCCCTCGCCGCTCCGCCCGAATCCTGCGCCGGGCGTGCCCACGACGTGCGCCTCGTTCAGGAGCTTGTCGAAGAACGCCCACGAGTCGAGCCCGGCCGGTGTCTTCACCCAGATGTACGGCGCGTTGCGCCCGCCATAGACGGTGAGGCCGGCCGCTTCGAGGCCTTCGCGGATCAGCCGCGCGTTGTCCATGTAATAGTCGATCGTCGCGCGGACCTGCTTGATGCCTTCCGGTGTGTACATGGCCGCGGCCGCGCGCTGGATCACGTACGGAGCACCGTTGAACTTGGTGGACTGCCGGCGGAACCAGAGACCATGCAGTGCGACCGTCTCCCCATTCGATGACCGGCCCGCGACCTCCTTCGGGACGACCGTATACGCGCAGCGCGTGCCGGTGAAGCCCGCCGTCTTGGAGTAGGAGCGGAACTCCACGGCGACCTGACGCGCGCCGTCCACCTCGAAGATCGAGTGCGGGATGTCGGAGTCCTGGATGTAGCTCTCATAGGCCGCGTCGTACAGCAGCACGGCGCCCGCGCCTCGCGCCCAGTCGACCCAGCGCTTGAGTGCCGCGTGAGAGAGCACGGCGCCCGTGGGATTGTTGGGAAAGCACAGGTAGACCATGTCGACGGGCCGATCGGGCAGTGGCGGATCGAAACGGTTCTCCGCCGTACACGGCAGATAGAGGATGCGGTCGTACCCGCCGCGCGCGTCCGGGGCGCCGGCGCGCCCGGCCATGACGTTGCTGTCGAGATAGACGGGATAGACCGGATCGGTCAGAGCGACGGTCGCGTCGGGGCTGAACAGCTCCTGGAAGTTCGCCGCGTCGCTCTTGCTGCCGTCGCTGACGAAGATCTCGTCCGGCGCGATCGTTACGCCGCGCGCGCCGTAGTCGTGCTTGGCGATCAGCTCGGTGAGGAACTCGTAGCCGGTTTCAGGACCGTAGCCGCGAAACGTCTCCGCGCGAGCCATTTCGTCGACGGCGGCGTGCAGCGCCTGCACGATCGCCGGCGGCAGCGGCCGCGTCGCGTCGCCGATGCCGAGACGGATGAGCTTGGCGTCGGGATGCGCAGCCTGGAATTCCTTGATCCGGCGGGCGATCTCGCTGAACAGATATCCGCTCTTGAGACGGAGGTAGTTGTCGTTGATCTTCGCCATGGCCCACGGATTCTAGCAGATCGTCTCCGGGTCGAGGCAGAAGCGCTCCACGATTCGCGGTCGCCAGCGCGTCACGCTCAGCACGCGCCCGTCGGTCTCGAGCAGCACCGCTCCGTCACGATCGGTGCGATACACGCGCGCCCCGATTGCGGTCAGGCGTGCGAGTGTTCCCGCGTCCGGATGTCCATACGGATTGCGCGCGCCGACCGAGACGATGGCGAGCGCTGGCCGTACGGCGGCCAAAAAGGGCGCGGTGCTCGACGTCTTGGCCCCGTGGTGACCGACCTTGAGCACAGTGGCGCCCAGCGGAATCCCGGCCGCGAGCAGCGCGTGCTCGCCGGCCGCCTCGACGTCGGACGCGAGGAGGATCGTCGCCAGGCCAAGCTCCACACGCAGCATGATGGCGCGGTCGTTGGGGCGGCCGCCACGGACGTTGGGCGCGATCGCCGTCATTACGGCGCCGCCAAGGGCGTGCGGACCGGGTGCCACCTCCCACGTTTCGGACACGCGGAACAAGCGATGGAGGGCCGCCATCCCGCCCGCATGATCGATGTCGTCGTGTGTCGTCAGCGTGGCATGGAGCCCGAGCACGCCACGGTTCCAGAGGAACGGCGCCACCACACGCTCGCCGACATCGAGACGCGCCGGGCCACCGGCGCCGGCGTCGACGACCACGACCTGTCCATCGGGCGCCTCGACGACGATCGCATCGCCCTGGCCAACGTCCAGCACGGTCACGCGCAGGCGGCCGTCGCCGCGGGTGAGGATCGGCAGTGCGGCAAGCAGCACCGCAGCGAGCAGCGCGAGCGCCGCCGCGACACCGAGCGCGACGGCGCGTTGGCGTCGAGCGCGCCAATGCCACGCCGCCAGTCCGGCCGCGAGTGCCGCGGCATACGCGGCGATTGCCGCCGGTCCTGGCGCCGGCAGACGAACCACGGCGCCCGGAACCGCGGCCGCGAGCGCCGCCACGGCGCGCAGAATCAGCAGCAGTGGCCAGACTGCTCCGAAGACGGCGGCTGCGGCAAGGTCGCCGACCGCGGCGGCGAGGATCGCCAGCAGACCGAGCACGGTGGCCGCCGCCGCCAACGGCACCGCGGCGAGATTGGCGACGATGCCGATCGTCGAGAGCTGATTGAAGTGCACGAGCGCCACCGGCACGACCGCGAGCTGCGCGGCGACGCTGACCGCGAGCGCGGCGGCCAGTGCGCCGCGTGGCATCGGCGCCGCCACGATGCCCGCGGTTGCCGCGAATGAGAGCTGAAAGCCCGGGTCGAGCAAGTCTCCGGGACGCGCTGCGAGGATCACGAGCGCGGCGAGCGCAAGGCTGTTCGTGACCGACGCCTCGCGGTCGAGGAGGACGGCCGCGAGCACGAGCACGGCCATGATCGTCGCGCGAACCACCGACGGCTCGAGGCCGACGACCGCGGCGAAACCGAGCACCGCGACGATGCCGCTGGCGGCCGCCGCGCGGGGCCCGCCGCCGGCGGCGCGGGCGAGGGCCCACACCGCGCCGGCGAGAAGCGCCACGTTGAATCCGGACACGGCGAGCACGTGAAAGACCCCCGCGCCGCGAAACGCCTGCTGGACGTCGGGCGGCAGGGCCGTGCGGCTGCCGAGCACCAGGCCGCCGAGAAGTCCGGCCGACACCGGCGGCAGGCGCTCGGCGAACGCCGCCAACGCGAATCTCCGCACCACCGCGGGCCAGGGCGGCGCCGGAGGCTCGAGCGGAACGACGCGCGTCGACGGGGCGGTGCCGGTCACGTAGAGGCCTTCGCGCGCCTGGCGCGCCGCGGCGTCGAACACGCCGGGGTCGCTGAAGCCGACCGGACGATCGAGTCGGGCGTCGACGCTGATGCGCTGGCCTTCCGCCAATGCTGGTGCAGGACCGTAGAGAGCCAGCGAGATTCTCCCGCTGCGCGGCACGCCGTCGACGCGCTCGACGTCGACGGCGATACGGACGCGGTCGGGAGCCCAGGCGATCGGGTCGGTCGCCAGGCGGCCCTCGACACGCGCGGTCATCGGCAGGGACAGCCACGCGACGTGATCGGTCGGGAGCGGCGCCGGTTGGCCGCGCAGCACGCCGAGCATCGCGATGGCCGCGAGCAGGGGCCCCAGCGCGTGTGCGGCGTGGCCGAGCGCCAGCACGAGCGTGGTGGCCGCGAGGCCTGCCGCGAACAGCGCCCACGCCGCGCGCGGCGCCATCCACGGCGCGAGCGCGATGCCGATGGCGAATGCGAGGGCCGGCGGGGCCAACGGCATGGCCAGCCGGCTTGTCCTGCCGCGGGTAGGGCTCGTGCTGCCGGCCGCGTTCACGGCGTATTGACGGCGAGTCGCGGCCGCAACCGATCGAGCGTTGCGCGACCCACGCCCCGCACGCGGCGCAGATCGTCGAGCGAGCCGAACGGCCCGTCACGCGCCCGAGCCTCCACGATGCGCGCCGCGAGCGCAGGCCCGACGCCGGGCAGCCGCTCGAGCTCGGCGGCGCTCGCGAGATTGACGTCGACGGGCGCGGCGTCGTCGGGCGAGCCCCGACGGCTTCGCGCTTCGTCGGACCGCGACACGGATCGCGCCGGCGCCCCGCTCGTGGGCGGCGCATCCGGCGCGCGCGGACCGACGCGCCGCGAGAGCGGCTCGCGCGGTGGCGGGGCGGGCGCGCGATCGAGCGTCTCGAGATACGTGACGAGGTCGGGATTGGCGCGCCGCCATCGGTCAACGGCGAGGCCGGCGCCGCCGACCGCGACGACGAGCGAGAGCAGAACAAGCTGGCGACGCGTGTAGGCGAGCATGCGGCGACGATCGCACGCGCGATCGGACGTCGCTAGAGTGCACGAATCCTGACGCCGCCCGATTCGAGGCGCGGCTACGCGAGTGGTAAGGACAAGGTCAGCGTGGGGCCCGGACCCTCACTCGCCGTCGTGAGCGTTCCGCCGTGATACTCGACGAGCTGACGCGCGACGTTCAGGCGC
>Ga0209382_10010026_pt1 | contig 11844 bp, 12 predicted proteins | sample SoiMetdeltSBSDD5_FD_187599 | JGI IMG/M metagenome (GOLD analysis project Ga0209382, IMG submission 187599) | Bulk soil microbial communities from a Populus tree surrounding site in Tennessee, USA - Soil MetaG P. deltoides SBSDD5 (SPAdes) (version 2) | ecosystem: Environmental > Terrestrial >... | reverse complement strand
CGGGGACGCCTACACGGTCGCATTTGCCGGCACATCCTTCACGACCACTGCGTTTGACCCGATCTTCGCGCCGTCGCCCACTGTGATAGGTCCAAGAACCTTGGCGCCTGCGCCGATGACGACACCTTTGCCCAGCGTGGGATGGCGCTTGCCTTTGCCCCAAGAAGTTCCGCCTAGCGTGACCCCGTGGTAGAGCGTCACGTCATCGCCGACTTCAGCCGTCTCGCCGATCACGACCCCCATCCCGTGATCGATGAAGACGCGCCGGCCGATCTGCGCACCCGGGTGGATTTCGATCCCCGTAATGATCCGGCCAATGTGGGATGTGAAGCGGCCGAACCAGCGAAGCCCGTGCCGCCAGAACCAGCTCGCTACCTTGTGCACGTACAGAGCATGCAAGCCAGGGTAGCAAGTGAGCACTTCCCAAGTCGTGCGCGCAGCCGGGTCGCGCTCGAAAACGCTCGCAATGTCGTCTCGCAGTCGATCGAACATCTTGAGAATCCTAGGTTATCCGACTATTTCGGTCAACTATAGCCTGCGAACCTTCTGCAGCGAGTTCAGCAAGCCCCTAAGGATGTTCACTTCCTCGCGCTCCATGGCGGGGACGCGCGAGAAAAGGCGCCGCAACCGTTCCGGCAGCTTCGAGCCGCTCGCCGGGTCATGGAAGCCCGACCGGGTCGCAGCTTCCTGCAGGTGCGCATACAGACCTTCCAGGTCATCCACCGTCGCGAGCTTTTCACCTCGCATCTTCGGGACTTGCGCCCCGGTCGCGACCAGTAGCTCATAGCAGACCACCTGCACTGCCTGCGCCAGATTCAGCGAGCGGTAATTGGCGTCGGTCGGAATGTGGACCAGGAACTGGCACGCAAGGAGCTCGTCGTTCGTAAGCCCGGCGGATTCGGCGCCGAACACGAACGCGACTGAACCGCCTGCCGCGCGCTCGAGCGCGCTGGCCGCTGCCGCGCGCGCCTCGAACACTTGCGGCGACCATTCTCGCGGACGTGCGCTGAGCGCGAACGCAGCAACGCAATCCCCGAGCGCATCGCCGAGCTGCGGATGGATGCGCGCCCGGGCGAGCACGTCATCGGCATGCGCAGCCATCCACTGCGCTTCCGGCGCGGGAAAGCGCTCCGGCGCGACCAGCCGCAGATCGGTGATGCCCATCGTTTTCATCGCGCGCGCGGATGCGCCGATATTTCCGGGATGACTCGGTCGGCACAGCACCACGCGCACTCGTTCGAGCAATTCGCGCATGACCGTCAGGATACAATGCGCGCCCCATGCACCCGATGCTGAACATCGCCGTCAAGGCGGCGCGGCGCGCCGGCTCGATCATCGAGCGCGCGGCGGTCAGCGGGGTCGCTCTCGAGGTGCGGGCCAAGCGCACGAACGATTTCGTCACGCAGGTCGATCGCGCCGCCGAGCAGGCGGTGATCGAGGTGGTGCGCAAGGCGTATCCGGATCACGCGATCCTCGCCGAAGAGTCGGGCGAGCTGCCCGGCGCGCAAGCCGAGTACTGCTGGGTCATCGATCCGCTCGACGGAACGACGAATTTCATCCACGGGTTCCCGCAGTATTGCGTTTCGATCGCGATCCAGCAGAACGGCAAGCCGGTCCATGCGGTCGTCTACGATCCGTCCAAGAACGAGCTCTTCACCGCGTCGCGCGGGCGCGGGGCATATCTCAACGACCGGCGGATTCGCGTAACGCGCTGCCGGCGCCTCGAGGACGCGCTGGTCGGCACCGGCTTTCCGTTTCGCGAGCTGAGCCGCCTCGAGCAATACATGGCGCAGCTCGGACGAGTCATGGGCTCGAGCGTCGGCGTGCGGCGCGCAGGCGCAGCGGCGCTCGACCTCGCGTACGTCGCCGCCGGGCGGCTCGACGCTTTCTGGGAGATGGGCCTCTCGCCGTGGGACATGGCGGCGGGCGCTCTGTTGATCGCCGAAGCCGGCGGCCTGGTCGGCGATTTTTCGGGTGAATCGGGCTACCTGGAGAGCGGCGACATCGCCGCGAGCACGCCGAAGGTTTTCACGCAGCTGCTGCAGGCGCTCGAGTAATGCGCGGGCAGGCCGGATCGGTCGCCTGTGCGGCAATCCTGCTCAGCTTCTTGATCTCTCGCGGTGTAAGCGGTCCTGTCGGACCGATCGTCTTGAGTTCCGTCGTATTCAGCTATGTAGTCATTGCAAGCGGCCGCGTCTTCCTGCAGGTGTTCAGGGTGGATTTCCCTCTCGCCGCCTGGTGGCCCATCGGCGTATCCGCAACAGGCGGTGCGTTGTGGGTCCTGGTGGCGTTGCTGGGCTGCGGCGCCGCGACAGCGTTCTGCCTGTGGGCGATGCCCGTACTGCTGTTGGACCTGGCACTGCGCAGGCGTGTCGTGCAGCATGCCGCACCGGAATCCGCGGATCAGCTCGGCTTCATTTTCTGCTGCGCCTTTACGGCGGCTTGGTGCAAGGACATCGCGGCAGCGCCGAAGCTGCTCGAGAGTTCCGGTCAGCTGCCTGTGTGGGTGGAGTATTTCATGCACGCTGGCATGATCTCGCAGTTCGGCGATGATCGAGCAATCGGGCGCGGAGTCATCTGGCTTTCGGACGTCCCACTGTTCGCCTATCACTACTCCTCGTACTTGCTCGCGGCTGCATTCGCCTTGCCGCTCGATCAGCCCGGGCTGCCCCTCGCGACTTCCGTTTGGTTCCCGATTGGCTTCCTGTCGGTCGCCGCGGCCGCCTACACGCTCGGCACTTGTTTCGCCGGTGCAACCGGAGGGTTGGCGGCACTGGTGGCCCTGTTCGTGATCCCGGACGCGTCGAACTATGGGTTACGCAACGGTTTCTTCAGCTTTCACTGGCTGCTCGGGGCGATACCCGGCTCGACGTATGGCCTGGGAAGCGCATTGCTCGCCGTAGCGTTCCTGCAGCGCTGGAGCGTCGCGCGAAGTAGTGCTTCCCTGGCGGCCGGCGCTGCGTTTTTGGCGGCGACCCTTCTGAACCGCATACAGATCTTCGTACTTCTCGCGCCAGCCTGGCTCGCGAGCGTAGTGTTTATTTCACGCATCTTCCAGAAACATCGAAAGATCGTACTTGGCGGCTTTGTATTGCTGGCGCTGATCGCACTTGCGTTGATATGGTATCCGCCCTCCATCCCCCGCGACCTCGCATGGTCGTTTGAGGGCGGCCGGGCTCTTGAGCAGTTTCTCTATCAAGTACACAGGCGCCAGCAACCCACGGCGTACCAGGGCCTTTACGCACGCATTCTTTCTGAGTTCGGGGAAGGCCTCGGGCTTACGATCGGTGCACTGCTCGTGTATCCCGCTTCGCTGGGCATCTTCATGCTCGCGCTTCCCATCCTATATCTGATGCGCCGCCGCTCCGACGACGTGTTCAGCAATGCGTTTCCCGTCGCGGTCGTGCTCTGGTATGGGGCGATCATGGCACTTGCTCCGATCCCTGCGCATACGGACGCAACGGATTTCCCGCATCGCTCGTTCGTGTTGCTGTACGCAACGGCCGCCATCTGGACTTTCGGGCTATCGGTCGTCTGGCTTTCCGAACGAGGTACGCATGGCAAGCGTCTGTGGCAGATGACAGCGATCGCCGCCGCAATCGCGCTGCCCTTCACCTGGATGAGCGCCAGCGATCGGATGAATCCCAAATTCTTCTGGGGCCGGCTGTGGGTCACATTCCGTGTTCAGCCCGAGCTTCAACAGGCCGCAGCGTTCCTCAGAGATCGTGGCGGCTCCAGCGACGTGTTCGCGGCGCCGATCCGGCACTTCGAGGTCACGAGCGTCGACGCGGCCACCGTAGTCATCGCGTTGACGGGAATGCCAGCCTACGTCGCCCGGGTCGGAGTGCATCGCGTGCTTGGCGGAATCTACCAGGAGACGGCGTCCAAGCGCTCCGTCGAAGTGGCAGCAATCGAGAGAGCGCCGGACCGGCAGGCGGCGATGAGGCAACTGGCAAAGCTTGGCATCCGCTGGTATCTGGCGACCGAGGCCGACACGCCCTCGTGGGACCGACTGCGTAAAGGGGCGGCCTGGACACGCGGATCGTTCGCGCTCTACGACTCCGGCCACGCTGAGGTGGCCACGCACTGAATCGCGGCTGCAAGCCTCATTGACGCGCAGCGGGAGGCAAGGTACGAACTGCGGCTCGCGATCCGAGAATCATTGATCTCGGCGCGCCACCACGAGGAGCGATCCTCCAAAGCGCAGCGTGGCACCCAGCCGGATCGCCGCACGCTCCGCGCTCAGGACAACCTCCAGCAGCCTGTTGACGAGGCGTGGCACTCGATACTCGGCGAGTGAATCGTATTCCCGACCCCTGCGGCGAATCCGCGAAATCAGCAGCAGCGGAAAGAGGAGGCTCACGAACGATGTGCAGCGCAATACCCTGAGCTGCGCTTGCTCGACTTTCTGCAGCAGCTCGCTGCGTGCGTATCTGCGCACATGACCCGCGTGCTCATCGGCAGGACTCCAGAGAAAGCGATGCTGTGGGACGGTAATCAACAGAATCCCGCCTGGCTTGAGGGCGCGGCTCGCCTGCGAAAGCACGGCCTGGTCTTCCTCGATATGCTCGATGACATCGAACAAGCCGATCGCATCGAACTCGTCGACGAATGGAACGCACCTTGCGTCCATCTGCATCAAGCGGACCGCATTGACGCGCGTGCGCGCAAACTGCAGGCCCTCGAGGAAAACCTCGCTGCCCCAGACGGCAACGGCCGGATGATCGCGCGCAATCGCGGCGAGCACCGAGCCCGTACCACAGCCGATTTCGAGGAAGCTGCGGCATCGGCTGGCATAGCGTTCGAACGCCCAGAGGATCAGGCGAGTCCGCGCGCGGAACCAGAAGTAGTCCTGCTCCAGCGCGTACAGCGATTCAAACTCCCGCGGCGAGAAGCTCGCCGGCGGAACACCTTGCGTTCGGGCCAGCACGCGAATGCCATCCCGCACCGGCGCGTTCCATCCGCACCGTCCGCACGTCCAGTCAGATCCCTGCAGTCCGTTGCCGCACGATACGCACAGCCTCATGCCACCCGGCCCGTCACGCAAGCGCGCACCCGGTCGATCACTTCCGGCTGAAACGGCTCAACGCCCAGCCAGAGCGGCAACCGGATCAACCTTCCGCTCAGGTCGTCCGTGACCTCCATCGACGTTGCGCATCGACCGAACTTCCGCCCCGCGGGTGAGCTGTGCAGCGGCACGTAATGGAACAGCGCTCCGATTGCGCGCTCCTTCAGTTCAGCGAGCACTCGATTGCGCTCGGCAGGGTCTCGCACCAACAGGTAGTAGATGTGCGCGTTGTGACCGCAGTGCGCCGGCACGACGGGGCGCCGCACGATTTCCTTGCGTTCCAGGTCGGCAAAGGCGCTGTTATAGGCGTCCCAGATGGCGAGGCGCCGCTGCGTGATCCCGTCGGCATGCTCCATCTGGGCGTACAGGAACGCGGCGAGGATCTCACCCGGCAGGTACGAGGATCCGACATCGACCCACGTGTACTTGTCGACCTCGCCGCGCAGGAATTTCGACCGATTGGTGCCTTTTTCCCGCACGATCTCAGCGCGCGCCACTTGCGCCCGGTCATTCACGAGCAACGCCCCGCCTTCGCCGCAGATGATGTTCTTCGTTTCGTGAAAGCTCAGCGTCCCGTAGGATCCCAGCGCGCCCAGCGGGCGCCCCTTGTACGTGGACATGAGCCCCTGGGCGGCATCCTCGACCACCGCTAGCGAATGCCGCGCTGCGATCTGCAACAGCGCATCCATCTCCGCGCCGACGCCGGCATAGTGCACGACCGCAATCGCGCGCGTTCGCGGCGTGATCGCTGCCTCTACGAGCGCCTCATCGAGATTGAGCGTGTCGGAGCGGATATCCACGAAAACCGGCGTCGCGCCGCGGATCACGAACGCGTTGGCGGTGGACACGAACGTGAACGACGGCATGATGATCTCGTCGCCGGGACCGACGTCGAGCAGGAATGCCGCCATCTCGAGCGCCGCCGTGCACGAATGGGTGAGCAGCGCGCGGCGCGCGCCGGTGCGCTGCTCCAGCCAGCCGTTGCACAGCCGCGTGAACTCTCCGTCGCCCGAGAGCTGGCTGCCTGCGTGCGCGCGCTCGATGTAGCCGAGCTCGCGCCCCGTCATGTACGGTTTGTTGAATGGGATCATGCTGCTGGCGAATGGTATTCTAAGTGCCCGGCGCGAAAACGGTGCGTGGGCGCGGATTGCTTTGACTGGCAAAAACGGATCGACGATGATCGAGAACGTGAGCGCCGATACCGGTACCAGAGCGGGCCACGACGCGCCGGGAAGCTTCTCGCTGGCGAGCGTTGCGCCGGTTTCGGAACGCGATCTGTCCGAGCACCACTATGCGCTGACGACGCTCGGGTATGCCGTCGTGCCGAATGCGCTCCCGCACGATTTTTGCGGCCACCTGAAGCGCCTCCTGCAGCAAGTCATCGATGCCTACCAGCCGGGATCGTCCGAGCGCAGCGTGCTCGACCGCTACCTCATGCACGATCTGCTGTGCCGGGACCCCGCGTTCGCGGCGCTGCTCGAGGATCCGCGGCTCCAACAGCTTCTCGCCCCGTTCCTGGGCGAGCACTGGATCCTCTACGCGTTCACTTCCTCGTCGCTGCCGCCGGGAGAGACGAACTACGGCCATCGACTCCATGTCGACAGCCCGCGATTCATCCCCGGATATCCGACCAACATGGGCGTCATGTGGGCGCTCGACGATTTCCTGGCGCAGAACGGCGCGACCGAGGTGCTGCCCGGCTCGCACACCAGTCCCGACGAACCCGCAGCGGAATTTTTCGCGCGCCACAAGGTGGTAGTGACCGCTGCGAGGGGCTCCCTGATCGTGTTTAACGCGCGGCTTTTCCACCGCTCCGGCGTGAACCAGACGCGGGAGTGGCGGCATGCGCTCACCATGAACGCATGCCGATCTTTCATGAAGCAGCGGATGGATTGGGTGCGTTTCGTGCCGCGCGAAATCGCGGCGGGGTTGAATGCGCAGGGTCGGCGCCTGCTGGGCTACGACACGCGACTGCCGACGTCTCTCGAGGAGCTGCACCTGCCCGAAGACCAGCGCCTCTACAAGCCGGGGCAGGGATAGATCTGGCATGTTGAGCATCCTGGTTCCGGTGTACAACAACGCAGATACGCTGCGCGAGCTGGCTACGCGCATCGCAGCAGCGCTCCCCGGCATGGACTACGAAGTCGTTTTCGTCAACGACGGAAGCCTCGATGGGTCTGCGGAAGTCCTGCAAGGCCTCGCGCGCGACAACGCGCGACACAAAGTCATTCTCCTTTCGAGAAACTTCGGCCAGCATCCAGCGATCAGTGCGGCACTGGAACACGCGCGCGGGGACTCGTTCGTCCTCATGGACGCGGATCTTCAGGACCGGCCCGAGGACATTCCGGCGCTCCTTGCGCCGCTCTCGGGCGGTCATGAGGTCGTGTATTCGACCATGCGCGGCACGGGGCGGCGGCCGCAACGCCTGACCTCTGCGCTTTTTCATTACGTTTTCTCGCGCATCGTCGGCGTGGACGTGCCGTCCGACATCGGGACGTTCCGCGCATTCAGCGCGCGGGTGCGCGATGCGCTGCTGCAGTTTCCGGAGCGCAGGGTGCTGTACGGCCCGCTGATGTTCTATATCGGCTTTCGCAGCACCTTCATCGAGGTAGAACACGTGCAGCGCGCGGGCCAGGCAAGCTCTTACACGTTCGGCAAGCGGCTCGCGCTGGCCCTGAACGCGCTGCTCAGCTACACCGATCTGCCCCACCGGATCCTTCTCTACCTCGGCGTCCTGCTCGTGCTCGGCAGCGCCCTCTACGGGACGATTACCATCATCGGCTACCTCTGGCTCGGAATGACCCTGCCGCAGGGCCTGAACCTGATCGTGCTCCTTCTGTTCCTGGTCCTGGGGAGCCTCATGGCGAGCGTCGGCATTCTCGGCGCCTATCTTTTCCGCGTCTATGAAGAGGTGCTGCGCCGGCCGCGCTACCTCGTCGCCGGGCGCATCAACGTTTCCGCACCCGAAGTCCCGTGGCGCGGCTGAGCACGCAATGAGCCGCGTAATCGAAGCCAACATAGAAGTGCACACGGCGATGGCGGACTCGTACAACCGCAACGAGCCGCACTACCGGCCGGAAAATCGCGCCAAGGTCCGGGCCAAGCTGGTCGCGCTCAAGCAGCCGGGCTACCGGCGCATGCTGGACTTGGGATGCGGCACCGGGTTCATCATCGACCTCGCGAAGGATCTGTTCGAGGAAATCCACGGGATCGACGTCACGCAGGCGATGCTCGACCGCGTCGAGCTCCAGGGCGGAAACATCACGCTGCACCGAGGCGAGGCGGAGCACCTGCCTTTCGAGCCAGAGTCGTTCGACTTCGTTTCCGCCTACGCGTTTCTGCATCATGTCGAGGATTGCCGCAGCGTGCTCGCCGAGGTGCACCGAGTACTGCGAAGCGGCGGGACCTGTTATGTCGACCTCGAGCCGAATCGCGCTTTCTGGGCCGGCATCGCGGCGGTCGCGGCGAGCGGCGCGCCGGGCCCGCTCGATCCGATCGTCGCGCGCGAAATCGAATCGGTCTTGCACACCGATTCGCGTGTAGAGCGCGAGTTCGGCCTCGCCGCCGAGACGTTCAACCGCGCGGAGTACACGAAGTCGATCCTTGGCGGAATCGAGGCGAGCGAGTTTTGCGCCGACGCCCGGGCGCTCGGTTTCCGCCAGTGCGACGTCCGCTACGAATGGTTCCTGGGGCAAGGCAGTGTCATGCATGACCAGTCACTGCAGGCGGCTTCGACGGTCGAGCAGTATCTGCGTCGCGCGCTGCCGCTCTCGGCGCATCTGTTTAAGTATCTCGAGTTCGTGCTGGTCAAGTAGCGCGACACGGCCGTGAAGCTCCTTGTGTACGGGTCACGCGAGTATGCGCACCTCGTGCGCGACCACCTGCAGCTTTGCTCGCATGAATTCTGCGGCTTCGTCGACGACGAGCGAACCGGGGCCGGGATCGTGGGACCGTACGGCGAGGTCTTGCGCTCCCATTCGCGCTCCGCGCACGGGATCGCGATCGGAATCGGGTACAAGGACCTGCCCGCCCGGCGCGCGGCGCTCGAGCGTATCGATCGCGACGGCTGGCAGCTGCCTCCGCTGATCCATCCGCGCGCATGGGTGCGCGATCATTCGGCAGTCGGCGCCGGCGCCGTGATCATGGCCGGGACGAGCGTGGAGCTGAACGCCACGATCGGCACCGGCTGCGTGCTGTGGAGCAACGTCGTGCTGAGCCACGACTCCCGCGTCGACTCCAACACTTTTCTCTCTCCGGGAGTCATCGTGTGCGGCTTCGCCCGCATCGGGCGCGACTGCTTTGTCGGAGCTGGCGCCGTCATCGTGGATCACTGCAACGTGCCCGATGGCAGCTTCGTGCGCGCAGGGCAAGTGCTGAGCTGAGAGGCCATGAGCCGCACGGTTGCGGTCCTGCAATCGAACTATCTTCCGTGGAAAGGGTATTTCGACCTCATCCACGACGTGGACCTGTTCATCTTCTACGACGACGTCCAGTACACGAAGAACGACTGGAGGAACCGCAACAAGGTAAAGATGCCAGGCGGCGCCGCCTGGTTAACGGTACCCGTTGGGCAAGCGCTGGACCGCCGCATCTGCGACGTCGAGCTCCACGACACGCACTGGCAGGAGAAGCACTGGAAAACCCTGCGGCAGTACTACAGCCAGGCGCCCTGCTTCGGCCTGTTCGACCAGTTTCTGCGGCAGGTCTACCTCGAGCGGCGCTGGCGCTCGCTCTCGGAGCTCAACCAGTATCTGATCGTGACCATCGCACGGGACTTTCTCGGCGTGACCACGCAATTCGCCGATTCGCGCGATTTTCAACCCGCAGGACGGCGCCTCGACCGGTTGCTCGCGCTGTTGCGCGCAGCTGGCGCAACCCGATACGTCAGCGGCCCTTCGGGACGCAGCTACATCGATCCCGAGCGTTTCTCGGCAGCAGGAATCGAGCTTACGTTCAAGTCGTACGACGGATACCCCGAGTATCCGCAGCGATTCCCGCCCTTCGATCACTTTGTCTCGATCCTGGACCTCTTGTGCAACGTCGGTCCGGACGCCGCATCCTACGTGTGGGGTTGGCGCACAGCGAGAACCGGATGACGCGCGCGGCTTTCAGCCCGGTGTGTCCCGCCGCCCGAGCATGACCGCGCCGATTGCCCCGGTAACGACGAGCGCGAGGTTGAGCGCGAGATAGGCGGCGGCGCCCAGGATGAACCCGCTCTCCGGCGCGTAGCCGAACAGGCCGAGCAGACCTGCGTACGCGCCCTCCCGGAGTCCGATTCCCTGGATCGTGAGCGGAACGGCGCGCACGAGCTCAACCGAGGTCACCACCACCATCAGCACCAGCCAGGAAATTTCCAGTCCGAGCTGGACGGCGATGAATTGCACGGCGACGAGCCAAAGTCCGAGCGCAACCAATGACCAGCCGAGGAGGTGAGCGGACTCGCTCGAGGCGCCCATCGAAAGCGCCGTCCGCAGATGTGCGCTCCATGGCTGCGGAATCGAAAAGCGCCCGAGAAGCGCGGGCAGCAGCAACAGGGTCGCCAGCCCAGCCGCGGCAAGGAGCCCCAGGCTTCGTGTAAACGGCTGCGGAGCGGCGGTCAGCTCCAGCATCGCGGCAGCGCCGGAAAGGCCGACCAGCATCGACGTGAGCCCGAGCAGGCGTTCGCGCAACAGGATGGCGACCAGGCTCGCACCGGTTCTTTCAGCTGTGCGGAATGCGAAGTACCGATACACGTCGCCGCCCAGACTCCCCGGGGACACGAGGCTGAGCAGGTTGGCGGTGAGATAGCGCGCGCTGCAGAAATACCAGCCTTCGCCGCCGCCCGTGAGCGAATGCCAGCGCGCAAGAAGGGGAAGGACCGGGGCCGCGGCCAGAAGCACGGCCGCCACGAACGCCCACGGCGAGAGCTTCGCTGTCAGCGCAACCAGCGAATGCCAATCGAGCAGATAGACGCTCGCACCGAGCAGCGCAAGACTTGCGATCCACTTGAGCGCGGTCTTCATCGTCGCGCAGACCGTCACGCGCAACTACGCCGCTGGCGATCGGTCCGGCCTTTGCGTGGGAAACGCGGATTCTAGGGCTTGCGAGCTTAAGACGTCGTCCTGCCGCCGAGAATCTCCATCACCGAACCGGTGATGTACGAGGAATCGGCGTCGGAGGCAAGAAAGACGTAGGCTGGCGCGATCTCTTCGGGCTGCGCCGGCCGGCCCATCGGATAGTCGGCGCCGAATTGCGCGACTTCATCGGGCGACAGGCCCGGGTCGGAGGGGTTCAGCGGCGTCCATACGGGCCCCGGCGCAACCGCATTGACGCGAATGCCCTTGCCGATCACTTCCATTGCGAGCGCCTTGGTAAGCGCGTTGATCGCTCCCTTGGTCGCCGAGTAGTCCGGAAGTTCCTTCGAGCCGAGGATGCCCGTGACGGAACTGCTTGCGATGATGGCCCCGCCGCGCTTCATATGCTTCAACGCAGCGCGGGCAAACCAGAAGTACGCGTAGATGTTCGTCTTGAACGTGCGATCGAACTCCTGGTCGGTCACTTTGCGCAGAGTCTTCTTGCGCGACTGGTGGGCGGCGTTCGACACCAGGATGTCGATTCTGCCGAATTCACGGACCGTCCTCTCGATCGCCCGTTCGCAGTAGTTCCTGCGCGTCACGTCGCCCGGCAGCAACAGGCAGCGCCGGCCTTCGGCTTCGATTGCGCGGCGAGTCTGCGCCGCGTCGGCTTTCTCGGCGGGCAGAAACGACAGGGCGATATCGGCGCCTTCGCGCGCATAC
>Ga0209382_10010025_pt1 | contig 11846 bp, 9 predicted proteins | sample SoiMetdeltSBSDD5_FD_187599 | JGI IMG/M metagenome (GOLD analysis project Ga0209382, IMG submission 187599) | Bulk soil microbial communities from a Populus tree surrounding site in Tennessee, USA - Soil MetaG P. deltoides SBSDD5 (SPAdes) (version 2) | ecosystem: Environmental > Terrestrial >... | reverse complement strand
TTCGCACGAGCAGATGCTCGCCGTGCTCGGCAATCCCTTGACGCGCCTGGCGCTGCTCGCCTTGTGCGTGCTGTCGCTCTTCCACTGGGCGCATCGATTCCGCCACACGCTCTACGACGGTTTGCAGATCAAGCACTTGAACGAGGTCATTGCGCTCGTGAGCTACGGGATCGCGGTGGTCGGGTCAGTAGCGGCCGCGTACCTGATGTGGCAAGTTCCCTAGAACCGGAATCGGGCACACGAACGTGTCTAACCATCAGTCGCTCAAGGGTTCGGCGGATTCGCCCAGCGAGCCGACCGGCCACCGCGCCAGGGTATGGGCGATTGCGTCCCGAACCTGCTCGACCGTCGGCGCGTCGCACTCGAAGTACTCGCCGAACTTGCGGGCCAGGTCGGAGACCTGATCCTCGCCCAGCGCAGCCAGGCGTGCCGGTGTCACGTCGCGGCCAGCGACCCTCCAGACGACTTCGCAGCACTCATGCGGCGAGGCCTCCTCGAACGGGACGGGTGGACTGACGTAGTCGCCGAACGTCTCGCCCAACGCCTGCTCGAAGTCCGGCCGCCAGTCCTCGCCCCTCTTCGCCATCGTTGCTCCCTCCGCCGCCCATGCCAATACCCGGTTGGTACCCATGATGGCGTACTCGCTCGCGTCCCAGACGATGTCGATCCAGGCTTCGTATCCGATCCCGGCGCAAGAACCTTGCCTGTTCCGGAACAAGTTCGACGCTGCTGCGGCGAGCTGCCTAAGCGGCGTTCTGGTCCTCGCGGCAACACCCACGATTGTTCACTCCCGTCAGCAGGAGAAGCTCCCTAGTCAAGACGGAATCTTTGCCCTGAACCTCTTCGTGCGCGTCGCGAGCGTCGTCAACCATTTGCTCTGCAAATCAGTGCCCGTGCGGAACAGATCGATCCAGGCCGGCGGAAGCACCGAGAAATCAATCTTGTGGCGCCCCCAATCGGGACGACGGCCGTCGTAGTCGGTCAGTCCGTAAGCGCGTGCAAGTTCCCAAGAGCTGAAAAGCATGCCAGTGCGGTCGCACACCTTCGGGTCCGCCGCTAGCGCGGCGACCGCGCGGCCCACGAACAACGGCGATTCCGATTGCAAAAAGTTGGGGTCTTTTTTGCCCGCCTCGCGCCAGTTGTCTTCGGTGACGGCGAAGTGCTGCAACATGGATTCTGATCGCAGGAAGCCAGGCGTGATGGCGATGGCGGCGACGCCGTGTGGCGCGAGCTCGGCGGCCCAAAGAAGCGGCAGCAGCTTCTGCGACATTTTGACCGCCTGCGCCATCGGATTCCCGCCGCCACCGATCATGTCGTTTTCCGTCACTTCCACGATGAGACCGCGTTTGGCGGCCATCATCGCGAGGGCGGCATGCTTCGCCGTGATAATGCGGGAGGTGAGCCCCTGCCGGAAGATCGCGTCCGCATTCTTGACATCCGCCTGCCAGAGGAAACCGTACATACCCATCAGCGGATCTTCGCCTGCCACGCTGTCGACGACAACGTCGATGCGCTTGTGGGCGCGCATGATACGTCGAAACAGCGCTTTCACTTCGTTCTCACGCGTGTGATCGACGCGCAGCGCGATTCCGGTGCCACCCGCGGTCTTGATGATCGCCGCGGTCTCATCGATTGTCTCGGGACGCCCGTACGCCGACGGCTTGCCCTTGACGCTTCGACCGGTGCAGTACACCATCGCACCTGCTTCAGCCAGCGCGCGTGCGATGCCGCGGCCGGCGCCGCGCGTTGCTCCAGCGACGAGGGCCACGCGGCCCGTGAGCGGCTTCCGCGAGGTTCTCTTCTTCGGCATGTTCGCGATTCTCTGGCGCGTCCAGAAAAGAATCAACGGGCTAACGTTCAGCGCTGGCAGGTCGATTCCACATTTCTGACCTCAGCTCATCACATTTCATCGGCTCGCTCCGGAACAGGCAAGTTTCTTGCGCGGCTCAGGTGACCGCGGCTGTTCAGGCGGCCGCGCCTAACAACGGCCGTGTCCTCTGTGATCAGGCACGATCATGATCCACCGTCGCCCGGTTGAGGCGGACTCACCCGATCCTCACGCGCGAAAGGCCTTGTTGATGTGGCAGCAGCCACTCTATCCACCTGTCGGGTACTTACCTGGCCGACGCCCTATTCAGTCCGGAGTTGCGCGGACTCGTAGGTCTAACCCTTGTGTTGCTTCCGGATGGCCTCAATTTGTTTGAGGTGATTGATGTCGTGGCCAGCGTAGTACATCGCGATGTCACGGATGGACTCAGCACCGCGTTCGGCGTGAATCCCGTACAGATTCCACTCCGCAGGAGTAAGCGAGCGCAGTAGTGCAAGGTTCGCCTGCCTCAAGATATGGAACATCTCCACGGATGCTTTCGCGTCGATACTGGCGTACCTTCCAGTGCGTGCCCAGATGTCCTGGTCGAACGCTTGAATCTCGGTTCCGGGACATGACAGGATCATGCGTATCCGATAGGCACCGACGAGTTCGTCGTCAGCGAGATGAGCCGCGAGTTCTTGAATTGACCACTTGTCCGGTGCGGGTCGTCGGGCAAGCTCCTCCGCTGACAGGCCGCCGATCAGAGAAGCCAGTTTCTCTGGTGCGGCCGCCTGAAGAGCAAGGAAGTCTGCCCCCGCCTGGTATCTAAGGATGTTCGCTTTGTACGTATTTGCCGCCTCGCCCGGCTCCAGCAGAGCCATTCCATGTCTCCTCTCAGCGCCCACAGAACTATCGGAACACCAGCAGAGGGTTGGCGTCGTCGATGCGCGTGATGATACGTGAAGCTGGAGTGGTTTACCGGTACGAGGTGTTACACACGCTGATGAATAAACCTTGGGCCGTCGCACGGTTGCACGGAACACCGAAGACCCAAAAGCGAAAGCTGGAGAAGAAGCGATGAGGCCTGTTGTGCGCCAGGTGCTACGAAGCGGCGAAGGAACTCAATGGTTTGTGACTGACCGCCGCCGGCGTCTGATGTCGCATACGTCCTGCGCGCTCGTGAATGTCCGCTGCGCCCGGATCTGAACCCGAGGGTAAGTCAGGCCGTAATCTGGCGCGTATGCGAAGAAAGCTCGTCGTCTGCACGCTCATCGTGGCTCTCGGTGGTGGCGCGACGTATCTGATCGGTGCCCGGGAGACTTGGGGTCCGGACGTCGCGACTGACCCCAACTACAAGAGCGGTCGTCAGAGCGTCTGTGAAGCCAGGATGCTCCCGGGCAAGGCGATCGCTGCCAACGAGACGATCGGTCCGCCACATTCGGCGGGCCGTGGCGCCGAGCAAACAATTTCTTCCTCATTCGACAGCGCTGGACTGGACCAGGGAGTCATCGACGTCTGCTCCGAATACGGATCGATCGAGCTTGTGGGTAGTGACGACAGCAGCGGCCGCATCGACGTTCTCGTGCGGAATCCCTTTCCCGGCGGCGATCGAGCCGTGATCGATACAAAGCTGGCCATCGACGTTAGCAGGGACGAGAATCGCTTGCACATTGGCGTCCGTCAGCTCACACAGGGTGTCACGTCGTTCAGAACGTGGTTCGCGAGAGGCTCACGGCCGACGCACGCCAATGTCCGCATCACGCTGCCGAAACGCGCGGAGTATTGCGTCAGGCTCGTCGCGAATCATCACTACATGTCTGTCCGCGATCTGGCAATCGGCGGCTCGTTCGAAGGCTATGGATCACCTGGCGTCAACATCAACGCCGATCTAACGGACACATTGAACGTTCAGGTTGGCGGCACGGCGTACCAAGGCGAAATTACCGATGACCCCGCCATCGCCGCAGCGCTCGCGCGTGGGAGTTCGACCGTTCGTCTTCGACCACGGCGCTCGACGACGGTGAACGTCGCCCACGAACTAGCAGGCGACGTGGAGGTCGTCCTGAGCGACGGCACTGGAGGCTTCGACGTCACGGCGCGCGGTCCTCGTCCCACGGTCGCACTGGGGCCGACGGCAAGATTGACGCAGACTGCTGACGCAACTCGGGCTCGAACGGCTGGCTTTGAACGAGCAGCCGTCCAGGTCACCGTCACGGCGAGCTCGGCGACCGGTGCTGTAACGGTCAAGAAGATGGGAGACTGACGACGAACGACTGTCGACTAACGACTGTGGTACCGGCACGGGGATATGACGAAGGTTGGAACATCCATTTCGTCGGCCTTTCTGCGTGCCGAGCCCTCCCGCCGGCTCCGCTAACGCGTTTCTGTTCGACTGCAGTCGTTGCTGTCGTTCTACCATCAAAGGTCCTTCACCGCCATTTACCGGACAGGTTTGCCTTCGAGGAGACGTGTGATGGCCACAGACAAAGTGATCGTGACCAACGTGTCGGCCCTGAGAGCGAAGTACGGAGACAAGTTCACGCGTGTGAAAGCGGCCATCAAAGCTCTGATCGAAGCCGACGCAGGCCGCGAACTGGTCACAAAGCTGGTCGCGATCGATTCGCAGACGGACATGGCCCGCGTGGGCGGGAGGGCGGTCGCCAGCCCGGGAGATCAGGAGGGAGCCAAGGCTGCAGTCGATGCGATTTACACGCACGACCGTCCCGACTACATCATGCTCCTGGGCGCCCGTGACGTCGTCCCGCATATCCACCTGACGAATCCGATGCTCGATGAGGACGACGAGGAGGATCCGGACGTGCCGAGCGATGCGCCGTACGCCTGCGAGGCCGCTTTCAGCCGGCGTCCGCAGGACTTCCTCGGCGCGACCCGCGTCGTGGGACGGCTGCCGGATCTCACCGGCGCCAACGAACCCTCCTATCTCGTGAAAGTGCTCGCCACGGCCGCCAAATTCGTCTGTCGCGATCCGAAGGACTATTCCACGCACTTCGCGCTGACGGCGAGGGTATGGCGGCGATCCACCAGGAAATCGGCGATCAAGCTATTCGGAGCCGATGCGGAAGTGTTCAGCGCGCCACCGCACGGGCCGCGATGGACGACCGAGCAGCTGGCGCCGCGCATTCATTTCATCAACTGTCACGGCAACACCGTGTCACCGAATTTCTTTGGAGAGTTCCCGAAAGGCACGTTCTCCACGGCCCATAGCGCGCGACTCCTGCCAACCAAGGTCACCAAAGGATCGGTGATCGCTGCCGAGTGCTGTTACGGCGCGGAGCTCTACGCGCCGAGCACCGCGCACGGACAGATGGGTATTTGTAATACCTATCTCGGTGAGGGCGCGTACGGCTTCTTCGGAAGCACGACCATCGCGTACGGTCCCTCCACCGGCCAGGGGCAAGCCGATCTCATGTGCCAGTTCTTCGTGGCCTCCGTCCTCGACGGCGCCTCGCTGGGGCGCGCGACGCTCGAAGCGCGGCAACTCTTCGTCTCCAGGTACTCGCACACAGACCCATCCGATTTGAAGACCGCCGTGCAGTTCCTCCTGCTGGGGGACCCCTCGGTTCACCCGGTCAAGGCCGAACCCCATGCGTTCTCCGGATCGAAGGTCGTCAAACGCGCGGTGAAGAGCGGCCTTCTCCAGCCGCAAGCGAGAGAGTTCCGGCGGGAGCGTCTCGTTCGTACTGGAACCAATCTGATCCGGACGGTGGGCGCCGCCGTTCCTGCGAAGACCCGACTGCCAGCAGCGACACGACGATTCCTGATGCGCGCCGTCAACGAGTCGGGCATTCGCCGGCCGATGTTCAAGAGCTTTCGTGTGCGATTCCCGAGCACTGCCAGAATGCCAGAGATGGCGAACGTGCGGACCGACCGCAGCGACCGATGGATACACATGGCGATCGGGAGCCGAAAGGCTAAAGGTGAGGGCTCGGAGAGCGCGGTTACGGCTATCATCGTCACAATGGAACGCCGGCAGATCGTGCACGTCCGGCGGGTGCACAGCCGGTGAGCCGGGTTCCCGCTGGCTTTCGCGCGGCGCTTTGGCGGGCCAAGAAAAACCTGACACTACAAACGCTAAATGGTTCTCGAGGGCAACGTCGTTCGAAAGCGCATCAACATCGGATCCAAGAGCGAGCACAACTCCGTCGTGCTTGTGACGACCGATGGCGAGTTCAAGCTGCGGGTTCAGGGCGGCCACCCGTTCTCGGACCCCGGGGTCGACAAACTCGTCGGCCAACGTATTCGCGGCGAGGGTTTCATGTCGGCTGGCCAGTTCATCATGGAGCGCTACGAGGTGCTCCGGGGTTGACCCTCCTCAACGGCTGCCGCAACAACTCGTGGGTCAGCAGGCGAGTGAAAAGCCGGACACTACAGACGTCTGGCGACTGTCGATTGGGAATTACCGGCACGGGGATTCGAACCCCGGTCCCGCGGCTGAGAACCGCAGCTGGACTCATCAACGCGTCAGCGGGTGGGTCCTGCTCGCGGCTTCAGCCGTTCGCTTGCGGCGCGGGTGAGCCGCGCGTTGGCACCGGCCGCCGCGAGCAGATACTGGTGCCACTGATCGCGTGAGGACGTCACCTGCAACGGCTTGAGCGCCAGCAGCCCCGCGCGCCCGATTGACGCCTGCAGGTACCCGATCTCCTGCAGGCTCGTGTACAGATCGTCGGTCACCGGCACTTCGAGCCCCGCCTCTCGCGCCAGCAGCATCGCCTTGGCCTGGATCGACAGCTCCAGCTCCAGACGGAGCAGGCAGAACATGTCGGCCACGACCGGGCCGCTGAAGCGCGCGCGCAGCTCCTTCAGGTATTGTCCGAAGCGCGTGAAGGCGAAGTGCTCCGATCGCACGAGCTCCAGCAGCTCGAGATCGAGGTCGAGACCGGCGCCAACCCAGTCGCGCGTCGCGTGCTCGCTGCGCTGGAACACCAGGACGACGACCAGCGGCAATACGATCAGCAGCAGCGCGGTCATCGCCAGCGGCGGCAGTGGCACGTGATTGAAGGCCGCGTGAATGCCCGCGGCCAGGCCAAAACCTGGCAGGAACGCCAGCGCGCCGTGATCGCCCCGTCGATCCGCCATCGTCTTCGACACCATCGCGAACACCGCAGTCGTGGCCGCGTGCAGGACCGCCGTCCCGAGGCCGCGCACGAGCCACAAGGTCAGATTCGCGTCGCCGAGGTACCGCAGGTAGTCGACGTTCTCCACGAGCGCGAACCCGGTCCCGACGGCAAACCCCTGCACGGCGGCGTCGACCAGGAATCCGACGCGGTTGCGCCAGAGCAGCACCACGATGAACGCCGCTTTCGCGATCTCCTCTGTCAGCGGCGCCACGTATCGCGTAAACACCGTCGGGTCGATGCCAGTTCGCGCGACGATGGCATCATGAAGCGTCAAGCACAGCAAGGCGGCAATCGCCCCAGCCACAAGGGCGACGGCGACGGAAGTGAGTCGCACCAGCTTGAAGGTGTCCATCAGCTGCAACAGTGCGAGCAGCAGCAGCACCGGAACGAGCGCCACCACGACGTTCATCGAAGGACTTTGAGGGAGACCATGACCTCGCGCCGAGGCCGCAGGTCCTGCTCGAGCGCCACGGCGCCACCTGCCGACAGCGTCATGTCGAGATTGGACAGGAGGGTGAACCTCACGTCGATCTGTCCACCCAACCCGATCGCCGTATGTCGAAACTCATCGTCGTCGACGTCAGTCGTGAGCCCCGTGACGAAGACGGCAGGGCGCAGCCACGTGGCGTGCAGGCCGGGAGTGCCGAGCCGCCTGAACCGCCACGGAGGTAAGTTCCATTCGAGCGTTGCCTTCGCGAAGTTTCGGCCGGGGATCTCGTTGAGCTCCACGCCTGGAAAGCTCTCGACGGACCGGTAGCGTTTTTCGTCGCCGCGGTCGACGTAGTTGTTCCCGAACCCGCCGAAGAAGAAGTTCGCAAAGGGCTCCGTTCGATCGCGCGGCGAGAAGCCCGCCGCGGTCCTCAGCCACAGGGACGAGTGGGCGATCGGGAGCCCCACGCCACGATCGAACGTGCCGTGGAGCCTGGGGAACGGCTCACCGTCGACAATGTCGGTCTGGAGATCGACCGACCACTTGCGGCCGGTCTCGTCGTCGACGTAGCCGAGTGAGTTGCGGACGTAAGTGTAGTAGAGCGCCGCCCTCAGCGTGATCAAGCTGTTCACGTCGACGGGAACGTTCTGGTAATCGGGGAGGCGATCGAGGTTGCCGGCGATAGTCCCGCTCAGATCCAGCTCGAGCCGGCGCGGCTCGTCGTAGATCAGCGTGTTGCGATGGCCCACGAGGACGTCGTATCCCTTGCGTCCTACCTTGGTGGGCCCGAAGAGATCGTAGAAATCCCCGTCGTTGAGCGCGGCGCTCGCCCTCCAGTCGTAGCGCTCGTACGCGGCGGACAGATGGACCCGCTCGCTCGCGGGAAGCGACGTGTCTGGCGTCCATCCGGCAGTCAGGCGGAGGCGGTTCAGCAGAAGCGGATCCGAGAAGTTCAAGGCCAGACCGACAGACGCGGTGTCCTTGTAGCCCTCCACGATGGGGTAAACCGACTCGCGCCGCAGCCGGCCGCCAAGCCGGTAGACACCGGTGGTCTTCTCCATCGTGTCGAACGGCACCTTCGCAGGCGAGCCGAGCATCCACCCCTTCAGGACGGGCCGTTCCTCGACCAGACGTTCGCCGAGGAACGTGATCGCGCTGACGTCGTCGAGCGGCTTGGGATCGATCCAGGAAGGCACGAAGCCGAGACCAGTGTAGCGGAACACGAGCAATCGGCCATCGGCCAGCGGCACCGGCCGGAAGAAGCCGGTCTCGGTGTTGCTGACCGCGTCCAGCTTCCCTGCGTCGAGGTCGTACCGGAAGACGTTGGACACGCCCGAGTAGTACGAGGTGCCGTACAAATAACGGCCGTCCGGCGAGAACACGAACCCGTTCGGCACAGCCGTGCCGAAGTCGAACTGCGCGACCGGTGTCGTGCGGCCCTCGCGCAACGCGGCGATGTCGAGCACGCGCACGTCTTGCTTGCCGCTGATCTCGCCGAACGAGGCCGACACGCGTGTTCCGTCCGGCGAGACGTCCAGGTCGTACATCACGGTGCCGTAGGGCCATGTGATCACCCGTTCCCAGTCTGTATAGGGCGGCTTGATCTGGACCAGGCTGACGAGACCGTTCAGGTGCCGGATGCCCCACAGCGATCGATCGGCTGCGTTGTAGGCGAGGTCACCCACGCGCAGATCCTTCTGCAGGAGCTTCGTGCGGCCCGTGGCGGGATCCAACCTGACGAGATCCCGGTGGGCGCCGTTGTCGGTCGTGTAATACAGGTGCCGGTCGGACGGGTTCCACAAGAGCGAGGTGACCGTGTAGATCAGCGGGCCCTTGATGTCGACGAGTCGATCGATCGCGCCGTCCTTCGTCGAAATCCGCGCGACGTTGGACACCGCGCCCGGATAGTTGAGTCCCGCGTAGAGTGCGCCCGTCTCCGCGTCGTAGAACGCCCGCGACACGGAGCCCAGCGGGCGCGAGGTGACGTCGCGATACGGCGTGAGCGGATACTGGCGCACGGCAGCCAGATTGCTCCGCTGAAACGTGTGCTCGTCTTCCACCCACTGGCGCCAGCCCTGTTCGAGCGACATGCCGAAGACCTTGCGGAACTGCGTGGCGTAGTAGCCCCGGCTGCTGTCGTGCCGCGAGACCCACTCGATCAGCTTTTCAGGCGTGTGGCGCCTCGCGAGCCACGTCATGAACCGCGTGCCATACAGGTAGGAGTTCGCCTGCACCTGGAAATCGACTTTCGTGCCCTCCGAGACAAGGCCGAGCGGGTCGTAGAACGGCACGTCGTCGCGCACCATCGCACGGAACACCATTTCGTCGTAACCGCCCTGCGCGCGGCCCAGGCCGCCGGCCATCCAGGTATCGACGAACACCGCGATGCCCTCGTGATACCAGCGGGGCGCGGCCACACGGGGGGCGGTGAGATACCAGTAGAAGATGGACTCGGGATGATCGGATACCGCCGAGACCTTGCCACCAAACAGCCGCCGGAATACGCGATCGCGTCCCGCGGCCTGGTCCATCGTGATCACGTGCACGAGCTCGTGATTCATCAGCGTGGTCATGCGCTCGTTGGCCGCGATCGTCTCGAACGCGAAGTTGAGAGGCGCGACCTGGATCGCCATCACATTGCGCGGCACCGCGCCGGCGGCGGCGTTGCCCGCGTCCGAGAAATCGGCGAGCAGCACCGTGACGCGATCGGCAGGCTTGAACTTGAAGAGATCCTGCTCGAAGGCCAACGCGTTCAGAAACGCCCGTGCCGTATGCGGGACGAGATAGGTCTCGGAGCCGTCGAAGTACACCAGCCGGACTTCCGACGTCTCGACTGTGACGAGCTGGGCGTGGGCGGGACGAGCTGGCGCGCAGATGGCCAACGCGCCGAGGATCCAGATAGCCAGCCGGTATCGAGTCGTGGGCGGGACCGACCTGGGGAAGCGCATGGGCTGGCGGCGAGACGCGACGATACTACCCTGCGCGACGGCGCGCAACAGGGCCTCTGTTTCCAGTGCCTGCTGCGCGCTTTGGGTTTCGCTGGGGATCGGAACGTTACCGGGCGACCGCTCCGGAGACGGCCCCGTATTCCGCAGCCTTGGTGCCGAGCGCCTGCATCAGCGCGTTGCTCTCGAGTGCCCGCAGAAATACTTGGTTGGTGAGCGCGTCGACCAGCGCCGCGTTGTCGAGCGCCCGGGCGAGGACCGCGTTCTCGAGCACGCGCCCAATCGCCCCAGCCTCGATGGCCTGCACCAGCGCGCCGCCCTCCAGAGCCTTCATGACCGCCGCGCTCTCGATCACTCGCAGGAGGAGGCCGCTTTGGACCGCCTGCTGGAACGCCGCATTGCCGGCGGCCTGACGAAGCGCGGCGTTGTTGGCGGCCTGCGCTCCGCTCTTCGCCAGCACGTCACGGGCGTTGGCGTTCGCTAACACGGCCCGCACGTTCGCGTCGGTCAGCGCGGCCCGGACGTTCATGTCGGCCAGCGCCGCGCGCACGCTCGAATCAGTCACTGCGGCGCGCACGGTAGCATCGGCCAGCGCTTCGCGCACGCTCACGTCAGCCAGTGCCGCGCGCACGCTCGCGTCGGCCAGCGCCGCGCGGGCGCCCGCGTCTTTCATCAGCCGCGCCACAACCTCGCTCTGAAGGAACTCTTGGGTGGTCGTGTCGCCCAGCTTGACGTCCTGGGCGGTCATCTGCTGTGCCTGGTGTCGCTTCGCCGCGCCTATGGTGCCCTCCATGCCGGGGAGTGCCGGTGGCCAGCCGAGTGTCGTAAACACGGCCACGACGATCGCCGCCGCTGCTGTGAGTCCAATCAACGCCTTTTTCGCCATACGTGGGTCTCCAGTCATTCGTTGACTCACTGCTTTCGTGGTTCCCCGCACTCCAGTCATTACCTCGCGTACGAGTGAGGAGGGCGGCGGGTCCGCTTCCTTCAACTCGTCGAGCAGACGCTCGATCCGATCGTCATCCGTACCTCGGGGGTACTCTCCGTTCTCGCGGTCGTGCCAGTCGTTCATGTTCGCGTCTTCTCGTAGAGCAGCAGCTCGATCAACCGTTGACGCGCGGTGTAGAGCCGCGATTTCACTGTCTTCTCCGGAATCCCCAACGTCGCCGCGATGTCGTCGTAACCCAGCTCGCCGAAGTGCCGCAGAACGATCACGACCCGGTAGTCGTGCGGCAGCGCGAGCAACGCTTGTTGCACCTGCCGGCGCCGCTCGGCGGCCTCGAGCGCTTCGAGCGGACTTCCTCCGAGCTGCATGTCCGGCCGCACGGCCTCATAGGGACGCCGATTGCGCCGGGCGTTCAGACATTCGTTCAGCAGGATCCGATACAGCCAGCTGAAGAACCTGAAATCCGGATCGAACGTGTCGAGCTTCCGGTACGCGCTCAGGAACGCCGCCTGGGTCGCGTCGCAGGCATCGTCGTAATCCCCGAGCATGCGATGCGCGACGCTGAACAGCACCCGCT
>Ga0209382_10010024_pt1 | contig 11846 bp, 7 predicted proteins | sample SoiMetdeltSBSDD5_FD_187599 | JGI IMG/M metagenome (GOLD analysis project Ga0209382, IMG submission 187599) | Bulk soil microbial communities from a Populus tree surrounding site in Tennessee, USA - Soil MetaG P. deltoides SBSDD5 (SPAdes) (version 2) | ecosystem: Environmental > Terrestrial >... | reverse complement strand
GCCGATGAAAGGTTTGTTCCAGTCAATCGCGAACGACAGCCCCGCCTCCAGCGGAGTGTCATCCGGCGACAACTCGGCGCCCCACGCGCGATAGCCTTTCTCCAGTCGAAGCGAGTTGATTGCGTAGTGTCCCGCATTCGCTACGTCCAGGTCGTCGGCGACGCCCATCAATGTGCCATAGGCCAGTGTCAATTGGTCCATTGGGACGTGCAGTTCCCAGCCCAGTTCGCCCACGTACGTAATGCGCACGGCCCGCACGGTCGCCATTCCCAAACCGATCTCGCGCGCCGTGCCGAAAGGAAATCCTTCATTGGAAAGATCGGCATCGGTCACGCGGCCCAGCAGGGCGCGCGCATTCGGACCCATTACACCAAGCACCCCGAACGCATTCGTCACGTCCACCGCCTCCGCGTGCTCCTGCCCGCGAATGTCGCGCCGGATCCAATCCAGGTCGCGCCAGGTCTGGGCCGTGCCGCTGATCAGATAAAACTCATCGGGCGCGAGCCGCACGGCCGTGAGATCGCTCTCGAATCCGCCGCGCTCGTTGAACAGGCCGGTATAGACCGTCCGGCCCACCGGAACGTCAATGTTGTTGCCGCAGAGCCGCTGCAACACCACGACCGCGTCGCGGCCTCGAACGATGTATTTGGAGAATCCTGTTTGATCGAAAAGGGCGACCTTCTCGCGGCAGGCGCGGTGTTCGGCGGCGTGGTTCGCAAACCAGTTCTGGCGGCCGAAGCTGTACTCGACCGAAGGCATGGTGGCGAAGTTACCAGTGATGGATGCATGCCCCTCACCCTGCCCTTTGCCCTTGACCCCCTTCACCCCGTCCCTCTCGCCCAGTGGATGAGAGGGAGGCCGGAGGCCCGGTGAGGGGGCGGCGTGATCTACTTCCCGCGCGAACCAGTTGGGGCGCTCCCAGCCGTTTTTGACGCCGAAGCACGCTCCCCGCCCGGCGAGGCGGTCGTGCAACGGCGTCTTCCGCAATCCCCGGCCGGTCTCGAATTCGCGATTCGGCCACGCCGCCTGATAGTGCAGTCCGAGCACTTCCGTGACGCGCTCGCGCAGGAAGGCCCGGTTGTTCGCCCAGGGACCGAAGCGCCGGATGTCCACCGACCAAAGGTCCATCGTTGGCTGGCCTTCGATCATCCATTCGGCGAGATATCTTCCCGCCCCGCCCGCGCTGGCGATCCCGACCGAATTGAACCCCGCTGCGACGAACAGATTCTTCACCTCAGGCGCCTCGCCCATAATGAAGTTGTTGTCGGGCGTAAAACTCTCAGGGCCGTTGACGAATTTTTCGAACTTGCACGTTTCCAGCGCCGGGATGCGCCATTTGCCGTTCTTCAGCGGTTGGGCAAACTTTTCCCAGTCCGGCTCCAGCAACTGAAACGAAAACCTGTCAGGCACACGGTCCACCATCCAGGGCTTCGACTCCGCTTGAAACGCGCCCAGCATCACTGCATTCCCCTCTCCACGAAAATAGAGACACAGATCGGGATCGCGACCCACCGGCAATTCGTCGAAGGCGCCGTCGATCGGCTCGGTCACCACGTAGTGATGTTCGACCGGATAGAGCGGGATCGTAACGCCACATCGCAGCCCCAGCTCGCGCGTCCACATCCCTCCGCAGAGAACGACGTATTCGCCCTTCACACTCCCCCGCTCCGTCTTCACGCCGGTCACTCGACCCTTTGCGCGCTCGATTTCCAAAACGCGCACGTTCTCAATCAACCTGGCCCCCCGCGATTGCGCCCCCTTCGCCAGCGCGATGGCGACCTCCTTTGGAATAACCTTGCCGTCGTGCGGCAGCCACGCCGCGCCGAGGACGTCCTCAATCCGCAGCAGTGGCCATTTCACTTTCGCCTCCTCGGGCGAAATCATCTGCACTTCGACGCCGAACCACTTGGACATCGCGGCTGTGCGGCGCAGTTGAATCATCCGGTTCTCGGACTTCGCGACGATCAGGCTGCCGACCTGTTTCCAACCAACGGAATGACCTGTCTCCTTCTCCAACCCGGAATACAGCTCGGCGCTGTATTTATTGATCCGGGTGAGGCTGTTCGACGTGCGCAGACGCCCGACCAGCCCTGCGGCATGCCACGTCGTGCCTCCGGCCAGTTCGTTTTGCTCGAGCAACACAACATCTTTCCAACCGAACTGTGTCAGGTGATACGCGAGGCTGCAGCCCACAATACCGCCGCCCACGATGACGACTTTGGCTTCTGAAGGAAATGCGATGCTCATGACAACAAAGAAATGAGGCTTCGCTGATCTTGATCTGCGATACCGCGAATACTTGATGGTGCCGAGTGGAATCGGTTGGCTTCTCTGCCCATGAACCGTAGCCTCTCATCCCATCCTTCTCCCCCACTGGGGGAGAAGGTGCCCGGAGGGCGGTTGAGGGGGATTCCGACCGGTTCATGGCCCCAACCCGCATCAAGATTTTGGATGTGTTCGCTTTCCATGAACCGTAACGTGCTGCCGGCATCCTGCCGGCAGTTCTGGAACCGGTCTGCCGACGGGACGTCGGCAGCACGTTGGCGCCCGGGTTCATGACCCCAACCCACGTCCAATTTTCGGAGGTGTTCGCTCTCCATAAACCGACGGCCGTTGACAATGGCGGGGCGAGCCTCTATGCGCCCATGGCGTGGACAGCCCTTGCCGGCTCGCGAGTACGCTCGCCCCACCGGTTCATGGCGCCAATGCGCGCCCAAAATGGCGTCCGGGCTTTCCATGAACGCGAACTAGATCCGCTCGAAATAACGCTGCTTTTCCCAATCGGTCACGGCGTCGTTGAAGGCCTGCTGCTCCAGCCGCGCGTGGTGAACGTAAAACTCGACCACCGGATCGCCAAACACGGTGCGGGCGAGTCTGGACTTGTCAAACAGCTCCGTCGCATCCCGAAGACTTCCAGGCAAACGAGGCAGTTTCGTGTCCACGTATGCGTTGCCGACGTATTCGTCACCGCAGTCGAGTCCCTCTTTGACGCCGGCCATGCCCGCGGCGACCATCGCGGCAAATGCCAGGTACGGATTCGCGTCGGCGCCGGGCATGCGGTTTTCGACGCGGAAGGAATCTCCCTGGCCGACGACGCGAAATCCGACCGTGCGATTGTCCATCGACCAGGCCATGCGGGTCGGCGCCCAACTGCCGGGCTGGTAGCGTTTGTAGCTGTTGATCGTCGGGCCGTAGAAAAGGCACAGTTCGGGAGAGTATTTCATCAGGCCGCCGAGAAATTGGCGGAAGAGGTGCGATCCAATCTCGGATTTCGGATTTCGGATTTCGGATTTGGACCTGGTTCCGCGTTGTTCCCGAAAGAGGTTCTTCCCGCCTTTCCAGAGACTGATATGGATGTGGCAGGAGTTGCCGGCCTCGCCGGGCGCATACTTGGCCATAAACGTGACGCATTTGCCGTGTTGCTCGGCCATCTCCTTGACTCCCTGCTTGAAAACCGTGTGCCGGTCGGCCATCTGCAACGGCTCGGTGTAGCGGAAGTTAATCTCGTGCTGGCCGCGGCTCCATTCGCCTTTGCTGTTCTCGATGGGAATGCCCGCCCCGGTCATTCCGTTGCGAATGGCGCGCATGAGCGCTTCGTCCCGCGTCGGCTGCATGATGTGATAATCGATTCGATAATCGCTCGATGGCTGCAGCTCGCGGTAGCCGCCCGCAAAAGCGGAGTGGTAGGTCTGATTGAACAGATAGAATTCCAGCTCGCTCGCGCAGAAGGAGGAGAGACCCTGCTTCTTCAGAAGGTCGAGCTGCCGTCGCAACACCGACCGCGGCGCCTCCGCAACGAACGCGCCGTCCGGCCGCAGATAATCACAAAGGACCAGCGCCGTCGCCGTCTGCCACGGCAGAACGCAAAGAGTCGAAAGGTCCGGCCGCATTTCGAAGTCACCGAAGCCCGCGTCCCAGTTGGCCACTTTGAACCCGTCGAGCGGATCCATTTCCAGGTTCACCGTGAGCAGGTAATTGCAGCAATGCGTTCCGTACCGGGCGGCCGATTCCAGGAAATAACTTCCCGTAAACCGTTTGCCGACGAGCCGGCCGAACGGGTCGGGAAACGCCACAATGACGGTGTCGATTTCGCCTTTCTTGATCCTGGCCTGAAGTGTTTGGAGGTTCATACGTTTGTGCCGACATTCCCACGCTACTGCGGACGCTTCGTCACCTGGACGGCTGCTTTGATGGCCTGCCCACTGCGGACGACATCCAGAATGATGGTCTGACCGTCCGGCCTGGCAGCGATCTCTTCACGAAGCTGCTGAGGCGTGCTCATGGGCCGGCCGTCCACGGCGGTGACGATGTCGCCGGGTTGCATCCCCGCGATCGCCGCCGGACTATTCTCCACCACGGACTGAATAACCACACCCTGCTTCAGGGTGGAGCCCAGGTCCGGGTTGTCGGCGGGGTTGAACTGGCTCATGGAGACACCGATCCAGGGCCCGCGTGCCGGGACGGGAGGGGGCTCGACGGGAATCCTGCTCTGCGCTGGCGCGGGTCGGTTTTCCGCCAATGTCCGAAGCCGCTGATTTTCCGTTCGCAGCGTTTCGAACTGCTTTTGCTGTTCGCGCAGTTGCCGCACCTCGTTGCGCAGTTTGTGAATCTCCTGATTGTCCTTGCGCAGTCGTTCGATCTCTTCGTTCTCGACGCGCACGTGTGCTTCCTGTTCGTTCTCCTTACGCAAACGTTCTGCTTCCCGGACCACGGCCGACAGTTCCCGATTCTCGTCGCGCAACTTCGAAACCGTTCGCTGCTGCCAGAGCACGCCAGCCACACCCGCCGCCAGAAGGCAAACAAACAAGGCGATCGGAATGCCGGAACGGGCTTTTGAGGATGGGTCCATCTTAAGGCTTTCCAAACTGAACGATCACTCCGCCACGTACACATTCTTCAACTCCGTGTACCCCTCCATTGCCGCCATGCCGAGGTCGCGCCCGAGGCCGCTGGTCTTGAAACCGCCGAAGGGCGCCTCGACGTGGACGCTGCTGTGGCTGTTCACACTCAGCACGCCGCTTTGCACGGCGCGGCTCACACGAAGGGCACGGGACAGATTGTTCGTCCAGATCGAGCCGCTTAGCCCGTACGGGGAGGAGTTCACGTCGTGAAGCATTTGCGCCTCGTCGTCGAAGGGCGTGATGCACACCACCGGGCCGAAGATTTCCTCGCGCCAGCAACGAGTGGATTTGTCCACCTCGAGGAGGACGGTGGGTTCGAGGTAAAACCCTCTGTTCAGAGTCCCGCCTTCAGGCGGCTGCGCGCCCTCACCGCCTGAAGGCGGGACTCCGAACCTGGAGCCGCCACAGGCAAACTGAGTTCCCTGCTTCCGGGCGTCCGACAGGAACTCCTCCACGCTCGCGCGCTGCCCGGCCGACACGAGCGGGCCGAGCTGCGTTTCAGGCCTCGTTGGATCACCGACGATGAGTTTCCTCGTGGCGGCAACGAACCTATCGACGAACGACTCGTAGATACTGCGTTCGACGAACATGCGGCTGCGAGCGCAACAATCCTGGCCGGTGTTGGCGAACACGCTCATGGGCGACGTCTCGGCAGCGCGCTGCCAGTCGGCGTCGGCGAAAACGATGTTCGGCGACTTGCCGCCCAGTTCGAGCGAAATGCGTTTCAGATCGCGCGCCGCCAGTTCCATGATCCGCCGGCCTATCTCGGTGGAACCAGTGAACGAGACCTTCCGCACGAGCGGGTGCGTCACCAGTGCGTCGCCAATCGTTCCCCCGGGGCCGGGCAGGACTTGCAGCACGCCGGCCGGCAGACCCGCTGCATGCGCGAGTTCACCCAGCTTCAGAGCGGTGAGTGGCGATAGCGAAGCAGGCTTGAGCACGACGCAATTTCCGGCGGCGAGCGCGGGCGCGGCCTTCCAACAGGCGATAGGAAACGGAAAGTTCCACGGCACAATCGCGGCCACAACGCCCATCGGCTGACGGAGGGTGAAATCGAACCCGCCGCGCGCGACCGGGATGGTCTGTCCGCAAAACTTGCCGATGGCACCGGCATAATACTCGAACACTCGCGCGCCCAGTCCGGCTTCGTCGCGCGCGTCGCTGATCGGCTTGCCGATGTGCAGCGTCTCAAGCCGGGCAATCTCTTCGACCTGCTCGCGCAATTGTCGCGCGACGTTGAAGAGAATCTCTGTTCGCTTGCCCGGCGCGAGGTCGCGCCACCCGGATTCCCAGGCGCGCTGGGCGGACTCCACAGCAGCATTCACGTCTGCAACGTCTGCAGCGGCAACCTCACCGAACGGTTCCTCGGTCGCGGGATTGACAAGCCTCGTCTGGCGGTTTGAGGCGGAGTTGCGGTATGCGCCGTCAACAAAAAGCTGCAACGGAAGTTTCATAGGACTTCCTGATACAATTGTATGAAATCCTCCTTCAGCACCCGGACTGCGTTGGTCTTATGGCACGGGTCTTCCATCGCCTGGGCGACCAGCTCGTCGAGCCGGCTTTCGTTCACGCCGTGCGCGCGCAGTTTTGTGTTCAGGCCGAGGCCGGCCAAAAACTCCGCGATGAAGGCGATGGTCCGCTGGTCTGCCTCGCCATCGGAAGACTTCATCACCTCAAGGCCGCAGGCAATGCCGACTCGCCGGTAGAGTCCGGGTTTGTGACTGGCGCAAAACTTCATCCCGGCGACCAGACAAAGCGCGTTCGCCAGACCATGATGCATTCCGCAGATTGTCGAGAGCGGATGGGCCAACGAGTGAACAACGCCGACGTCCTTTTGAAAGGCGACCGCTCCCATCGCCGCGGCCACCAGCATTTTGCCCCGGGCCTCGATGTTTTTGCCGTCCTTGTAGGCTTTCGGCAAAGCGTCAACAATCAGCCGGATCCCTTCGAGCGCGATGCCGTCGCACATCGGATGGAACACCGGGCAGGTGTAACTCTCGATGCAATGCGTCAATGCGTCGGCGCCGGTGGCGGCCGTGAGTTTGGGTGGCAACGCGACCGTGAGTTCGGGATCGAGGATGACCAGGTCGGCCAGCAACTCCGGATGAAAGACGACGCCTTTGCGTCGTGTCGCGTCGAGCGTGATCACCGAGCTGCGCCCGACTTCGCTCCCCGTCCCCGCGGTCGTGGGGATCGCAACGAACGCCGCAAGCCCGGACCAATCCGGTTCGTTATGGAATGTGGCGAGATCAAAGTCGGGACGCTTTACGAGGATGCGCGCGGCTTTGCCTACATCGAGCGGACTGCCGCCGCCGAAACCGATCACGGCGTCGCAGCCATGCGTCCGAAACATGGCGGCGGCCTCGCGGACGTCGTTCTCGACCGGATTGGCATGGACCCCTGAATAGACGAACCATCCGTGATCGCGCTGCACTTCGCCGAGGACTTCAGCCAGCGCCCGGAAGGCGCCCGTTCCGATTAGCCCCTGGTCCGTGACGACCAGCGGTCGCTCGATGCCGAGTGCCGTGAGTCGGGGCGGCAGTTCTTTCAGCGCCCCTGCGCCGAACAAGGTGGTCGTTGGGAACGAGAAAGAGGTGATGCTCATGCAGGTTGGGGGTTCGAAATTGCTTCTTGAGGTGGTTGCCGGAATCCATTTCCTGAATCAGGACGAGGTGGGATAGGGCTCACACTGTAGCGGCGGTCTGTGACCGCCGCCGGACTGATCGACCTTGGTTTGCGGCGCTCATAGAGCGCCACTACAAAAAGAGTACGCTTCGCACGAAGACGGGTTCTTCTCTTCACGCAGGAGATTGTTTGGAAGAAAGCCATTTGAAGTCGAGCGAAATGGCGCGTCCAACCAATTCAGGGGGTATCTCAACATCTTGTAGTCGCAGGGATAATTCGGCCGTTTCCTTCCCCCTCACCCCTGCCCTCTCCCTTGGGGAGAGGGAGAATCGTCCTCCGTCCAACCGGAATTCGCGCGACTGGATTTGCCGAACGCTCGTCCGAAAGACAAAAGAGCGACCGCAACTGTTCCTTCTCCTGGGCCGAAACGATTCAGTTGCTCTGGGGAGCGCGGGCGTCTCGCCCGTTGTTTTCGGCGTCCCGCCGAAGACCATTGTTGCCACGAGACGACGCACCGTTTGGTGAATTGCGAGGCGCGCTGAGCCAGTCGGCGGGACGCCGACTGGAGCGACCGGGACGGTCGCGCTCCCCGATTTCAACTGAATCGTTCCGGTGGGGGAGAAGGTCAGGATGAGGGCGAGCGTTGAAAACGCACCCTCGCGCAGGCTGCACGAGCAGTGAGTGCGCCCCAATTCAGGGGGTCTTGCGTCCAACAATGGGGTCCTGCCCCTCTGTTGGCGAGCGCCTGGCGTCCGGATCAGAGAAGCCGAATCGCTCGCAAAATCCCTGAATTGGCGCGTTGATGCGCACTCGACGCTTTTGAAAGGGATCGACGTATGCCAGACCAATCGCGCGCAAAGCCAGCGGTGCATCGCCAGCCGAACGCTCCCGACCTGACGCCCTGCCTGCGTTCCTGCCATAGAGAACATCGCCCACGACCGGACATCCCGCCGCCGCGAGATGCAAACGGATTTGGTGCGTGCGTCCGGTGACCGGCCGCGCCTCCACCAGCGCTTTTCCATGTTCGATTTCGACGACTTTAAAATGCGTCTCGGCTTCCTTGCCCGTTCGCCCGTCAATCTTCATGCGACCGATCTGTTTCGAGTCGGGCGCGATTTCCAATCGGCACGTCCAACTCGTCTCCTTCGGCACGCCATCCACGACGGCTAGATAGGTCTTCTCCATCCGGCGCGACTCGAAGAGCCGGCTGAAGGTGTGCAACGCACCCGGACTCCTGGCCATCAACAGAATTCCGCTCGTGTCGGCATCCAGCCGGTGAACGTTCCGCAGATATTTCAGACTCCGCGAACGCGCCCAGAAATCTCCGGCAAGGATGGAGGAGGAAATGGCCAGGTGAAGATTACGGCTCGTCTTATCCCAGTTGTAGGGCACCAGCAACCAGCCCGCAGGTTTGTCGATAGCAATGACCGAACGATCCTCGTGCAGGATGGGAATAATCGTCCCGTCGTTCAGTTCGATGTGCGTCGGCCTGGGCACGGAAGGAAACTATTCCGATAGCAAAGAGATTTCGATACCTGATTGGGTGGTAGGGCGCGTCACTCCGTGCGCGCCACACCTGGAACGGGTTCGTTGAACGGCGCGCACGGAGTGACGCGCCCTACCTCAAACCGCGGTCGCCGGGACGATAGACCCACACCCATTCCTCCGCGCGCTCGCACAATCCTTTGCGAACCGGATTCATCAGGACGTAACTCGTCTTCTCTTGTAACTCCTGGTTATTGCGGAGCCTGTGGTCAAAGAAGTCGCGCTGCCATTCCACTTTGTGCCTTCCGGCCACGAATCTCTTCCAGTTTGAAATCACGGTCTGCATTCCCGGGTCGCGCGGAAAAGCGATGATGACGTGCAGATGGTCGGGCATCAACAGACGAGGCGGCAATGCCACACAAGTCTGTCATGGTTGTACGCCATCGCTGCAAGGACGGCGTCTCCGACGTCTGGCCGGCAAAGTTGATTCTTTCCGCGCGGCTCACATTTGATGGTGATGAAAAACCAGCTTCCTTCAGCTACCCATTGCGGGACGGTGTGCGGAAGTTTCTTTCGAACCGGCAACGCCATGAGCTGATGGTAACGAAGTTGGCCGACAAAACAAAGTCCACAAGGGCGCGTCACTCCGTGCGCGCCACACCTGGAACGGGTTCGTTGAACGGCGCGCACGGAGTGACGCGCCCTGCGTTCTGCGCTGTCCGGCTCGACAGTTCGCATCGCAACCTGGTCAAGGCTGCTGTGGTGTCACGATCCGATAAAACCGCGCCGAACCATTGGCCGTCAATGAATCGGAGACCTGGATCGTGCGGGGGAACGGATCGGACGCCACATCCATCAGTTTGAGCCAGACGCCGCCGGTAAGGTCGTCGGAGTAAACCACGCTGTACGTCTGGTTCGCAGCGGCATCGAAATCAAACGCCAGGTTGTCGCCTTCGCGCCGCACCGACACGATTTGCAGGAGTCCCTCCGCGATCCGTGGATTGGTGCCGTTGATGAATTCTTCGCGGTTCGTAAAACCGTCGCTGTCAAAATCAAGATCCGCATCGCCGGCATAGAAGGGACTGAACAGGTAGGCCACCTCCCAGTCGTCGGGAACGCTGTCGGCATCGAAATCCGTGAACCAATTGGCCGGGTCGTCGCCGAAGTTCCCGGGCACGCGGCGTTGTAATGCCGGACCGAGACCATCTGCCAGTGTCGGCCATGGCTCGCGATCGTTGTAACGGACTTTGTCCACCAGGAGGTAGGGGACGAAACCGGCGTCCGGCGGCAGTGTTTGCGGCGGATCCGGTTTGTACAGCTCTATGCTTTCACCGTTGTTGTCCAGAGCGCCGATCCACGGACCGAATACCTGAACCTCAAAAGGGACGTTGTATTTTGCCTGGAAGGCCGCCGGATCCGTCGGGACAACGAGCAACTTGCCGTTGGCCGGCAAGACTGCGCTGGACGGGAAGAGGTAATCGACCGCATCAGCCAGCTTCCAGGTGTTGGTCGGGTACGCCGCGTCGTACAACAAGACATCGTTCGAGGTGATGTTGACCAGTTCGATGAATTCATCGCCGCCCGGAACCGGATTATACATAATCTGATTGATGACAATTGGGCCGACTTTGGGATACGCGTTCACCGCTCCGACGCCGCCGCGGAATTGCTCCAATGACGCGGGATTGTCCGCGCCGAAACTACGCTGGCTCAGCGTCACGACCGGGCCAAAGCCGCTCGGATAACGGCCGAATGAAACGCCGTTCTCGCTCGCTCCGAAAGCGACGTTGTCCACGAAGAACGTCAAATTCCCTGCCGCATCCGCGGCGGTCAGCCAGGCTTCATCGCCATGCGCCGAGTCGAACGTGAACGCGTTCGTGCCGTTCGCCGGAGCGTTCAACTGGGCTTCATAGAACACGGCGTAAGCACCCGGCTGAATGACCGTGTTGTTTGGAATGCGGAACTTCTTCAACACCGCACTCTCGTCGCTCAGGTACCACCCGCTGATATCGATCGCGTTGGTTGTCGGATTATAAAGCTCCACGGCGTCCTCAAGCGGCGGATCCGTGTGCGAGAGCACCTCATTGATCGCCACGGAAACAATCGGTCCGACAGACGCCCGGCCCGGTGTGCCCAGATACTCGGCGCTCGAATTCCAATTGCCCGGATCGTCATAATCTCCACGGGCATTGATCGCTTCAAGTGAACTGCCGGACCCATCCGCTCGTTCAGGCCAACCGCCCGAATCGCCATAGCTGAACGAAAGAATGACGTTTCCCTGACCATCGACGAGCGTGAGGCGCTCGCCGCCGTTGTCCAAACGCCCGGTGAAGCCTCCGGACGCGATATTAACGCCGTTGGTGTCGTAGCGCGCCGCAAACGATGCCAGGTCCTTCACGATCACGATTCGCTGACCGGCGCCCAGAATCGTCGGACCGAACGTGAACGTGATCCCATTCGTGAAACTCGCCCCGGCCAGGTCGAGCGCCGTCGGCCCGATGTTCATCAACTCGATATATTCAAAGTTATCGCCGCCAACCGGGTTGTACATGATCTCGCTGATGCGCAGGTTCTCGCGCAACTCGGACGTGTTCGATGGATCGATCAGCATCGCATAGTCGAAGTGGACGCGAATGGACTGCGCCAGGCTGGTGGCCAGAATGAGCCCGCCCTTTTCAGTCGTCACCCCGGCGGCCAGCGGCTGGGTAAGCAGCGTGTTCCAGATCTCATTCGTCTTTTGCTCGAAAATCAGATTGTCGCCGGAACGACGCATCCGGAGGACGGATTCGTCGAGTTCGAAAACCCCCGAGATCAACGCCGCCGCGTTGCCGAGTG
>Ga0209382_10010023_pt1 | contig 11849 bp, 8 predicted proteins | sample SoiMetdeltSBSDD5_FD_187599 | JGI IMG/M metagenome (GOLD analysis project Ga0209382, IMG submission 187599) | Bulk soil microbial communities from a Populus tree surrounding site in Tennessee, USA - Soil MetaG P. deltoides SBSDD5 (SPAdes) (version 2) | ecosystem: Environmental > Terrestrial >... | reverse complement strand
CTTGCCGACGTCGGGTCGGGCGCTCGACAGGATCTCGATGGCCTTGCCGTAGTCCTCGAGCGGCAGCGCGTGGGTGATGACCGGAGCGGGGTCGAGGAGGCCGGCGTTGAAGGCCTGCACCGCCGCAAGCCAGCCCGCTGCCGACGCGCCGAACACCGTCGCCACCGTCAGCTGCCGACCCACCAGCAGCTGCACCGGGATGGCAGCCGAACTGTCGCCCGGCATCCCGAGCAGGGCGACGCGGGCGCCCCGCCGTGCCAGCTGGGCCGCGAGCAGCGCGCTCCGTCCGGAACCTGCGGCCTCCACCACGACGTCGAACCGGCCGCCGTCGGTCGACGCGGCAAGCTGGTCCGGCGTCCGGAACGCCGTGGCGCCGAACCGCCGGGCCAGGTCCTCCTGTCCGGTCCGGACGTCGACTGCCACCAGCTCGGCCGGGGACTGGAGCCCGAGCAGCGCGACGGCCATGAGGCCGAGCGTCCCCGTCCCGACCACCGCCGCCTGCTCGCCGGTTCGGATGGCGGTCCGGGCGATCGCGTCCGCAGCGCAGGCCGCCGGCTCGATGAGCGCCGCCGTGTCGAGGTCGCGGCGACCGGCCAGCACGTGGAGCAGGCGGGCCGGCAGGACGAGGTGATCGGCGAACGCGCCGGCCTGGGTGAAGCCGGTCTCGTCGTAGCCCGCTTCGCACAGGTTGGTGGCTCCCGAGCGGCAGTTCGCGCAGCTGAAGCAGGCTCGGAACCCCTCCCCCACGACGGCCGCACCGACGAGGTCCATCGAGACGCCGGGACCGACCACCTCGACCACGCCCGACCACTCGTGGCCGGGGATGATCGGGTAGCGGACGAAGGGGGCGGGCCGTGTCCCCGCATAGATGTCACGGTCGCTGCCGCACATGCCGGCAGCCACGATCCGCACCACGGCTTCGCCCTCCTGCGGCTCCGGCCGGTCCCGTTCGACGACGCGGTGATGCCCCGGGGCGTCGACCAGCACGGCCCGGCTCACCGGACGACCTGTGAGGCGATCGTTCCGAAGGGCGTCGCCGGCAGGCCGGTGCCAGCGTCCGGGAGGACCAGGATCGAGCCAGCGAGGGGCTCGCCGGACAGGGTGGCCTCGTCGAGACCCCTCCGAGCCGTGGTGATGTAGAGGTCGCGCAGCTCCCGGCCGCCGAAGGTGCACGCCGTCGGGCGGGACGTGGGGACCTCGACCACCCGGTCGAGCCGGCCATCGGGTGTGTAGCGATGCACCGCCGCGCCGTCCCACAGCGCGACCCACACGCAGCCGGTGGCGTCGACCGTGAGCCCGTCCGGAGCGCCGGCGACGTCCGGGCCCAGCTCGACGAAGGGCCGGCGGCCCGATACCAGCCCGGGGTCGGCGGCGCTGACGTCGAACACGTCGATGCGCCGGGTCGGCGTGTCGACGTAGTACATGCGCCGGCCGTCGGGGCTCCAGCCAACGCCGTTGCTGATGGTGACGTCGTCGAGCACCGTTATCACCTCGCCGGTCTCGTCCACCCGGCAGAGCCGCCCGCCGCCGGGCGCCTCGTCGTAGCGCATCGTCCCGGCCCACAGCCGGCCGGCGGAGTCGACCGCCGCGTCGTTGCCGCGGCAACCCTCGCGGGGCCAGTGGGCGAGCCAGGGTGCGGGGCCCGAGCCGGGATCCGCCAGATCCGTGCCGTGGTCGGCACCGGGGCCGAGGAGCGCGACCCCGTCGCGCAGGTTGAGGACCAGTCCGCCGTCCGCACAGGGCTTGGCCGCCCCGACATGCTGAGACGTGCGCACCACCATGTCGGCCCCTCGCCCCGGATCGAAGTGGTGGACCTCGCAGCCCAGGATGTCGACCCAGACCAGCCGCCCGCTGGCGTGGTCCCACGTCGGGCCCTCGCCGAGCTGGGCGGTGGCGCGCTGCGCGGTCTCCAGCGACGAACCCATGCCGGGATCATGGCTGATGGCGATGCCCAATGAGCCTGCGGGGTGAATTTGGATCTCGACCTATACTTGGACTCAAGTCTATAATTGCCTCACGACAGGCGGAGATCGCAAACAGAAGGAGACGGATCATGGCCACTGCCGACGACGGCTACGTCACCTACGACGAGCTCACGGGACCGGACCTCGATGCTGCGCTCTGGAGCCCGGCGCGCCTGCCGCTCCCGACGGGCGGCGAGCACATCCCGGTGGACCCCAACGCGGAGGTGGCGGTCGGCGAGGGCGAGGTGCGGGTGACGATCTCGCCCTTCTCGCTGGCACACGACACCTTCCAGCCCGCCGACAGCGCCAAGTACCTCATCTTCTCGACCCGCCACTTCGAGCTGCCGCCGGACCGGCCCGCCACGTTCGCCGCCGACGTCGCGATCGAGAACATCGGCGGAGAGCCCGGGGACTTCCGTCGGGGCCTGGCCGCCTTCCACGCCTTCGACTTCGACGTGAGCAAGCGCGTCTTCGCCGTCTGCGGCACCTCGACCCGCGTGCTCGCGCTGCACGAGCAGCTGGGCGCCTGGGGCGCAGGCGAGCCCTTCTACTACGTCGTCGAGTCGCCCTATGAGGACTTCGACGACGACTTCACCCGGCTCCGCGCCTGCGAGGTCACGCTCGACCGGAGCAGCTCGACCGCGTCCTGGCACGTCGACGGCCACCCGGTCTACGTGGCCCACGGCACCTTCATCCCCGAACGCGTCCAGCTCGGGTTCGGGATCTGGACCCAGCTGCCGATCCGGGACGGCCGCAGCCGCTCGCTCGACGGGCAGGGCATGACCGCCCGGTGGGGCCGCTTCCGCGCACGCGGCGTCGAGGTCTGAGGAAGTCCAGCGTCGCTGGGGAGCTGTCACGGACAGCAGTGCTGTGGTGTCTCTACGGGTGGGCGCTCGGGTGAATGCCCGAGCGTGGACCGCGAAGGAGCCACCCATGAGAGTGTTCGTCGCCGGAGCCACCGGTGCGATCGGCACCCAGCTCCTCCCCCAGCTCGCCACCGCCGGCCACGACGTCATCGGCATGACCCACTCGCCGGCCAAGACCGACGCCCTGCGGGCCCTCGGCGCGCAGCCGGTCGTGGCCGACGCGCTCGATCCCGACGCGGTCGCCCGGGCCGTGGCCGAGACCGAACCCGAGGTGATCGTCCACCAGCTCACCGCCCTGTCGGGAGCGCCGGGCCTGCGGGACATGCGCAACCCCGACCGCTTCGCCGCCACGACCAACCGCCTGCGCACCGACGGCACCGACTACCTGCTGGCCGCGGGCCGGGCGGTCGGGATCCGCCGCTTCGTCGCCCAGAGCATCGTGGCCATCGGTACCTCGGCGCGCTCGGGCGGTCCGGTCAAGACCGAAGATGACTCGATGGACCTCGATCTGCCGGCCAAGGGGCGCGCCGCCTTCGACGCCATCCGCTACCTCGAGCAGGCCGTGACCGGCATCGACTGGGCCGAGGGCATCGTGCTGCGCTACGGCGGCTTCTACGGACCGGGCACCGGCATCAGCGCCGACCCGGAGGCTTTGCTGACCAACGCCATCCGGAGGCGGCGGTTCCCGATCATCGGCGACGGCGGCGGGATCTGGTCGCACGTGCACATCGAGGACGCGGCCAGCGCCACGGTGGCGGCGGTCGACCACGGCGGCCCCGGCATCTACAACGTCGTCGACGACGAGCCGGCGCCGGTGCGCGAGTGGCTGCCGTTCCTGGCCGAGCAGCTCGGGGCGAAGGAACCGAGGAGGATCCCCCGCTTCGTGGCCCGGATGCTGGCCGGCAAGGCCGCAGTGCTGATGATGACCAAGGTCAAAGGAGCGTCGAACGCCAAGGCCAAACGGGAGCTCGGCTGGCAGCCTCGCTGGCCGACATGGCGCATCGGCTTCGCCAAAGGGCTCGACCCGGCCGGTGGTCGCAACCCCAACGGCGGGTGAACCTCCTCGGAGGACCGCGCCGGAGACCTGGGCGATCCCCTCCGGGCTGCTCGCGTAGCCTCCCACGGGTGCCTGCACGCGAGGCCCCGAAGGGCGGCCCGCCCGGCGAGCCGTTCGAGGCGACGCTCCAGGAGCGGCTGGCCCAGCGGGCGCCGCTCGCAGCCCGGATGCGGCCACGTACGCTCGACGAGATCGTCGGGCAGTCGCACCTGCTCGGGCCGGGTGCGCCGCTGCGGGCGCTGATCGAGAGCGACCGGTTGTCGTCGGTGCTGCTGTGGGGCCCGCCGGGGACCGGCAAGACCACCCTGGCGAGCGTGGTCGCCTCCATGACCAACCGCGAGTTCGTCGCCCTCTCGGCGGTGACGGCCGGGGTCCGCGACGTGCGCGAGGTCATCGCGGGCGCCCGCCAACGGTTGGCCGAGGAGGACATCGGCACCATCCTGTTCCTCGACGAGGTCCACCGGTTCAACAAGAGCCAGCAGGATGCGCTCCTGCCCGCGGTCGAGGCGGGCATCGTGACCCTCATCGGTGCGACCACCGAGAACCCGTTCTTCGAGGTCAACGCCCCGCTCATCAGTCGGTCGACCGTCTTCCGGCTCGTCCCGTTGACCGAGGCCGACCTCACGGTGGTGGTCGAGCGGGCGCTCGCGGCCGAACATGCCACCGCGACACCCGAGGCCTTGGCCCACCTGGTCGACATGGCCGACGGCGACGCCCGGGCTGCGCTCACCACCTTGGAGATCGCGCTGGCGCTCGCGCTGTCCGACCAGGGTGCCGAGGTCACGCTGGACCACGTCGAGCGCGCTCGCCAGACCCGCATCCTCCGCTACGGCGAGGACGACCACTACGACATCATCTCCGCCTTCATCAAGTCGATCCGCGGCTCGGATCCCGACGCCGGTCTGTACTGGCTGGCCCGCATGCTCGAGGCGGGCGAGGATGCGCGGTTCATCGCTCGCCGGCTGGTGATCCTGGCCTCGGAGGACGTGGGGATGGCCGACTCGATGGGGCTCGTGGTGGCCGACGCCGCGGCGCGCGCCGTCGAGTACGTCGGGCTCCCCGAGGCCGGGCTCAACCTGGCCCACGCGGTCGTCTACCTCGCGACCGCACCGAAGTCGAACACCACGATGGCGGGCCTGTCCCGCGCCTTCGACGACGTCAGGAAGCGGCAGGCCGGAGCGGTACCTGGCCACCTTCGCAGCGTCCACCCCTACCAGCGGAACAAGCTCCGGGAGGGTGGTGGCTACCGCTACCCGCACAACGACCCGTCGGGGTTCGTGGCCCAGGAGTACCGACCACCCGAGATCGCCGGATCGGTCAGCGGCCCCGAGCGGCGGATCTACTACCGGCCGTCACCCCACGGCGACGAGGAGCCCATCGGTCGCCGTCTGCGGGCCTGGTGGGGCGACGAGCCGTACGACTCGGAGCAGTGGTGGGAGTTCGAGAAGTTCCGCGACCCCGACCGCCACTAGCGGCCCCTGCGCCCAGCCGCCCGGCCTGGGCGGCGACGGAGAGTGCTTCGGCTGCTACATAGCGGCGGCAGTTCTTCTACCCTTGACGATCGAGGTGCGGACAACGGGGGATTGATGAATCGGGGGGACCAATGAGACGACACCTTCTCGTCGCCGGCTTCGGCGCGCTCGCTCTGCTGGTCAGCGCGTTCTCCACTGCGACAGACGCCCAGGTCCCACCATCCCGCTCGGCGGCCCAGCCGCCGGGAGAGGACTACCAGCAGTACACCGTGACCGGACCGGTGACCTCGGCGCAGCGCACCGAGGTCGGCCGCACCGGTGCCGCGATCGACGAGGTGAACGCGGACGGCATCGTCGTGACGGCGACCCGACGGGAGGTCCGGGCCATCGAACGGCTGGGCTACGAGGTCGCACCGCTCGAGGTGTTCACACCGCAGGTCCTGCCTCCCGGCTTCGCGGGCTACCACGACTACGCCGAGCTCACGGCAGCCGTCAACCAGGTCGTCGCGGATCATCCGACCATCGCCCGCCGGGTCACGATCGGCCAGTCGTACCAGGGCCGCGACATCCTGGCCGTCAAGATCAGCGACAACGTGGCCGTCGACGAGAACGAGCCCGAGGTCCTGTTCACCCACTCGCAGCACGCCCGCGAGATCCTGACCGTCGAGATGGGCGTCTACCTGCTCGATCTGCTCACCGACAACTACGGGTCGGACGCGCACATCACGCAGCTGGTCAACAGCCGGGAGATCTGGATCCTGCCGAACCTGAACCCGGACGGCACCGAGTACGACAAGACGTCGACCGGCTTCCGGTCGTGGCGCAAGAACCGCCAGCCCAACGCCGGCAGCTCCGCCGTGGGCACCGACCTCAACCGGAACTGGGCCTACAACTGGGGCTGCTGTGGCGGTTCGTCGGGGACGACCTCGAGCGAGACCTACCGCGGCGCCGCACCCGAATCGGCGCCCGAGGTCCGGGTGGTGGCCAACTTCGTCCGCTCCCGGGTCGTCGGCGGGCAGCAGCAGATCACCTCGAACATCGACTTCCACACCTACGGCCAGCTGATCCTCTGGCCCTACGGCTACACGACGGCCGATACGGCGCCCGGCCTGAACGCCACGGATCACGCCACCTTCTCGGCCCTCGGCCAGGCGATGGCCCAGACCAACGGCTACACCCCCGAGCAGGCCAGCGATCTGTACATCACCGACGGATCGATCGACGACTGGCTGTGGGGCGCGCAGCGCATCTTCAGCTTCACCTTCGAGATGTTCCCGACATCGAGCCCGCCCGGCTTCTACCCCGGCGACGGATCGATCGCGGCCGAGACGTCGCGCAACACCGCCGCGGTCCTCCTGCTTCTCGACTACGCGGACTGCCCGTACCGGATCGTCAACGTGACCTGCGGGTCCAGCGGAACCACCGTCTTCTCGGACAACTTCGAGACCGCCCAGGGATGGACCACCAACCCGAACGGGACGGATACCGCTGTCACCGGCCAGTGGGAGCGCGCGAATCCGCAAGGGACCGCCTCAGGGGTGACGCTGCAGCTCGATGCGACGACCAGCGGGACCAACGACCTGGTGACCGCCGCCGCGGCCGGAGCGAACGCCGGCGCCAACGATGTCGACGGTGGGGTCACCAGCATCCGGTCGCCGGCGATCACGCTCCCGTCGACCGGCACGTTGACCCTGTCCACCCAGTGGTACCTGGCCCACCTCAACAACTCGTCCAGCGCGGACTTCTTCCGCATCAGTGTGGTGTCCGGCTCGACCACCACCGCGGTGTTCCAGCAGCTCGGCGCGGCCAGCAACCGGGCCGGTGCCTGGACCACGGCGACGGCGAACCTCACGCCGTTCGCCGGTCAGACCGTCCGCCTCGTCATCGAGGCTGCCGACGCCGGCACCGGAAGCCTGATCGAAGCGGGCGTGGACGACCTGCGGATCATGCAGACCTGACGCCGCGCCCCCTTCGTGACTGGTCAGTGGGCGCGGCGCTTGGCGGCTCAGCAGGGTGCGTCGGCGCCGTCGTCCTGGAAGAGGTGGGCCCAGCAGGCGGGATCGCCGGGGTCGTTACAGCGCGCCGGCGCCGCCGTACCCTCCCTGCATGGCCAAGCGCACCGATAGGGCGAACGTGGCCGCAGCCAGCGACCGCATGCCGAAGAAACCGTACGAACATGAGCTGTTCCGGCTCCAGGCCGAGTTGGTCAAGGCTCAAGAGTGGGTGAGAGCCGAAGGTCATCGCCTGGTCGTGGTGTTCGAGGGTCGTGATGCCGCCGGCAAGGGCAGCACGATCAAGCGAGTGACGCAGTACCTCAACCCCCGCGTCGCCCGCATCGTCGCGCTCCCCGCGCCGACCGAGCGCGAGCGCACGCAGTGGTACTTCCAGCGCTACATCTCCCAGCTGCCCGCGGCGGGCGAGATCGTCCTGTTCGACCGGTCCTGGTACAACCGGGCCGGGGTCGAGCGGGTGATGGGCTTCTGCACCGCAGACGAGTACCACCGCTTCCTCCACCAGTGCCCGATCTTCGAACGGATGCTCATCGAGGACGGCGTCCTCCTACGGAAGTACTGGTTCTCCGTGGGCGACACCGAGCAGGAGGCGCGCTTCCGGTCCCGGCTGGCCGATCCGATGCGCCAGTGGAAGCTGTCGTCCATGGACCTCGAATCGATCACCAGGTGGGAGGACTACTCCCGGGCGAAGGACCAGATGATGGTCCACACCGACATACCCGAGGCCCCGTGGTACGTCGTGGAGAGCGACGACAAGCGGCGGGCGCGGATCAACATGATCGCCCACCTGCTCAGCACGCTCGACTACCACGAGGTCACCCGCCTGCCCCTGACCCTGCCGAAGCGACCTGCGTCGAAGGGCTACGAGCGACCGCCACGCGACGAGCAGACCTACGTGCCCGACCACGCCGCTTCGCTCCTGGACTGAACCGCCACGGGCGACGGGGATCGACAGACCATTCACTCCGCGCGGCGGGCGGTGACGGTGACGGTGTCTCGGCCCGAGCGGAGGAGGCGGCCGGGAAGGGCGCCGGTGAGCTCGCCGCCGCGGACGAGCTCTGTTCCGTTGACCAGCACGTGCTCCACCCCCCGGGCATCGGCGTAGAGCCGAGGAGCGCCGCCGGGGAGGTCGTTGCGGGTGCGTTCGGGGCCCGGGCCGATGGTGGCCGGGTCGAAGACGACGACGTCGGCCCAGGCGCCTTCGACCAGTGCGCCACGGTCACGGATGCCGTAGAGCGCAGCTGGCACCGATGTGAGCTGGCGGATCGCCTCCTCGAGGTTGATCAGTTGCCGCTCCCGCACGCCGTGGCCGAGGAGAGACGTCGAGTAGATGGCGCCGCACATCATGTCGAGGTGGGCACCGGCGTCCGAGGCCCCCACGATGGTGCGGTCGTCGTGCCACGCCTTGGCCCGCTCGGCCCAGTCCTCGTCGCTGTCGCCGAAGGCGGGGGGTCGCAACCCGGTGCGGAGCTTATCGGTGCAGACGATGTCCAGCAGCACGTCGAAGGGATCGCCGCCGCGCTCGGCGGCCACCTCGCCGATGCTGCGGCCCTCGACCGCCGCGTTCTGGGGCGCGAAGGCCTCGGCGACCTCGAGGATCTTCCAGTTCGCCAGCCCGGCCAGGACGCCGGCTTCGGGTGAGTGCGCGCCGGCATCGAGGCGCCGCCGGATGTCCGGCTCCCGCAACGCCGCCAGGCGCTCGGCCGGCGGCAGGTGGAGGACCTCGCCCCAGCCGGGCAGGGCGTCGAGCACGAACCCGCTGAGGAACGACAGCCGGATGCGCATCAGGTGCGGCATCGTGAGCGCGACGACGTGCCCGCCACGCTCGCGGGCGACGTCCGACGCCCGGAGCTGGTGGTGCCAACCCTCGGGGTCCCCCGCTTGCACCGCCAGCACGTTCCAGTTGAGCGGCCGGTCCGCCGCCGCCGACATCGAGGCCATAAGGTCCATCTCGTCGTCGCTGAACCGGCTGAGCGTGCCCGCCACGATCAGCTCCAGGGTCGTCCCCGGCTGGTCGCGCACCGTGGACGCCAGGGCCAGCATCTCGGCGGCGTCCGCCGCGCGCGAGGGCACCGGATCGCCGGCGCCATCGTTGTGGGTCGGGGACTGCGAGCTCGACAGACCGAGGGCGCCGGCCGCAAGCGAGTCCCGGAGCAGTCGTCGCATGTCGGCGAGCTGCCGGGAGTCGGCGGCGACACCGGTGGCGGCCTCGCCCATGGCCACCCGACGCAGCGCCGAGTGCCCGACCAGGAAGCCCGCGTTGACCCCGAGGCGGCCGTCCAGGCGTTCCAGCCAGTCGGCGAAGCTGGTCCAACCCCAGTCGAGGCCGCTCTGCAGAGCATCCAAGGGCATGCCCTCGACCCGCGCCAGCAGGCGGGTGAGGTAGTCAGCATGCTCTGGACCGGCGGGCGCCAAGCCGAAACCGCAGTTGCCGCCGATCACCGTCGTGACGCCGTGGAACGCTGACGGCGTCGCGCACGGGTCCCAGAACAGCTGGGCGTCGTAGTGCGTGTGGATGTCGACGAACCCCGGGGCGACGACGAGACCAGTGGCGTCGATCCGCCGGGAGGCCGGCTCGTCGACGCGGCCCGGGGCGTCGACGGAGACGATCCGCCCGTCATGCACGGCCACGTCCGCGACCCGGCCGGGTCCCCCGGTGCCGTCCACCACGTAGCCACCCTGGATCAGCAGGTCAACCATCGCCGGACTCCTCGGTCGCATCCTCCAGCGCCTCCGTCGCGGCCACGGGGACGGGTGGCGTCGGGTGGCGGAAGAGCGCGGCGGCGTTCTCGTAGCAGACCTGGCGCACGGTGGCAGCGTCCAGGTGCCCGAAGTTGCGCTCGACGACCTGTGGCGTGTCCGGCCAGGTGGAGTCGGCGTGGGGATAGTCGCTCTCCACCATGACGTGGTCCGGCCCGAGACGGGCCAGGACGGCGCCCACGCTCCCCGGGTCGTCGAGGACGCAGAACCAGAAGTTCCGGGCCAGTACCTCGCTCGGGCGCAGGTCACCCTGCCAATGCCCGCTCTCCTGCCCGGAAGCCGAGTGGTCCAGGACGTAGTCCACCCGATCCGCCAGCATGACCACCCAGCCGATGCCTCCCTCGGACAGAGCGACGCGCAGGTCGGGGAAGCGGACGCAGACCCCGGACCACAGCCAGTCGGCCGTCGCGATGAGCGCGTTCGCCGGGAAGAGCGTCGGGAACAGCTCGAAGGGCGGATCGTCACTGGGGATCGGCGCCCAACCCGCCGATCCGGTGTGCAGGCAGACGACCGTGCCGGTCTCCTCACACGCCGCGAGGAAGGGATCCCAGTGGCCCGAGTGCAACGAGGGAAGCCCGAGCTTGACCGGGAACTCGGCGAAGCTGACGGCCTTGAAGCCCCGCTCGGCATTCCGGCGCACATCCGCGGCGGCCAGCGTCGGGTCGTTCAGCCACGGGATCTGCAGCGGGATGATCCGCTCCGGGTACCGGCCAGCCCACTCCTCCAGGTGCCAGTCGTTCCAGGCCCGCACGCAAGCCAGGCCCAGCTCCGGGTCCTGGCTCTGGGAGAACACGGCACCGCAGAACCCCGCGATGAGCGACGGGAAGCACAGCGACGCCCAGATGCCGCCGGCGTCCATGTCCTGCACGCGCTGGTCGATGTCGTAGCAACCCGGACGCATCTCGTCGAAGCGGGCCGGTTCCATGCTCCACTCGTGCTTCGGTCGACCCACTACGGCGTTGAGGCCCACGTTGGCGAACAGCTTGTCCTCGTACACCCACAGCTGGCGCCCGTCCGGCAGCTCGGAGATCCGCGGGGCCCGCTCGGCCAGCCGAGCTGGCATACGACCCTCGAACAGGTCGGGCGGCTCGATCAGGTGGTCGTCCACCGAGATGATCGTCGGATGCGAGCGACCCACGGCCCTGCCCTCCTTGCCGCCTTCGACCAACCCCTACCACATGCTGTCACGCTGCGGCGATGTCGCCGCTCCGGCCGGCCGGCATCGGGCAAGGCGCCTCACGCCGTTCTGTGTGGTCCGTCCCACGGTCCGTCCCCTGCACCGAGATCGTCCTCCCGTCCTGACGCCCGGTCGCCCCCAGGGTGGGGAATCATGGCCGGGTTGCGCGCTTCGGTGACGACCCCGAACGACCGACCGATGCTGTCGACGCCGCCTCACCGGCACGGTCTCATCCGGCGGGACGGGGCACGATGGCTGGTGGCGATCGACAACCGCTACGCGCGGGTCCCCGGGTTGGTGGGCATGACCTATCTCGCCGAGCTGCTGACCCATCCCGGGCGGGAGATCTCGGCCCTGGCCCTGGCCAGTCGGGGGTCTGCTCCCGACGACCAGGCCCACCACGAGCTGCTCGACGACACGGCCCGGGCCGCGTACGCCGCCCGGGCACGCGAGTTGACGGCCGACCTCGCCGAGGCCGAGGCACACAACGACATCGCCCGTAGGGAGCAACGCCAGGCCGAGTTGGACGCTCTCGTCGACC
>Ga0209382_10010022_pt1 | contig 11850 bp, 12 predicted proteins | sample SoiMetdeltSBSDD5_FD_187599 | JGI IMG/M metagenome (GOLD analysis project Ga0209382, IMG submission 187599) | Bulk soil microbial communities from a Populus tree surrounding site in Tennessee, USA - Soil MetaG P. deltoides SBSDD5 (SPAdes) (version 2) | ecosystem: Environmental > Terrestrial >... | reverse complement strand
CGCGCGGCGTGACCTTGCTGGCCATCGATTCGGTCGGTGCCGGCGTCGGCGAGAAGGTGCTGGTCGTGCTCGAAGGCAAGGCGGCGGGCGACGCGCTGCGCCGCAAAGCCGCCGCGGTCGACGCCGCCATCATCGGTATCGTCGATGCCGTCGAGCATAACGAGGACGCGTCATGACCTCCCACGACGAAGACGAGTTGCGGGCGCTGGTGCGCGAGGCAGTGGCGCGGCGACTGCAGTCGGGCGAGGGACCGTCGGCCGTCAAGCCGCTGATCCTCACGACTCACGCCAGCCATTATCGCTACGCGCTTCCCGAATCCGACGGGCCGTGTCTGATCGAGCCCGCGGTACAGTGCACCCACTGTGGCTACTGCCAATCACACGGACACTGATTCCCGTCCCCCGGCGAGAAAAAGAGTACTGCTGACCCGGCGCGTTCCTTCGTCCTCGTTCTCCATGCTCGAGGCGGCGGTTGACGTCGAGTTGTACGACGGCCCGACCCCGATCCCCGAATCCGAGCTCATCGCCCGGCTGGCCGCCAAGGATGGTCTGGTGTCGGTCTTGAGCGACCGGGTCAGCGCAGCCGTGCTCGAAGCGCTGCCGGCGTTGAAGGTCGTCTCCAATATTGCCGTCGGTTACGACAACATCGACGTGGCGGCCGCGCGCCGCCGCGGCGTGGTCGTCACCAACACGCCGGATGTGTTGACCAATGCCACCGCGGAGCTGACGTGGGGATTGATCCTCGCGATCACCCGGCGCGTGGCTGAAGGCGATCGCCTGGTCCGCCGCAACGGCTGGAAGGGTTGGGCGCTCGATTTCATGCTCGGCATGGAGCTGACCGGCAAGCAGCTGGGGATCATCGGCCGCGGCCGCATCGGGCGGGCAGTCGGCGCCAAGGCTCCGGCGTTCGGCATGTCGGCCGTCTATGCGGCCCGTGGCGCCCGTTCGACGGATCTCCCCGAGATGTCGCTCGATGAGCTGCTGATCAGCTCGGATGTCATTTCCATTCATTCCCCGTTGACCGATGCGAATCGCCACTTGCTGGATCGGCGCGCATTCGCGCGGATGAAGCGGTCGGCGTTTCTGATCAATACCGCGCGCGGCCCGATCGTGGACGAGGAAGGACTCGCCTGGGCGCTCGAGCAGCGCCTGATCTCGGGGGCCGCCCTCGACGTCTACGAGCGCGAGCCGGAGATCGTCCAGAAGCTGCTCTCGCTCGACAACGTCGTCCTGGCTCCGCATCTCGGCAGTGCGACACGCGAAACGCGGACCGCCATGATCGAGCTGGCGATCAAGAACGCCGTTGCCGTGCTGCACGGCCGGCCGGCCTTGACCCCGGTGACATAGCCCGACATGCGGCGCAGCGTCGACACCGTGATGCGCCGGCTGAAGAAGGCGATCGGCGGCCTCGAGGAGCCGGCGGTCGAGAAGATCGCGCAGGCACAAGAGGATGACCCCTTTCAGATCCTGATCGCCACGATGCTGTCGGCGCAGACGCGCGATCCGGTGACGGCCGCGGCATCGGCGCGGTTGTTTGGCGCCGCGCGGACGCCGGCCACCATGGCCAGACTGCCGGTCGAGCGGATCGAGAAGCTGATCTATCCGGTGAGCTTTTATCGCAACAAGGCGGTGCACGTGCGTGACGCCTGCCGTCAGATTCTCAAACGCTTCGGTGGACGCGTGCCGTCGACGATGGGAGAGCTGCTGACGCTGCCGGGCGTGGGGCGCAAGACCGCCAACCTGGTATTGATCCTGGCGCATCGCAGCGGCGATAACATTTGCGTCGACACGCACGTGCACCGGATCTCGAACCGGCTCGGCTGGGTACGAACACGAAATCCGGAAGAGACGGAACACGCGCTCTACGCCGTCGCGCCAAAGCGGTGGTGGGCGGTCATCAACCTCTACCTGGTGACCTGGGGTCAGAATGTCTGCCGCCCGGTGTATCCGGTGTGCGGCAGTTGCGCGATTGCCGATCTCTGCCCGAGAATCGGCGTCGTCCGCATTGGAAAGAGCGAGGGACTATGAGACTGATGGCCTGTGCGTTCGTCGGGTTGTTGCTGGCGCCTGGCGGCGCGCTCGCGCAGGAGAAATCGCCCGGTGCCGGTCCGGTCATCGTGCTGGATACGGCGAAGGGCGTGATCGAGATCGAGACCTACCCCGAGGATGCGCCGAAGACGGTCGCGCACATCCTCGCGCTGATCAAGAAAGGGTTCTACAACGGGCTGCGGTTCCACCGGGCCGAGGCCAATTTCGTGATTCAGGTCGGCGATCCGGCATCGCGCGACATGTCGCGCCAGGATTCCTGGGGACGCGGCGGCAGCGGCAGGCCGATTGGCGTCGCGGAGATCTCGAAGAAGCGCCTGCACGGTCCCGGCGCCGTCGGCATGGGCCACGCCGGCGAGGCCAAGCTGGCCGACAGCCAGATCTACATCGTGTTGCGCGCCGCGCCAACCCTCAACGGAAAGTACACGGTGTTCGGCAGAGTGATCAAAGGACTGGACGTCGCGCAGAAAATTCAGAAGACCGACGTGCTCAAGAAGGTTTCGGTGAAGGAATGAGCAGCGGAATCGTCTTCACCAGCCCGTCCAGATCGGGATAGCGTTCGACGAAGTCCTCTGGATACTCGCCGGGCAGATCTTGGCCGAGCTGGTGCTTCAGAATCGCGGCGTTCGCGACTGACTTCGCGGAGAAGTGATTGTTGGCGTAAAGATACGCCTTCTTCACCTTGCGCGACGCGTCTTCGACGGCCTCGGCGATCGGCTCGAGTTCTGCGGGCGAGTAGAGATAGTTGTAGCGGTCCTCGGACTTCTCGTGCTTCCACCAGTTCTTCGCGTTGCGTCCGTGCAGCCGCAGGTAGTAGAAGGCGCCGACGTTCGGGCGGAGATCCTGGCGGATCGACAGCCGGAATTTGGGCTCGTCGATTTGCGTCCAGGCGGCGTTCGAGGCCTCGAGCAGCGCCAAGGCCTCGCGCGGGTCGTCGCTCCACGAGCGATGGCGCAACTCGACTGCGACCTGGTAGTTCTCGAACTGCTCGAGCAGCCACTCGAGATAGCCGCGTGAATCGGGTTCGTTCTTGAAGCTGGCGGGAAACTGCGCCAGCAGCGCGCCCAGCTTGCCGGCGACGGCGATCGGATCGAGTGCGCGCCGCATCTCGTCGACATCCTTGCGCCCGAGATCCCACGGGTCCGCTCCGGACGCCTTCTGGAACATCTCAGGATGGGTGAACTTCTGGAACAGCTTCAGCGAGAACTCGAATCCGGACGGCGTGCGCTTCGCCCAATCGGCGGTCGTCTCGCGTGTCGGCACGCGATAGAAGCTGGAATTGATCTCGACCGTGTCGAAGTGCTCGGCATAGAACGCGAGCTGATCGAATTTTCCCTTGCCGCGTGAGCGGCCGGCTGCAGGATAAAAGACTCCGTTCCAGGTCCCCTTGCCTGATGGGTAGCTCCAGCCCGAGGTGCCGATGCGGACGTTCTTTGCTTTCATGTCGGTTCACGCGCGGTAGGCGTTCTTGTCGAAACCGAAGACGACCTTCGAGCCGCGAATGAGGATCGGCCTCCTGATCAGGTTCGGTTGTTCCATCATCAGGTCGATGGCTTCCTTCTTCGACTTTGGCAGCGGCCGGGTCTTGAACACCGGGCTGCGGGTGCTGACGAAATCGAGAAAGCGCGCCGCGTCGATGTGCTGTTCGAGAAATGCCCGGTCCGGCGGGTTACGGTTGATGTCGCGCTCCTCGACCTCGATCTGCTGTTGCGCCAGAAAACTCCTGGCGTTCCGGCACGTCGTTCAGGTCGGCTTGAGATAGAGGACTGGCTTGGGCATAAGAGCATTGTAGTCGCGGGCCGGCGTAGAATTGATCGACGGCCGACGGCCCGCATGCTGACGATTAACGAGATCTTTCACTCGATTCAAGGCGAGTCGACGCACAGCGGACGGCCGTGCGTCTTCGTGCGCCTGACCGCGTGCGATCTCCGCTGTTCGTGGTGCGATACCCCGTACGCCTTCCACGAAGGGCGCAAGATGACCGTCGAGCAGGTCCTCGCCGACGTCGGCGTCTTTGATTGCCCGGTGGTGGAGATCACCGGCGGCGAGCCGCTGCTGCAGCCCGACGTCTACCCGCTCATGCAGCAGCTGCTCGAGCGCGGCCACACCGTGATGCTCGAGACCGGCGGCCATCGCAGCATCGCCCACGTGCCGGCCGGCGTGATCCGCATCGTCGACGTCAAGTGTCCGGGAAGCGGCGAGGCCGAGAAGAACGAGTGGACCAATCTCGATCTGCTGACCCGCTCGGACGAAGTCAAGTTCGTGATTCGCGATCGCGCCGATTACGAGTACGCACGGCGGGTCGTCGCCGAGCGCGGCTTGTGCGATCGCGCTGCGGCGGTGCTGTTCTCCCCGGTGCACGGCGTCCTGGCGGCGCGCGATCTCGCTGCCTGGATTCTCGAGGACCGTCTCGCCGTGCGGCTGCAACTCCAGGCGCACAAGTACATCTGGAGCCCGGAGGCGCGTGGAGTCTAAGCGGGCCGTCGTCCTGCTCAGCGGCGGGCTCGATTCGTATACCGCGGCGGCCATCGCCAAGGCCGAAGGCTACGAGCTGTACGCGTTGAGCATTCGATATGGGCAGGTGCACGCGCGCGAGGTCGAGGCCGCGCGGGCGGTGGCCAAGGACCTCGGCGTCGTTCGCCATGCCGAGCTTGCCGTCGACCTCGCGTCGTTCGGCGGGTCGGCGCTGGTCGGTGACGGAGCCATTCCCAAGGATCGCGCGCTCGAGCACGACACGGCGATTCCATCGACCTACGTGCCGGCGCGCAACACCGTGTTCCTGTCGCTGGCGCTGGCGTGGGCGGAAGTGGTCGGCGCCGAAGCCATCGTCATCGGCGTGAACGCGCTGGATTACTCCGGCTATCCCGACTGCCGGCCGGAGTACCTCGATGCCTTCTCGCGCCTGGCGTCACTTGCCACCAAAGCCGGCGTCGAAGGCGCGCGGTTGACGATAGTGGCGCCGCTGCTGCACCTCTCGAAGGCGGATATCATTCGCCGCGGCGCCGCGCTGGGATTGGATTACGGGTTGACGCACAGTTGCTACGATCCAGGTCCCGCCGGTGCGCCCTGCGGCCGCTGCGACAGCTGCCGCCTTCGCGCGCGCGGCTTCGAGGAGGCAGGACTGGTTGATCCCGTCGCCTCTAACGTCAGCCCCTACCGTGAGCACCTGACGTGAGCACCGATCGTATTTACTACACCGAACCGTACGCGATTGCATTCGACGCCACCGTCATTGGCGTCGAGCCGGTACCGGCCGATCACGCGGGCCGAACCGGCCTACTGCTCGATCGGACCGCGTTCTACCCAACCTCGGGCGGCCAGCCGTTCGACGTCGGTCAGCTCGGCGACGCGCGCGTCGTCGACGTCATCGACCGTGACGATGGCAGCATCCTCCACGTCGTCGGCGAACCCGATAGCACCCTTGCAGCTTGGCGCCCTGGTTCCTCGATACGCGGTACGATCGACTGGACCCGCCGCTTCGACCACATGCAGCAGCACACTGGCCAACATGTGCTCTCGGCGGCGTTCGATCGGCTGCTCCAGGTCAGGACCGTCAGCTTTCATCTCGGATCGACCTCGTCCACCATCGACCTTCACCGCGAGGTGACGGCAAGTGAGATCGCTCGGGCGGAGAGTGAAGCGAACCGCGTCGTGTGGGAAGACCGGCCGGTGTCGATTCGCTTCGCCGACGCGGACGAGGCGGCGCGGCTGCGGCTGCGCAAGGAGCCGACGCGCGGCGGCGTTCTGCGGTTGATCGAGATCGATGACTTCGACGTTTCGGCGTGCGGCGGCACGCACGTCGCGCGGACCGGCGCCATCGGCATCGTCGCGGTTCTGTCCAGCGAACGGTTCCGGGGCGGCACCCGAGTGGAATTCGTCTGTGGCGGCCGTGCGCTGACGAGCCTCCGCGCGCTTCGCGAGGCGGTTGCCGCAGGCTGCAAGCTGCTGTCGGCGACTGGCGATGAACTGCCGGTTGCGATCGATCGGCTCCAGCAGGACGCCAGGGAAACGCGCAAGCAGACCAAGGATCTCCAGCTGCGACTGGCCGATTACGAGTCGGCCGCGCTCGCCGATCGAGCGGAGCCGATCGGTGCGGTGAACGCCGTGCTGGCCGCGCTCGACGGTTACGATGCCAATGGTCTCAAGGCGCTGGCACAGTCGATTGCGGCCCGACCGGGACACGTCGCCGTCCTGATCAGCACGACGATGCCATCACCGATCGTCGTCGCGCGCTCGGCGGATCTGCGGGTGGATTCTGGGGCCATGCTGCGGCACCTGACGGCGACCTTCGGTGGAAAGGGCGGCGGCCGGCCGGAGCTGGCGCAGGGCGGAGGATTACAGGGCGATGCCGCGGCGATTCTCGACGAAGCCGGACGCTACGACAGGTCCGGCTGAAGCCGGACGCTACGACAGGTCCGGCTGAAGCCGGACGCCCCCTACCCGTAGTGTCCGGCTTTAGCCGGACATCAAGCGCTTTAGCCGGACTTCATCGTCGAGTGAAGTTCGCAAGATGCTCGACCGCCACATCGGCGATCCAATTGACGGTTGCCGCGGGAATCACGAAGTCGTTGGCGAGAATCGAGAACGCCAGCATCTCGCCGTCGCGGGTTCTCACATACCCTGACAACGACCGGACGTTGGCGATCGATCCGGTCTTGGCGACAGCGTTGCCCTCCGCGCGCGTGCCGCGCATCCGCGTCGACAGGCTGCCATCCTTGCCGGCAATCGGCAGGGTGGCGACGAACGCCTCGCGGTGCTTCGGATCCCGGTACATGTGCTCGAGAACGTCGCCGATTGCGCCGGCGCTGACGTAGTTGTAGCGCGACAATCCCGACCCGTCCGCGATGACGTAGGCGTCGCCGGCGATGCCCCACGACGACAACTGCGTCCGGATCGCCTGCAGGCCGCCTTCATAGGTGCCCACCCCCCCGCGCGACGCGCCGATGGCCTTGGCGAGCGTTTCCGCGTAGAGGTTCTGGCTCACCTTCATCAGCAACGTGGCGATCTCGCGCAGCGGCGGCGAGTCGATCCTGGCCAGCACGCGGCGCTCGCCCGGCGCGCCGAGCAGCTCGGCGGCGACGTCGTCGAAGTCGACGGCCTGCCCGGTCACGCGGATGCCGCGCGCGACCAGCCATTGTTTCAGCGACTCGGCGAAGAACAGCGTCGGATTCACGACTGCGACCGCCCGCGTCACCGGCGCGGCCGCCAGTGGAATCGTGCCGCTGACTTCGAGAACCGGCTCGTCGATGCGGCGCCGATAGGCGATGTCGGCCTCGCCGGCCGCGACGGTGGTGACGCGGCTGACAAGGCGCAGGCCCGCTCCCGGCGACAGCATGACGGCCGCTGCCGCACCTGCTGCGGCGGCGGGCTGAATGGTCAGCGTCGCCTGATTCTCATTGAACTCGAGGGCGCCGACCGGCGCCGCGTAGCCGTACTGCAGGTAATCCCATGCCCAGCCCGGGCCGATGCCGTCGTCGTCGAAGCGTTGATCGTCGCCGATGATGCGTCCGTCGATCTCCTCGATGCCCGCACCTCGAAGCGCGGCGACCCATTCGGCGAGCACCGCCGGCGCACGGCCCTCGCGCGAGTTGATCGTTGGGTCGCCCTCGCCGCGGATGAAGAGATCGCCCTTCAGCACACCACCCTCGACCGGCGCGGCGGTCTCGAGGGTGGTGGTAAAGCGGTAGCCCCAGCCGAGGATCTCGACCGCCGCCGCAGTGGTGAAGATCTTCATGTTCGAGGCGGGCATCATCAGGCGGCCCGGCTCGAGCTGATAGAGACGCTCGCCGTTGTCGAGCGAACGCACGTCCACCGCCCAGACGCCCCGCGCCATGATCGGCGCGTCGAACACTTTCGAGAGATCGCGGCGAAGCTGCTTGACCGCCGCAGATGGTTGGGGAGACTTGGGCGACGATGATGGCGGCGCGTGCTGGGCGCAGGCGCCAGCGCCCACCGCCAGCAGGAGGACCATCGACGCCGCGGCGGCCTGCGCGACTATTTCAATGCCTCGAGAGATTTGACGATGTTCTCGATCGCCGCGATATCGACCTTGGCCGCGCCCGGCTCGCCGGCGCGCGCGGCGTAACCATCCGAGCCGCTGCGCGCGAACGCCGCCTTCTCCTCGCGCTTGCCTTCCTCGAACTTGATCGTGATCGACAGCTCCGGCTTGTCGAGACCGGTCTTGGCCGGCGAGTCGACGAAGCCGGTGGCGCGCGCCGCGGTGATCGCCGAGACGAGATTCTCGACTTTCGTCTGATCGGCATCGCGCGCGGCGGGGGAGACCTGTCGCCACTTCTCCTCGTCCTGCCCCTCTTTGTTCTTCGACTTGGTCTTCTCGAACGCGAACGTGTCGCTGCCGCGGACCACGTCGACGCGGGTGGCATTGAAAGCCCGCGCGTCGAAGAGATCGCGTTGACGGAAGTCACCGAGGTCCTTTTTCAGGTCGTCGGCGATCGCTTTTTCGATGGTGAGCACCGCCGGACGCGATTGGTCCTTCGCATAGACGACGCCCTCTCCGCCCGCCTTGCCAATCAGCAGCACCGCCTGGGACGAGCCGGAACCGATTTGAACGGTCACATCGGGCTGATCGAGACCGTAGTCGGCGAGCTTCGGCGCTTCGGTCGCGACGATGGACTTCATCTGCAGCGTGTTGAGACGGCTGACCAGACCGTCGACCGTCGTGAAGTCGGCGCGCGCCGCCACCGGCACCGTCATTTTCCATTCGCTGCCGGCCTTGGCGAACTGCAGGGTTCGAGCGCTCGTGACGATCCCGAGGCCGTCGATCTTGTCACGATCGAGCTTCAGCACCGTCTTGTCACGGAAATCGAAGGTCTTCTTGTTGAAGGTCGCGTCGACATACGACGGAATCAGGAACACTTTCTTCTCGTTCCCGAGCTTGGCGTAGAGGTCGGTGCCGGGCGGCGTCTTTCGTCCGACCAGCAGCTTGTGCTCCTGGCCCGCGGCCTTGAAGGTGATCTCCATGCGCGCCGGCGCGAGGCCGTATTCGGCCAGATTCGATGGGTTCTCGTCGATCAGCCGCTGCTGCTCGAGGCCCGTCAGGCCCGACGTGATCCCCGTCACTTCGGCGCCGTCGCCCTTTTCCGAAATCGGCTGCGTGATCTGCCAGTCGCTGCCGTTCTTGCGCAGCGTGGTCTGTTCACCGGATTCGGATTTGACCGTGAGCTCCTCGATCTTGTCGCCCTCGACCGTGAAGACCTTGGTTTTCTTGTCGGTGTCGGGCGGCTCGCGCTTCGATTCGTAGACGGCATAGCCGATCAGCGGTACGCCGACGACGAGCAGGAGCAGGAACGAACGCAAGCCTCGCATGGGTTATCGCCTCCGCCACCAGGTCTGAATGCCGGCGATGAAGATCAAGCCGGGAAGGATCAGCAGCGTGAAGTAGGTGATCATCGTGTCCTGGCCGGACGTGAGCGTGATGCGCCGATCTTCGGGATCGCGCGGCCGCACGGCGATCAGGTTTTCCTGCTGGGCGAGCCAGTTCACGATGTTGAGGAACATGTCGCGATTGCCGCCCATGCCGGCGACGTTGTTGGCGGCGAAGTCGGAGTCGCCGACCACGACCAGCCGTGTCTCCGGCTTGTTGGCGTTCTCTTCCTGCTTGGCCTTGTCGGCGGGTGGCGGCGCGTTCTCGATCGGAGCCGTGACCGCCACCGCGAGCGAGATCGGCCCTTGCGTGTCGCCGTTCTCGAAATCAGGGCGCGCCTCCCCCTTGGTGGTGAGCGTCTTCAGATCGGTCTCCGCCCAGCTGTTGCGTCCGCTCTGGATGAAGCTGGTCGCGGTGCGGCCCGCGGTCGGGCTCTCGGCCGGTTTCACCGAGCGCGCGTAGGGATACGCCGTCAGCATGCGGAAGGTATTGGTGATCGCATGAAACGGATACTGGGCCGCGACCGGTACGTCGGCTTGCGCGCCGCGCAGCTGACTCATCGGATCGAGCACGGCGTTCGTGCCCACCTCCACCGACCATTCCTTCAACAACGCCAGCAGGTTGGTGAGCGGCGGTGCGTCGGCACGCTGCGGCGGATCGACCATGACCAGCAGCTTGCCGCCCTTGGCCAGATACGCTTTCAGTTTGGCGATCTCCGGTTCGAGGAAGTCCGATTTCGGACCGGCGACGACCACCACCGAGGCATCCGCCGGGATGTCCTGCTGCAGCAGCACCAGCGCTTCGGTGGCGAAGTTGTCGCCCTTCAATTCCTCGGCGATCCCGCTATAGCCGTCGCCCGCCGAGCCGGTGATGTCGCGCTCGCCGTGGCCCTGCACGAACATCACCTTCGGCTGCGCGCTCTGAAGCACTTTGATCAGCCCGTTGGTGATGTCCTGTTCCTGCTCGGAGGTGACGCGCTGGACGCGCCCGTCGTACTCCATGACGATCGTCCCGAGGGTGCTTTCCTTGAGCTTCTCGGCCATCGACGGCCGCTTTTCCGGATCGATGTAGTCGATCTTCAGTTGCGGCGACAGGTACTGATACTCCTGGAGGCGCGACCGGAAGCGATCGAAGTCCTCGGTGCGCGCGAAGACCGTCACCGCCACCGGCTTGGTCAGACCCTGCACGACTTTCCGCGTCTGATCCGACAGCGAGTACTGTTTCGCCGCCGTGAGGTCCCAGCGCTTGTTGTGGCGGTTGGCGAGGAAGTTGATCGCGGTGAGGATCGCCAGCACCACGATGATGCTGGCCGCCGACAACGTGCCGAAGCGCGCCTGTCGTCCGGAGAACTCCCGCGCGATTTCGCGCCACTGGCTCAACACGTAGAGCAGCACGCTGACCAGGCCGGCGATCGCCAGCCCGTACCACCACGTCCACTCCGGGCGGAGGTTCTTGATCGCCACCGCCGCGAACACCAGCGCGACGCCCAGCCAGCCGACCAATCCGAGGATGCGTTTGATCATGATCGCCCTCAGCCTCTCCACCGCTCGGAGTCGACGGACTTGGCGGTCAGGAACAGTCCGAAGGTGATGAAGCTCAGGTAATACACGATGTGTTTGGTGTCGAGAATGCCGCGCGTGAAGTCCTCGAGGTGCGCGGTGATGGACAGGTAATTGAGGACCTCACGCGTCGTCGGGCCCACCGAATCGGCGAACCAGTTGACGATCCACAGCAGCAGGAACACGCCGAACGTCATCACCCCGGCGACGATCTGATTCTTGGTCGTGCTCGAGATCAGCAGGCCGAGCGACAGGAAGCATCCCCCGAGCAGCAGCAGCCCGAGGTAGCCAATCACGACCGGCTTCCACTCCGGGTTGCCGAGCCGGAAGAGGATGGCGATGTCGATGGCCGTGACCACCAGCATCGCGGCGAACAGGCCCATCGCGCCGAGGAACTTGCCGAGGATGATCTGCACGTCGGTCAGCGGCGACGTCAGCAGCAGCTCCATCGTGCCCGACCGCTTCTCTTCGGCGTAGGTCCGCATCGTGATCATCGGCATGATGAACAGGATGATGATCGCGGCGTTGTGCAGCACCCCGGAGATCATCCACTCGTTGACGTTGATGTTGCCGCCGCCCATGGCCATCTGCTGGCTGCGCTGGGCGAAGCCGGTCAGGTAGACGCGGAAGAACGCACCGAACAGCAGCGCGAACAGCCCGATCAGGATGTAGCCCATCGGCGACGCGAAATACGATCGCAGTTCCTTGCCGGCGATCGCCAAGACGTTTCGAACGCTATCCATTTACGCTCCCAATGACCGGGCTGGGCGCCGGCGTCGAGTCAGGTCCGTTCGTGTCCTTGCCTTCCTCTTCCTTGGTCGTGACCCTCAGGAACACTTCCTCGAGGCTCATGCGCATCGGC
>Ga0209382_10010021_pt1 | contig 11852 bp, 11 predicted proteins | sample SoiMetdeltSBSDD5_FD_187599 | JGI IMG/M metagenome (GOLD analysis project Ga0209382, IMG submission 187599) | Bulk soil microbial communities from a Populus tree surrounding site in Tennessee, USA - Soil MetaG P. deltoides SBSDD5 (SPAdes) (version 2) | ecosystem: Environmental > Terrestrial >... | reverse complement strand
TAGGTCGACGGCGGGATCGCCGATCTCGCGGATCGGGGCGATGGCGGTGTCCTTCGCGTCCGGATCGCCGCTGTAGCAGACGGCAATCACGCAACACCGTTTGCCGTGGTACTCCTCTGGCACGAACGGCTCCGCCGGGGCGCGCATCAACACGAGCCACGCGGAGAGCTCGCGGGGTGCTTCGGCGGTGAGCTTCCGGTATGCGGCGAGAACGTCGTCGGCGCGGTCGAACGGCCATGCGATCAGCCCCCCGAACACGGACGGACCGACGTCGTGAAGGCGGAACGTGAACCGGGTGACGACGCCGAAGTTCCCGCCGCCACCCCGCACTGCCCAGAACAGGTCGGAGTGCTCGTCACGGTTGGCGATCCGCGCCGAGCCGTCGGCGGTGACGACCTCGACTTCCTCGAGGTTGTCGACGGTCCATCCGAACCGTCGCGTCAAGTAGCCGAGGCCGCCGCCGAGGGTGAGGCCGGCGACACCGACCTCGGAGATGAAGCCGAGGACGGTCGCTAGGCCGTGCTCCTGCGTGGCGCGGTCGACGTCCTGCAGGAGACATCCCGCGTCGACGTGAGCGAGCTTCGCCTCGGCGTCGACCGTGACATTGCGCATGCGGGACATGTCGATCATGAGGCCGCCGTCGGGGATGGCGGTGCCGGCGATGTTGTGGCCACCGCCCTTGACGCCGAGCAGGATCCCGTGGTCGCGGGCGAACGCCACCGCGGCCACGACCTCGCGCGTCGACTCGGGCTGGACGACGAGCTCCGGTGTCTTGTCCACCATGCCGTTCCAGACGAGGACGGCCTCGTCCCAGCCCTCGTCGCCCGGACGCAGTACCGCGCCTTCGATCCGATCGAGGTCGCCGGTGATCGTCGTCTCCATGGTCATGCGCTCCTTTCGCTCGACGCGTTCACGATCTGTGACAACGTGTCGACGAACGCGTCGGGCTGTTCCATGTGGGGTGCGTGCGCGACACCATCGACCAGCTGGAGAGGCCAGCCGAGTCGCTCCGCTGCGCCTTGCGCCAGCGGCAGGGGGACCATCCGGTCGTGGCGACCCCACAAGAGGGTGGTCGGCACGGCGATGCGGAGGAGCTCCGCGTCCGGAATCTGCTTCGTCTCGGAGGCGATCAACCGGCTCATCGTCCGCTTGACGTGTCGCACGGTGGCGCGGGACCGCGCGTACTCGTCGAACGCCGCGAACCACTCGGGGTCGCGGCGGCGGTTGGCGTCAAGGTCGAGGAGCGCGAAGCGGTCGAACCGCTCGGCGTTGCGTGCCGTCGGACGGATGCCGAACCGGATCGCCACGTATCGAAGGCGCATCGGCATGCGGTACGGGCCGATCCCGGGCGCGCCGTACACGACGAGCCCGCGCAGGAGGCCGCCTCGACGGGCCGCGAAGCGGGCCGCGGCACTGCCGAGCAACGAGTGGGCGACGAGCGTCGGCTGCTCGGCGTGCGTCTGCTCCATGACGCCGGTCAGCCAGGCGCCGAATGTGTCGTCGTCGAGGCGGTCGACGGGTGCGGACTCCCCGAGGCCGGGCACGTCGGGCACGACGAGATGGTTCCTTTCGGCGAGGCGAGTGATGACCGGTGCCCAGTACGCGCCCCCGCACTCGATGCCGCCGTGCAGGAGGAGGAGCGGCGGCCCGTCACCGGCTTCGAGGACGGTCGTCTCGGCGCCGCCGATGTCGAGGACCCGTTCCGTGATCGGGAGGCCGGCGAGCATCCGCGCCCGCGCAACGGACGCGCTCACGGCCGGATCATCGGCGCTTCGACGGCGTGCCGGGCGCGCAGCTCGTCGTCCCACTCGCCGGTGCAGTACACGGTGACCTCGGCGATCCGGCCCCGCACGACCTCGCACAAGATGAGGCGGCGGGCCGAACGGTCCTCGCCGTCGACGTCCTGGTGCTCGACGTGCTCAGTCACGAACCCCGAGGCCGTCGGCACCGTCCTCAGTACCTCGACACGAGAGGGGCCCTCGTTGATCCGTGCCACCTGGGTCGCGAAGGCGTCCCGGCCCTGCAGCTGGAAGCGCCACTCCGGCATGTTCAGGTCGCAGAAGACGTCGGAAGCGAAGGCGTCCTCACCGGCCTCGAAGGTCGTGAAGACCTCGTGGAACCGCGCACTCAGCTGCTCAACGGTCCCCTGTTCGATGGTCTTGGTCTCGGATGTCGTCGTCATGGTCACGACGATGATCCGCCGGCCCGCGAGCCGCATCGCCCGAATGCACCAATTCGGGCCTCACCGCGCCTGGGTATTTCTGTGGAGGAGCGCTCAGGCGAGGTCGTGCTGGTAGGCATAGGCAGTCGCGGCCGAGCGTGACGACACACCGACTTTGGTGAAGATGTTGCTCACGTGGCGGGCGACCGTCTTCTCGCTGAGGAAGAGCTCGTCGGCGATGACGCGGTTCGTCTTCCCCGTGGCGACGAGCCGGAGTACCTCGACCTCGCGTGATGTCAGCCCGCTCGCCGTCTCATGCGCCGGCGTGCCGGTCAACTCGTCAACCCGGGCCAGATCGGGCGCCGCACCCAGGCCTTCGAAGGCAGCGCGGGCGCCGTCCAGCTCCATCTCGGCCGTGTCGGTGTCGCCGAGGGTGCGGTAGGCGAGCCCGATGTGGACGCGGACGCGGGCGACGTCGTACGGCGCGTCGAGCTCCTGCAACCGCGTGCACGCCGGTCGCAACTGCTCGAGCGCGGCCGCGGCGTCGCCCTCGGCGAGCAGAACGGCGCCGTGGGCCTGATCGGCTAGCGCGTCGAGGAGTGGCGCCCCGGCTTCCGCCGCGATCTGCGCCAGCTCTTCGGCGGCGGTGCGGGCCGCGTGCGCGTTGTTCGCCGCCAGCGCGATCTCGACGTACGCGCCGAGCAGCCGGCTGCGCGTGATGCGATCCTGCGCCTCGTTCAACGCCTGGCCGATCGCGGTCGCGGCTGCGTCGACCTGTCCTTGCGCGTAGCGCAACAGTGCGAGCCCCGGATGTGGCGACTCCCCGTACCGGCTGGCTTCGCGGTACGACTGGTCGGCCGCGTCGTACTCACCCCGCAGACGCTGGAGCTCGCCGCACGTGTAGTACGCCCTGCCGAGCGCAGGGTGCGGGGGCTCGGCCAGGCGCTCGCAGGCGCGTCGCGCCTCGTCGATGGCGTCGGGCCAGTTGCCCTGCATCTCGAGGATCTCGGCCCGGTGCACAAGACACTGGCCGCGGTACGGCACCAGCTCCGGCTGCGAAGCGCACCACCGGCTCAAAGCCGTCGTCCATTCGCGTGCCCGGCGAACGTCGAAGATCTCCCGGCACGTCTCGATGACGGCGCAGTAGACCAGTCCGGTCATCGTCGGCGACGTCGCGTCGGCCGTGACCGCGACCATGGCTTCGTCGAGCAGCGTCACGCCATCGGCTGTCCGCCCGAGCATGATCGCGGTCTGGCCCTCTCCGAGCCGTGCCAGCGCCGTGACGTCGGGGTCGCCGAAGCGGACGCCGATCTCGGCCGCCCGGCTGTACGTGGCGTTGGCTCGCTCGGCATCGCCCGCGAACATGAGCTGGACCGCGTCCCCGACGACCAGGCAACCCTCCTCGGCGCGGCCTTGAACGTCGGCGGCGAGCCGTTGCGCGCGGGCGAGCCACCCGGCGGCGGGTGCCAACTCACCCCGCAGCATGAGACCCAACACGAGCCAGAACGCGCAACGGATCGCCCGCGCCGGGTCGCCGGCGCGCACGCACTCCTGGTGCGCCCGGACCCAGGCGTCGGCGCTCGCGGGGTCGTCGCCGGCAAGAGAGGCGGCCGCGGCCAGCATCTCGAGATCGACGACCTCGAGCGGTGTCTCGCGATCGGCCGCCGCCAGCTGCGCGTAGGCGTCCGCCCACGCTCGCCGCCGGAACGAATCCCGACCTCGGCCGAGCCCGTCGACCATGCCCATAGGCTCCCTCAGGTCTCCGGGCGGGCGCACATACGAGGTGTCGACATGGCGGAACTCGGAGTCGTCGGAGTCTCGGACCTCGACTGGCCCGCGCTCGGCGACGAGCTCGACCGGTGGGGCTTCGTCGTGACACCGCCGCTGCTCGACGAGAACCAGTGCCGCGAGCTGGCTGATCTCTTCGAGGTCGACGACGCATTTCGCAGCACGATCGTGATGTCGCGGCATGCGTTGGGCGAAGGCACCTACCGCTACTTCGCCGACCCGCTCCCCGCGGTCGTGCAGCGGCTGCGGGTGGAGCTCTACGTGCCGCTGGCGCAGATCGCCAACCGGTGGGCCGCCGACCTCCGCACGAAGCCATTCCCGGACACGCTCGACGGGTTGATCGAGGTGTGCGCGGCGGCCGGCCAGCACCGGCCGACGCCGCTGCTGCTGCGCTACTGGGCCGGCGGGTACAACTGCCTGCACCAGGACCTCTACGGCGAGGTCGCGTTCCCGCTCCAGGTCACGATCATGCTCAGCGCGCCGGACGTGGACTTCACCGGGGGCGAGAACGTGCTCGTGGAGCAGCGTCCGCGCCAACAGTCGCGCCCTGTCGTGGCCCGTCTCGGGCGCGGGCAGGCACTGCTCTTCCCCACGCGCGATCGGCCCGTGCCGGGCAAGCGCGGACCGAGGCGGGTCGCGATGCGGCACGGCGTGAGCACCGTCCACACCGGCGAGCGCACCACGCTCGGGATCATCTTCCACAACGCCGAGTAGGCGTAGGTCAGCCGGGCGGCACCGGGCTCAGTGGCGCGTAGCCGTTCACGAATGCGATCACGTCGTCGGGAGGGTTCTTCACCTTCGACGCGCAGTTCGGCGGCTGCGTGACGTCGCCGCCCGTCGCCGTGGGCGCGTCGATGAGCCCGCGTACCTTCCCGGTCGTGCAGGTCGGCACGTTGATGTTCGCGACCTCGGTCGGCGCCTTGGGGTTCTTCTTCGTGAGCGCCTTGCGGTGCTCCTTCACCCACGTGACGGCTTGGCGCACGCCGGCGGGATAGTCGGGCTCCGCGCCCTCGGTCGTGCCCTGGCTGATCGCGACCGCCGGTACGCCGCGGCGAACCGCAGTCCGGGCCGCGCCCACCGTGCCCGAGATGCCCGTGACAGGGCCGAGGTTGGCGCCGGCGTTGATGCCCGACGCGACCAGCTGCGGCTTCGTCGGGATGCCGCCGTCGAGGGCGAAGTTGACGGTGTCGGCCGGGAAGCCCTGCACGGCGATGGCGGGATAGCCGCTCGCCGTCGTCGTCTCGCCGGTCGTCAGCGCGCCCGGCGTCGTCATGTCGCTGGTCCCGCTTTTGTTCTCGGCGGGAGCGACGACCGACACCTGTACCCGATCCATCTTGCGGAGGCCCTGCACGAGCGCGTCGATCCCCGGGGCCGCGACGCCGTCGTCGTTGGTGACGAGGACCCGAAGCGTCGCCGGCTTCTCGGCCGCGGTCCCGGGGGCGGCGCCGATGCACAGCGCGCCCGCGCACAACAACGCGACCGTGGCGACGCTCGTAACCCGACCTGCCCAGTTCCTCATGAAGTGGCGTAGTACCTATCACGCAGCTCGGCGTACGCGCTACGCACGGCGCGGGCGTCGACGTCCTCGTCCGGGTCGATCGAGGATCCGGTGCCGAGGTCCCACGCCAGGGCGACCTCGTCCGGCGGCGTCTTGTGCAGCACGGCTGCCGCCTGGACGCACGCTCCGGTCGCGACCCGCTCGCCGCGTGGCACGACCACCGGGGCGCGTGCGAGATCGGCAAGTACCCGCTGGATCGCGTGCAAGCGTGCACCGCCACCCAGCAGCACGATCCCGTCGGCGGGTCGCACGGTGACACCGCTGACGCGCAGCGCCTCGAGCGCGTCGAGCAGACCACACACGACGCCCTCGACGGCCGCCCGCGCGATCTGCTCGGGTGTCACGTCGCTGCGCAGGCCTCCGATCGTGCCGGCGGCGTCGGGCAGGTTGGGGGTGCGCTCCCCGTCGAGGTACGGCAGGAGCACGAGCCCGCCCGCGCCCGGCTGTCCCGCCAGGGCGAGCTGGTCGAACTGGGTGAGGTCGACCTGGAGGAGCCGGGCGAACGTGTCGATGACCCGCATCGCGTTCAGCGTGCAGGCGAGCGGCAGGAACCGCCCCGTGGCGTCGGCGAAGCCGGCGACGTACCCCTTCGGGTCGGCGGTCGGCTTGTCACTGACCGTGAACACCGTTCCCGAGGTGCCGATGGACATCGCGACCTGCCCGGGCTCCAGCGCGACGCCGAGCGCGGCGGCCATGTTGTCGCCCGTGCCGGGCGCGATCACCGCGGCCTCGCGCTCACGCACCACCTCGGTCGGGCCGAGCACCTCGGGAAGGCACGCGTCCCAGTCCTTCGTATCGTCGACGACCTCGAGGAGGTCGGTGCGCCAGCGGTCTTCGGCCGGCGACCAGTAGCCGGTCCCGGAGGCGTCACCGCGGTCGGTCGTGAACCGTCCGCTCATCCGGAACGTGAGCCAGTCGTGCGGGAGCAGCACCCGGGCGAGGCGATCGAAGTTGTCGGGCTCGCACCGGTGGAGCCACGACAGCTTGCTGATCGTGAACGACGCCACCGGCACCGAGCCGCACGCCTCCACCCACGGTTCCGGGCCGCCGAGCTGCTCGACGAGCCACTGCGCGTCGTCCGCCGACTCGGTGTCGTTCCAGAGCTTGGCCGGACGGATGACCTGCGCGGCGTCGTCGAGGGCGACGAGACCGTGCTGCTGAGCGGCGATGGCCATCGCGACGACCGCGTGTGAGCCGGCCCGGCGCCGGGCCTCCACCAGGGCCTCCCGCCACGACTCCGGGTCCTGCTCGCTGCGGGGCGGGAACGTGGCGGGATGGGAGGCGCGGCCGGACCCGGCGAGCTCGCCGGTGTCGGCGTCGCGCATCTCGACTTTCGTCGATTGGGTGGAAGAGTCCACCCCGAGGACGAGTGCCACCAGCCTCCCGCGTCGGCCCGGCTTCGCGACCGAGACAGTGAAGCACGTTTCGGGGAGCAGATACGGAGCGCTGTGACGCGCCAGGGGCGATTCGCGCGTTACGCGCCGTTCGGTGCGCGGCTCATCGGACGCCGAGGAGGAGCTCGGTGACGAGCTGATCCAGCCGCTCGTGCCCCCAACCCCGGGCGGCGAGGGCGTCGACGTCGATCTGCTCGCTGCGAAGTCGTGCCACCGCTTCGGACGAGTAGCCGTCGGGGAAGATCCGCTCGGCGAGCCCGTCGGCCTGTGCCTCGAGCAGCGCGTCCGCAATGTCCGGGTCGGTGCGGAACCGCGCCGCCTTCGCCTCGAGGACGAGATACGTCCGCATGCAGCCGCGGGCGAACTCCCAGACGCCGTCGACGCTCTCGGTGCGGTAGGCGTGGGCATCGAAGTGGCGCATGCCCTCCCACTCGGCGTCCTCGAGCAGCTTCACGAGGTAGAACGCGTCGCGGACGGCCTCGGAGCCGAAGCGGAAGTCCTGGTCGTACTTGCCGGGTGCCTGCCCGTTGAGGTCGATGTGGAACAGCTTGTCGGCCCACAACGCCTGCGCGACCCCGTGGTGGAACGACAGGCCCGACATCGTCTCGTGAGCGAGCTCGGGGTTGAGCCCGACCATCTCGGGATTCTCGAGCTCGTGGATGAACGCGAGCGCGTGCCCGACGGTGGGAAGGAAGAGGTGGCCGCGCGGCTCGTTGGGCTTCGGCTCGATGGCGATGTCGAGCTCGTAGCCGCGGTCCACGATGTAGTCGCAACAGAGGTTGACGGCCTCGGCGTAGCAGTCGAGCGCGGTGGGGACGTCCTTGGCGGCCTCGCACTCGACGCCCTCGCGCCCGCCCCACATCACGTACACCTCGGCGCCGAGCTCGACCCCGAGATCGATGGCGTCGAAGGTCTTGCGAAGGGCGAGCTTGCGCACCTGCGGGTCGTTGGCGGTGAAGGCGCCGTCCTTGAACACCGGGTTCGAGAACAGGTTCGTCGTCGCCATCGGCACCTTCATGCCGCTCTCGTCGAGGGCGCGTCGGAACCGCTTGACGATCTGCTCGCGCTCGGCCGGTGACGAGCCCGGCGGCACGAGATCGTCGTCGTGGAAGTTCACGCCGTAGGCGCCGAGCTCGGCGAGCTTGGCGACCGTATCGACGGGGTCGAGCGGCGGTCGGGTCTCGTGCCCGAACGGGTCACGCCCGCGGTTCCCGACCGTCCACAACCCGAACGTGAAGTGGTCCTCCGGTGTCGGCGTGTACTCGTCGGGCATGGGGTACGGCTCCTCGATGCGTGCAGGGACCGGAAGAGCTCCGGATGACGCACGCATCATGGTCGCGCCGTGAGTAGGGTGCGCGCCCATGACGACGACCCCGCCGCCGCCTCCGCCGCCTCCCCCGCCCCCTGCTTCACCGCCGCCGCCTCCGCCTCCGCCGCCGCCGGCGACGCCTCCGCCCCCACAGCAGCCCGCCGTCCCGCCGCCGTCGGTGACGCCGGTGGAGCGGTTCCGCATGGCGTACGGAGCCCGGGCTCAGACCGACTACTACTTCGAGGGCATGGGGATGGTGATCTTCCTCACCATCATCACGTGCGGGATCTTCGGCTTCTACGTCTTCTATCAACTGATGAAGCGGATGCGCGACCACAACCGCCGCCGCCTCGACCTGCTCGAGTCGGCGACTGAGATCGCTTGGCAGCGGGCGAGCCAGCAGGGCGTGGCCGAAGAGCTCCGGCCGAACTTCGAGCGCATCGCCGCCAACGTGGCCGTCCTGCGGGGGTTGACGACCGAGTTCCGCGACCCCGGCATCTGGGTGATCATCGCGGTCCTCACGTCGATCGCGTATTTCGTCGGCTTCGTGTTCCTCGACGGCGACCTCATCAAGCACGACCAAGCCGAGGGCGCGATCGAGGCGGAGCTCAGTGCGATCTTCGCTCGCTTGGGACAGAACGTGCCCGCCCCCGACCCGTCCCGGCAGAAGGGGAAGCAGAACTACGCCGGCCGCATCGTCGCCAGCATCTTCTCGTGCGGCGTCTACTTCTACTGGTGGATGTACAACGAGATGGACGACGTGAACAAGCACTTCCTCTGGAACTGGCCGTGGGAGGATGCGCTCTCCGGCGCCGTCAACGCGATGGCGCCCGCGGAATAGGCGCCGCCCGGCCGGCCTTGAAGCCGGTATGACACAGCATCGCGCCGTCGCCCAGGTCGTCCCCGCCACACGGACTGTCGAAGGCGGCGGCTTCGTGGTGCGGCGGACGTTCCCCACCGGCCGTCTCGACATGGTCGACCCGTTCCTGCTCCTCGACCATATGGGCCCGCAGGACTACGGGCCCGGCGAGGCCGTCGGCGCGCCCGACCACCCCCACCGCGGCTTCGAGACCGTCACGTACATGCTCGAGGGCGCCTTCGAGCACCACGACTCGAGCGGTGGCGGCGGCTACCTCGGTCCCGGCGACGTGCAGTGGATGACGGCGGGCGCCGGCATCGTGCACTCCGAGCTGCCGGCCGAGCGCATCCGCCGCGACGGCGGCCGCGTCCACGGGCTCCAGCTGTGGGTGAACCTGCCCCGCGCCGACAAGATGTCGCCGCCCCGGTACCAGGAGATCAAGGCGGACGAGATCCCGGTGACCGAGCCTGTCCCCGGCGCCCGGGTGAAGGTCGTCGCCGGCGACGTGTTCGGCGTGCGTGGCCCCGTCCAGACGCACAGCCCGATCGTGTACCTCCACGTCACGCTGCAGGACGGCGCGTCGGTCGACGTACCCATCCCCTCGGGGCACCAGGCGTTCGCGTACGTGATCCGGGGACGCGGGCAGTTCGGCGACGACGATGCGCCGGCGTCCGAATCGCAGCTGGTGCTCTTCGCCGGCGACGACGGCGACGTGCACATCGAGGGGCCCGACGACCTCGAGGGCCCGCTCGACGTGCTCGTGATCTCGGGCGTGCCACTGCGCGAGCCCGTGGCGCGCTACGGCCCCTTCGTCATGAACACACGTGACGAGCTGGTACAGGCGTTCGACGACTACCAGTCGGGCGCGATGGGTCAGATCGCGGCGACGTCGTAACTGCGCGTCACGACGGCCGATTGATGCGCGTCAGGTCGGGGCTCCAGCCCATGTGCTGCGCGCACACGTCGTAGGTGCTCTCGAGAAAGTCCAGGAGTCCGCGCCGCGGATCCGAAGCCGCCCGCATCGCGTCGTAGGGAAACAGGAACTCGCCGATGTCGGCGTCCCACCCTGCGCCCTCGGGCCTGATCGATGCGCCTTCGATGCCGTCGGGCTTGGGATATCCGTAGGCGAAGAACGCGGGGCGCGGGAACTGGGGATGGCCCGGCCAGAATCCACCGCAGATCTGCTCGGCGTCCCCGCCGTAGCGCTCGATCGTGCCGGCTTCGGGCGGAGGCGTGACGCGTCGCCCCGAGAAGCGACTGCTCACCAGGTCGAAGCTGCCCCAGAAGAAGTGGACGGGCGGAGCCTTGCCGTTGAACTTGCTGCGGTGCTCCTTCAGGACGACATCCACCTGCGACAGGACGTGGAAGAAGCGTTTGGCGTCGGCCGGCTCGTAGGAGTGGTGCACGCGATCCTCGGCGAACGGGATCGGTTTGGCAACCTCCGACGGTCCGGGTGAGATGGTGACCTCGATCCCGAGCCGGCCGAGCGCGCCCATCAGGTCCTCGTAGAAATCGGCGACGGCGCGCGGACGCAGCGGGAACTCCTCGAGACCGCCGTCACTGGCGCGCACGATCAGCCGGTGGTCGACGAGATCGAACTCGACGTCGAAGGTGCGAAGGCCGTCGGGGACGGGTGAGGTCGTCAGGCCCCGGGCGGTGACGTACAGCGGAACGTTCGCCCATTGCGGCTCGAACGGCGACCGCGCCAGCCGGATCTTGCCGACGATCTGCGTGTACATGTGCAGCGTGTCGCGGGTGTCAAGCCAGTCGTCGTACGGCAGTGCCGGCCAGTCGTCCATGGCTCCTCAGAACAGCTCGTCGCCCTCGTGGGCGGCGACGTCGCCGTCGAGCTCGTCCTCGTCTTCGTCGGCGTCGACCGCCGGCGCGCCGCCTAGCTCGCTCTCGAACACTTCGAGGTCGGTCACGATGCGGTTGACGTCCTCCTGGGCGCGGGAGATGCGGGTCCGGCACAGCTTGATGAGCTCGCTGGCCCGGCGGACGCGCTCGGCGAGCACGTCGACGTCGAGGTGGTCGCCCTCGAGCTCCTCGAGGATGCCTTCCAGCTCGGTCATCGCCTCGGCGTACCCGAGGTCGCCGCCGCCCGCGCCGTCGTCCGGTGTGCTCATGGCTCGCGCGTGTCTACCTCGTGCACGACGCTGGCGGCAGTCCCGTCGGCGAACTCGGTGTGGAGCCGGTCGCCGGTGCTCAGGGCTGCGGTCCGCTTCACGACCTGCCCGTCGCGGTCACGGGTGATCGTGTAGCCCCGCTCGAGCACCCGCGTCGGGTCGAGGGCCCGCAGCCGAGCTGCCGCCGCGTCGAGGCGCCGGCCCTCGGCCCGGGCGAGACGGCCGCCGGCGGACGAGAGCGTGCGCTCGCTCCCGTCGAGCGTCGCGATCGCCTGCTTGACCGCCCGCGTCCCGAGCTCCTCGGCCCGGCCGCGGTGGCGCTCGACCACGGCCAGCTCGCGCGTCAGCGCCGCCGGCGGGCCGCGCCGGGCGCGCCGGGCGCTGTCGCGCAGCTCACGCAGGGCGAGGGCGCAGTTCGATCGGGCGTGGTGCACAACTCCGCGCGATACGTCGTCGAGGCGGTAGACGAACTCCATCACCCGCTCGACGAGCACCTGCGCACACGCGGTCGGCGTCTTGCTCGCGGTGTGCGCCACCTCGTCGGCGACCGAGCGGTCGATCTCGTGGCCGATCCCGGTGAGCACCGGCACCGGCATGGCGGCGATTGCGCGGGCGACGTCGTCGCTGTCGAACGGCGCCAGGTCGGCACGGGAGCCG
>Ga0209382_10010020_pt1 | contig 11852 bp, 8 predicted proteins | sample SoiMetdeltSBSDD5_FD_187599 | JGI IMG/M metagenome (GOLD analysis project Ga0209382, IMG submission 187599) | Bulk soil microbial communities from a Populus tree surrounding site in Tennessee, USA - Soil MetaG P. deltoides SBSDD5 (SPAdes) (version 2) | ecosystem: Environmental > Terrestrial >... | reverse complement strand
ATGGGCAGCAGTGTTTCGACGAAGACGCTGTATCCACCAACGCCTGAGTGCGGACCCGTATCGCCGGCCGTCTCTCCGCGACGGAACGCATCGACCGAGATGAGGATGAACGTCGCCGAGGCGATCACCGCCATCGACAAGACGCTGCGTCCAGGACGGTAGCGCGCGTATCGGAACCCCAGGCGCGACACCGGCTGCCAGCCGCTGTTGTCGAGTGAGCTCGGCTCACGCCGCCGCAGCCGCAGTGAGAACAGACACAGTGAGGCCACGAGCAGCGCTGAGCCTGCGCCGAAGAACGCGCCCTCGCGCGCAATCCGTCCCGCACTGCCTGCAACGAGCAGCGCGACACCGATTACCGTCAGAACCGTGGTTGCAGTCACGAGTCCGTGGCGGCGGTTCCTGGGACCCGCCGACGAATCCGACGCCCCGATCTCTCCCGCCAACAGGCTGCGTTCTGAGACCTTGCCGAGCGAACGCAACGTCCACCAGATGCACGCCAGCGCCGCCACGACGCCGCCGACGGCCCCGGCCGCAAGCGCCGTTGGCGTGATGTGAAGCGTCAGCGATGTCGTGCCGACGGCATCGACCCACCACGTGCGCAGGCCGTACATGATGACCGCCGCATAGGCGAGCGCGCCAAGCACACCCAACGCGCCTCCGGCCGCGGCAAGCACCAGGCCTTCGCCGAGGAAGATCCGGCGCACCATCCCCGGACCAAACCCGACGGCGCGCAGCAACCCTACCTCGCGAACCCGGTGCTCGACGCCCAGTTTGAAGAAGAGCGCGGCGAGCACCAGCGCGGAGACCACCAGAAAGAAACTGAAATAGACGAAGTACTCGCCGAAGTCCGTCGCGCCGCGCGACGCATCGAGACTCTGGGCGCGGACGTTGCGCACGGTCAAGCCGAGCGCCACGGGATCGATCGCGGCACGAAGCTTCGGCAGGAATGTCTCCTGTATTCGGTCCGCCGAGACGCCATCGGCCGAGCTGATACGGATCGACGTGAGCTGACCATACCGCGATCGCCAGAGCCGCTGCCCCGCCTCGATGCTGACGAATGCTTTGGGTGTCGTTCTGTACTGCTCCCAATAGCGTTCGTCCTGCCGCCGCACGCGACGAAGATCCACTGGGAACGGCGGGTCCCATGACTCTAGTGTTGGCGAGTCGCTGATGCCGGGAAACGTCGGCGCCATATCCCGATCTCCGGCGCCGAGCGGAACGATCCTCTCGACGCGAAAGCTCGCCGTGCGAGTGACGATCTGGCCGTCCTCGTACAGGTAAAACTCCATCGTCAACGAGTCGCCCGGTTTGGCACCGAGATCGTTCGCCGCCCAGTCGGTCAACACGATCCCGTTCGGGTCCGTCGGACTATTCGAATCACTCAGAGCAGTGACGAGTGAGTACGGAACCTCGCGGTCGCCGACGCGCAGCGTGTTGGCGAGATACGTGAACATCGGCTGCGCCTGAAGACCTGTGCCGTCGAGCGCCCGGGTCACTGCCGCGGCGCGCTGGTCGTCGACCAGGCCTGCGTCGGCGCCGACCGACAGCGCGGGCACACCGACATTTACGGCTTTGGTATTCAGACCGACGTCTTCGAGCTGTGCACTCCTGCGAACCGCCTGCTCAATGAGAGCAGTCGAATCCGCCGTCGCGTCGGTCGCTGAGGCAAGCATCGCGTTCACGCGTTCCGCAACCGCGAGATCCTGCTGCAGCCGCGACAGCGGAACAAACACTGCACGCACCTCCCCTTGCTGCGCGTCCAATGCGAACTCGCCAAGCAGGTCTGCCGGCAACACCCGACGCACTGTCAGCCTTAGCGTCTGGCCAACGTCGTCGCGGCGGCCGTGCAGCGATTCGAGGGGGATGTCGGTCGGACGCTGCACGCGGACGAGGATCACACTATCGGCAGCCGCGCCGAGCTGCATGGCGAGCGCGGGACTTACGTAGGCATCGCGGCTGGGGGGGCCGGCAACATCCTCGACACTGTGGAAACGCCAGAACCGATCGTCAACGCCGTAGACCCGCACGTGCCCGGCCTTGCGTCCGGTCTCTTGCACACTGACCACCGCATTCGCCACGACGAGCGGTACGACGTTCGAGAGCGTACGTCCGGCCTCGGGCTGCTTCTGCAGGTCGGCGGCCAACTGCTCGCGGAAGAACCCCGTCGAGGCGACGATGTAGTCGGTCTTTCCCAGACGGCCGACGACGAGATCGCGGAGGCTGCCGCGAACAGAGTCGCCGACGAGCAGTGCACCGGCGAGCACTGCCACGGCTGTGGCGACGCCGAACACGACAGCGAGATTGGTGCGCCAGTAGTACCGGAGCCCGCGCAGGATCAAACCACCCATGCGTCACGTACCTGCCTGATAGCCGGTTCGCGACTTGACGGTGACCCGCCGGCCCTTCACGCGAACGTCAAGACGATGCCAGCCGTCTGGGGCAACGCCGGTCGGCGAATAGCTGATCAGATACCGCTGTCGAAACTCGTCGAGGATCTTCAGGAACGCCGCCGAGAGATCCCTGGTGGACTCGATCTTCAGCGTGTCGCCGCCGGTCAACTCGGTAAGGTCTTCGAGAAACTTCGATTCCTCCGGGCCGCGCGCTGAGACACCGTAGACCACCATGTCCGATCGTTTCGCCGAATCGAGCACTCGCTCGGGTCTCAGCCAGCTCGCCGTATCGAGACCATCGCTGAACACCAGGAGCAGGTTCCGTCCGCCATCGGACGGGCCGAGCATGATTGCCGCGTACGTGCCATCGACGAGAGCCGTGTCACCGATCGGTTCTACGTCCGTCAACGCCTGGCGGACTCGCGTCGTGGCACCGGTCAGGCCCTCGCGCAAGAGCACGGCATGGCTGAACGTGAGCAACGCCGAACGATCGTCCTTGGCCAGTCGATCGAGCAGCGCATGGCCGGCGGTCTGCAGGTGCTTCAACCGTTCGCCGGAGACGCTGGCGCTCACGTCGAATGCCAGGAACACGTTCAATGGAATCTGCTGGAAGCTCACCAGATCGATGGTCTGAAGCACACCGTTGTCACGCACCTCGAAGTCACCGGCACCGAGTCCGGTGACAACTTTGGCGCGATCGGTGACGAGCACATCCACGCGTACGGCTTCGCGCTTTGCGGAGAAAGTCGCCTGCTGGGCGGACGGCGCCACGACGCTGCCCAGCAGCACCGTGACACTCACCATCAAGAGCCTTCTCATCACCGCAACACCCTCAAAAACCCCGTCGAATGTCAGCGAGCAGCAGATCCACGTCTCGCGACTGTGCCACCTCGTAGACCCACCAGGGATCGGCCCGTTCGTAGTCTTTGGGCGGCAACTTGAGCACCCGCGCGACCGCCTCGCGTGCCGCTGCCCCGTCCCCGGCCTGGTCGGCAAGGCGGCTCAGGCCGAATAACGGTGATTGCGCCAGCGGTTCGATCGCCGCCGCCCGTTCATACGACCGTCGGGCCTCCGCGCCATTACCCTGTGCTTCGAACTCCCCTCCCAGAAACAGGTTCGCGTAGTACTGCAGCAGCGGTTCGCCGATCGTCAGCCCCTGCTTCAGCTGCTCGAGCGCCTCGTCATGACGCCCCCGCTGGCCGAGTACCCGCCCCAGCCGAATCCTCGCCTCGACGAACTTGGGATTCCGATCGAGGGCACGCTTGTACAACTGCTCTGCCTGGCGCAGCTCGGCGCCCTCGTCCTTGACTCCGAAGCTGACGTCTCTGCGCGCCTTCAGCAATCGCATCACCGACTGCGTTCGTACGCCGGCAAAGCTCTCGTGCGCAGATGCAGCGAAGAACAGCAGGTCGGGATCATCGGGGAACAGCTGGAGTCCGCGAGTGAAGTGGGCAGGCTCGATGTTCCGGATCCGCATCATGTAGGCCGCGCCGGCGATATACCACCGCCGGACGAAGTCGTCGGCTACCGGATCGGGTCGCGTTTGCAGACTGCTCTTGCTATCCACCGGACGCACGGCATCGAGCAGCCGTCGTCCTATCGTCCAGTGACTGATGGTGTTCTGCAGCCCGAGCTGCTGACCGTCGTTCATGAACAGCGTGAGACCGCCTGGTCCGGGGCGATTCGGCAACCCGGTGCCCGGCTTGATGCCGACGGCGATGTCGGCATGGAGCAAGGCACCGCGCTTGAGGATGTCGTTCTCCGGACCTGGCCTGCCATCTGAACTGACCGTCTTCGCCAGCTGGCGAAGATGCTGCAGTTCGCGCTGGTATACAGCACCCGTCTGGAGCCGCCCGCTGGCCGGGGTGTAGAGGCTCCACTGTCCTCCGTGATGTAGAACACCGAGACATCGGGCACCCGCACCAGCGACACGATCGTGCGGACGTCGATCCAGATCAGCCGGAGCTGCTCCTGATTCAAGCCAGAGACCAGGCCAACGCTGAGGTCGAAGGTGCCAGGTCGATGCCGATCGACCGCTGACAGCCACGCCTCGAGTATGGTGATGCGCGGCGAGCTCTCGTCTGGACGCGGCGATTGCGCTGCGGCGCCAGCAGCATGCAGCAGCACCGCCATCACGAGGACGAGACGAGTTGCCGTCGTCATTCGGGCAATCCCGCAATCCGTTGTCTGAGGTCGTCGACGATTCCGTCGACCGCTCGCGCCTGGACGATTTCGTAGACCCACCATGGGTCCGCGCGTTCCGGTTCAATTTGCGGCAACTCGAGCACGCGCGCAATGAGCTCGCGCGCCGCCGCGCGGTCGCCAGCCTCCTCCGCCAGGCGGCTCAGTCCAAGCAGCGGAGATTGCGCCGTCGGGGCTGTGGCCTTCGCGCGCTCATACGACCGACGCGCTTCCACTCCGTTACCCAGCGCCTCGAACTCGCCACCGAGGAACAGATGCACGTAGAACTGCAGAACCGGCTCCTCGACTGGCTCGGCCTGCCGCAGTTGCGCGACGGCCTCTTCGTGACGCCCGCGCAATCCGAGCACTCGGCCGAGCCGGATTCGTGCCTCGATCAGTCGGGGATTTCTCTCCAACGCGCGCTTGTACAACTGTTCGGCGAGGCGCAGTTCTGCACCTTCGTCCTGAATGTCGAACTTCACATCCCGAGGCCCTTTCATCGAGCGCATCACCGATTGCGTGCGTGTGCCGGCGAAGTTTTCATGCTCGGAGGCGACGAAGAACAGCACGTCGGGATCGTTTGGAAACAAGTCGAGGGCGCGGCTGAAGTGATCGACTTCGATGAACCGCGTGCGCAACATGAACGCACATGCAGCCAGATACCACCGGCGGACAGTCTCGTCGGCGCCCGGGTCGGGCCGCGTCGTGAATGGCGTCTTGCTCTCCAGCGGCCGCACGCTGTCCAGCAGACGACGGCCCATGTTCCAGTGACTCACGGTATTCGTCAGTCCGAGCTGCTGTCCATCGTCCATGCGCAGTGTGGCGCCGCCAGGGCCGGGGCTGGCATTGCTCGCCGGCACGTCGCTTCGTCCCACCAGGATTTCGATGTCGGCATGCAGCATCGCGCCGCGCTTCAGAAGATCGTTCTCGCGACCTGGCTTGCCGTCGGCACTCACTTGTTTGGCGATAGCGCGAAGACGCCGCAGCTCGCCGGTGGTGTAGAGCACTTGTTGCGAGCGGTTGGTCGCGATCGGAGAGATCTGCCGACTGCTCTGGCCAGCGCCAACCGGCTCGCTCACGTAGAAGAGCGAGACGTCAGGGGCGCGAATCAGCGAGACGATCGTCAGAACGTCCACCCAGACCAACCGCAGCTGCTGCTGATTCCAGGTCCTGACCAGGCGGAGGCTGTCGTCGAGCGCACCGGGCCGATGCGCTGCCGTCGCATCCAGCCATCGCTCGAGATGGGTGATGCGCGGAGAGACTTCATCACCTTCCGAGAACCGCTGTGCGACGGCACTCGTCGAGAGCGTCAACACGAGTCCAACGGCGAGCAGGCGGCTACTTCTCTTCACGGAAGCCGCTACCACGCCATCTGGAGAAGTGGCCCTCGAGATACGTGATGCGCGTGAATCCCTCGCGCCGCAATGCCCGCCCGGCCATAAGGGCGCGCGGACCATGCCCACAGTAGACCACGAGCTCGGCATCCGCAGGTATCGAGAGGTTTCCGATCCGACCCGATATCCGCCAGAAGGGGATGTGCCGTGCGCCGGGCACGTGCCCCCTCGCGAACTCGACGCGCGAGCGCACGTCGAGGATCACTGGCGCAGAACTGGACTCGATGCGATCGAGGAGCGCCTGGGGAGTGATGCGATCCACGCCCACGTCAGTGGAGGATGCGAACGGCTTTGCGAATGAATGCCGCATCGTTGAGCTGCCGCAGCATGAAGTCGGCGACATCGGCGCGCGACATCATAGGCAGCGGCGAGCGGGCGCGGATGTCTTCGCCGACCCGGTACGAGGCGGTCAGCCGTCCGTTAGTGAGTTTCGGCGGCCGAATGATCGTCCAATCGACGAAACTCTCCGCGACAGCCGCTTCTTTGATCTCGTGATCGGCGACTTCCTGTCGCAGCAGCGTCGTGGCGAGCCGTTTGAGCAGGAAGCCAGCGGCATCACGACTGTCACTGACACCGATGAAGGACAGGTACAGGAGACGCTGGACCGAGGTCTGTTCGGCGGCGCGGGCAATGATCCGCACGCCGTCGATGACCGCCTGATCGTGTGCGAGCGCCCTGCCGACACCAAGGGTCGAGATCACCGCGGTGTGACCGAGGGCTACTCGGGCGATGGCCGTCGAATCGGCCAGCTCACCTTTCACCAGCCGCAAGTTGGCATGAGCGAGTGGAAGTCTAGCGGTCTCTCGGACGAACGCAGTGACCGTGAATCCGCGAGCGAGCGCCTGCCGGACGACCTCGCGGCCGGTCTTGCCTGAGGCCCCAAAGACCAACACTTTCATGCCGTCGCGCGCGCCCCCGCAGGGACAGGCACGACGGCGGCGACCACGGCGAGCGCCGCGACGGCCGTTGCGAGCACGTAGAACGCGACCGCGTACGAACCGGTGGCCTCGCTCCACATGGCCAGAAACAGCGGCCCCACCGCCGACGCCACGACGGTCATCGCCTGCGCGGCGCCCTGAATGCGCCCGAGATGTGCGCGGCCGTATGCCCGTCCCCAGAAACTGAAGAAGACGACCATGATGAAGCCGCCCGCGACACCCATGGCCACCGCCTGCGCCATCACATGCGCCACTGAGGTGACGTGCGCGAGCGCGGCCAGTCCAGCAGCCAGCACCAGTAGCGCTGTTACCAGGATCGATCGCAGCGACGTACGCCCCGCCAGAGCGCCCGCCGCGAAGTTGCCCAGGAGGCCGGTGATCGCGGTGACAGCGAGTGCCTGGTAGTAAATCTCGGGTGTGAAGCCGCGCTCGACGAGGATCGATTCATTGAGCAGCCCGATCCCAGACGCCACCAGTCCATACATCGAGCTGGCCAGCGCGAATACCCAGAAGGCGGGCGACCGCAGCGCATCGCTCAGCGTCGCCTGCACACCGGACTTTTCCGGAAGGTCCTCGTGAATGCCCCCGCCGTCCACTTCGACGCCGATCGCTTCCGGCGTCGACCGATCGAAGATCCACGCAATCGGTGCGAGACCGAAGACGAGTGCGAGACCGATGATGGCCCACGCCATCCGCCATCCGGATGACTGCACCACCGCGCCGACCAGCGGAAACGCCGCCATGAAGCCGATGCTCATCGCCAGCGCGTAGATCGCCATCGCTCGCGTCAGCCGCCGGCGGAACCACTTGCCGATCATCGCCAGGCTGACCACCGACAGTGCGCTCTGACCGAACCCGCGTGTGAGCGTCACCGCGACGAGCATCGCCAGCGCGCCGCTCTGCTGACTCATGCCAAGGACCGTGAGACCGAGCGCCAGGGCGGTAATCGTCAAGACAATGCGGCTGCCGGAGCGATCGATCGCCTTGCCGATGCCGATGCAGAACAGCGAGCCGACGAGCGTGGCGACGAGATTGATCTGGGCGAAGTTGACGCGGCTGATATTCAGATCGCGCAGCAGCGGTTCAGTGATGAGCCCGAGGCCTTGCGTACGACCAGGCAGCGTGCCGATCATGGCCAGCGTTGACACGCCGAGCACTACCCAGCCGTAATAGAAACGCTCGCCTAGACGGGGAGCACGATCGACGTGAATGCTTGCGTCCGCCATGGGTCTCCGGGGCGTTCAACGATACCAAGAGAAACCAGGTCGGACACGCGATTCGTCAGTTTGATCGGGGACTAATCTCCCACCAGCATAAGCGTCTCGTCCTCGTCGGGTTCTTCAAGCGCGACGGCGGCATCTCTTCCGCCCGGCCGTCGGACAAGTGGGTGACGAACGTAGCTGTATGGATCGCGAGGCGCTTCGTTCGGCTCCGGTGGTGGAGTCGCCTGCATGCGCCAGCGCAGGTACTGCAAGGCCCTGGACAGCATCTGCGAAGTCTACCCTCTTCTCACGCCTCCCGGCGCAGCTTTCCCTCGTCCAACACGAACCGGATCGGAAACTGGGCCGCGAGACGGTCGCTATGGGTGACCACGACCAGAATCTTCTCGTTACGCTTGTGCAGATCGAGCAGCAGCGACGCCACCGTCGAGGCCGACGCCTGATCGAGGTTGCCGGTGGGCTCGTCACACAGAATCAGCCGTGGCCGGCGTATCAAGGCTCGCGCAATCGCGACGCGCTGCTTCTCTCCACCTGACAGCTCCGCCGGCCGATGCTCGAGACGCGGCGACAGGCCCACCTGCTCGAGCAGCGTGCGCGCGTACTGCGCATCGTCGTGGCCGTTCCGCGCCGCGACCAGCGTCGGCACGAGGACGTTTTCGAGCACCGTGCACTGGGGCAGCAGGCAGTGATCCTGAAACACGAACCCGATCTGGGCATTGCGAAAATCGGCAAGCCGGCGTGGCGGAAGCGCGAACGGATTCTGCCCGCCCAGTGTGATCTCGCCGGTTGAAGGCGGCTCGAGGGCACCGAGCATGTACAGCAGTGAGCTCTTCCCGCTGCCTGAGGGACCTGTAATAGCCGCGGCTTCCCCGGGCGAGAGCGAGAACGTGACATTCGACAGGACAGTCAGCGGACCTCGCGGCGTCGGATATTCCTTGCCGACGCTCGATACCGTCAACATCACGCCACGCCCTTCGAGACGCTGTTCGTAGACGTTTTGCTCGCCGCCGTCCCGCTTGTCAGTGATTCGTAGACGGCCATCAGACGATCGGCTGAGTGCGCGATCGTGTAGTGCTTGCGGACGCCCTCGTAGCCGCTGCGGCCGAGCCGTTCGCGCAGCGCCGCGTCCGCCCACAGCGAGTGCAGACCACTCGCCAGTGCATTGGGGTCATCCTGGTCGACGAGCACTCCGCCGCCAGTCTTGCCAATAACTTCGACGAACGCCCCGCGACGCGGTTGAACGACTGGCACGCCGCTGGCCATCGCCTCGAGTAGGGACATGCCTTTCGGCTCGTCGTATGTCGCTGGCACCGAGAGCACGTCGAGGTCGCGTAGAAACGCGCGCTTCCCGGCCCGATCCAGTTCGCCGCGATACGTCATCTCGCCCTGAAGTCCCGCCTCTGCCAGCACCGCGCGCGCGTTTTCCAAATACGCCCGGTGATCGGGGGCCAGGTAGCCGGCGACCTCGAGCCGCGCGGGCGCCCCGTTCATGCGCCGGCGCAGCCGCACGTAGGCCTCGGCGAGCTGCCGCAGTCCCTTCTCTGGCGCGATGCGCGCCAGATACCCGACGCGGAAGGGATGTACGTGGGGGCCGCCTTTAGGCGGCCCTGACGGCCCATACCCATCCACCGGAATCCCGAGCGGCACGACAGAGATGCGATCGGCCGGAATCTCGAGTAACGACGACATGAATCGCGCGCAATACTCGCTCACCGCAATGAACCGATCGACGTCCCGGACCTGACGTCGTATCAAGGCGAGGGCCTGCTCGCGATACGGCGGCACGAGCGAATCAATGAACAGCTCTTCACCCTGGAGCGTGATGCACAGCGGGCGCCCGAGCGCGCGCTTCAACGGTGCCGCCATCGAGATGAGCAGCGAGTTCGGCAGGTTGACGACGTCGGGGATTGGTTCGTCCTTCGTCCAATCCACCAGCTTGTCGAATTCTTTCCGCAGCACGCCGCTCTCGCCCTGCAGCATCGAGATCGTCATCTCACCGAGGAATCGCGCGTCCGGCGAGATGCCACGACCAGCGAACAGCCCGATCAGGCGAGGCGAATCCCACAGCCGATCGAGAAACCGTGGCAGCTTGCGGAAGATTGGCGAGTGTTGCTGCAGGTAGACGCTGATTCCCCCAAACAGCACATCACGCCGGCTGACGTTGGCATCGTCGGTCAGCGTCGGTGTGTAGACGGGAACCAGCGTGACGTCGTGCCCGCGCGCCAGCAGCTCGATGGCCAGGGCGTTGTCGCGCAGGCAGCTGCCGCAATACATCCCCGCCGCGCCGGCCGTGATCGACAGGATGCGCATGCAGCGCGGCACGTCAGCCCGCGAACGGCGCGGACTGAAATGCCCTGGCCCTGAAGAGGAAATCCACGATGTTGCCTTCGTGCGGTTGACGCCAATTCAGCTGAGTCGTCGGCACGGGACCGAGATTCAACCGATCGATGTGCACCGCATCGAGCAATTGCCGACGAAACGTCTCGTTGCAGGTAACGGCGCTGCAGACAAGCGTCGGCCCGATTGACTCGAGCATCCTCGACTCGGGGCACTCGACTACCGAGACAAACGGGAACATGAACTCCTTCTGCGCGATCGGCGCCTCGGGTGAGCTGGCATGAACAACGGTCGGCAGCAGGTAGTCGGACTTGCCGTGTCGAACCAGACGGTCGGCGTCGCGGTACTTCGCGGTGACGTCGGCTACGCCTGGCGTCTTCACGTCTGCGTCGATCGACTGCGAGATCGCCTCGGCGACACCGGGCACCGTGAAGGCGGCCAGCGCCGCGTCGGGGTGATCGGGGGGCAGTGGCCGCACGGCTGCGAGTCGCTGCGCGATCGCGTCGGCGATCTCGCGGGTGTGGCGGCTGGCCCAGATGCCGGACGTATTGATGCAGCTGCGTCCGCTGTTAACGAAGACGCTCTCGACCATCATGTCGAGATACTGCTCCCAGTGGTCGACCTGATCGTCGCCAAGCAGGATCTTCGAAAAACCCGGTCCGTGCGCCTGCACGCGCGGGTTGCCGCGATAGCGATCGACCGTCGGCTGTCCGCCGAACACCACGCTTCGCGCACAGGCGTCGAGCACTGCCGCGCCCACATCGGCGCCGCCCGGATAAATCGAGATGGCGGCTTTCGGAACACCCGCTTCCGCAAACGCCGCTGCCATGCGGTACGGCGTCCACGGCTCCTGCGGACCGGGCTTGAGCACCAGGCCGATCTGCATCGGGATGATCGGCATCCACAGCGCGTGCACACCGGGAGAATTCGACGGCAGGACGAGGCCGAGTATCGGACTCTGCGCCTGATAGCTGATAGGAACGCCGCGTTCTTCGCCTTTGCCCGTCGATAGCACATCCAGCGACAGGCCGCGCGTCAGCGACTCGAGGATGTTGCGCATCTCGCCGAGCACGAACGCGTTCTTCTTCATGTTGGCGCGGCACATGCGCTCGGGGAGACCGGTTGACGCCGATTGGGCGTGCGCGAACTCATCCGCCGTTTGCGCGCCGTCGCCCATCGGCAGCGTGGCGTTCATGTAGAGCTCACCGGCCTTGCCAACCCTGGCAACGAGTTCCTCGATCGGGATCTCGCGCAGGACGTCGCGGGCGCGCTGCGCCTTGCGCGCGTCACGCTGAATGAGCCCGCCATTCGCGCGGCTCACCTTTGCGATCGGCTCGCCCGTTGAGAAGTGGACGACTTCGTCCACCTCCATGCTGGTATACGGCTCGCCCC
>Ga0209382_10010017_pt1 | contig 11853 bp, 9 predicted proteins | sample SoiMetdeltSBSDD5_FD_187599 | JGI IMG/M metagenome (GOLD analysis project Ga0209382, IMG submission 187599) | Bulk soil microbial communities from a Populus tree surrounding site in Tennessee, USA - Soil MetaG P. deltoides SBSDD5 (SPAdes) (version 2) | ecosystem: Environmental > Terrestrial >... | reverse complement strand
GCCGGCGCGCTCGTTGGCGCCATCAGCGAGTTGGTCGGCAAGCCGCTGGAGATTCGTTTCACCGCCTTTGATGGGCGCGAGGTGGACCTGGCGAAACTCAAGGGCAAGGTTGTCCTCATCGAGTTCTGGTCCACGACCTGTGGACCGTGCGTCGCCGAGATGCCGAGCGTGAAGGCCGTTTACGAGAAATTGCATGGCCAGGGATTCGAAGTCGTAGCTATTTCGCTCGATGACAAGGAGGGCGCGCTGCGGCGCTTCGTCAAAGAGAAGGAGGTGCCATGGCCGCAGCATTTCGACGGCAAAGGCTGGGAAAACCAATTTGCGGTGCGGTATGGAATCTTTGGCATTCCGACGAAGTGGTTGGTGGATAAGCGTGGCAATTTGCGTGATACCGACGCCCGCCACAACCTTGAGGAGCGCGTTACTCGCCTGCTTGCTGAGCAAACTCCCACTCCCAATAAGTGAGGACTAGTTTCGCATTCGTCGGTGCAACGTATGGCCATTTCTCGCAGCACAGAGTGGTACACTGCGGCCCGCTGATATTCCGTCGGAACCGTCCTCCACGTCGCACCGGATAATTGGCCTTCCCAATCCTGCCACGATTTGGTTTTGCTAAGGCATGGGCGCTCTCGGATTCATCAAGAAGTTGATTGGCCAGAAGCCAGCGCTGCGTGCGGATGCGCTCGGCAGAGTTGGGACTCGACACGACGCGCAACGACGTGTTCTTGCGCTCGCTGGTTAAGAGCCAGGTTTGGATCATGGGAGAGGGGAGCGCGATGGAGATGGGCGCTCCTACGCAAGCGCAGGCGCTTGATCATGCCAAGCGCAGCATGGAGCACTTGTCAGCCGTCGAGTCCGCCGATCAAATTCAGATCTACATTCACACTCTTGAGGGGCAGGCAATTCTCCCATTCTTCTCGTCCGCCGATTTCATGCAGGAATTTGTCCAAACGCTGCGACTTGACCACATTACCTGTTATGAGGGTATGAGTGTACCATTCACGTACCTCCTTAAAGGCGAGTTCGCAAAGAACCACTTTGTTTTGAATTTGAACAGTACAGCGCAGAGGCACGTTACGGTCGACGATCGCAAGAGACTGATGGAGTTGGCCACACAAGAGTGAAGAGCGACCATGAAACGCTACCCCTGATTTCGTTCATCGTCCCGGCACATAACGAGGAAGCGTGGGTGAGTCAATGCTCCCTGGCATTCGCGACGGCCTGAATCAGTTCCAATAAGCGGGCAACCCCGTTTTCGTCTCGCGAAGGATTTCCAGAATTGCGCGGCGGGTTTGCGACTGGAGCGTTTCGAAGTCTCGGTCTTCCCCATTCAGAATATCGAACAAGCGTTTATAAATCGTCTCCTTCAATGCGCCCGGCAGCTCATTAAACGCCTCGGAATAAATCAGATAGCTGCAGGGATATTTAAACATCCTCGTCCGCAAATCCAAATCTCGCAGCGAGCGCCCTTTGGAATCCTTCGGCCCTGCCGCGGCGAATTCCTTTGCAAACTCGCTGGTTCCGTTCACGGCCGCCGTTAATTCTGTTTCCTCAGTGAACAGCAGATACTTCAGGAATCCATCCACCGCGCTTTGCAAATATTTTACATGGCCGTACTGCGCCAGCGTTATCCGCGCCGCCTGGTTCAAGCGTGCCAGGTAATTGTGCATGTGGGTTTGATGTTCCAGCACCATTAACGCCACGATGTCGCTGTGCGGCTCCGGGAGGATCGACGTGTCAAGAAACCGGTCCAGCTTCGCCATGTTGCCCAGATAGTTCGGCTCGCGATTCTGCCGCTCGAAAGCCTCCGCGCCGATCAGGTTCCCGCGGTGCGTCTGCTCTCCGTGGGTGCCCGTGACATACCACCCGCCCCAGCGTTCTTCAAACGGTGTTCGATGGTTCACCAGCGACACGCCCGATTTCAAATCCGTCACGCCGCTCTCATCTGTCTCGAACGAGCGCACCAGGTGGCCCGGAACGCCCATGGTCTTGCCGGAAGCGTGGCATTCCAGGCATTGATCGGTTCGCGCGAAACGCGGCCGTTCCACAAGGCTTTGCTCCAGCGTGTAGAAAACTCCGCCCAATTTCGGATCCACCGCGCTGATCTCCAGCATTGGCGACCCCGGCACAAATCCGACATACACGTCGTCCGAAAAGTAAATGGCCCGTGGGGTTTGCGGAGAGATCCTTTCCCGCTGGAACGACGTCTTTGAAAACACGAGCATCTGCGATGATTTCGGCGCCTTCAATTCCTTGAGCACGGACAGCAGGTATCCGTATGCCCTGTCGTGCTTCAACTTCACCTTGCCTTCATCGATCCGGCGCTGCAATCGCGCTACCGGCCCGCTGTCTGGTGTCTTGCTGTAAGCGATCGTATCCTCCTCAAACGGCATCATGTGTGTCGAACCCTGAAAATCGTCCGCCATTGCGACGAAGGCGCATCCCAAAACTGATATGAAAAGCAGGCCGAACTTCACCCTATCAGCTTATGAGAAGGATGGGGCAGGAGCCAGTCGCTTATTGCTCGAAACTGCACTTTCTTTGCCCTGTCCTGGGTAATGCAGCCGCCAATCGAAAGCCCACCCAATCTTTTGAAGGTTTCACAACCTCCGACCGTCTGACTTTAGTCTGCCAAAACCAAACGTCATGAAACGCATTCACCGCATTACGCGTCGCAGTTTTCTCAAAGAAACCCTCGCTGCGGGCGCTGCCATCAGCATCGTGCCACGACATGTGCTGGGCGGCTCCGATCAGCCGTCGCCAAGCGAGACGTTGGGTGGCGCGCTCATTGGTGTCGGCGGGCGCGGCCCCGGCACTTACAACGACGCGATGAAAAGCCTCCAGGGCGTTGGCCTCGGCCTCACGAAGCTCGCCGATTGTGACGTGCGCTGGCTCGATCGCGCGGACAACAAAACCCGGTACACCGACTTCCGCCGTGTGCTCGAGCGCAAGGACATCGATGTGATTGCTATCGCCACGCCACCGCACTGGCATGCGCTGATCTCGATCGCCGCCATGGAAGCGGGTAAGGATGTGATGTGCGAAAAGCCGATGACACGCTTCATCGGCGAAGGGCGCGCTGTCGCGGACGCCGAGAAACGCTACGGCCGCGTCTGGCAGGTGTGCACCTTCGGCCGCTTCGGTGCGAGCAAGGATCCGAAGAACATTCTCACTCGCAAGATCCTCAAGAGCGGCCTGTTGAAAAAATGTGAGGCAGTCCACATCAAGCGTGGCGGCCTCAAAGTGAAGGAATGGAGCGGTCTGGTGAATGCAACTCCGCAGCCCGTTCCGTCGAATCTGGATTGGGACCTGTATTGCGGTCCCTCTCCTCTCAAGCCCTATCACCCCCATCGAGTCGGCGGCACACACCGCGGTTACTGGGATTACGAAGGCGGCGGTTTGTCCGACATGGGGCAGCACGCGCTCGATCCGTTCTCGTGGACCTTCGGGAAAGATCACACTGCGCCGATCGAGATCGAGGCCCACGCGCCTCCCGCCCACCCCGAAGCGTGCGGTATGTGGGGCTGGGTCGAAATGAAGTATGCCGATGGCTTTACTCTTGTCCTCGACAGCGGCGAGTGGGGCAAACCTTACGACCGCAAACAGGCCCGCGAAGTCCGTCTGGACGATTTGTCAGAAGAGGACCAAAAGAAAATTCTCGCCATGCCCGACGAACCGCCGTTGCTCGGTTTCGGCGAAGCCGTGAAGCAGCGCAAACGCGCCGGCGGCAACGCCGACGTAGCCCATCGGTCCTCCACGCTCGTACACCTCGCGAACATCGCGATCCGGACCGGCCGAAAAATCCGTTTCGATCCCGAGCGCGATCAGGTCATCGGCGACGAAGAAGCCAACCGCCTCGTCCACCAACCCATGCGCGCCCCCTGGCATTTATAATCCTGCTCTCATGAAAATCTCCGAGCTTCTCCAGCAACTTCCCGAAACCGACCGCGAACTTCTGGCCAAACTGCCACCGCCCGAAACGCCCGAAGAACAAAAGCGCCGGCGGCAGCAGCAATTGCCCGAGAGTTGGGGCAACGCCAGCAAATTCACCGGACCCGATCCTGGCCTCGCGCGGAAGCTCGCGGCGGAAGTTTTCGCGGGCGGCCGCAAAGGCATTCTCGAGTTGATCGCGCTGCTCGACAATCCCGCTGACTACAAACCGGAATACCTGCTGCACTGCATGACCGTGTTCGCCAATGACAGGCAACAGAAACTCCTTGCCCGCACGATCGCATCCCAGCTTGATAATTCTAAAGCGCGTGCCGTTCTCCTGCGTGAATTGCAATGGATCGGCTCCGATGATGTCGTCAAGGCTCTCGGAAAATATCTTGCCGATGAAAAACTCTGCGCCGACGCAGCCGCGGTATTGTCAGCGATCGGCGGCAGCGCATCCGTAAGCGAATTTCGCAAAGCATTCCCGAAGTCCTCAGGCAAATGCCGTACAATTCTTGCGCAGAACCTGGGCGCTCTCCGCGACGCGAAGTCAGCCGATCTGCTCCGTCAATGCTTCCAGGATCCCGATGTGGACCTGCGGCTTATCGCCGCGTGGGCACTCGCGCGCATCGGCGACGCGCCATCCATTGACACGCTGATCAAGTTCGCCGACGCCTCGCAGGGTTATACTCGCGTCAAGGCCACCAACGCTGTCCTCTTGCTCGCCGAAGCTCTCGCTACCCAAAGCCGAAAGTCCGACGCTGCCCGCATTTACACCCACATCCGCAACACTCGCACTGACCCGAAAGAAAAATACCTTCGCGACACCGCGGAGAAACATCTCACGGTCTTCATGCTTTAATCGGGCCTCCGCCCACGACCAAGGCGCGCGCCTTCCTTGATCCCGTGCTCGGTGCGCTGGTCGTACGCATCATCCATTTGCTTGTACTTCTGCACGACAGTTTCACAGACGCTGTTGATCCGCTGCTTCAGCCCATCGCACGATGCATCCTGGGAGACTTCCCTCGCGCGCTTCTGCATGTCAGCGGCGGCGGCCAGCGCAAATTGCGCATGTCCATACTCATGCTTTCCGAGCGCGCTGATGTATCTGGTCCACTCCGCCTTCAACTCATCCGTCGCATTAGTCGGCGCAAGCCATTGCGGCAAAGTAATGTTGATGCTCGTCGTCGTGCTGAAGGTCGTCATTCGACACACGGAGCCATTATGTGCCGTGCCGAACCGCCAGGTTATATTCCACACGGTAAAACCGTCATGGCCTCCTGTTCCACGCCACGGGCGCCCCTGCCGAAACGATTGATGAATCTCCCGCAAATTGCTGCCCGTGACAGAATAGTAGTTCGTCTTGCAACTCACGTGCTGCGCCAGAGCATTTGCAGCCACAATCAAGAAAAGCAGCGCGGCACAATAAACGTTCGACATCTTGATTACTCTAGCTCGTATGGTTAAATCCGCCAAGATAGGCCCGGTTAATGAATAAGCTGCCGTTCATTCTTGTGATTGGTGCTGTAGCCTTGCGAGCAGAAGAAATCCCGCCGCCGCTTGCGCCCGAAGCCGCGCTCAAAGCATTTCAAACCAAGCCCGACTTGAGCATTGAACTCGTTGCGGCGGAACCCCTGGTGGAATCGCCTGTGGCGATTGATTGGGATTCCCGCGGGCGGCTCTGGGTCGTCGAGATGTTCGACTACCCCATGGGTGTGCAAGGAGACTGGAAACCGGGCGGACGGGTGAAGGTGCTGGAGGACAAGGACGGCAACGGACAATTTGACAAAGGCAGCGTATTTCTGGATGGCCTGCCTTTCCCGACTGGCCTGCTGGTAGTATCCAACGGCATGTACATCTGTGCGGCGCCGGATATCCTTTTCGCGCAAGACACAAATGGGGATCTCAAAGCCGATCTCGTGCGCACAAATTACACTGGCTTCGCGACGCACAACTATCAGGCCCGGGTGAACGGCCTGATGTGGGGACTTGATGGCTGGATTTACGGGTCGAGTGGATTGTTTGGCGGCAAAATCAAAAATCTGATCGCCGGCGATCAAGTGGATCTCAGCGGGCGCGACTTTCGATTTCATCACGCATCGAACGTCATCGAGCCTGCCGCCGGCCTCAGCCAAATGGGCCGGGTGCGTGACGATCAGGGCAACTGGTTCGGCAACGACAATAGCACGCTGCTCTGGCATTTTCCGCTGCCCGAACATTACGCGCGCCGGAATCCGCATATCACCTATCCGCAACCACGCGTGAACGTCGCTCGCGGCAAGGATCCAAACAAACTTTTCCCAATCAGCCGCACGCTGGAGCGCTTCAACGACCCGCACATGGCCAACCGCGTCACCGGCGCTTGTGGCCCGGAGATTTTTCGCAGCACCTCCATGGGAACCAACTACTGCGGCAACGCGTTCATTTGCGAGCCCGTGCACAACTTAATCACGCGCCTCGTACTCCGGTCCCACGGCGTGACGTTCATTGGCGAACGCGCGCCGGACGAAAGCAATCGCGAGTTCCTTGCCAGCACTGACAATTGGTTTCGTCCCGTCCAGGTCCGCACCGGCCCTGATGGGGCATTGTGGATCGTGGACATGTACCGTTTTGTGATCGAACACCCGCGCTGGATCTCCGCCGAACGCCTGAAGAACCTGGACGTTCGCGCGGGCGCCGACAAAGGCCGGATTTATCGCGTGCGTCCGAAAGACCCGGATGCCGCGGCTTTGGCTTCGGTCCTTGTTGCTCCAATCGTCCTCTCAGCTGAACGCAAAATATTCCAGCGTGCTCTTGATTTGGGTGACAACCCTTCCAGGGAAGCCGGCGACGAACTGGTTCGGCTGGCCGCATCAGCAACCAACGAATGGCTGCAGGCAGCAGTGCTCAGCTCCGGCAGTAATCATCTCGATGCGTTGCTCGCCGCGCAACCGGCCGGACTGATGCCCGGACTTGTTCAGAGCGCCGTCGGCTTCGGCCGGATCGATGCGCTGAAAAATGTTCGGTTTGATGAAAAGCTCGCGGCCACCCTTCTGGACGCCCTGGAACGCAAGAATCTCAATTGGTCTGAGACCGAACTCAGCCGCCAAATCCAGGCGTTGCTTGCAACCCAAAAGTCTTTTCCATTATTTGCGCGCGATCCCAAAACGCGATCCCAGGACATCCATGCTTTAGCAGATGCCCTGCCCGATAACGCCGCGCTCACCCGTCTGCGACAGCTTAAGGCGCCCGAAGTCGGCTCTGTTCTCATTTCCAAATGGCCGCAGTTTGGTCCTACGCTGCGCTCGAAACTGATTGCCCTGCTTCTGGAGCGCGAAAGCTGGACCGACAGCCTGGCATCTGCCGTGCGCGAGGGCAAAGTGTCTCCGGCCGAACTCAGCCTCGACCAGCGCAAGCGCCTCCCAAAGCTTTTCGCACAAACCACAAATCGCGCAGCCGCACTGCAAAAATATACCTCGCTCGATTCCTTAAAACCTGATCGAGCCCGCGGAGCTGATTTGTTCGACAAAAATTGCGCGACCTGTCATGCGCACCATGGCCGCGGCTTTCCGGTTGGGCCGAACCTCGCCGAGTTTGCGGGCAAAGCCGCCCAGGACTTCGTCCTCGCCATCATCGATCCAAACGCGGCGCTCGACCCTAAATTCGTCGCGTACGAAATCGAAACGAAGGACGGCCGCTCTCTCTCCGGCATCGTAAAGGATGAGACCGCATCAAGCCTCACCCTGGTCCAGTCCGGCGGAATCAACGAGACGGTCTTGCGCTCCGCCATCCACGAAATCCGGGCGTCTCGCCTGTCCCTGATGCCCGAAGGCCTCGAAGAGAGCTTCTCCCCTCAGGACCTCGCCGACCTGATCGCATGGATCAAGCAGCCACAGCTTAATTCACAAAGCCGTGCCCCTTGAGCCAGAACACCAGGTCTTTGGACCACGGATGGGCGTTCGCGTACGGCGCTTTGTCCGCGAGGCCAATCCCGTGCCGCCCCTTCTCATAGACGTGGAGATCGAATGAAACGCCGGCGCGTTGCAAGGCCGATGCAAATTGCAAGCTATTTTCAACCTTCACCGCTTTGTCCTCCCACGTATGCCAAATGAAACAAGGCGGCGTATTGCTCGTGACCTGCAACTCATTGGATAGCAGCTTGACCAACTCCTCCGTCGGTTCCTTGCCGAGCAGGTTGTTCTTCGAGCCCTGGTGCGTGTATGCGCCCATCGAGATCACCGGATAACACAAAATCCCAAGATCAGGCCGGCTGCTCTGCCGCTCCACCGCATCCGTGGCACTCGGATTGCCACCATCAAAATGCGTCAACAGCGTCGAAGCCAAATGCCCCCCCGCGGACGAACCCATGATCGCCACGCGCTTCGGATCCACTTTCCATTCTTCGGCCCGCGCACGCACCAACCGCACCGCGCGCGCTGCGTCCTGCAGCATGATCGGGTGCCGATACCCCTGGCTGCCCAGCCGATACTTCAACACAAATGCTGTGAGCCCCTGCTGGTTCAGCCATTGCGCATAATCATGCCCTTCATGCCCCGCCAACCCGCCGTACCCGCCGCCCGGACAAACCACAACCGCCGCCCCAATCGCGTTCGCCTGCGCCAAATACGGCGTTAGCGTCGGCCGATCCTTCTCCTCACTCCCAAGTGCACCGGGCGCTTCCCCGCTCCATAACGGAACCGGTGATTGCACCTGAGCCTGAACCAAAATCCCACCAAGGAGAAATGCCGCCAGCGTCGCTCTCATGTCCCGAGGATACGGACTTCGCGGGCCGGGTCAACTTTCGCGGCGCTTCCAGAATTGCCACCATTTGCGCTTCTGTTCGGATCGAAGTTTTGCCCAGTGGGCGTCGAAATTGGGTTGGTGTTGGCGGGCGACTTCAACGGCCTTTTTGCAAATTTCGAGCCGTTCTCGCAGATCGGGGATATCGACTTCGAGGGCAGGGTTCGCCTCCATCAGGGCGACCAGGTGATTGAGTGATCGAGGATCGGCCGCATTAACTTGCGTGGCCGTGATGAACAATTCGGCGGCCTTCTCCAGATTGCCCAGGGCTTGGTGGGCCAATCCAAGATTCTTGTAGGCGTTCGCGCGGGTTGGATCGATCTCGACCGCACGCTGAAGGTAAGGAATCGCCGCCGTGTACTCTCCGAGTTGGTTCAGCGAGTAACCGAGATTATTGTGAATCAAATACCATGTTTGTTGGGAGCAGGGCTCCAGGGCAAGAGCCTCCCGATAGCGCTTCGCGGCGGCAGCAAAATCGCGCCTGCCTTCCTCGAGTTGCCCAAGCGCAAGATACCCGGAACCGACCTTTTCGGCATCGCCAGCCAATTCAATGAACCGCTGAATGCAGCGCGTGGCCTCATCGAGATGACCCGTCTTCTGATACAGGACAGCCAGGCTCCAAAGCGACGTGGTGCAAGTGCCTCCACTGGCAGCAAGTTTCTCACGCAGCTTCTGTTCGATCTCCGAACCTGTCAGCGCTTCGCCCTCCGGCAACCGTTGGATCGTAAACCGAAACTGAAGCTCGTCGCCCATACAGCTCTCCTTATACTAACACCGGCGACCGCCAAACGGTTGCGCCCGGTTATTTACCCCTAGGCGATCAGGTCGCGGACGACGTGGCCATGGACATCGGTGAGGCGGAAATCGCGTCCGGCGTGGCGGAAGGTCAGTTTCTCGTGGTCGAAGCCTAACAAGGCCAGGAGCGTGGCGTGCAGATCGTGCACATGCACCGGCTTCTCAGCCGCCTTGAACCCGAATTCATCGGTCCCGCCATAGACCTGCCCGCCTTTCACGCCGCCGCCGGCCAGCCACATGGTAAAGCCGTAATGATTGTGGTCGCGGCCATTGATCTTGCCGGCGTTGGAACCGGGCGTGGGCAATTCCACGGTCGGAGTGCGGCCGAACTCGCCACCCCAAATGACCAGCGTCGATTCCAGCATGCCGCGCTGTTTCAAATCCTTGAGGAGCGCACCAATCGGTTGGTCGCAGTCCCTCGCCAGTCTCCGATGGTTGACCTCGATGTCATCGTGGTTGTCCCACGGCTGGCCCTGGCCCGTCCACACTTGCACGAAGCGCACCCCGCGCTCAACGAGTCGCCGCGCGATGAGGAGCTGCCGCGCCTGCGTGCCTTCGCCGTAGAGCTTTCGGATGTGCTCAGGCTCGAGGCTGATATCGAATGCGTCGGCAGCGTCCATCTGCATGCGATACGCAAGTTCGAAGGACTGGATACGCGCTTCCAATTGGGCGTCCTCCTGGCGCTTGCGGCGATGACGCTCATTGAGCTGTTGCAGGAGATCCAGTTGCTGGCGCTGCTCGGAAAGCGAGGTGTAATTATTTTTGATATGTTCGATGAGCTTCTCGATTTTCGTGTGCTGCGTATCGATGTAGGTCCCCTGAAAAACGCCGGGCAGAAAACCGGACTGCCAATTCTGCGATTCCTGGATCGGGTAACCGCCGGGGCACATCGCGATAAAACCCGGAAGATTCTGATTCAGCGTGCCGAGGCCGTATGTGACCCACGAGCCCATGCTCGGCCGTACCAGGCGCGGTTCGCCGCAATTCATCAGCATCAGCGACGGTTCGTGGTTCGGCACGTTGGCGTGCATCGAGCGAATCACCGCCATATCATCGATGCTTTCCGCCACGTTTTGGAACAACTCGCTCACTTCGATGCCGCTCTTGCCGTACTTCCTGAACTTGAATGGCGACGGAAACGCTGCGCCGGTTTTGCGCTCGGTGCGCAGGTTCTCCATGGGCAGATTTTTGCCGGCGTATTTCTCCAAAGAGGGTTTGGGATCGAACGTGTCCACATGGGACGCGCCGCCGTTGGCAAAAATGTGAATCACATGCTTCGCCTTGCCGTAAAAGTGCGACTCCTTTGGAAGCAATGGATTCGGAGACGCCTCGCTTGCCCGCGCCAGCGATCCCCCAAATAACGAGGCAAATGCCAGACCGCCCATCCCCATGCCGCAGCGGCCCAGGAACTCCCGCCGCGTGAGCGCCAGGTGCTCAGGATCCGGCGCGTGATGTTTCATCGCATCGAACATTACCTAACTGGTTGACGCATGGCAGGTTATCATCATTCAACTCTTATGCAGATTCCGCGGGTGTTGCACTTGATCGCCAATTCAAGGCAGTTCAAGTCAATTCAAGATGCTACTCAGCCAGCGACACGCACACCAGTTCCTTGTCGTTGCGGGCGTAGATGGAGCGATTCGCGAAGGCAGGGTGCGACCACACCACGTCCCGGCCCGCGGCGGTGTTCGTGGGTTCCAGGAGATGCGTGCGGCTGATCTCCTGATAGCCGCTCGGCGTGAGGCGCGCGATGATCAAATCGCCTTTCTCGTTCGGCAGGAAAAAGCGATCACCGTGTTTGACGAGAAAGGCGTTGGCCCATCGAACCTCCTTCCCGCCGGTCGTCGCTTCGAATGTTTCCCATACACGTTCGCCAGTCGCAGCCTTCAGACATCGCACTTGCCCGTAACTGCACACGCCGTAGATGTGCTCACCATCAAAGAACGGCGTCGCCATGATGCTGTGCAGACCGTCAGTATTGCGCTCGCTGTTGGATTTGCCGCGCCAAAGCACTGCGGGTTTGTCCTGCGTCAGGCGCAGCATGATGGGACCATTGTAGAAGCTCGTGATGAACAGCAAATCACCGTGCTGACGCGGCGTCGGAATGCTCAGCCCCGAGCGCACCTCCATCGGCACGCTCCACAGAAGCTTTCCGGTTTCCGGTTCGAGCGCATTGATCGATTCCGGGTGCCAGATGATCAACTGCCGCCGGCCAGCGGCTTCAATCATCGTCGGCGGGCAATAGCCCGGCTCCTTGGCAGACAACGCGCGCCAGATCTCTTTGCCAGTGAATTTGTCGAAGGCGACCGCCACGCTGCGCTGACCGCCAACCAGGCAAATCAATTT
>Ga0209382_10010015_pt1 | contig 11854 bp, 10 predicted proteins | sample SoiMetdeltSBSDD5_FD_187599 | JGI IMG/M metagenome (GOLD analysis project Ga0209382, IMG submission 187599) | Bulk soil microbial communities from a Populus tree surrounding site in Tennessee, USA - Soil MetaG P. deltoides SBSDD5 (SPAdes) (version 2) | ecosystem: Environmental > Terrestrial >... | reverse complement strand
AGCACGGACTCATCGATCATCACCCCTTCGGCCTCGATCATGGCGCCGTCGGCGGGAACCCGGTCGCCGGCCTCGACGCGAGCGAGATCGCCGGGCACGAGTTCGGCGCTTGGCAGACGCCTCAGTCTTCCCTCGCGCATCACCCAGACCATCGGCGCGGCCATCTCCTTCAACCGCGCGAGCGCCGCTTCGGATTTGCTCTCCTGATAGACGCCCAGTCCGGCGTTGAGCAACAGGATGACAGCAATGGCAATTGATTCGACCGGCGCGCCCGCCGCGCCCTCGCTAACCCAGATGGCGGCGTCCGCTACCAACGCGAAGAGTAGAATGTAGATGAGCGGACTTTGGAATTGCCGCGCGAAGCGCTTCCACAGCGGGATTGGCTGTCTCTCGGGCAGCGCGTTCGGCCCGTATTGCCGCAGGCGAGCCTGGGCAGCCTCATTCGATAGCCCGTGATGCGTCACCGTTCCGTATTCCTTCCTTCGAAGATGTGGGACGGACTTTAGTCTGTCCCGGCCGCGGATATACTAAAGTCCGTCCCACATCTCCAACAATAGAGCAACAACCGTACCTTCCGCATGCGCGGCGGAGGTTCAAAGAACTACAGCTAGATGCGGGGATTGAGGATTCCGTGGAACCTCACTGCGGAAAATTCTCGCGCATTTTCCGCGCTCGCTGCGGATATTTCCTCAAAAAAAATCATACGCCTCGCGCGAAAAATGGCAAAACCGCGGTGAAACTACGTCTTTACATGATGTAGGGATAGGAACAAGGTTTGCGACTACTCGCCGGCGAGGAGAGATCAAATTGCTCTTCTACTCATTCTCTTTGACCGAAACCCATGTGTTTTGACTCGCCTTGAGATAGGAGCAAACTATGAAGAAGATCGCGAAATCCTTATTGCCGCTGGCAGCTTTGGTTCTCATCGGAACTTGTCTGGTCACCTTTTTTGATCTCCTGGTGGTATTGATGACATCGGTCGGGCTTGCAAATGAGGCGCCCTCGTCTTACTACCAGATAATGGACATACCCATAATTTCGGTAACCCTGCCAATCGTTGGAATGCTTCTCTTCGCCGCAATTTTGCTTGGGCTTCCGGGCAAACCTGCGGACGCGGTCAAATCAACCGCTACCAAGCGTCGCATGTACGGGTCAATGAATGAAGAAGGGAAAAAAGGTAACCGGCGGTTAAAAGCCACTGCCTGAGAATTCGATCAGCCAAGGAACCGGTTCCCTCAGCCGCTTACGGCAACGATCAATCGCCGCCTCAGGAGTCGCCTGTCTGGCTGCCGGCGGTCTGACCATTTGGGCTTGGAGCAGTTATCGAATGGATGTACGGGTTCATAGAACTCTTATGACGCGGATAGAGCGGATTGACGCCGATCTTTTTGGTTTTATCCTCTGCTGATACCTAACGGCCCAGATTGCCTACGGGCGTGGCGTCGATGAGTTATGAACCACGGATAGCTATCATGCCTCGCTGGTTAAGCGCGGCGCAAGGTATGGTTATTCCGCAATAGTGGCGCTGCGCTGCTTTGAGCACACAAAAAATAAGTGGGGGCGTATCAACCCCCACTTTTGCAATTACATTTCCGGGTTCATTTCAGCTCTGAAATTTAAAGGCGGCGCATCATCTTCCCTCGGCATCGTGACCATGTCCGGCGCCGAGCGCTTGTCGGCAAGTACACAGAGACTTTGCTCGGCGGGTCTGCCGAGCGGCATCTGTCCGGTTCCGTCTCACTTTTTCAGACTTATTGCCCGATTCCCATTCACTTCATTTGCCGTTGCGGCCATTACGAGCCAGAAGAACGCCGATCGCCGCTCCCAACCCCATTCCGACTCCGAAAGAGACGCCGAGCGCGCTGAACGGACGCTGTTTGATTTGATATTCCGCGTCGTCAACCAGGTCTTCCGCCGCGCGGCGGCCTTGTTTGACAGCGCGTTTTGCCGCGACGATGCCATTGTCGACCGCGCCAGTGACGGCTTCCTTAACGCGTTTGACTTCGGCTTCTAACTGATCACGGACTTCTATTGTTTTTTCGCGTATCTCGGTTTGCATTGTTATTCCCTCCATTATTCGTAAATGATTCTTAAATTGGACGCCGAAAGTAAAAGCAAACTGAATGCCGGAAGAATGTTTTTGTATCTCCTTCTTACCAGGCAGATGGCGCCACGATTCGGGCGTCGGAGGGAAAAAGCGCCCCAGCGTATTGAACCTACTCAGGCCTCAGCGGCGTCGGCTTCCGCAAGCGGGTCGCTGTCATAAACGATCACGACCATGCCGATAGTAGCTATTTCATTGAACTCCCGAGCCGCGAACATCGGGATGCGAATGCAGCCGTGACTGGCGGGTCGGGATGGGACCGACGGATTACCGTGGATGGCTACGCCGTAATAGAAGTAATTCGGGTAGTAGAGCGATCCGAGCGGGCTTTTTCTCCAACCCTCGATCTTGCGATTGATCTTGAACCTGCCCGTTGGGGTGATGGCCTGCCGCGTCTCGCCGCCTTCGGTAAAAAACTCGCCGGAGCCCGATGAGATCGGCAGAATGCGCAGAGACGCGCCGGCGACATCGACGACAAACAAGACCTGCCGGTGTAGATCGACTTCGATGTGCGGGTAGCCTGTCTCCAACGCCTTTGGCCCCTGAGCGACGCGCAAAGCCTCAAGCTCCTCGCGGGTCAAAACGCCGGTCCGTTTCCGGCCTTCGATCTTCTGAAAGGCGATCAACGCGTGGCGCAGCGAGGCGCTATTTCTCTTCGCGTCCTGGTCGACCCAATAACCGAGTTGATTGAGAAATTCTCTGGCTTCCGAAATTTCGGAGGCGGACAAAGTCCGCGCTGGTTGTCTCGATTTTCTCACTGGCGGGCTTTGCTGATCATTTGATTGGCGGCCGAATCGCGCGGCGCCGGCATATACAATAAACGATAGCGCGAACGCCACCGCCAAAAAGCCTCGCCCAGCGAATCGAATCAGACTATGAAACGGCGATTGTTGAATTTGATTCCTCATACGCCGGAGCAAGGTGCAATTTGAGGGCCATTGAATAATCGCCAATTTTGCCAAGGATTATTGGCTTCCAATTAGTGAACTATGTGTGAGATTCCGCAACAGACCGCAGCGGGCGCTCAAAATATCGCAACGGCGTCATTCGAGCGGCTTCAGATTCGCTCACTTGGACAGCCGTAGGCGGGCATCAATCTTGACTAACATTCTTTTTCTTAAGCGCCATAGATTCGAGCGGAAGCCGAAAGGTGAAGATGGCGCCCCTGGAAAGCGGACTGTGTATTGCTTGTTCTTGTCCATTGACGGCTCCTTGGCGTCTACTATCTTGATTTTGTAGACGCCAAGAAGTCATCACAGGCGTTAAACATCGCGCACAGCAGATTTATTTAGTTTCAGTGCCGAGGGCGGGACTCGAATTCTCATTCACTCGTAAAGCATTGACCTGGCTGGAAATTACATATAAGTCACTTACCTTCTGATATTTACGCTAATTCACTTTAAACCGCTAAACTCTCTTTATTCTCAGCAGTGCCCAACAAAAATAGACACCAAATAGACACCAAATTTCTTTCCAGATCAGATCGAACTACCACACTTTGCTCAATCGCTGCTTTTCCCACCTCCCACGTCGCTGTGATGTGTTCTCACGATGGCGCGAAAGGAGAAAAGCCAGGCTAAAGTATTCGCTTTGCGAGCACAAGTCTTATGCTGATTTGATTGAGACGATGGCGGCTTCAGCCTCGCCCACCGTGAGGATATTTGGCAAGACTGTGCGAATGCTGACAATGCAGTGAGATTGAGGCGAACCGTCTTGATTTTCATCATAAGCTAGTTAAGACAGCTCGCCGCAATCTCACGGACACGAATTTTGGAGAGCATCATATTTCTGTGCGAAGGTAAGGACAGGCTTCAACAGCCCTGTTCGCCCATTCATATGGAATCCAGCGGCGCCCTCCTCGCGCAACTAGGCTAATCGGCGTGCAGGACTTCTACCGGGTTAACCGACGCGGCGCGGCGCGCAGGGATGTAGCTGGCTATTAGCGCCGAGGCGGCAAGCGCGGCGGCGACAGTCATCAATGTGGGCGCATCCCAGGAATTCACACCGAAAAGCAGCGCGCGCATGAGCGTCGCCGCAGCAACCGAACAAAAGAGGCCCGCGACGATTCCGACGGTGGTCAGACCTACCGCCTCTTTCAGGATGAGCAGATATACGGAACGGCGCTGCGCGCCGAGCGCCATGCGAACTCCGATTTCACGAGTTCTCCGGCTCACCGAATATGCGATCACCCCGTAGAGTCCGACCACACTGAGGAGCAACGCCAGCGCGGCGAAACATCCCACCAGCCACGCCGAGGAACGGCGCAGGTAGGCCGACGGCGAATCATTGATTCTGTCGCTCATAGTCACGGTGTCAGAGGTGACGATGCCAGGGTCGATTTGATGAATGACGCCTACCAACGCCGGGAGCAGAGACTGCTCAGCGTGCGAGGTTCGAACGACCACGCCAAAATAATTATCCGCGCTCTGGTTGAAGGGAATATACATGACTGGCGGGATCGGCTTATCCAATGGGCCTTCTCTGATATTTTCCACGACCCCGACGATTTCCATGGGCGTGGGCGGATCCGAGAGATACGAGAGCTGCTTGCCGACGGGATCTTCATCGGGGAAGTATTGTTTCGCCAGCGCCTGGTTGATAATCACCACGCGAGGCTTCGACGCATCCTCCGCTTCGGTAAAGTAACGGCCGCGCAATAGCTTCGCCCCCAGCGTCGTGAAGTAATCGGAGTTCACAGGCCGTTCGGGCGATTCGTTGTGCTCTCCGTGCCAGGGGCGGCCCAACACCCGGAACCAAGTCGTATTGCCGTTGCCGCTCACGGGGAGGCCGTTGGAGGATATGCCAACAGATTTTACGCCCGGCAAACTCGCGATCCCGCTCACGATCCGCCGCTCAAGCGCAATGGCCTGATCTTCCTTCGCGTATGATCGTGGAGCCGCGACTTCCAGCGTGGCGAGATGATCGGTCTGAAATCCGATGTCTACGTGGAGCAGGCGATAGAGACTCTTGCCGAGCAGCCCGGCGCCCACCAGCAGCGTTACGGCGGTGGCCAGTTCCAAGACCACCAGTTTAGAACCGAGACGGCGCCAGACCGTTCCCGCAGAACCGCGGCTGTTTTCCGCAAAGCCTTCCCGCATCTCCGACAAGGACAAGCGCAAGGCGGGAGTGAAGGAAAACAACGCCGCCGCAAGCAGCGTGATCGCGACTCCAAAGGTCAACACGCGGACATTCAGGCCGACGCCATGCAGATACGACATGCCGGCCATCATGTCCGCCGGGATGAGCTTGATGAGAAGACGCATAACCCAATAGGCGGACGCTAGGCCTAGAGCGCCGCCGCACACCGCCAGCGCCGCCCCCTCTGTCACAAACTGGCAAGCCAACCTGCCGGGCGCGGCGCCCAACGCGCTGCGGACCGCGATCTCTCTCCTGCGGCTCTCGGAACGGACCAGCAACAGATTCGCGACATTCACCATTGCGATCAGCAGCAGCAGCCCTGCCCCACTGAGCAGCGTCAAAAGTATCGTACGTATATCTCCGACAATCACTTCGCCGAGCGTCGTCACGGCCGCGCCCTGACCGCGATTGGAATCGGGATATTGCTTTTCCAGTTGTTGCGCAATCGACTTCACGTCGGCCAGGGCGGTCCCGACCGTGACCCCATCCTTGAGCCGCGCTACGCCATAGAGATTATGGCAGCTTCGCCGCTGCGCACAGGGGCTGGAAACGTTAAGCGTGGTCCAGAACTCCGCAGGCTCGGCCGGCGCGAAATGAAACTCCGGCGTCAGCACGCCGATGATGACGTGCGGGAAGCCGTCCAGCGTAACCGTCCGCCCCAAAACATCTTCTTTTCCGCCGTATCGTTTTTGCCAGGCGCCGTAGCTCAGGATGACAGCGCGGGGGGCCGAAGGCGCATCCTCGCCGGAGTAGAAATCACGCCCGAGCGCCGGGGTAACGCCCAGAGTGCGAAAGAATCCGTCGCTGACGCGGGCGCCGCGCGCCGGCTCTGCGCCTGCGGGAGCGCTCACAATGAAACCGACGCGATTGTACACGTCCAGCGAATTGAAGACTTTGTTGAGCTTTTTCCAGTCCAGGTAGTCCAGATATGAAAGGTTGCAGAGCGGGCATGAAGGAATGCTCTCATACACGCCGACGAGCCGCCCGGGATTTTGGTAAGGCAGCGGCTTGATTAGCGCCGCATCCACAAAGGCGAAGATGGCCACGCTGGCGCTCAGGCCGAGAGCCAGCACGAGGACGGCGGGAAAAGTGAATCCCGGATTTTTTCCCAACTGTCGGATCGCGAAACGAAGATCCTGCGCCACGTTTTCGAGAAGCGGGATCGCGCCAGCGTCGCGGTAAGACTGCTTCGTCAATTCCACGCCCCCTAACTTCAACATCGCGCCCCGCCGCGCCTGCTCCGGCGTCATCCCGGAACGGAGGTTGTCCTCGATGTGCATCTGAAGATGGCTCTCGATCTCCTCCTCAAACTCCCGTTCTCGCCGCCCCTTCGTGAACATGCCAGCCAGTCTTAAGGCCCAGACACGTAGCCGCTTCATGCCGAGTCCTCCGCGGGAGAGAGGAATCGCGCGAGGATCGCCGTCGTCTGCTCCCAATCCTGCGTTTCCTTCTTTAATTGCTTCCGGCCCGATCGCGTGAGCCTGTAGAACTTGGCCCTGCGATTGTTCTCCGACGCTCCCCATTCGGAGGCGATCGCCCCCTCCTGTTCCAATTTCAGAAGCGCAGGATATAGGGTTCCATAGTTCAGGGAGAGGATATTTCCACTCGTCTGCTCAATGCGGCGAGCGATTCCGTATCCGTGAAGCGGTCCCATCGTCTCAAGTGTCTTCAGAACCATCAATGCGAGGGTTCCTTGCCAGACATCAGCTTTATCGCCCATATGCCTCCTCTTTGTTAGCCATAGGAATGCTAACATTCGCGCTATGGGAAAGCAATAGGTGACCTGCCAGATTTCCGTGTCCTTGCGGTGAACGATCTTGAAAAAAAGAAACATCTCCTTTGGGGTAGAGGAGGTTTGCTTATCCGCAGTTTCCTCAAGCGCTCATCCGTAGACCCCGGCCATGATCCCGCCAACGTCCTCAGCTTCCAACTGGCGCTCCCTGGCGGCCGCTATCAGGTTCCTCAACTCAAGCAATTGGCCGAGAATCTAGTCGCTACACTGGGAAAATCACCAAGCGTAGAGGCCGCGGCGTATACACGTCAACTGCTTATGGTGGTGTTGAGGGAAGGGGCGTCTTTCCGAACAACGCCAGCGGTTCCTGAGCAACGGGCGCCAGGACCATAGGAAGACCTGCGGTTGGTCAGCCGGGATTACTTCAAAGCGCTTAGGATACGAATTAAAGAGGGGCGCACATTCAATGAACATGACCGCGCAGGCCAGCCTGGAGTTCTGGTCATCAGTGAATCTCTTGCCAAAAGAGCCTTTCCGGGCCGGAGTCCAATCAAGGAATGCTCGCGTTGCGGAGCGTCTTCGGTCATTAAGATCAAATATGGCGCGACAAGCGCCCATTCGGCATCACTGACATCAGTTGGGTAAGGCTTTCGTTCCACGAAGTAAGCCCACCACGATCGAGCAAAGGAAGCAGGGAGAGGCAAAGCATTACAAATGAAGCAGAAAAGTTAACAACACGACCTAGTGAATTTTTGCAACAAAGCCATGTGGATAATACCCGGCGATCTAACTGCGGACGGTGTGGAATAACTTCCCTTCGATTCATTTACTAAGACGGAAATTCCAGAATCATTAAATGAAGTGTGTGCAAATTAGAGCTGAATATAATCAACTACTTGAAACGGATTCTTTCGTAACCCCGAAAAATTTACGGAAGAATTTTTGATCGGAATGTAAATTTCGCCGAAATTTTGTTCGCCTGTTTCCCACATACGTATGGAAACCTGTTCGCGTCGCCGAAACGCTCGATGGCGCATCCCAAGCGGCTGATGGCGCTCAGCAATAATTTGCACAAGCTTCAATAAACTGCGGCGTGTGCAAATAAAAGCTCTTTGAAATCGGACAGATGATTTAGTCAGCGCTCGTATGGTTATATAGGTATTGATATACTGCCCGGCGGCGCGCCGAAGCCATTGCGCTTCCAGGACCTTCGCGCCCTACGCCCAGCTGAACCGAGCGCCAGACCGCATCATTGGCGATATATCGCGGCTCGGCCAGACGCTACTGGATATTCTTCAATCGTCATGCTGAGGCGCCACCATTTTCAACCGGGTCAACAGGTTCGCCCTTCCGTCGCGCTTTCGACATGAGGCGCCGGGCCTTGGCGGCTGGTTTTCAACAGGTGAAAGCCTACGGATGTGCAATTGAAATTTTGCGCCGAAGCGTATTCGGAATAATCGGTGAAGTACTTGGGTAACACCGAGAGTTGTTGTTCAGGTTCAATTTGCACGCGCTTCAATTAATTGAAGCGTGTGCATAAATCAGATCGGCGGAGCCTTTGGGGCGACTCCGCTCGGTAACGCTTTGGTAGTCCACTTCGATACTGTGGCAATGACGGAAAGGAAGCCCAATCGGTTCTCCTGTCCCAGAAGTCTGTAGAATTGGAAATGACTACCAAAGCGGTACCAAGCTACTTCACTCCAAAGGCCGTCGCCATCTCAAGTAGTTGATTGCATTCACTTTTAATTTGCACACTATTCATTAAAATACGGCGCCTTTGCCGGCGAAATGCGTCTTTTATCAATGTAGGGCCTCAACCCAGCCTGAAGACCAAATGGTTCTCCCACTCAGGCTGATAGATCTCTGTTATTCTGCGGAAAATTGTTGTTTGCCTGCGCGTGGACGTCATATAGACCTCCTTGTGCGACGCTCTCGGCTGTTTTCGCCATAAGAGCTTGATGCGATCTCTTATGACGCCGGAAGAGGGCTGAGAAGGGCGTGATCGCATTTTTCATCAGACCGGCCATTGATCGGTTTGTGGAAATGACTATGCTGCGCCCGTTCGCGTCGCCGTTTCTTTGCAAACTCATTCTTCCAGGCGCCGCGCCAAGGACCGAACCCTGGGAGAACGCCTCGACAACCGCAGTCTCAGAGGTCCCAAAGCGATGTGGTCAGAATAATTCCGATAACAATAACAAATCATCGCTGCCCCAAGCGAAGTTCCTGAAGCGAAAGATACAATTCGATTCATAGGTTCTTTGTGTGTCTTTTCCTCTCGTACAATACCCAATAGAGTAATTGTAGTAGGGTTATAGACATATTCAGTTCAAGCTTGAGAATTAGTATGTTCAATAGCTGGTTACTATGCTCTTGTGGGTAGGCTATTGCTCGATGACAGATACCTGGTGGCCGCTATGCAAGTTATCTACTTGCCGGCCCTAGCGCCATCCCCCTTAACTCCATTTGCTGTAATGAGGTGAAAGTGGACCTCTAGGGGTTTGTGTGCTTATTACAGCGATAAGAACGATAACACTCTTGATTGAAAGGAAATAAACAATGCTGAAACCAATCGGTAAGACTGTTATGCATATGATCTCGAAGCGAAACCCGAGGTTTTTGATTGTAATACAGGTGATTCTGATCCTATCCGCAGCTATCTCCGCTCGAGGACAGGGGGTCCGAGAGGTGAGAGATCTGTTTGGGCCAGGCCACCAACCTGCACAAGAGATTTCCCCATCGGTGGTGCTTGTACCGCCGCCGGAACCCGAAACGCTACCTCGCCTCATATTCTGGAATCGAGTCCTCTTGGATGCCAATGCCCTCGACCATACGCCCGTAAGGCCCGGCGAGAATCGTGTCTTTGGCGAGCAAGTGGGACCGGTGCGTACGGCCCGGGCATTTGCAATTGTTCACATCGCTATTTCTGACGCAGTGAATGCGATCCATCGTCGCTACAGGACTTACACCAATCTTCCGCAGGTGCCTGCGAGCACGTCCTTGGACTCTGCAATCGCCCTCGCCGCGCACGATACTCTGATTGCTTTATATCCTTCGCAAAAACCGAAATTCGATCAATTGCTTGCAAACGATCTGGCGTCGATACCAAACGGGAATGATAAAGACAGAGGGATCACGCTGGGGAGGGATGCGGCAGCCAGAATCCTTGGGCTGAGAGCAAACGACGGATCCCAGCATCCCGAGCCTTGCGTCGTACTCCCATGTCCAACTGGCGGCCTGCTTTACTCCACGAGCAATGAGCCGGGCAGGTGGCGCCAGGATCCTATCTCAATGAGCCCGCTAGCCCTCGGCGCGTTGTGGAGGGTTGTTACCCCCTTCGTTCTGACATCGGCCAGCCAGTTTCGGACCCCGCCCCAGCCTCTCCTTACCAGCTCAGCGTACACGGCTGCCTTCAATGAGGTGAAACGACTGGGAGGGGATGGCGTCGTCACGCCGACAGAACGCACAGCAGACCAGACCATTGCAGGAATTTATTGGGGGTACGATGGAACTCCCGGTCTTGGCACGCCGCCGCGGCTGTATAACCAGATCGCGGTGCTTATTGCCACCCAAAGGGGAACAGATGTCATCGATCTCGCACGGCTTTTAGCGTTGCTGAACGTAGGAATGGCCGACGCTGGTCTCGCAGCCTGGGACACGAAATATCAATATGATTTTTGGCGGCCCGTGACCGCAATTCGTGAGGCAGACCCAGGGACAGGACCGACCGGCAAGGGGGATGGTAATCCGTCGACCATCGGTGATATAAACTTCACGCCGCTCGGGGCGCCGGCCAGCAACCTGACGGGGCCCAACTTCACACCACCATTTCCGGCCTATACATCAGGACACGCAACATTCGGAGGCACAGTGTTCCAAACCTTGCGTAGATTCTATGGAACCGATGCCATCGCATTCACCTTTGTTTCGGACGAGTTCAACGGTGTAACACGAGACAACCGGGGCAATATTCGCCCGCGTATCTCACGTAGTTTCTCATCGCTCTCGATCGCTGAGGAAGAAAATGGCCAGAGCCGAATTTACCTTGGTATTCACTGGGCGTTCGACAAGGCTCAGGGAATTATCCAAGGCCGGAATGTGGCAAATTACGTGTTTGCGAATGCGTTTACGCCGCAATAGCCGTAACGCTGAAGGCGCCATTGCGGCAACGCGGCGGCGCATCTGGTTTCTTAAGAGAGCGTTAGATTCCGGGGGGGATGCGGCGATAAATGCTGAGTGTCGCCGCATGCCACCCCCGGAATCTCTCCTAATTGAAAATACAGGCCGGATAGAGTTTTGGCTAAGGACAAGGGAGCGCCCATAATGGCTGACTAGCAAAATTATGTCCGTTCGGTAGCGAGGCTTGATAGATGGATGTCAACGGAAATTATCAAGCCCTATTACCGAACGGACACGCATTTTGCGCAACGCAGCGCCTCCCGTTCATACCTGGTGGCCATAATCAGCGGTTGCCCCGTGAATTGCATCAATGCCGTTGGCTCTTTCAGATCATAGAGCCGGCTGCCACACGAACTCGGACAGTCATCGCCTACCTTCAAACGCTCATGCCGACATTTAAAGATCCTCGCGCCGTTGTAATCGGATGCCGCACGGCGGCCATGCCCTTTCCGTTTCGGCTTCTCTTTGCTCTTGCCTGTGAGGCGTTCCGCACGCGCGTCTTGATCATCGGGCGCTTTCGGCTGACCATCGTCTGACGTCTCGGACTCGCCTTAATAGCGGCTCAGTCAAGCTCGTTCGGCTGGAATCCGAGGGGCAGGAATTGATCGTCAATCTGCGTCCTGCGGGCCGGTGGCTTGGTCTGGCCTCGGTGATCAAGCAGGCTCGATATGAGTTCACAGCGGAACCATTAACCAAATGCGTTT
>Ga0209382_10010012_pt1 | contig 11856 bp, 10 predicted proteins | sample SoiMetdeltSBSDD5_FD_187599 | JGI IMG/M metagenome (GOLD analysis project Ga0209382, IMG submission 187599) | Bulk soil microbial communities from a Populus tree surrounding site in Tennessee, USA - Soil MetaG P. deltoides SBSDD5 (SPAdes) (version 2) | ecosystem: Environmental > Terrestrial >... | reverse complement strand
GCGGCCGCGCGCGAGTCGCTGGGCCTCCCGGAGTCGGCGTTCGTCGTCGGCTCGTTCCAGAAGGACGGCGTCGGCTGGGGCGACGGCCTCGAGCCGAAGCTCATCAAGGGCCCCGACGTCCTGCTCGCCGTCGCCGAGCGGCTCCGCGAGCGCGTCCCGCAGCTCGCCTTCCTCCTGACCGGGCCCTCGCGAGGATACGTGCGCGCGGGGCTGGAGCGGCTGGGCATCCCCTACCGGCACACCGTCCTCCCGGACGTGGACGCGCTGCCCGGGGCGTATGCCGCGATCGACCTGTGCCTCGTCGCCTCACGCGACGAGGGCGGGCCGCGTGCGGTGCTGGAGGCGATGGCCACGGGCGTGCCGCTCGTCTCGACACGTGTCGGACAGGCGGCCGACCTCGTGCGGGACGGCGAGAACGGCTGGCTCGTCGAGGTCGAGGACGTCGAGGCCCTCGTCGAGGTCGGCGCCCGGGTCGCGAGCGCGCCCGCCGAGGAGCTCGAGCGGATGCGGACCGCAGGACGGAGGACGGCCGAGGAGACGTCGTACGTCGCCCTCCGGCCCCGCTGGCGCGACCTGCTGACCGGGTTCGTGGCGGTTCCTGGACCGGCCGGGTGAGCGGATGGACCTGACCCCGGCCCGCGCCGGGCGCTACGGGCGCGCCGGCGTCCGCTGGGCTCGGCTCCTCGCGTCGCGGAGGGCGAAGCCAGGCATACGCGTCTCTTACGGGCACGACCGGGTGCCCGCGCCCGGCGAGCGCGCCGCGGGCGGCACCGCGAAGGCGCAGAAGCTCGCCGCGCGCTGGCCGAACCGTCCGGCGACGTTCTCGGTGCTCTACCTGGGGACCACCTGGCTGCCGCGCGACCTCGGGCCGCTGCTGCGAATCTCGCGCAGGCGGGGTGCCGCGATCGTCGTCAACCAGGACGGGGTCGCGTACCCGGGGTGGGCGGGCGAGCAGACGGAGACGCTGAACCGACCGCTTCGCGAGGCACTCCTCGCCGCCGATCATGTCCTCTACCAGAGCGAGTTCTCGAAGGTCTCCGCCGACCTCTTCCTCGGGGAGCCGCAGGCCTCGTGGGAGGTGCTCCACAACGCCGTCGACGTGGACGCGTTCACCCCGTCGTCAGCGCCACCGCCTGACGGCCCGATCCTGCTCCTGGGCGGCGACCAGACGCAGGCCTACCGTGTCGAGCTCGCCCTGCGCACGCTCGCCGCACTGTTGCCCGGGCAGCCCGACGCCCGCCTCCTCGTCACCGGCCGCCTCGTGGCGCCCGTCGAGCCGCTCGTCGAGCAGCTCGGCCTGCGCGGGCGCGTGCACCTGCTCGGCGGGTACGCGCAGCGCGATGCCCCCGGCGTTCTCCGGCGTGCGCATCTCCTTCTGCATACGAAGGTGAAGGACCCGTGCCCGACGCTCGTCGTCGAGGCAATGGCCTGCGGGCTCCCGGTCGTGCACCCCGCGAGCGGGGGGACGGTCGAGCTCGTCGGCGACGAGGCAGGGATCGGGGTCCCGCATCCGGACACCTGGGAGCGCGACGACCCGCCCGAGCCCGCGGCGATGGCAGACGCGGTCGACTGCGTGCTGGGCGACCTCGCACGGTTCTCGGCCGGGGCGCGCGCCCGGGCCGTCGAGCGCTTCGCGCTCGAGCCGTGGCTCGAGCGTCACGCCGAGCTGTTCGAGCGCCTCGCTCCGCGGTAGCCGGCGAGCCGCCCGCGGAGGGTCGCGGCGTGGAAGCCGGCGCGCTCGCGGTCCCGTCTCGCCAGCGAGACGGCAACGCCGCCGACGGGCCGAGCGAGCATCCGGGCGAGGACGCGAGGGGGGTAGCGGTGCTTGCGGAGCAGGTAGCCGATGCTGGCGCCGTCCCGGAAGCCGAGGTCGCCGTCGTCCCGCACCTCGTGCGTGACGACGAGTGAGGGGTCGTACTCGATCCGCGCTCCCGCGTCCACGGCGCGCACGAGGTAGTCGATCTCCTCGCCGGAGTGCCACGGCGTGCCCGAGCCGAGACCGAGCTGCTCGTCGAACGCGCCCACGCGCGCGACCAGCTCCCGGCGCAGGAAGATCGTGAACGAGATCGCGCGGTTCCAGAGGTTCTCGCGCGTCAGGGCGGCGCTCTCCGACTTCCAGGACGGCGACGAGGCCCCGTCGGGTGCCGCTGCACGCCCGGTCACGCCGGCGAGCCCGGGGTCCTCGGCCAGGCGTCGCGCGACGCGCTCGAGGAGGCCCTCGGGGTACGTGCAGTCGTCGTCCGGGAAGGCGACGACATCGGCGTCGAGCGATCCGAGGACTGCGTTCCGGGCTCGCGAGAGCCCTCTCCGCGAGCGAACGTGTGCGAGGTCGAGGTCCGGGTGCGCCGCGAGGACCTGGCGCAGCCGGTCGTCCTCGTTCTGGTCGACCACGCGGACCGCGAATGCACGGTGCGTCTGGCGCTCGAGCGAGTCGAGGAGCCGGCCGAGATCGTCCACGCGCCCCACCGTCGCGACGACGAGGTCGAACGACGGGAGCGCCGGCGACACGCGCCGTAGGCTACGGGACGCCCGTGCCGACCGCCCCGCTCGTCACCGTGCTCGTCGCAGTCGCGAACGGCGAGCGGTACGTGCGCCAGGCAGTGGACAGCGTGCTCCGCCAGGGTATGACCGATCTCGAGCTGCTCGTCGTGGACGACGCCTCGACGGACGCGACGCCGGAGATCCTGGAGGCGGTCGAGGACGAGCGGCTCCGCGTCTTTCGGCACGAGGAGCGACGTGGGCTCGCCGGCTCGCTGAACCGGGGACTCGACGAGGCGCGCGGCCGCTACCTCGCGCGGATGGATGCCGACGACGTCGCGCTGCCGCAGTGGCTGACGCGGAGCCTCGAGCTGCTCGGCCGTGGGGCGAGCGTCGGCTTCGTCGGGTCCGGCGTGCTCGACGTCGACCTGGGCGGCCGCGCCGGACGCCTCCACGTCCACGAAGGAGGCTGCGCGTCCATGCGCTGGCGGGCGCTCTTCAGCGCACCGGTCTTCCACGACACGGTCGTGCTCGAGCGGGACCTCCTCGAGCGCAACGGGCTCCGCTACGACACCGCATTCGGCGAGAGCGAGGACTACGACCTCTGGGCCCGCCTGCTCGCGGTCACCGAGGGCGATGCGGTCGAGGCGCCGCTCGTCCTGCACCGGCTCCACGCCGGCCAGGCCTCCCGTCTCCGCGGGGGCCTGCAACGCTCGCTCGCGCTCGAGGTCTCTCTGCGAGAGATTGCGGCCCTCGCGCCCTCGCTGCCACCGGAGCAGGCCGAGCGCGCGCGCGACGTCGCGCTCGGGCGCGAGCTCCGCCCCTCCACGGTGGCGCCCGCGGTCGCGGACTTCGGCCGTCTCGTCGAGGTCTTCGCCGGCACAGGCCGCTACAGCGACCGCGAGCTGGCGCCCGTTCGCGAGGCCGCTGCCAGGGCCGTCGCGCGGGCAGCCCGCCGGGCGGAGCCGCGCGAGCGCCCGGGCGTGCTGCGCGCGGCGGCCCGGCTCGACCCCCTGTTCGCGGTACGCGTCGCGGGACGCCGCGCGCGGCGCCGGGCACAGACGCGTGAGGCGGCGCGCGAGGCCGAGAGCTGGCTCGGCGAGCTCGGCGGCGAGACCGTCGCACCGATCCGGGTCGCCGCGGTCTTCCCCGAGCCCACGCCGTACCGGGCGCCGCTGCTCGACCGCGTGGCCGCGCTCGAGGACGTCGACCTCACAGTGATCTACGCGGCGCAGACCGTTGCGGGCCGGACGTGGCGCGTCGAGCCCCGTCATCGGGCCGTCTTCCTCCGCGGGGTCGGCCTGCCCGGCGCCGGCAGGATCCTCCACCACGACTATCCGCTGACGCCCGGTGTCGTGGCCGCCCTCTCCTCCGCACGGCCCGACGTCGTCGTCGTCTCGGGCTGGAGCACGTTCGCCGCGCAGGCGGCGATCGCCTGGTGTCGCGCGAGACACCTCCCCTACGTCCTCGTCGTCGAGAGCCACGACGAGGGCCCGCGGGCCGGCTGGCGGCGGGCGGTGAAGGGGGCGGTCGTCCCGCGGATCGTGCGCGGGGCCTCGGGGGCGCTCGTCACCGGGACGCTCGCCCGGCGCTCGATGGTGGCGCGCGGAGCGGCCCCCGAGCACGTGCGGGTGTTCGCGAACACGATCGACGTCGAGTGGTTCGGCGCGCGCGTCGACGGGCTAGGGTCGCGGCGCCAGGCGCTCCGCACGAGCCTCGGCGCGGGGCCTGACGACGTGGTCGTCCTCTCGGTCGCCCGGCTCGCGCCGGAGAAGGGGCTCGACCTGCTCGTCCACGCGATCGCCGAGGTCGGAGACCCGCGGCTCCTGCTCCTCGTGGCCGGCGAGGGGCCCGAGCGCGAGCGACTGCGCGACCTGGCCGACGTGCGCGGGGTGCGCCTCGTGCTCACGGGCGACCTCGAGTGGGAGCGGGTCGGCGAGGCATACGCCGCCGCGGACGTGTTTGCGCTGCTGTCGGCGCGCGAGCCGTGGGCGGTCGTGGTCAACGAGGCCGCGGCCTGCGGGCTCCCGCTCGTCCTCTCCGACCGGGTCGGGGCCGCCCACGACCTCCTCCGCGACGGCGAGAACGGCTTCCTCGTCGCGGCCGGCGACGTCGACGCCGCTTCCGCGGCTCTGCGTCGGCTCGCGGACGACGAAGAGCTCCGGCGAGCGCAAGGCGCGCGCTCGCGCGAGCTCGCCCGGGACTGGGGCTACGGCCCGAGCGTCGAGGGCTTCAGGGCGGCGGTCCGCGAGGCGGTCGCGTAGCCTGGCCGGCGTGTCGCAGAACGGCAGCCGGCCGCGGATCCTCGTCCTGAACCAGTACTACTGGCCCGGCGTCGAGGCGACCGCGCACCTCCTCACCGAGCTCTGCGAGGCGCTCGCGGAGGAGTACGAGGTCGAGGTGGTGACCGGCGTCCTGCACGGGCACGAGGGCGAGCCGCGCGAGACCGAGCACAACGGCGTCCGCATCGTCCGGGTCGCCTCGACCTCGTACGAGCGCTCGGAGCTCGCGCGGCGGGCGGCGAACTACTTCTCGTACCTCGGGTACGCGCTCGCGTACGCGCTCTCGCGGCCTGCCCCGGACCTCGTCCTCTGCATGACCGACCCGCCGATCGTGGGCGACCTCGGCGTCGCGATCGGCCGCCGGTTCCGCGCGCCCGTCCTCGTCATCAGCCAGGACGTGTTCCCGGAGATCGCGACCGAGCTGCACCGGCTGCGCAACCCGGCGGTCGTCGGCGTCCTCGGGACGCTCGTCGGCGCCTACCTGCGCCGCGCCGACCGCATCGTCGCGATCGGGGAGACGATGCGCGAGCGGCTCGAGGCGAAGGGTGCCCCGGCGGAGCGCCTGCGAGTGATTCCGAACTGGGTCGACACCCGCGCGATCACGCCGCAGCCGCGGGACAATCCCTGGGCCGAGCGGCACGGTCTCGTCTCGCGCTTCGTCGTCATGCACTCGGGCAACGTCGGCCATGCCCAGGACCTGGACAGCCTCGTGCGGTCAGCGACCTTCCTGCGCGATCGCGACGACGTTCGCATCGTGATCGCGGGCTTCGGCGCCCGGCACGCCGAGATGGTCGAGCTCGCGGGGCGCCTCGACGTCGAGGACATGGTCCGCTTCCTCCCCTACCAGGAGCGGGACCGGCTCCCGTTCTCGCTCTCGAGCGCCGACGTCCACGTCGTCGGGCTCGCGCGGGGGCTCGCCGGCTACGTCGTGCCGAGCCGCCTGTACGGCATCCTCTCGGCAGGCCGCCCGGTCATCGCCGCGGCCGAGGACGCGAGCGAGACGGCACGCCTCGTGCGCGGGATCGGCTGCGGGATCGTGATCCCGCCGGCCCGCCCCGACCTGCTCGCGCGCACGATCCGCGAGGCGGCCGAGGGTGTGCACGACCTCGCCGAGATGGGCTGCCGCGGGCGGGCGTACGTCGAGCGCGAGGCCGACCGCCTGGTCGCCATGGAGCGCTACCGCGCCCTCGTCCGCGAGCTCGTGCGCCAGTAGCGCGGGCGCGCGTCCCTACAATCGCGCGCGTGATCGGGAGGCTCGTGTTCTGGGGCTCGCTCGGCGCGCTGGCCTGGACGCACGCCGGCTACCCGGCGGCGATGGGCGTGCTCGCGCGCGTTCGCCCCCGTCCCGTGGCGCGCGAGGACGTCACGCCCTCCGTCACCGTCGTCGTCTCCGCGCACGACGAGGAGCACGTCATCGGCCGCCGGGTCGAGAACCTGCTCGCGCTCGACTACCCGCCCGAGCTGCTCGAGATCGTCGTCGCGTCCGACGGCTCGACCGATCGCACCGACGCGATCGTCGAGGGGCTCGCGGCCCGCGAGCCACGCGTACGGCTCCTCCGCTGCCCGCGCGAGGGCAAAGTCGCCGCGCAGCACCGGTCCGTGCGCGAGACCGAGAGCGACGTCCTCGCCTTCACCGATGCCAACACCGAGTGGCGCCCGGACGCGCTGCGCAGGCTCGTCCGCAACCTCGCGGACGGCCGCGTCGGGTACGTGTGCGGCCAGCTTCGCCTCGAGTCCCCGGACGGCGCCAACCTCGAAGGCCTGTACTGGCGGTACGAGGTGTGGGTGCGCGAGCAGGAGTCGAGGGCGGGCTCGATCACGGCCGGGAACGGCGCGATCTACGCCGTCCGCCGCGACGCGTACGTCGAGGACGACCCGAAGTTCGGCCACGACTTCGGATTTCCGTACTCGATGGAGCAGGCCGGGCTGCGGGCCGTGTACGACCCGGAGGCAATCGCGGTCGAGAAGGCCGCGAGCGAACCGGAGGACGAGTACGGGCGCAAGGTGCGGACGATCGCCCGCTCCTGGGGGCACATCGTCACCGGGCGCATGTTTCGGCCGACGAGGCCGCTGTACCTCTTCGAGCTCGTGTCCCACCGCGTGCTCCGGTACTCGAGCGGCGTTCTCCACGTCCTGCTGCTCGTCTCGAACGTCGCGCTGCTCGGCCGAAGCCCCTTCTACCGCGTCTTCCTCGTGCTCCAGCTCGGCGGCCTCGCGCTCGCCGCGGCAGGGAGCGCGCGCCTGCCGATCCCGGGCGCGCGGCTCGCGCACTACTACTACGTCGTCACCAAGGCGACCGTCGCCGGGCTCGTCCGCTACCTGCGGACGGGGACGCCGCAGACCTGGGACAAGGCGAAAGGCACCCGCTGAACCGGGCGGCGGACATCGCGGTCGCCGGTGTGGGCCTCGTGCTCGCGAGCCCGCTCATCGGGCTCGCGGCGCTCGCGACGAAGCTCGGGGACGGCGGTCCCGTCCTCTACCGGCAGACCCGCGTGGGCAGGGACGGCGTCGACTTCGACGTCCTCAAGCTGCGCACGATGGTCGTCGGCGCCGAGCGGATGGGCGCCGGGTACGCGGTCGACCGGGGAGACCGCCGGATCACGACCGTCGGCCGCATCCTGCGCCGGACCTCGATCGACGAGCTGCCGCAGCTGTGGAACATCCTCAGGGGCGACATGAGCGTGATCGGCCCGCGCCCGACGCTGCGCTACCAGGTCGAGCAGTACGACGAGCACCAGCGCCACCGGCTCGACGTGCGGCCCGGCCTGACCGGGTGGGCGCAGGTGCACGGCCGCGCGGAGCTTCCCTGGGCCGAGCGCATCGCGCTCGACGTCTGGTACGTCGAGAACCGCTCGCCGCGCGTCGACCTGGAGATCCTCCTGCGGACGCCCCTCGCGCTCTTTCGCGGGACCTACCGCGGCGCGACCGGCGGCTGGCGTTAGCTGTCTGTGCGCAGGGCCGGGATCCGCGAGCGGATCCCGGCCGCGCAAACCTGAGGGCGTCCATTCCGCGGCCGCTGCACGGGCGACCGGCTAGGCGATGCCCTTGGCCACGAGCACGGAGCGATAGAGCCGGTCGACGTCGTCGACGAGCCGCGAGACGGAGTAGCGGCGCAGCACGCGCTCGCGTCCCGCCTCGCCGAGGCGCGCCCGCAGCATCGGATCCCCCGCGAGCCTCGCCAGCCGCTCCGCGGCTCCCTCGACGTCGCCCGCCTCGACGAGGAAGCCGTCCACGCCGTCGCGCACGACGTCGGGGACGCCGCCGACCCGGTTGGCGACAACGGGTGTCCCCGATGCGAGCGACTCGATCGCGCTCACGGGCGTCCCCTCGTTCACCGACGGGAGCAGGAAGGCGTCGAACAGCCGGTAGTAGCCCGCGACGTCCTCCTGATAGCCGACGAAGAAGCAGTGGCGCGCGATCCCGAGGTCGTGCGCGACCTGCTCCAGCCGGCCGCGGTCGGGGCCGTCCCCGACGAGGCAGAGCACCGCGTCGACGCCGCGGTCGCGGGCCGCGCGGAGGATCTCCAGCGTCGAGGCCGTGTCCTTGACCCCGGTCATGCGGCCGACCCAGCCGACGACGAACGCGTCCTCGGGGATGCCGTACAGCCGGCGGTAGTCGAGGTCCGCGGTCGGGTCGCCGAGCCGCTCCTCGAGCGGGATTCCGAGCCGGATCACCGCGAACTTCTCCCGCGGCGCGACGCCCAGCTCCACGAGCTCGTCCCGCACCTCCGGGCTCACTGCCACGAGGACGTCGGAGACCCGCGCGAGCCTCCGCTCGACCTCGCGGAAGAAGGCGGTCCTGCCCGCTCCGAAGTAGCCCTTGAGCACGTGCCCGTGGAAGGTGTGGATCACGACCGGCGGGTGCGCGCCGCCGGCGAGCAGGGCCGCGGCGCGGCCGATCGCGCCGGCCTTCGCCGTGTGCGTGTGCAGGACGTGCGGCCGCTCCTCGCGGATGATCTCGGCGAGCCGCTGGATCGACCTCGCGTCGTGGCGGAGGGAGACCTCCCGCTCCATCTCGGGAACGCTCACGACCGCGACACCGAGGCGCTGGGCCACGAACGCCATCGAGTCCTCGCCGCGGGCGAGGCTCCCGGCGACGAGCGTCGTGTGGTACCCGCGCGTCTCGAGGCCGGCCGCGAGGCTCGAGACGTGGATCGCCGGGCCGCCCATGTTCAGGCGAGCGATGACGCGGAGGACGCGGATCGGCCCGTTCTCGGAGCGCACGGCGCCTCACGTTAGCCGGGAGCCGCCGAAGTCCTCCGGTGGACGCTCGGGACGTGAGTACGCTCTCCGCTCGTGACGGTCGTCCTCCTCACGTGCGCGGGGCAGCGCGTCGACATCGTGCGGGCGTTCCGCGCGGCCGGGGCGGTCGCCCTCGCCGCCGACGCCGACCCGCTGGCGCCCGCCCTCTACCATGCCGACCGGCAGGCGATCGTCCCCCGCATCGCGGATCCCGCGTACGTCGAGACGCTGGCGGGGCTCGTGCGCGAGCACGACGTTCGCCTCGTCGTGCCGCTCAACGACCTCGACCACCCGGTGCTCTCCCGCCGGCGCGACGCCCTCGCGCCCGCGCTCCTGCTGCTCCCGGACGCCGAGGTGTGCGAGCGGATGTCGGACAAGCTCGAGGCGCACCGCTTCTTCGTCGAGAACGGGATCGCGTCCCCGCGGAGCTGGGCGGCCGACGACGTGCCCGCGGACGCGCGCTACCCGCTGCTCGTCAAGGCGCAGCAGGGGTTCGGCTCCCGCCACATCTTCCGCGCCGACGATCCGGCGCAGCTCGCCTTCTTCCTCGGCTACACGACCGTCCCCTCGTTCGTGCAGGAGCGCTGCCTGGGGGAGGAGTTCTCGATCGACGTCCTCTGCGACATGGAGGGCCGCTGCCTGAACGCGATTCCGCGCACGATGCTGCTCTCGAAGGGAGGCGAGTCGATCAAGGGCGCATCGATCCGGGACCGCGAGCTGATCGAGCACGGCGCCCGCGTGGCGGAGACCGTCGGGATCAAGGGGCCTGCGAACGTGCAGTGCTTCCGCGAGCCGGACGGCAGCCTGCCGGTGACCGACGTCAACACCCGCTTCGGCGGCGGGTTCCCGCTCCCACTCGCCGCGGGCGGCCGCTACCCCCAGCTCGCTCTCGCCCTTGCGCAGGGCGAGCGCCCCGAGCCGAGGCTCGGCGACTTCGAGGAGGGCGTCTTCATGACCCGCTTCTTCTCGGAGGTCTGCCTGCGACGGGACGGGGACGGCTCCCTGCACCCGCTCGCCTAGCATTCACGCGCCATGCGCTACGTCGTCACCGGCGCCGCCGGGTTCATCGGCTCGCACCTCCTCCGGGCGCTCCTCGAGCGGGGTCACGAGGCCACGGGCTACGACGCGTTCACCGACTACTACGACCCCGCGCTGAAGGAGGAGAACGCGGCCGGGCTCCCGATCGGGCGCGTGGACCTGGTCGATGGCGACATCGACCTCGAAGGGGTGGACGGCGTCTTCCACCTCGCGGGGCAGCCGGGCGTCCGCAGCTTCGGCAGCGTGTTCCCGACCTACGTGCGCCAGAACGTCCTCGCGAGCCAGCGGATCTTCGAGGCCGCGGTCGCCGCGGGTGCCCGCACCGTGCTCGCCTCGTCCTCGTCGATCTACGGCGACGCCGCCTCCTATCCGACGCCGGAGGAGACGACGCCGCGCCCGCTCTCCCCGTACGGGATCACGAAGCTCGCCTGCGAGCACCTCGCGCACGCCTACGGGGTCGAGTTCGGCCTCGACGCCGTCACGCTCCGATACTTCACGATCTACGGGCCGCGGCAACGGCCGGACATGGCCCTGGCGCGCATGGTCGCCTGCGTCGCCGAGGGGCGCCCGTTCGAGCTCTTCGGCGACGGGAGCCAGTCGCGGAGCTTCACCTACGTCGACGATGCGGTGGAGGCGACGATCGCGGCGATGGAGGGCGGCTCCGCGGGGAGGACGTACAACGTCGGCGGCGGCGAGGAGGTCTCCGTCCTGCAGGCGCTCGAGGCGCTCGCGGCCGTCGCCGGAAGGCGGCTCGAGGTCGTGCGCTCCCCGCGGCGGGAGGGCGACGCCGCCCGCACCGCTGCCGACACGTCCCGCATCGCCGTCGATCTCGGCTGGAAGCCGGGCACCCCGTTCGTCCGGGGGCTCGAGGCTCAGTGGCGCTGGGCCGCTGATAGGGTCGCGGCCCGATGACCCAGGGCACGACCGATCCGGGCCTGGAGGGCGAGCAGGAGGTCGACCTTCGCTCGGCCTGGGGACGCTTGAAGGAGCGCTGGTGGCTGCCCGTCGGAGGGCTCGTCCTGGGTGCCGTCGTCGGCGTCGCGCTCGCGCTCGCGGGCGGCTCGGTGTGGCGCGCGGAGACGATCCTGTACCTCGGCCAGCCATTTGCGCCGCTCGGCGGTGGGCAGATCCAGAGCCTGGCCACGAACCCGCGCACCGTCGGGGAGATCGTGCGCTCGGAGTCCGCGCTGCAGGCGGCGTCCAGGGCGAGCGGCGTCCCCGTCTCCAAGCTGCGCTCGTCGGTGTCGACGAAGGAGCTGACCGCGGTCGGCCAGGCCCGCGGGATCAACCCGCTGATGGAGCTCGCGGTCAAGGCGGACGGCAAGCGCAAGGCCGAGCTCGCCACCCGGGCCCTGGCCGCCCGCGTCGTCGAGGGCGTCTCCCAGTACGTCACGCAGAAGGTCGAGGACCTCGAGAACCAGGTCTCGGTCAGCCGCGCCCAGCTCGGCGCGGTCGAGTCGCGGATCGAGACCGCGCAACGTCAGCAGGACGCCCTCATCGGGGACCAGTCCATCCCGCTCGACACGAGGCTGCTCCTCAGTTCCAATCTCAACTCGGTGATCACGACGGCGGATGCTCGCCGGACGTCGCTGCAGGAGACGCTCTACTCGGCGCAGCAGCTGCTCAACCTCGCCGAGAACGTGGAGAAGAGCCGGGTCGTCGAGCCGGCGGCGGCGGTCAAGACGACTGCGCGCTCGAGCCGGACCTCGCTTCTCGTCGGCGCGCTCGTCGGCCTGCTGCTCGGCGGAATCGCGGCGCTCGCCGCCGAGCCGTTCGTGGCTCGCAGGCGGGCTCCCGCCTCCGGCTGATGCTCGAGG
>Ga0209382_10010010_pt1 | contig 11856 bp, 6 predicted proteins | sample SoiMetdeltSBSDD5_FD_187599 | JGI IMG/M metagenome (GOLD analysis project Ga0209382, IMG submission 187599) | Bulk soil microbial communities from a Populus tree surrounding site in Tennessee, USA - Soil MetaG P. deltoides SBSDD5 (SPAdes) (version 2) | ecosystem: Environmental > Terrestrial >... | reverse complement strand
AGTGATGGCGGCGTGTGTGGCCACGGCGGCGTTCCTCAGCGCGGCACCCACGCTGGCGCAGACCCCTCAATACCAGACCGTCCGCTCATTGCAGGGAAGCATCACCGGCGTCGTCAGCGACGATCGCGGCGGACCGATCGGCGGCGCGCTGGTTTCCGTGCTCGGCACTGCGACGAACCGCAAAGCCACGACCGACGCGTCGGGGTGGTTCGTCGTCGAGTCACTTCCGCTCGGCGAATACACCATTCAAGCGCATCGGTCGGGATTCGCCGGCTCGGCGCGCGCCACCGTGCGTGTCGGCGGTTTCACGCCCGCATCGCAGCGGCTCCAGCTGCGCCGGCTCGAGGGACCGGTCGCGACGACCGGCGCGGCGCCGGTCGCCGCGCGTCCGATCATGGCCGCGGGAATTGCGCTGCCCGGCGCGACGCTCGCCGATCAACCGGACGGCGAGAAGAGCAACGGCACCGTCGCGCGCGACGATCATTCGCACACCGAAACCGCGTGGCGCCTGCGTCACATTCAGCGCAGCGTGCTCAAGGACGCGTCGCCGATCGTGAGCATCGTCGAGAGCGAGACCGAGATTCCCGACGGCATCGATTCCGGATCGTTGATCGGCCGGGCGATGGTGTCGGCGGCAAGTTTCGCCAGCACGTTCTTCACCGAGCTGCCGTTCTCCGGTGAAGTGAATCTTCTGACGACGAGCGCGATTGGCTCGGAAGGCCGGCTGTTCTCCGGCGACATGCTGCCGCGGGGCGTGGCCTACGTGGCGATTGGCGCCCCCACCAGCTCGGGCGAGTGGTCGGTGCGCGCGGCGATGAGCGAAGGCGACTTGTCGTCGTGGAACGTGGCGGGGGGATATCAGTCGCGCGGTCATTCCGCGCACCTCTACCGGTTCGGGCTCTCGTACTCCGCGCAGGACTATCTCGGTGGCAATCCCGCCGCGCTTGCCGCCGCCGCCGACGGCAGCCGCAACGTGGGTGAGTTGTACGCCTTCGATCGGTGGGCGATCGCGAGTGGATTGACGATCGACTACGGCGGCCGCTACGGCCGCTACGATTACCTCGCGACCCGCGGCTTGTTCAGCCCGCGCGTGGGGATGACGCTGGAACCGTTCAAGCGCACGCGCGTCTCGGCTTCGGTCGCGCAGCGGATGGTGGCGCCGGGCGCCGAGGAGTTCGTCGCGAGCCAGACGCCCGGTCCGTGGTTGCCGCCCGAGCGCACGTTCGCGCCGCTCGGCGGTCCCGGACGCGCCAACCTGTTCAGCGTCGAACGCGCGCGCTATCTCGACGTCATGGTCGAGCACGACTTCGATGCGCCGTATTCGCTCGGTCTGCGCCGCTTCTATCAGAACGTCGACAATCAGCTCGTCACGATGTTCGGGTTGAACCTGCCGGGTGGTCCGCAGTCCATCGGTCACTACTACGTGGCCAACGCGGGCAATCTCGGCGCCGATGGCTGGTCGGTGCGCTTGTCGAGCGCCACTGGCAAACGCTTCACCGGATCGATCGACTACAGCGTCGTGCACGCCCAATGGCTCGAGCGCGGCGACATGGCAGAGATCGCGGCGTTCGCGCCGGCCGCCATCCGCTCGGTATCCGAACGCCTGCACGACGTGACCACGTCGGTCGCCACCCAGATCCCCGAAACCTCGACCCGGGTGGTCGTCTTCTACAAGATCAACTCGGGGTATACGCGCTCCGATACGTCGCAGCCGAAACCAGGTCTCGACGCGCGATTCGACGTGCAGATCAACCAGGCCTTGCCCTTCGACCTGGCCGGCACGCGTTGGGAGGTGCTGGTCGGTGTCCGCAATCTCTTCCGCGATCCGACAGATCCAGCATCGGTGTACGACGAGCTGCTCGTCGTCAAACCGCCAAAGCGGGTCGTTGGTGGATTCCTGGTGCGGTTCTAGACCCCTATCTCGAACAGACGCGAACGGGCACGCCTGTCGATTCCGGCCGGATTCGGCGTGTTCTATTGCTGTTTGGGATCGGACCTAGCGAGGTCCACTTTCTTGGATCGAGCTTCCAGTTCGTTGGAAGTGGCGGCGCGCTTCGACCTACTTCGACGATGAAGTCATTTTCCATCAATGACTTATAGACACGATCCTCTGGTTGGACAGGGAACGTCGTTTGCTTTGGACGGCGCGGAACTCCGTGTGTCCAGCCTGACGCAGTCCCCACGCGTGAATCGCCGCGCTCTCGCGCGCGTCGCCGCTCAGCTTGCGGTGGTGGTGGGCCTTGTCGTCCTCGCCGCGCTGAACATCCACCAGAAACAGACCTGGAACGAGATGGACGACGGCGTCCTGTGGGTCAGCGAGGGCTCCGACGTGGTGGCCCAGACGGTGGTGCCGAAATCGCCGGCCGGCCGCGCGGGGCTTCGCAGCGGCGACGTGCTGTTGAAGGTCGGCCAGAGAATCGTCGAAGGGCCCGGCGACGTCGTCAACGCGTTGCATGCGGCGCGCGACGGCGATTCCTTGACCTATGTCGTGCTTCGCGATGCGCGCGGCAACTCCGAGATGGCGGACGTCGTCGTGCACGGCCTGCCGACCGGGGCGCGCGGGTTGTACTTCGCGCTGGCCGGCGTTGGTCTGTTCGCGCTGTTCGTTGGCACCGTGGTGCGAGTGCGTCGGCCGGAGAATCAAGCGACGCTGCACTTCTTCTGGTTGAGCGTCGCGTTCTTCGGCGTGCTCGGATTCTCGTACACGGGCAAACTCGATCTCCTCGACTGGATTTTCTACTGGGGCGACATCGCCGGCCTGCTGCTGTTCCCACCGCTGTTCGTCCATTTCGCGCTGGTCTTTCCGGAACGGCCTGACAGCTGGGCGAAGAGCGATGCCGGCCGCACGCTGCTGCCACTGATCTATCTGCCGGCGCTGCTGCTCGGCGGCGCGACCATTGCCATGATGCTGCGCGGATCGCGGCAGGGCGACGTGTTGTCGATCGTGCTCGGCGTGGTCGACAGCGCTCAGCTCGTCTACATGGCGCTCTGTCTGGTTGGCGGCTTCGTGATCATGACGCGCGCGCTGACGCGCGTGCACTCGGTGACGGCGCGGCGCCAGCTGCGCTGGATTGTCTGGGGCACAGGTCTTGGCGCGCTGCCGTTCGCGTTCGGCTACGCGCTGCCGTTCGCGCTCGGCTTCGAGCCGAATCGCAGCTTGCAGCTCACGGCGATTCTCCTCGGGCTGGTGCCGCTCGCGTTTGCCTCGGCGATCATCCGGTATCGCCTGATGGACGTCGAGGTCATCATCAAGCGCGGCCTCGTCTATACGGCCGCCGCCGCGGCGATCGCGGCCATCTACGCGGTCCTGTTGCAGCTCTCCGGGCAGCTGTTCCCCGACCCGTCGAAGACCGGTCCCAACACCGTGGTGGCATTCCTGGCGACGATGGTGCTGGTGCTGCTGGCGCGTCCGGTGAAAGATGCGATTCAGACCGGCTTGGATCGCGTGTATTACCGCGATCGCTACGACTACCGCCGCGCGCTGGTCGGATTCGCCCGCGATCTCAACAGCGATCTGGATCTCCTGCGGCTCAGCGAGCGGCTGGTCCGGCGGGTCACGGAAACGCTGCTCGTCGATCGCATGGCGCTGATGCTCGCGCCGAGCACCGCGGGGCGCGACGCCCACTTCGTCACCATCGCGCACGCCGGGTTCGAATCCGAGCCGCCCGTCCTGGTCAAAACCTCCGAGGTGGCGACGCGGCTGATCTCGGGCCACACGCTGACGCTCGACGATCCGTTGGCGCAGCGTCGTCTCGACCCCGCCGACATCGAGTTCTGGCGCGACGCCGGGATCCATTACTTCGTTCCGTGCGTCTCGAAGGAAGGCACGATCGCGGTCATGGCGCTGGGCCGGAAGTCGAGCGCCGAGCCGTTGAGCAGCGAGGACATGGCTCTGCTGGCGGCGGTGGCGGCGCAGGCGGCCACGGCGCTCGAAAACGGCCGGTTGTACCGGCAACTGAGCGTCAAGGCCGACGAGCTCCACCGCATGCGCGAGTTCAGCGAGAACATCCTCGAGTCGCTGAACGACGGCCTCGCGGTGGTCGACCGTGACGATCGGGTGGTGCGCTGGAATCGCCGGCTCGAGGAGCTCTACGGCGTGCGCCACGAGGCGGCCGTCGGCCAGCGGCTCGAGCAGTTGCTCGATCCCGGGTTCTTCGAGGTGCTGCGATCGGGTCGGCGCGAATCCCCCGAGGGCGCGGCGTTGTACCGGGTGCCGCTCGCGACGCGTCACACGCCGGCGCGGCGGCTCCTGGTCAACGTCGCGACCACGCCGCTGCGCGACATGTCGGGGGCGATCAACGGCACCATTGTCGTGGTCGAGGACATTTCGGCGCGCGTTCAGCTCGAAGAGCAGCTGCAGATCTCGGAGAAGATGGCCTCGATCGGTCTGCTGGCCGCCGGCGTGGCCCACGAGGTGAACACGCCGCTGACCGGTATCTCGAGCTTCGTGCAGATGTTGATGCAGGCGACCGAGCCCGACGATCCCAAGGCCCAGGTGCTCGAGAAGATCGAGCGCCAGACGTTCCGCGCCGCCAAGATCGTCAATGGCCTGCTGAACCTGGCGCGGCCGGAGCAAGTCGACAGCGGTCCGGTCGACGTCAACGCGGTGATCAACGACGTGCTGTCGCTGCTCGAGCATCAGTTCAAGACCGGCCGCATCCAGGTGCGCAAGGAGCTGGCGGCGGTGACGCCGGTGGCACTCGGGATCGAGTACAAGATGCAGCAGGTGTTCCTGAACCTGTTTCTCAATGCGCGCGACGCGATGCCCAAAGGCGGCTGGCTGACGATCGTCACGCGCGCGTCCGGCGAGAGCGCGACCATCGAGGTCGCCGACACCGGATCGGGAATCCCCCCCGATCAGTTGTCGCGCATCTACGATCCGTTCTTCACCACCAAGGATATCGGCAAGGGTACCGGCCTGGGCTTGTCGATTACCTACGGCATCGTGCAGGAGCACGGCGGCTCGATTGCCTGCGACAGCACGCTCGGCCAGGGCACGCGCTTCACGCTGACGCTGCCGTTGGTCTCGGCGCGCGCAGGAACCTCCGCCGTCAACCGCCAGGCGTGACACGCTGAAGCCATGGACCGCACCGGATCAATTCTGGTCATCGACGACGAGGAGATCATGCGCGAGATCCTCGAGACGCTGTTGACCCGCGAGGGCTACAGCGTCCGGGTCGTCGCCGACGCGGCACAGGGGCTCGAGCTGGCTCGCACCGCCCCGTTCGACGCCGCCATCGTCGACATGATGATGCCGGGCATGGACGGCATGACGGCGCTCGACGAGCTCAAGAAGATCGACGACGACCTGCCGGTGGTGATGATCACCGCCTTCGCCTCGGTGGAGAGCGCGATCAACGCCATGAAGCGCGGCGCCTTCCACTACATCACCAAGCCGTTCAAGAACGACGAGGTACTGGCGGTGCTGCGCAACGCGCTCGAGCGCCGCCGCCTGGTTGCCGAGAATCGCGCGCTGCGCCAGAACCTGCAGGCCCACGCCAATCACTTCGGCGAAATCATCGGCCGCAGCCAGCGCATGAGACAGGTCTTCGACCTGATCATCCAGGCGGCGCCGAGCCGGACGACGATTCTGATCAACGGCGAGAGCGGGACCGGCAAGGAGCTGGTGGCCCGGGCGCTGCACCAGAATTCCACCCGCGCCGATCGGGCGTTCGTCACCGTCAATTCCGGCAACCTGCCGCCCGATCTCCTCGAGTCGACCCTCTTCGGTCACGTCAAGGGTGCCTTCACCGGCGCCATCTATCCGAAGAAGGGGCTGTTCGAGGTCGCCGACAAGGGCACCATCTTCTTCGACGAGATCGGCAACATCCCGCTCGAGACGCAGGCCAAGCTGTTGCGCGTCATCCAGGAGCGCGAGTTCATGCGGCTGGGCGGCGTCGAGACCATCAAGGTCGACGTCCGCATCGTCGCGGCGACCAACGTCGAGTTGCGCCGGATGGTGGAGGAGGGCAAGTTCCGCGAGGATCTCTTCTACCGCCTGCACGTGATCACCGTGCAGTTGCCGCCGCTGCGCGAGCGGCGCGAGGACATTCCGCTGCTGGCCCAGCACTTCCTCGAGAAGTACGGCGAGGAGAACTCCAAGCCGCGGCTCGAGCTGACGCCCGAGGCGCTCGACCTGCTGATCGACCACGACTGGGACGGTAACGTCCGCGAGCTCGAGAACGTCATCGAGCGCGCGGTCGTGCTCTCCTCCGGCCAGCGCATCGACGCCGATCTGGTTCCCGAGCACGTTCGCCGCAGCCGACGCTTCCAGATGCCGCAGTTCGTGGTGCCGCCAGAGGGGATTTCGTATCGCGACGCCGAGATCGCGTTCCAGCGCGGGCTGATCGAATCGGCGCTCGAGCAGGCCGGCGGCGTTCAGAAGCGCGCCGCCGAATTGCTGCAGATCAAGCCGACCACGCTCAACGAGATGATCAAGCGGCACGACATCCGCCCGCGCCGCAAGCGCACGGGTCAGGGGTCACCGGATCCCGACGAAGAAGCCGCCGAGGTGCCGATCGGCGACTGACGGCCGACGGCGATATCGCGTTTCGTCGCGATTCCCGTCCGGCTATCGTCACCGGCCGACGGCCGCGTGACCCTGCCGCAGCCGAGAGAACATCTGCTCGTACTTGGCGAGAATCACTTCCCACCCATAGTTCTTCTGCACGTACTTGCGCCCGTTCGCGCCCATGTGCTCGCGCAAATGGGAATCGGTCAGCAACAGCCGCAGGCACTCGATGAACTCGTCGCGATCGGCGTAGTAGAGGCCGGCGTTGCTCTTGTGGCAATGGTCGACGAGCACTTCGCTGCGCGCGTTGGCGAGCACCGGCGTGCCCACCGCGAACGATTCAAGGGCCAGCAGCGAGAGGCTTTCGTACGGCGACGGCACCACCACCACCGTTGCCGCCTCGAGGGCCTGCAGCCGCTCCTGATCGGACAGGCGGCCGGCGAAGCGAAGGAACGGCTCTTCGGGCAGCGGCATCAGCTTGACGCCCATCAGCACCAGCGATGCGTCGCCCCCTTCCTGCACGAAGCTGCTGAAGTACTCGATCAGCTCCTCACAACCCTTACCAGGATCGATCCGGCCGCCGTAGAGCACGAACGGACCGTGGAGGCGGTGACGGCGCCTGAACATCGTGCCCTTGCGCGCGAGGTGCGGGCGGAAGCTCGGTGAGTCGTCGTCCGGTTCTGGCTCGCTGCCGGGCCGGGGGCTGTTCTCTTCATCGCCGGGCCGATGGGCCGGCGGCATCTCGACACCGCACCCGATGGTCTGTTCCTCGATGGCGCGAATCGAGAAGTGGGTGGTCAGAAAGCGGCGCTCGACCTCGGTGTTGTAGGCCAGGCCCGCCGGCAGGCTGAACAGCTCCTTGTAGATGTCGAGGTGAATTGCCGGCTCGTCGTGGGCGGTCGGCACCAGGATGCTCTTGTGCGGCGCGACGCGCGCGCCGAGCACCGTGGGTGCGTAGAGGTAGGTGAAGAAGATCAGGACGTCGTAGTGGTGGTGATTGCGATCGAGGTAATCGATCAGCGCCGGGCACCAGGGTCCCTGCTGGCGCAGCCATTCTCCCTCGTCCTCACGCGAGTGCCGGCTGTTGAAGATCCACTCGGAGTAGCGATTGAAGGCATGGATGTCGCGGGTCCGAGCGTTGGCGAACCGGCGCACGGTCACGCCGCGGATACGATCGGCGCCCTCGGGATATTCGTTCTTCCAGGTGATGTAATCGGCGGCGCAGGTCGTGAGCACCTCGACCTGATGCTTCGGCGCGAGCCGCTCGGCGATCAGCCGGCAGTGATACTCGGAGCCGCCGAGAATCTCGGCGCCGTAGCGCTGGACGATGAACGCGATCTTCAATACCAATCCTTGGGGCCGAAGCCAGTCAGGCGAAGCTACGCAACATTTCGCGGAGCCTCGCATCAATGCGTTCCGGCGCGAAATCGGCGAGCCGCCGGCGCTGGCCGTCGATGATGTGCGCGCGCAGAGGTCGATCGTATACGAGCATCCCGAGCATTTCGGCGGCGACTTCGAGGTCCTTGGGCGCGAACAGCACGCCGGCGCCGCCCAGGGTTTCCGGGACTGCGCCGGCCGCATAGGCCAGCACCGGTACGTCCGCGGCCATGGCCTCGACCAGCGGCACGCAGAAGCCCTCGTGCTCGCTGAGCGACACGTAGGCATCGGCCCACCGGTAGTACGCGGCCAGATCGTCGTCCGGCACCGGGCCGGTGAACCAGAACCGATCCGGCAGCATCTTCAGCTCCGACACGAGCGCGCGCACCTGCGCATAGTACGCCGGCACGCCATCGTAGCGGCCGACGAAGATGAAGCGATAGAAGCTGTCCACGTAGCGCTTGTAGACCTCGGCGAGGCGGATGTGATCCTCGATCTTCTTGTTGGGCACGATCCGGCCGACGAACAGGATGTTCATCAGGCCGTCGCCGAGAATCTTTTCCAGCGCGGGACGCCGCGGCGCGCCGGTGATCCGTTCCGTGTTCACCGCGATGGGCAGCACGCCGGTGTTGGAAAAACCGAGTGCTTCGAGTTCCTGGCGATTGAACTCGGAATCGCCGAGCGCCAGATCGACGCGTCCGGCGAGCGACTGGAGCTCGCGCCGCCCCAGCGCCGCCAGCCGGAACAACGGCGGGGAGTAGTCGGCGAAGAAATGCGCCGGGGTGATGTTGTGATACTGGACGACGCGGGCACCTGGCACGGAAGCGAACGCCTCGGTCATCGGCGACGGCAGCGCGAAATGAAAGATGGTGACATCGCCACGGGTGGCTCCCGCGTCGGCGAACGGCCGTACGTCAGCACGCAGGTCGTCGTCGATGGTGAGCGCGTAGAGCTCGGCGGTGTGGCCCGCCGCGCGCAGCAGATCGCGCACGCGCCGCGCGCTGTCGCCGATCGCATCGCCGCGATGCGCCGCCGGCACCCACTGGTTGACGATCATGACCGCCCGCCTTCGCGTGTCGTCGATGGTTCATCGACACGCTCCGGCGAGGTCTCGCCGGAGCGCTCCTGCGAAGTGGGCGCGTAGGCGGAGGGTTCGGGGAGAGCACGGAACAAGGCCGGCCGGAACTGTCGCAGTTCCTCCAAGCGTTCGAACTGCTCGTACTGCGCCCAGAAGTCCCACGCGACGTCGGGTGCCTGGCGCGGCGGCCCGGCCTTCACGCTCTCGACAAACTGCAACAGCGTGCCCCCGAAGTCCCGGGCGAGCAGGCGCTCGAGCGCGGCATCCTGCGACCGCAGCACGACCTCCTCGAGATCGGCGTCGTCGAGCACCGCCGCCATCAAACGCGCGATCTCGAAGGGATCCGTGGTCTCGAACAGCACGCCGCCGCCGTCCATCGTCGCCGGCACCGCGGTCGAGGCGTAGGCCAGCACCGGCACCCGCTTGTAGAACGCCTCGATGATCGGCACGCAGAAGCCCTCGTGAGCGCTCGCGCACACGAACAGGTCGGCCACGTCATAGAGCGCCGTGAGCTCCTCGTTGGCGACGTGGCCGAGGAAGTGGACGTCGGGTGTGCCGAGGCTCGCCACGAGCTCCTGCAGCATCGAGAGGTATCGCTCGAAGCCGCTGTACGACCCGACGAGCAGCAGCCGCGATCGCGGGTTGTGTCGGGTGCGGTAGACGTGAAAGGCGCGGATGAGCGTTTCGAATTTCTTGTTGGGGATCACCCGTCCGACGAACATCACGTTGGTCCACTCGTCGTCGAAATCCGAGGCCAGCATCCGGTTCGGGTCGCCGTCGAGGTGCGTGAAGTCGGGCACGACGGAGAGGACGCCGGTGGTGGCGAAACCGAGCGCGTCGAGCTCGTCGCGGTTGTACGGCGAGTCGCCGAGCGCCAGATCGCATCGATCGATATAGGCGGTCAGCTCGCGCCGGCCTCGAAAACAGAGCTTGACCAGGTCGCGGTGGACGCCGACGAAGTACTCAGGCGGAGTGATGTTGTGGTAGACGAGCACCATCCGGCCGGGCAGCGCATAGGCGATGCGCGACGCACGCGAGCCGATCGAGAAATGATGGATGAGGACGTCGTCGGGGGTGACGGCGCCGACCATGTCCCGATAGTCGCGGGTCAGCTCTTCGAGCCGAGGATCGGCGGTCTCGACGAAGATCTCGGATTGATAGCCGGCGCCGCGGAGAACGCGCTGCATGCCGAGCACTTCATGGCCGATCGCGTCGCCGTAGCCGAGGGTGGCGAGGACCTGGTGAACCCGCGGTTTCGGAGTCGCCGCGGTCATGCCGTGCGATCGCGAACGGCGTGCTCCGGCACGACCGCGCCGGAAGGAATGGCCGCGAGCACGCGAGCCGCGGCCGGCAGGTCGCGGCGGCGGCGAGCCAGCCACCCGGGGAGCGGCGCGATCGGCTGAATCGCCTGGTTCTTCAGCCGCGCGAACATGTCCAGATACTTCTTTTCAATCACCGGCCACGCGTAATGACGCAGGAAGTACTCCCGGCCATTGCGGCCCAGCCGGGCGTGGAGCGGCCCGTTCGACTCGAGCGCGTAGAGCGTCTCGGCGAACTCTTCGTAACTCTCGTAATACAGCCCCGCGTTGCTGCGGATGCACTGCCCTTTGAGGACATCGCAGCGGCCGTTGGCCAGCACCGGACGGCCCAGCGCCCAGGCCTCGAGCGCGACCATCGACAGACTCTCGAAGAACGAGGGCATGATCAGGAGGTCGGAGGCGGCCAGCGCATCGAACTTGTCTTCGTCCGAGAGAAAGCCGAGGTGGTGGATGCGATGGTGGTTCGGCACCGCCATCACCGGATTGCCGACCAGGACCAGGTCGAGACCGCGGGGAAACGTCGCCGCATAGCGCGCGAAGAAGTGGAAGAGTTCGGCGCATCCCTTGTTGGCGTCGATCCGCCCGATGTAGATCGCAAACGGCCGGCTGATCGTGTAGCGGCGCCGGAACCGGCTCGGATCGGTTCGCGCCGGCACCTCTGAACCGACGCCCACCACTACTCCCGGCACCGCACCGTTGCCGCTGGCCGCCTGCAGCATCGCCCGCTCTTCGAACGAGTTGTACATGATGCCGCCGACGCCACGGAGAATCGGCCCGAAGATCGACAGCGCCACCGCCGGATCGCGCTCCGCGGTCGGCACCAGAACGGCGCGCGACCCTACGCGGCGCGCCACCTGCCAGGAATGGTAGTAGCGCAAGCTGAAGAGCAGCACGAAGTCGAAGCCGGCGGAATCGCCGGACACGTAGTCGACCAGGGCCGGACTGGTTGGCCCTTCGCTGTCGAGCCATCCCAACTCGTCGGCCATCGAGTGCGGCTCGCTGAAGACCATCTGCGACCGGCGGCCGAAGTCCTTCGGATCGCGCTCGCGCCTGACCGGAAAGCGCCGAACCTTGATGCCGTTGATCGTCTCGACGCCGGCCGCGAGCTCGTTCTTCCAGGTGACGTAGTCGCGGGCGCAAGTCGTCACCACTTCGACGTCGGCGTACTTGGCCATCCGCTCGGCGATGTAGCGCGCGTGCAACTCGGCGCCACCGTTGATGTCGGCGCCGTAGCGCTGGACGACGACCGCGAGCTTCACGATTCGGCGGAGCCGGACTCTTCGTCTCCGCCGCTCGGCGCGGACGCCCCCTCATGACTTCCGGCCTGTCCCGGGTCTTGGCTTCCGGCTTCCGCCGGTCCCGGCTCGTGGCTTCCGCCTTCAGCCGGAAGCGAGCGTTCCCCAGCCCCGCCCGGGCCGCCAGGCCGGCGTCGTCCGCGCCGGCGTCGGCGCCGATTGCGGCGCTCGGGATCGGTCGCCGCGAGGCTGCCTGCTTGACGGTCGCGATCGGCCTCGCGATCGCGCCCACGATCGGCCTCGCGATCGCGCCCGCGATCACCGCCGCGATCGCCA
>Ga0209382_10010006_pt1 | contig 11857 bp, 7 predicted proteins | sample SoiMetdeltSBSDD5_FD_187599 | JGI IMG/M metagenome (GOLD analysis project Ga0209382, IMG submission 187599) | Bulk soil microbial communities from a Populus tree surrounding site in Tennessee, USA - Soil MetaG P. deltoides SBSDD5 (SPAdes) (version 2) | ecosystem: Environmental > Terrestrial >... | reverse complement strand
ACCCAGACAGCGCAAGACCCAAACGGCAACAGCGCAACGGCGGAGGCGGCAGTTACGCCGTTAGACGTCGTTGCCGTTCGGGTCTTGCGCCGTTCGGGTCTTGCGCCGTTTGGGTCCTGCGCACTTGGGCCCTGCGCCGTTCGGGCCCTGCGCCGTCTTGCAGTCGGTGCCGGAGTCCTTGTCTCTGCCGCGGGTTGCGCCGACATTCCGCGCATGAGTGATATTGTCGTGCTCGACGGTCGGTCGCTGATGGTGGCCGATGTCGAAGCTGTAGCGCGGGGCGGCCGTGAAGTCGCCCTGTCCCCCGAGGCAGTGCAGCGGATGCTGCGGGCCCAGGAATACGTCGATCGGATCGTGCGCGAGCGCGAAGTCGTGTATGGCGTGACCACCGGCTTCGGCAAGCTCTCGGAAGTCGCCATTCCTCCGGAGCGGCTGGGCGAACTGCAGGTGAATCTCGTGCGCAGTCATGCGTCAGGTGTCGGCCCGCCGCTCTCGCGCGACGAGACGCGTGCCATGATGCTGCTCCGCGCGAACGTGCTCGCAAAGGGCTATTCGGGTGCGCGCCCTGCGCTCCCCACGCTCCTCGTTGGGATGTTGAACGCGGGACTCTGGCCACCGATCCCGGAGCAGGGGAGCGTCGGCGCGAGCGGTGATCTCGCGCCGCTCGCGCATCTCGCGCTGGCCTTGATCGGTGAAGGGGAGCTCATCGGCGATGACGAACGCGGCGACGCCGATCGGATGCTTCGCGCCGCGGGACTCGCGCCAGTCACCTTGGCGCCGAAGGAAGGGATCACGCTCATCAACGGAACCCAGGCCCACACGGCGATCGCGGCGCTCGCGGTGTGCGATGCGCGGCGCCTGTGGCAGACCGCGCACGTTGCCGGAGCGGCAACGCTCGAGGCACTGCTCGGCACACCCGTCGCGTTCGATGCACGCATTCACGAGGTGCGCGGCCAGACCGGCCAGCAGCGGTCCGCCGCACTGCTGCGCGATCTCCTTGCCGACAGTGAGATTCGTGAGTCACATCGACACGGCGATCCGCGAGTGCAGGACGCCTACTCGCTCCGCTGCATGCCGCAGGTGCACGGTCCGGTTGCCGACGCGATCGAATTCGCCGAATCGCTCATCGCACGCGAGCTCAACGCCGCGACCGACAACCCGCTGGTGTTCGAGAACGGCGACCTCCTGAGTGGCGGCAACTTCCACGGACAAGCGGTGGCGCTCGCGCTCGATGTCCTCGCGATCGCGCTGACGAATCTCGCCACGATGGCTGAGCGTCGGATCGATCGGCTCGTGCATCCCGACCTCAACCAGGGACTGCCTCCGTTCCTCACCACCGATGCCGGCGTGTGCTCGGGCTTCATGATGGCCCAGGTGACCGCGGCCGCGCTCGCAAGTGAATGCAAGGTGCTGTCGCACCCCGCGAGCGTCGATACGATCCCGACCGATGGGAGCAAGGAGGACGTGGTCCCGATGGCCATGGGTGCAGCGTGGAAGCTGCGCCGGGTGGTGCGCAACGTGCAACACATTCTGGCCATCGAGCTCATGTGCGCCACTCAGGGGGTCGAATACCGACGTCCACTCCGCGCGTCGCGTGGCGTCGAGGACGCGCGAGCCATCGTCCGCGAGTTCGTCGCGCCGTTGGTCGCGGATCGCGTCCTCGCGCCAGACATCGCTTCGCTCGCCGCTGCCGTAGCGGCGGGGCGATTTACCGAACTCGCGTTCATCGCCGCATGACCGCTTCGCTTTCAGCACCAACGGCGGCCGCGAGCCGCCCCGGCGCTCGCGTCGTGACCGCGCCGCGCGGCCGAGAGATCTCGTGCAAGGGGTGGCAGCAGGAAGCGGCGCTGCGGATGCTCATGAACAACCTCGATCCGGACGTGGCCGAGCGCCCGGAGGATCTCGTCGTGTACGGCGGCACGGGCCGCGCGGCGCGATCATGGGAGGCGTTCGATGCCATCGTCTCGGCCCTGCGCGCGTTGGAAGGCGACGAAACGCTGCTCGTGCAGAGCGGCAAGCCTGTCGCCGTCTTTCGCACTCACGTGAGCGCGCCACGCGTGCTCATCGCCAACAGCAACCTCGTCGGGCGCTGGGCGACGTGGGAGAAGTTCCGCGAGCTCGAGCGCCTCGGTCTCACGATGTACGGGCAGATGACCGCCGGCTCCTGGATCTACATCGGAACGCAGGGGATTCTGCAGGGCACGTTCGAGACGTTCGGGGCTGTCGCCCGCACGCACTTCGGCGGATCGCTCAGCGGTCGGCTCGTGCTGACCGCCGGCCTCGGCGGGATGGGTGGCGCCCAACCGCTCGCCGCGACGATGAACGGCGCCGCGTTTCTCGGCATCGATGTCGACGAAGCGCGCATCGACAAGCGACTCGCGACCGGATACATCGACCGGAAGACATCGGACTTGGGCCAAGCGCTCGACTGGACTCGTCAGGCATGCGCGAGTGGAACAGCGCTGTCGGTAGGGCTCGTCGGGAATGCGGCCGAGGTGCTCCCGGAGCTCGTGCGACGCGGCGTTGTGCCGGACGTCCTGACGGACCAGACGAGCGCGCACGACACGCTCAATGGTTACGTGCCGGCCGGGCTCTCGCTCGAGGCAGCCGCCGACCTCCGTGCCGCGGCGCCTGACGAGTACGTCGCTCGCGCGACGGCGTCGATCGTGGAGCATGTGCGCGCGATGCTCGCGCTGAAGCGTCGTGGCGCCGTGACGTTCGACTACGGGAACAACATCCGAACGGTCGCGTTCGATGCGGGAGTCCGCGATGCGTTCGCGTTTCCGGGCTTCGTGCCTGAGTACGTGCGTCCGTTGTTCTGCGAGGGCAAGGGGCCGTTCCGGTGGGTGGCTCTATCTGGCGATCCCGCGGACATTCGCCGGACCGACGACCTCGTCCTCGAGCTCTTCCCGCGCGACGCGCACTTGCGACGCTGGATCACGATGGCTCGGGAGAAGGTCCGCTTTCAGGGATTGCCCGCTCGAATTTGCTGGCTGGGGCAGGGCGAGCGGGCACGATTCGGCGTCGCGCTGAACGACCTCGTGGCGACCGGCGAGCTATCGGCGCCGATCGTGATCGGGCGCGATCACCTCGACACCGGCAGCGTGGCGTCGCCCTTCCGGGAGACTGAAGCGATGAAAGATGGAAGCGACGCGATCGCCGACTGGGCGATCCTCAACGCACTCCTCAACGTCGCGAGCGGCGCGAGCTGGGTGTCGTTTCATCATGGTGGCGGTGTCGGGATCGGGAATTCGCTTCACGCCGGGCAGGTGATCGTTGCGGACGGCACGCCGGAGATGCGCGTGCGCCTTCAGCGCGTGTTGACGAACGACCCGGGCGTAGGCGTCGCGCGCCATGCTGACGCCGGCTACGAGACCGCCATCGCAACGGCGGAGCGCGAAGGGATCGTCCTGCCGATGCGAACCCCACCCGCCCTTCGGGGCGCCCAACCCGAATCTGGTTAGGCACGCGGTTCGCGTCGCTGCCTATTCCTGATCCTCACCGGCCCCCGTTTCCGGATCCTCTATGCTCTCCGCCAGGTTCAAGCCGTACCACGTGCCGTTGTTTCTCGCGAAGTATGCGTACCTCACGGTCCGTCGGCGGCCGATTCTGGTGCACTTCGAGGTCACGATGCGGTGCAACGCGCGGTGCGGCTTCTGTGACTACTGGAAGACGCCGGCGGAAGCGAAGAACGACGAGCTGAAGAGCTTCGCCGACGCAGCGCGGTTCTTCAACCCGATGATGGTGACGTTCACCGGGGGCGAACCGACGCTCCGGCGTGACCTCGAGGACCTCGTGTCGGCGGTGAGCCGCGCGATTCGTATCAAGTACATCACGATGATCACGCACGGCGGGATGCTCACGCCCGAGCGCGCGTGGTCGTTATGGCAGGCCGGGATCAACCAGTTCAGCATTTCGCTCGACTATCTCGACGGCCGTCACGACACGGCGCGCGGCATTCCCGGGCTGACCGCGAAAATCTTCCGGAACACCGAGGCGATGCGAGCGAAGGGGATCGACTCCATCCGCTTCAACGCCGTGATCAAGGATGACAATCTCGACCAGATCATGCCCATCGCCGAGCGCGCGGCGGAGCTGGGATGTGGCGTGAACTTCAGCGTCTACACGGATTCCAAGAACGGGAACAAGGCTCACCTCGTGCGCGACGAGCAGCTCCAGACGATCGACAAGCTCGTGGCGGACCTGCTCGCGTTCAAGCGACGCAAGCGTGGCATCATCACGAACTCCGACTACTACATCGAGCAGATCCCGCGCTACGTCCGGGGCGAGATGAAGGAGCCGTGTCAGGCCGGGATCCGGACGATTCACATCGACCCGACGGGACACGTGAAGCGGTGTCCCGATTTTCCGGTGGACTTCCACTGGACGGAGTTCACCGACTACAAGCCGATCGATTGCAACGCGTGTTATTACGCGTGCCGGGGGGAGGCACAGGCGCCGTTACGACTGTCGCGCGTGCGGGATGTCATGGCGTAACGGGGCTGATGTTGTCTTGCGCCTCGCTAGGCACGCACTGTTTCCCTTTTTTCCCTTCCGCGGTATTCAAGCGACACGGTCGAGGCTTCTGCGAAATCGGTGAAATCTGCGCAAATCGGCGTTAGGTCTTCTCACAGCGTCCCGGCCAGGTGGACGGTCTTGCGCGCCCCTGTGAGAAACCCAACGAGGACCTAACGCGGATTTGCTGACCTCTTCCACCGTGTCACTTCTCTTCATCAATGCCTCGCAGGTCGTCACCTGCCGGGGGCCGGGCCGGGCGCGACGAGGGGCGGAGATGCGCGATGCCGCGATCGAGACCGGCGTCGCCGTAGCCGTCGTCGGCGACACCATCGCTGCCGTCGGCGCCCGCGAGGCGCTCGAACGAGCGTACCCGGACGCTGCCACGATCGACTGCGGCGGACGGTTGCTCGCGCCCGGCCTCGTCGACTCCCATACCCACGCGATCTTCGGGAAGCCGAGGTTCGAGGAGCAAGAGCTCCGGGCCGCGGGATTGGATTACATGGAGATCGCTCGACGCGGCGGGGGGATCCACTCCTCGGTGCGTGACCTCAGGGGCCGAACCGAGGCAGAGCTCCTCGACCTCGCCGTGCCGCGTCTCACGCGGCTCGCGGCCCACGGCGTGACGACCGTCGAAGTCAAGTCAGGATATGGGCTTACGCCCGAAGACGAGTTGAAGTCGCTGCGTGTGATCCGCGCCCTGGCGGAGCGGCTTCCGCTGCGCCTCGTCCCCACTTGGCTCGGGGCGCACGAAATCCCGATGGAATACCGGGAGGTGCCCTCAGGACGTTCCGAATACGTTCGCTTGCTCGTCTCTACAATGCTCCCCGGCGTCGCGTCGGCGGGGCTCGCCCGTTTCGCCGACGTGTTCTGCGAGCCGGGCGTGTTTACGATCGACGAGGCGAGAACGATTCTCACCGCGGCGCGCGCGTCCGGTCTGGGGCTCAAGCTCCACGCCGACGAGTTGCGCGCGTCCGGGGGAGCCGAGCTTGCCGCGGAAATCGGCGCGACATCCGCAGACCACCTGGCAGCCATCTCCGAAACCGGCATACGCGTGCTCGCTGCGTCCGATACGGTTGCGACCCTACTCCCGGGGACCATGATGTTCCTCGGCAAGGATCGGCAGGCGCCGGCCCGAGCCCTCGTCGACGCGGGCGCGGCCGTGGCGCTCGCGACCGATTTCAATCCGGGAACCTCGCCGACCACGAACTTCCCGCTGATCCTCGCGTTAGGTGTGAGTCAGCTCCGCCTGAGCACCGCCGAAGCGCTGGTTGCCGCCACCGTCAACGGCGCGGCGGCCCTCGGGCTCGCCGACCGGGTCGGCCAGATCGCGCCAGGCTTCTCGGCGGACCTCGCCCTCTTCGAGGCCGCTGACGCTCGCGAGCTGCCCTATTGGTACGGAGAGCATCTGTGTGTGGCGTCGTGGGTGCGCGGCTGCCCGTGTCATCCCGTCGCCGGCCGCATCGATCGCGCCTCACTGATCCAGGAACTCTGACGCTCTGATGTCGACCGCCGCGAAGCTGAAGAAGCGAGCCATCGAGCTCGAGCAGAAGAAGCAGCTCGACAAGGCCCTTGCGCTCTACGTCCAGTTCCTGCAGGAGAGCGACGGGTCACTCGACGACGCGGATATCCCGCTGTACAACCGCGTCGGCGACCTGATGCTCCGCACGGGGAACGTGTCGGAGGCGCTCGATCATTACGAGAAGGCCGTCGATCTGTACGCCGAGCGCGGGTTTCACAACAATGCCATCGCGCTCTGCAACAAGGTCCTCCGGCAGTCCCCGGGCCGCGCGTCCATCTACTACAAGCTCGGTCGCATCAGCGCGACGAAGGGGTTCAAGAGCGACGCGAAAAAGAACTTCCTCGAATACGCCGACCGCATGCAGAAGGCGGGGCACATCGACGAGGCGTTTCGCGCACTGAAGGAGTTCGCCGACCTCTGCCCGGACCAGGACGACATTCGGCTCATGCTCGCCGAGCAATTGTCGAAGGAGAACCGGCAGGAAGAGGCGCTCGAACAACTGCAAAAGCTCCACGACAAGCTCGATAGCGAAGGACGGACTGCCGAGGTACGTGCCACGGTCGATCGCATGAAGTCGATCGATCCGGAGGCCGTCCCGCGCACGTCGGGATCCTATCGGCCACAGAAGTCGAGCGACCTGATTTTCCTCGATACCTCGTTCGAACAGTCGAACCGCTCGAAAGCGCCGGCACCGAAGCCGTCGACTCGTCAGGTGAGCGATCCGGATCTAGTGATGCTGACGTTGGGCGATCAGCCGGACGTCCCGGTGTCACCGCTGCCTAACGCCCCGGAGCGCGATCCCTTCCTGCTGGACAGTGCTCGGCCAGATCCCGACGACGTGCCCGATGACGACACCGGGTCGGCAGAGACGGATCTCGCGCTCCTCGACGTGCCGGCGACCATCGAGGGTGCTGGCGACACGCACCTCGACGACGTGGCCGAAGCGCCGACTGCGGCCGCCGGCCATGTCGACGCCGATCTCCCGATCGAGAGGTTCGACCTGCCGTCACCCGCGGCGTTGGACATCGACGCGGACGCGCCGGGTGTTCCGCCGGCGCTGGCGGTCGGTGCCCAGGCCGATCCTCCGCCCGTCGATCTGTCCGAACCGTCGCCGTACATCTCCGGCACGCCACTCGGCGTCGACTACGCCGCGGAGTTGGCCTCGGCGGAGCTGGTTCAGGCCGATGTCAGCGGGAGCGACTTTTTCGATTTCCGGTCGCCGCCTCGCTCCGACGACTTTGCCCTGGATGCAGAACCCACGGTCGGCCTGGACCCTGACGTCGCGTTCCCGTCGCTCGATCTCGACGACATGTCGCTCCCATCGGCCGATGAAGTAACGTCGGGAGCCAGCTTGAGAGCAGCGCTCGGAATCCAGGACATCCAGGACACGTTAGGCGTGACCGACACCGTCGAGCTCAGCGCGAGTGCGGCGGCGCTTGATGTCCCAACCGAGGCGCCGGACACCGAGGCGATCGAGTTCCAGCCCGATCCGGGCGCTCTGCTCGAGGAAGCCATCGGCACGGTGGACGACGCAGCAGCCGGGACCCTCCCGGGATTGGAGCTCGAGTGGCCGGGGGCGTTGGATGCAAGCCAGACACGCACCGTGGACGCCGCGGCCGCACTCGATCTGGAGATGGCGGTCGATGACGAAGCGTCGGCTCGCGACGACTCGGTGGGAACTGCGGCCTCGCACGAGACCGACTCCCCCATCGAATCCGGCGCAATCGAGCTGGAGCCGGCGATCGCCGCAGCAGTGGGGCCTGCGGCCGATGTCGCTGCGTCCCCGGACGAGGAACATGCGGATCCATGGCTGGCGCGGCGGGCACGTGCCGAGGAGCTGCTCGAGTCGGGCAACCGCGATGCCGGCATTGAACAGCTCGAGCAGATGGCGGCCGAGCTCGAGCAGACCGGGTACCTCGAGGACGCGCTGACGATTGTGGACGAGCTGATTCGCCTCGTCCCCGACTCGATCCGCCACCACCAGAAACGTGTCGAGCTCGCGTTCCGCGCAACGGACAGGCCGAAGCTCATCGACGCCTACATCGAGCTCGGGGACGCGCTGTTCCGGTCGGGAGAGGAGCTAAAAGCACGCGTCGTCTATCAGCGGGTCATCGAGCTGGCGCCCGATGACCCGCGGGCTCGCGCCGCACTGGAGTCAGTAAGCTCGACATCTCCCCCGGCGGGTTCCGAAACGATCGCGCCCGTGCCGAGCCGGCCGCCCGTGCGTCCGGCCCAGCCCTCCGCCGAAGCCCGATCGAACGGCGCAACGCACGAGCCGGCTCCCCCTGCGCCCGTGGTCGCGCGACATGCGCCCGCCGGCGGCGGAAACGGGATCAGCGCGCCGCCCGCGTCGCGCAAGCCATCGCCGCTCGATCGCAGCGCGGCGAACGGCGACTTCGTCGATCTGGGCGACTGGCTGCGCGCCAGCGAAGCGCCGAAGTCCACGCGGATGGTCACCGACGAGAAGCCGCCGACGGGCGACGAGCAGGCCGACTTCCAGGAGATGCTCAAGCGGTTCAAGCAGGGCATCGCCGACAACGTCGACGAGGAAGATCACGAGAGCCACTACGATCTCGGCGTCGCGTACAAGGAGATGGGCCTCATGGAGGAGGCCGTGGCGGAGTTCCAGAAGGCACTCCGTGGCACGGCGCACCGGGTGCGCACCTACGAGGCGCTCGGTCAGTGCTTCGTCGAGAAAGAGCAGTATCAGGTCGCGTCGTCGGTGTTGGGGCGGGCCATAGCGCTTGGCGAGGGCGACGACCATCATCTGGTCGGTGTGCTGTACCTCCTCGGCCGGGCAACCGAGGCTCTCAACCGCCCAATCGACGCCCTCGATTATTATCAACGGGTGTTCGCAGTCGACATCGAGTTCCGCGATGTCGCGGAACGGATCAGCGCGATCGAACGGAAGGCGACTTGACCGCACGAGCCAATAGCTCACCCCCGCTTGCCGATACCCTCCGGCACATTCAGACCCCCGTTGAGGACGGGCTTCGCCAAGTCGTAGACGACATGTGGCGCATCGTCGCTACCGACAACCCACTGGTTACCGACGTCAACGCGCACCTTCTGCTCGCACAGGGGAAGATGGTGCGTCCGACGTTGCTCCTCCTGTCGAGCCGGGTGGACGATGCACCGGAACCCCGAGCGACCACGCTCGCCGCGGTGGCCGAGCTCATTCACCTCGCGACGCTCGTGCACGACGACGCGGTGGACCATTCCGTGATGCGCCGCGGCCGGCCTACGATCAACGCCCTGTTCAGTCACCAGGTGTCGGTGATCATGGGCGATTTCCTCTACTCCCGAGCGCTCTCCGAGCTGGTGCGCCTCGGCGACATGGAGCCGCTTGGCGTATTCACGGCGGCATCCAACGCGCTGACGCTCGGCGAGATGCGTCAGCTCGCGGCGCTGGACGCACTCGCGTTTTCGGAGGACGACTACGACACCCTGATCGCGTCCAAGACTGCCTCGCTTTTTGCCGCCGCCTGCGAGGTAGGCTCCCTGTGTGGTGCGCTTCGCCACCGTGCGGCACTGACCCGATTCGGCCAGCGATTGGGGATGGCGTTTCAGGTCGCCGATGACCTCCTGGATTACACGGAGGCCCAGGAAACGACCGGCAAGCCGACGGGGCTGGATCTACGCGAGCACAAGGTCACGCTCCCCCTCATTGCCGCCCTGCGAACGATGTCGCCGGCCGCGCGCCGCCGCGTCGACGGGCTGTTTGCCGACCCGAGTCCGGAAGACGGCCTCATTGCTGAGGTCGTCGACATTGTTCGGGAGGAAGGGGGGCTCGAGTACGCACGGCGTCGGGGCGAGGAGTTCGCGCAGGAGGCCGAAGAGGCCCTGGGCGCACTTCCCGCCAGCCCGTATCGAAACGCACTGACCGAGGCGATCGGCTACGTCATGGACCGTCGCTCGTGATGGCGACCCGAAACTCGTCGAAGCACCGTCCACTGTTCCACGGTGTAGTATTGGCAATCGGCTTCATTGTGGGCGGCTTCATGACGCAGTTCGCCCGCAAGTTCCTGCCGGTTGGGGCCGTGAAGGAATTCCTGACCACCGGCGTGACACCGTCGGTTGGCCCTCTCCCCATCGACCTCGTTATCTTGAAGTTCGCCATCGGGCCGATCGCGCTCGACGTTTCGTTGCTGAGCCTCGTAGGCGTCCTGATCGCCTACCTCATCGCACGGTCGCTGTTCTAGGAGACGATATGAATTTCGGGAACATGGGGTTCATGGAGATCCTCCTCATCCTCATCGTCGTCCTGCTGTTGTTCGGCGCGAAGCGGATTCCGGAGATCGCACAGTCGATGGGGAAGGGGATCCGGGAGTTCAAGAAGAGTGTCTCGGACGTGGACCGCTCGATTCGTGAGCCGGAGCCGGCCAGTCGGTTCGACCGGGACTATTCAACCGACCGGCTGCAGAACTCTGCCCGTGAATCGACGCAGCAGCAGCAGCAGGAAGAGCATCCGGAGCCAAAGCGGTTGTTGGGCTGAAGGTCGTCCGAGTCGTTCGCCATAACGAGAAACCCTCGGCAGTCTCAAATCAAAGAGACCGCCGAGGGTTTGTCTGGGAGATGGGGTCAGACCCAGTCAGATTCTCAATGGGGTCTGACCCCGTTGAGCTAGGTCTGACGTGCTTGCGCCGCGAGCTTCTTCCGGTTGTCTTCGATGTCGGCGCTGGCGCGGAGCTGCTGCATGAACGCCTGGATTCGCTGCTGCCGGAGCCCCTGCATCATTTGCAGCCGCTGGGTGGCCTTCTGATCCTCCCAGGCTTTCCGGTCGGCATCAGCGCGACGGTTCACGCGGAGCACAACGACGGCGTTCTCGGTTCGGATGGGATTGCTCACTGCCCCGATCGGAAGTGAGAACGCAGCGCCGATCGCCTGGTTTGTGCGTCCGATCCCCGGAACCAATCCGGTACGCGCGAACGGCTCGCTCGTCGTGACCTGGCGGTTGCGCTCGGCCGCAGCCGCTTCGAGCGTCGACGTCGATGCCGCCGTGGCGAGGGCTTTTGCATCCGCCTCGAGCTTATCGAGCTTCTTCGTCGTCATCAACCGGCGACGAATCTCATCGCGCGCCGCGTCCAGTGTCGGCACACCGCCGGTGGCAATCGAATCGAGGCGCGCGAGCACGTAGCCGGTCTCCGAGTCGAATAGCTCACTCGTCTCACCGGGCTTCACGCCGGAGAACGCCCAGGCGCTGACGCTCGGGACATAGGCGCCAGAAACGGTAAGCGGGTCGCCCTCGATCGCGATGCCCCGGGTGGGCGTGATCTTGAGGAGCTTTGCAGCGCTGTCGAATCGCTGTGGGGCGTCCTGCGTGGCGGCGATGTTCGCGAGCGAGTCTGCCTTTCGATCCGTCCGTGTCGCGGACGAATCGCTCTGCTCGAAGCGGAGCAGGATATGGCGGACCGCGATCGTGTCCGCCTTTCGCTCGTCCACCTTGATGAGGTGGAGCCCGAACTGCGTCTCGACCGGCTCCGAGAGCTGCCCAGGCGTCAGCGCAAACGCCGCGTTCTCGAAGGCCTCGACGAATCGCCCGCGCGGTCCGCGACCGAGGGATCCGCCCTGCACGCCCGAGATGGTATCGGCTGACTCGCGCTTCGCTACGTCCTCGAACTTCGCGCCCTTCGCGATTTCGTCTCGGATCGCGGCCATCCGCGCGCGTACGGCTGCAGAATCGGCGGCGGTAACGGTCCGCGGAATCGAGAGGATCGATACGACGGCGCGGCCTGGCCGGTCGAACTCTTTCTTGTGCGTGTCGAAGTACGCGCGAATCTCGGCGTCCGAGATGGCGATGCCAGAGTCCGGAACAGTTGC
>Ga0209382_10010003_pt1 | contig 11859 bp, 9 predicted proteins | sample SoiMetdeltSBSDD5_FD_187599 | JGI IMG/M metagenome (GOLD analysis project Ga0209382, IMG submission 187599) | Bulk soil microbial communities from a Populus tree surrounding site in Tennessee, USA - Soil MetaG P. deltoides SBSDD5 (SPAdes) (version 2) | ecosystem: Environmental > Terrestrial >... | reverse complement strand
TCGAGGCCGCCGGATTCACGGACACCTCGGCGTTGCTGTCCGCGCTGCGGCCGGACGTGCTGGCCATCTGCTCGCCCACGCGCGAGCACCGCCCGGCGCTGGCCACCGCGCTGGCCGCGCGCGTGCACGTGCTGTGCGACAAGCCGCTGTGGTGGGAGTCGGAGACCGCGCGCACGAGCCGCGAGGCGCTGGTCGCCGAGACGCGCGCGCTGGCTGGCGCCTTCGCCGCGGCCGGCCGGCGGCTCGAGCTCAACACGCAGTGGCCGGAGACGCTCCCGTGCTACCGCCGCCTGCACCCGCGCGCCGAGGCCGGCGGCGTGCGCAGCGTGGAGATGCTGCTCTCGCCCGTCACCACCGGCACGGCCATGATCGTCGACGCCGCGCCGCACCTCCTCTCGCTGCTGGCCGCCACCTTGGGCCGCGGCGAGGTGCGCGACGTGGCCATCACGGGCCTCGACGGCGAGGACAGCGGAGTGCTCGACCTGTCCTTCCGCTACCGGCACGCAGCCGGCGAGGCGCACGCCGCGCTGGCCCTGCGCCGCTGCGCCCATCCGCCGCGCCCGGCGGGCTACGCCTTGAACGGCTGCTGGGCCGAGCGCCAGGTGAGCCTGCCCGACTACGCCATGTCGCTCGCGGCCGACGGCCGCAGCGAGCCGCTCCCCGACCCGCTCGACGCCAAGGTGGCGGGTTTCGTCGCGCGCGTCGTGGCTGGCGTGCCGACGGACGTGGAGGGCCTCGTTGAAAGCCAGGCCCATCTGCGCGATCTTGTGGGGGCGGCGGAAGACCTGCGGGCCGGTCCCCGCTGAGCACGGGGCCGGAGCACCATGGCATGACCACCGCCGAAGATCGCCTGCTGGCCGCCGGCGCCACGCCCGCCCCGGCCAACCGCACCGAGCTGGCCGCGATGCACGATTTCGCGGCCAAGCTGTGCCAGCCCTCGCTCATCGAGCGGCTGCGCGGCTACGTGCGCTGGCAGGCCGAGGTGCGCGCCGCGCAGCAGGCCGGCCGCCCGGTCGTGGAGCTGATGGAGCGCCTGCGCGACGTGCCCATCTCGATCAACCTCGACCTCACCACGGCCTGCAACTACGCCTGCGACCACTGCGTGGACTTCGACATCCTGAACACGGGCGTGCGCTACGACCACGAGAAGCTGCTGGCCAGCCTCGTCCAGCTCGCGGCGCGGGGCCTGAAGTCGGTCATCGTGATCGGCGGCGGCGAGCCCACGACCTACCCGAAGTTCGAGCAGGCCGTGCTGCGCATGAAGGAGCTGGGGCTGAAGGTCGGCATCGTGACCAACGGCACCGGCATGGCCAAGATCCGCGACATCGCGCACCGGCTGGACGGCAAGGACTGGGTGCGGCTCTCGCTCGACAGCGGCACGGACGAGACCTTCCAGCGCATGCACAAGCCGCGCAAGCCCATCACGCTGGACCAGATCTGCGAAGGCATCCCGCCGGTCAAGGCCGTGAACCGCGTCACGAAGATCGGCTTCTCCTACATCATCGTGTGGAAAGGCTGCGAGGCCAATGACACGAAGATCGTGGAGAACGTGCACGAGATGTACACCGCCGCCGAGCGCGCGCGGCGCTACGGCTTCGACTACATCTCCTTCAAGCCCTTCCTCGTGCGCGCCGACGAGAACAACGCCGAGATCGTGGACATCGCCGGCGAGGCCAACCGCGTGACCGACGTCATGGGCGCCATCCGCCAGCAGCTCGAGCTGGCCAGGCGCCTGCAGACGGACTCCTTCCGCGTGGTCGAGTCCACCAACCTGCGCGTGCTGGCCAACAACTCCTTCCGCTCGTACACGAAGCAGCCGCAGCAGTGCCACATGCAGCTCTTCCGGCAGGTGCTGTCGCCGCTCGGCCTGTTCAACTGCCCGGTGTACCGGCACGTGGAGAAGGCGCGCATCGGCGACAAGCACAGCTACGCCGAGGACGCGTCCGTGGCCGCGGCGCAGGCCAGCACCGCGCGCCTCATCCAAGGCTTCGATGCGGCGCACGAGTGCCGCGAGGTCACGTGCCTCTACAACCACGCCAACTGGTTCGTGGAGGACCTCATCCGGCACCCGGAGAAGCTGGACGAGCTGGTGCCGGTGGAGGAGCGCGAAGACTGGTTCCTGTAGGGGGCGGCGGGCACGTTAAAAAAAATGCTCCGAGCAACTGCTCCGAGCATTTTTTTTACTCTGACCACGATGCGCCAGGACGCATTGCACCGGCGCAGGCCGCCGCGCGGCGCGCTCAAGCCCCGCAGGCGTCGTCAGCGTCACGGCTCGCCACGAGCGATCGGGCGACATCGATGCCCATCGCGACCCCGCTCGTCGCCGAGGGCCGCGCGCCTCTCCCACCCGCCGCTTGGTAGCCTCGCGCGGCGATGAGGGTCCTGCACGTCAACACCGAACGCACCTGGCGCGGCGGCGAGCAGCAGGTGCTGTACCTCGCCCGCGGCCTCCAGGGCCGCGGCATCGAGCAGGTGCTGCTCTGCCAGGAGGGCTCGGTGCTCGCGACGCGCGCGCGCGAGTGCGGCCTGCCGGTGTGGGAGCGCCGCCTGCACGGCGAGGTGGACCTGCCGGCCATGCGCGCCATCGCCGCGCGGCTGCGCGCGGCGGCCTTCGACGTGGTGCACCTGCACACGAGCCACGCCCATACTCTCGGCGTCGTGGCGGCGCGCCTGGCCGGCCGGCGGCGTAAGGGCGAGCGGCCGGCGACGGTGGTCAGCCGGCGCGTGGACTTCTCCATCCACAAGCGGCGGGTGCTGGACTTCGCGCGGCTCAAGTACACGTGGGGCCTCGACCGCATCCTGTGCGTGTCGGAGCAGATCCGGCAGGTGCTGCTGGCCGACGGGCTGCCGGAGGAGCTGCTGGGCGTGGTGCACAGCGGCATCGACGTCGGCCGGCTCGCGGGGGCGCCCGACCGCCGCGCGGACTACCGGCGCGAGTTCTCGGTGCCGAACGGCGCGCCGCTCATCGGCACGGTGGGGCACCTCGCGGACCACAAGGGCCAGCGCTACCTGCTGGCCGCGGCTCCCGCCGTGCTGGCGCGGTTTCCGCAGGCGCGCATCCTGGTCGTCGGCGCGGGCGAGCTGCTGGAGCCGCTGACCGCCCAGGCGCGCGAGCTGGGCGTGGCCGAGCGCGTGCTCTTTCCCGGCTTCCGCAGCGACGTGCCCTCGCTGCTCGCGGCGCTCGACCTGTTCGTGTTCCCCAGCCATCTCGAGGGGCTGGGGACCTCGGTGCTGGACGCGCTGGCGCTGGGGCTGCCGGTGGTGTCCACCACGGCCGGCGGGATTCCCGAGATGATCGAGGACGGCGTGCACGGCCGGCTGGTGCCGCCGCGCGACCCGCAGGCGCTGGCGGCCGCGATGATCGAGCTGCTGGAGCGACCCGAGCGGGCCCGGGCGCTCGGGGCGGCCGGACGGGCGCGCGTCATGGCGGAGTTCACGGCGGACCGCATGGTCGAGAAGACGCTGGCGGAGTACGGCTGGCTGGCGGGAGCGGCGCGGTGAGTCCGCGACCGCTCAGTTCTCCGCCGGTGGCGTCGCCGCCGCTGCCGCCGGTCCCGGGAACGCCGGGTGCTCCACGTACCACGTGTACGCCTTGAGCAGCCGCTCCTCGCCCGCCAAGTCCTTGGGCTCGAGCTTGCCCGCGAACTCGCGCGCGGCGGTGAGCAGCGGGTCTTCCAGGGGCTGGCTGAGCAGCCAGCCGATCCATTCACGGTCCAGCTCGGCGAGGTCGAGCTTCTTGAAGATCTTGTCCGTGGACTTGCGGAAGTTCTTGGTGTCCTTGAAGTCCCGGATGAGCTTCGGGATCAGCTCCTTGCGGGAAGGATCGCTGCTCTCGAGCAGGAAGTAGACCATCGACCAGCCCTGCGCGTAGAAGGTGCCGGGGTCGCTGTAGTAGTCCTCCTGCTCGAAGTCCATGAGCTTCTCGAAGGTGACGGTCTTGCCGTCCTCGATCGCGCGGCGCACGGACCGCAGGCGGTGGCTGTTCATGTCCCCGAGGCGGTAGCCGTGCTCGCCGCCGGCCTGCTCGTCCTTCTCGGCCATGAAGAAGTAGTCGCCGAGGCCCTCGTCCAGCCAGCTGGGCATGGGAACCCAGGACACGGTGAAGAAGTGGAAGTACTGGTGCCAGCCCTCGTGGCTCAGCACGCGCACCAGGTCGAAGGTGTAGGCGTTCGTGCCGGCGTCGAACAGGCTCGCGATGCGCTCGCGCTCCTTGGGCGTCAGCTTCTCCGCGGCGGCGGGGGAGACGGCCAGGAGCGGCGGCGTGGTGCGCTGGCCGAAGACGAAGCCGCAGTCGTAGCCGACCAGCTCCTTGGAGGACTGGTTGTAGTAGGCCACGGTGTTGGTCTTGATGTCGTTTCCGCTGTAGTCGCAGAAGCCCTTCTTGTCCCGGAAGACCTTGAGCACGAAGGTCTCGAGCTTGCGGCGGGTGGGCATGAAGGAGTCGTAGAGCTTCAGCATGGACTCCAGGTGCTCGCCCAGCCGGCGGCCGGTCTCCTCGCCGATCTGGCTCTGCACCTGGTAGTGCTCGGTCTCGACGATGGCCCAGCCGCGGGGCACGTCGCGCTTGTTCCACGGGCCTTCCTTGACCCGCTCGTCGCCGGCGCGCGCGGCGGCCACGAGGAGCAGGAGGGCGGCGGCGCGCGCCGCGGTCAGCGCGCGTCGCCGGGCGCCGGCCGGGCCGTGTGTCGTCGTTGCCATGTGAAGCACTCCTTGACCCACGGGCTCGCGATCAGGTCGGCGGGGGCGAGCTGCCGGCCGAAGTCGCGCGCGAGGTCGGCCAGCGGGTCGATCGGCTCCTGCGCGGCCAGCCACTCGCTGAAGGCCCGGTCGAGGGCCTTCAGGTCGAGGCCTTCCAGGACCTCCTCGGCCGGCACGGTGCCATCTTCGCTCGCGCGCGAGCTGTCGAGGAGGGCCAGGATCAGCCGGCGCGCCGAGGCGTCGCTGCTGGACTGCAGGAAGTGGACCACCGCCCAGCCCTCGGCCAGCAGGCCCGGCGGCTCGGCCGAGGCCAGGTGCGTGGTGCGGAAGAGCAGGTCGCGCAGGGGCAGCGTCTCGTCGTCCCGGCGAGCGCGCTGGACGTCGCGCAGCCGGTCCTCGTGCAGGGCGCCGGGCTTGATGGCCGGGTCGGCGCCGGGCGGCGGCGGCGCGCGCACCGGCCAGGGCCGGCCGCCGGGCGTGGAGGCGGCCAGCCAGTCGGCCAGGCCCTCGTCCAGCCAGGCGGGCAGGGGCGGGCGAAGGAAGTTGGCGGCCTCGAGGTACTGGTGCCAGGCCTCGTGGGCCACGTCGCGCGCGAGGTCGGGCGCGTAGGCGGCCGAGACGGCCTCGAGCTGCGGATAGAGGCGCTGCAGGTCGGCGTGGGGGAGGGAGTTCGAGCGGTCGGACGAGAGGCTGACGGGCGTCACGCCCGCGGGATCCCCGAGCAGCCGGCCGGTGTCGAAGGCCAGGATGTCGCCGCAGAACGGGTCGTGGAAGGCGCAGGAGGGCGGCACGCCGGACGGCGGGTCCTCGACCCACAGGTCGCGCGCGGTCAGCCAGGCGTCGCGGCGCTCGCGGGTGGAGAAGACCTTCACGACCAGCGGGGTGGGACGCGGGCGCGGCGGCCAGAACGCCTCGAAGTGTGGTCGCAGGCCCTGCAGGAAGTCGGCCAGCCGGCGCGCGCGCGGCTCGCCCACCTCGGACTGCACCTCGTAGTTCGTCGTGCGCACGACCACCCAGCCCTCGGGCGTCTTGTGCTCCTTCCACGGACCGGCCGGCGGGTCGGACTGGGCGCTCGCGCCGCCCCAAAGTGCGACGAGGACGAGCGCGCGGAGCAGCGACGTTCTCGACAGCGCGGTCACGGTGTGCATAGAATCCGTCTCGAAACTCGCTCGTTCCGTCGCGCGGCCGTCAGGGGCTCTCGGGCCGCGGAGCGCGGGAGCGGGGACGCCTGCCGTTGCGGGCGCATTCTCTCACCCTCCGGGTCGCCGTCCATGGCCGTCAGCAGCAGCAAGTGGTCGAAGGAGCAGAGCGCCGAGCTCTACAGCCTTCCGGGCTGGGGCTCGCCCTACTTCTCGATCGGTGACGACGGCACGGTGCGCGTGCACCCCGACGGACCCGAGGGCGCCTCGGCCTCGCTGCCCGACATCGTCGCCAGCGCCAAGCGCCAGGGCATGAGCCTGCCGCTGCTCGTGCGCTTCGACGGCATCCTGCGCCACCGGCTGCAGTCGCTGTCGCGCGCCTTCCGGCAGGCGGCCGAGGAATACGGGTACTCGGGCCGGCATCGGCCGGTCTACCCCATCAAGGTCAACCAGCAACGGCACGTGGTCGAGACGCTGCTCGAGTCCGGCCGCGAGATCGGCGTGGGCCTCGAGGTGGGCAGCAAGCCCGAGCTGCTGGCGGTCGTGGCGCAGCTCGACCGCCCCAGCCTCATGATCTGCAACGGCTACAAGGACGAGGCCTACATGGAGATGGCCTGCCTCGCCGTGCGCCTCGGGCACGAGGTCGTGGTGGTGGTCGAGAAGCCGTCCGAGATCGAGACCTTCTCGCGCGTGGTCGACCGCGAGGGCCGCAACGCGGCCCCGTGGCTGGGCATGCGCAGCCGCCTCGCCACGCGCGGCAGCGGGCGCTGGGAGTCCTCGTCCGGCGACCGCGCCAAGTTCGGCCTCTCGGCGCAGCAGATGGTCGAGGGCGTGCAGTGGCTGCGCGACGTGCAGCTGCTCGACCGCCTGCGGCTGCTGCACTTCCACATCGGCAGCCAGATCACGGCCATCCGGCCGTGGAAGGAGGTGCTGCGCGAGGCCAGCCGCCTCTTCATCGAGCTGCACAAGATGGGCGCGCCGCTGGACATCTTCGACGTGGGCGGCGGCCTGGCCGTGGACTACGACGGCAGCCGCACGCGCTTCGACAGCTCGATGAACTACACCGAGCAGGAGTACGCCAACGACGTCGTCTGGCACATCCACGACGCCTGCACCAAGGCGGGCATCAAGAGCCCCGACATCGTGACCGAGAGCGGCCGCGCGCTCGTCGCGCACCACTCGGTCATGGTGGTCGAGGTCATCGGCGTCTCGCGCCTCTCGCGAGACGGCCTGGTGGAGAAGGCCGGCCGCAACGAGGCCGACATCGTGCAGGAGATGCGCGACAACCTCTCGCGTCTCACGCGCAAGAACATGCTCGAGGTCTACCACGACGCGCAGAGCCTGCGCGACGAGATGCTCAGCCGCTTCAACCTGGGTCTCATCGACCTGCCCACCCGCGCGCAGGCCGAGAACATCTTCTTCGCCACCTGCGACCGCCTGCAGAACCTGGTACGCAGCCTCGACTACGTGCCCGAGGAGTTCGAGGGCCTCGAGAAGCAGATCGCGGACACCTACTTCTGCAACTTCTCGGTCTTCCAGTCGGTGCCCGACCACTGGGCCATCCGGCACGTGTTCCCGGTCATGCCGCTGCAGCGCCTGCACGAGGAGCCCACCGTGCGCGCGGTCATGGGCGACATGACGTGCGACTCGGACGGCAAGATCGACCGCTTCCCGCACCCGCGCGACGTGAAGGACGTGCTCGAGGTGCACCCGGTGAAGCCCGGCGAGTCCTACGTCCTGGGGATCTTCCTCGTGGGCGCCTACCAGGAGATCCTGGGCGACCTGCACAACCTCTTCGGCGACACGGACGCCGTGCACGTGGACATCGACGCGCAGGGCCAGTTCCGCATCGTGGACCGCCTGCAGGGCGAGCCCGTGGGCAAGGTGCTCAGCTACGTGGGCTACAACGAGGAGTGGCTCATGAGCCGCTACGACAAGGCCCTCGCGCGGCTGGTCGAGAAGGGCGACCTCACCCAGCCCGAGGCCGAGGAGGTGCGCGACGACCTGGTGCGCGGCCTGAAGTCCAACACCTACCTCACGGCGCGCTCGGTGCGCGCCGTGCGCGAGGCCGACCAGGCCGAGCAGGACGACTCCGTGCCGGCCGAGGGCGTTCCGGTACCCACCACGGCGGGAAGTGGCGGCCAGCCCGGCAACGGCAATGGCGGCAGCAGTCCGGGCAACGGCTATCCCAGCCCGCCGTCAGCGCCCCAGCCGCCGCGGGAGACGGTGGGGCGGTAGCGCTCACACCGCGGAATGGCAGCCCGGAGCCGCTTCGGCCCGTACGAGCACCACTCCGAGCCGCTGCTGCCGCGCCGGATGTTCTACCGGCGTCTCTGGCGCCACGCCTTCCTGACCGCGGCCGTCGTGCTCGCCTCGCTCGCCCTCGGCGTCCTCGGCTACCACGGTCTCGAGGACATGCCCTGGATCGACGCGCTGCTCAACGCCTCGATGATCCTGGGCGGCATGGGACCGGTGGACACTCTGCACAGCGACGCCGGCAAGCTCTTCGCCTCGGGCTACGCGCTGTACTCGGGGCTCATGGTGCTCATCTCGGCCGGCATCCTGATCGCGCCCGTGGCGCACCGCATCATGCACCGCATGCACCTGGCGACGGAGGAGGACGAGGAGGCGGCCGAGAAGCGTGGCCGGCTGCCAACACGGAAGAAGTCAGCCCAATCGACGTCCGATCGCTGACATGGGCCGGCGCCCGAACCGCCGGTCCCCGTGTGCCGCCGGAATACTCCCTGACGTCGGTGAGTCCTTCCTGCTGGTCGTCGGCAACGTCGTCGGTGGCGCGCCAGGCGCGCTGACGAACGGGCTGCGGCTGGTCATCGGTTGACGCGCGGGCTGGTCGCAGGCCGCGCCTCGGACTCGACCGATGTCTCCTCCACGATCACCCGCGCCCCACGCTGGCGCGTGACGTACAGCCAGACCCACTCGAACATGACGAGGAACCGGTTCCTGAAACCGATCAGGTACCAGATGTGGATCACGACCCACAGCAGCCAGGCCGTCACGCCGCGCACGCGCCACCGCCCGAACTCGGCCACCGCGGCGGCACGGCCGATGGTGGCGAGCGAGCCCTTGTCGCGGTAGCGGAAGGGCGTGCGCGGCCGGCCGGCGAGCGTGGCCTCGATCTGCCGCGCCGCGTGGCGGCCCATCTGCAAGGCGGCCGGCGCGAGGCCGGGCACGAGGCGCGGCGCGCCGTCGGCGGCCGGCGCGGCGTCGTCGCGCACCGCCGCCGCGTCGCCGAGCACGAAGACGCGCGGTTGCCCGGGCAGCGAGAGGTCGGGCTCGACGGCCACGCGCCCGCCGTTGTCGAGCGGCAGTCCCAACGCGGCCAGCAGCGGCGAGGCGCGCACGCCGGCCGCCCAGAGCACGGTGCGCGCCGCGAGCCGCGAGCGTCCCGCAGCGGTCTCTACGTCCGCGCCCTCCGCGTCCACGCCCACGACCTTGGTGCCCGTGCGCACCTCCACGCACATGCGGTCCAGCCGCCGCGCGGCGTCCGCGGCCAGCTCCTCCGGGAAGGTGGGCAGGATCCGCGGCCCGCCCTCGACCAGCGCGATGCGCGCCGTGCGCGTGTCGATGCGCCGGAAGCTGCGCACGAACTGCACGCGCGCGATCTCGGCCAGCGCGCCGGCCAGCTCCACGCCCGTGGGGCCGCCGCCGATGACGAGGAAGGTCAGCCACTCCGCCCGGCGCGCCGGGTCGGGCTCGGCCTCGGCCGCCTCGAAGGCCAGCAGCACGCGGCGCCGGATCTCGAGCGCGTCGCGCAGGTCCTTCAGGCCCGGCGCATGGCGCGCCCAGTCGTCGTGCCCGAACCAGGTGGAGACCGCGCCCGGAGCCAGCACCAACCAGTCGAAGGCGAGCTCACGCGGGCCGCTGCCGGCGCCCGGCACGAGCGTGAGGTGCCGCGCGGCGAGGTCGAGGCCCGTGACCTTGGCCAGCAGCACCGTCACGTTGTCCTGGCGCCGCAGCACCTGCCGCAGCGGCGCGGCGATGTCCGTGGCGCCGAGACCGGCCGTGGCCACCTGGTAGAGCAGCGGCTGGAAGACGTGCACGTTGTGGCGGTCGACGAGCGTGACGCGCACCGGCGCGTGGGCGAGACCGCGCGCCGCGGACAGGCCGGCGAAGCCGCCGCCGACGATGACGACGTGGGGGAGAGAAGGCCCCATCATGCCCCCATGGTGACACCTCGACGGGTCAGGGAAGAGCGAGAACGAATCCGGACGATCCGGTTGCAAGCGCCTCGATGTCGCTGGCGTGGTCTCGCAACAAGGCTTCGACCGCCCGGGTGGAGCAGTTTCCGAGCCGGTTGAGGATCACACCCGGGGGCGAACCGGCCGTCCTCGCCAACTCGGCATGGTCTTCATCCCGGGTCAGGATGTGGAAGCCTCCGAGCCTCGCGCAGGTCCTGACCTGACGAGCGCCCGCTTCGTCCAGGCCTGCATGGAGGACATGGACCGAGTCCGGAAAGAGATCAGCGAGTTGGCGGACGAGGCGAGGTGAGAGGTTCTGGTCGATCAGGAGGCGCAGTCGGCCTGCTGCTTCCACTGCTCTCGCCCGAACTCCGAGGCGAAGGCGCAGGCCGCCTGGATGTCTTCGCGGCAGAGATACGGAAAGTCTTCGAGGATCTCCTCGACGGTCATTCCGCCGGCCAGATAGTGCAGGACGTCGAAGACGGTGATGCGCATGCGGCGGATGCAGGGCTTGCCGCCACACTTGCCAGGTTCGATGGTGATCACGTGATGCCAGTCCACGGGGACGAGGGTAGCACCCGCCGATCGTCCAACGGGCGCTGGACGCGGGGCCATGCACGAGGTCGGAGCCGCCTGCACGACGTTGCGTGCTCGCGCGGGATTCCGCGCTCGCCCCTTGGCCGATGATCGGGTTCAGCCCGCGGCTGCCTCGACAGCCGGCGGCAAGCGTGACACGCTGTCGCACCGGGCCCAGACGGAGGGTTGTCCGATGCGCACGCTCATCAGCCCGCTCCTCGTCGTCCTCCTTGCGTCGCAGGCCGTCGCGCAGTCCTTCACCGGCATCGCCGCCCGCCATCCGGGCGTTCCGCCCCTGCACCACGAGCTCGCCTACGTGGAGCTTGCCGGCCCGTTGACGCCGCTCATGGAGGGCGGCCGCACCGAGCTGGAATGGGGCGACGTGAACGGCGACGGGCAGCCCGACATCGTGTCCATCGGCGACCACGGCTCGCCGAACATCGGCACCCAGCAGCACGGCGTGATGAGCTGGCTGGGCGACGGCGCGGGCGGCTTCACGGTGGTGCAGGTGGGCGACTTCGGCTACGGCGGCGTGGCGCTCGGCGACGTCGACGGCGACGGCCTGCTGGACGTGGGCTACGGCATGCACCACGACTACTCGTCCAGCGACCTCGGCGACCAGCTCATCGAGGTGTCGCTGGGCGACGGCAGCGGCGCGGCGTGGACGCCCTGGGACGACGGCCTCGCGACCGGCGGCGAGACCTACGGCATGTTCGGCACGGACGTCGGCGACGTGGACGCCGACGGCGACCTGGATCTCGGCTGCGAGTCCTTCGGCTGCTGCGCCGGCGCGCACGTGTACAGGAACCACGGCGATGGGAGCTGGAGCCAGAGCTGGGGCTTCACGGGCGGCAACTCGAACATGGACATGCTGTTCGCCGACTTCGACGGCGACGGCCGGCTCGACGCGTGCGCGGCCAACTCGCTCGGCACGGTCTGGCTGGGCGACGGCGCGGGCGGCTTCACGGCCGCCGACGGCAACCTGCCGTCGGGCAACTGGAGCGGCGGCCTCTCGGCCGGCGACATCGATGGCGACGGCCGGGACGAGCTGGCCCTGCTGAATGGCACCGCTCCGCAGGTGTGGAGCTGGGGAGAGGGCAACGTGTGGACGTCGCGCTCGGCGGGCCTGCCCACGAACGGCTGGCAGGCCAGCCAGCTCTCCGACCTCGACGCCGACGGGCACTTGGACCTGCTGCTCTTCGGGAGCGGCAAGGTGGCCGTCTGGTCCGGCGACGGCGCGGGCGGCT
>Ga0209382_10010002_pt1 | contig 11860 bp, 13 predicted proteins | sample SoiMetdeltSBSDD5_FD_187599 | JGI IMG/M metagenome (GOLD analysis project Ga0209382, IMG submission 187599) | Bulk soil microbial communities from a Populus tree surrounding site in Tennessee, USA - Soil MetaG P. deltoides SBSDD5 (SPAdes) (version 2) | ecosystem: Environmental > Terrestrial >... | reverse complement strand
AGTCATACGCGCCGTCGATGGCCTACACCGCAGAAGATTCTATGAGATGATGAACAACGGGGAAATCTCTTACGAATCACAAGGGCCAGAGGGGAAAAAGCGGCGCATCATAGATGGCTCGGAACTGGCTAGGGTATTCGGAAGTGCGTTCAGGCCGCAGGGAACACGGGGAACAGAAGACGGGGGAAAAATAAAACAAATAGAACACAAGAAAAACAGCCCCTTAGACACGGAAATTCACGTCCTGCAGGAACGCCTTAAGGCCAAAGACGAAATACTTTCGCAAAAGGATGAAATGATCCGCGAGCTACGCGAGGATCGGGATACATGGCGCACCCAGGCGCAAACCCTGTTGCTCACCGGCGAGCGGAAGTCGTCGTTCTGGAAGCGCCTCTTTGGGGTTTGATGCCTAGGGATGCGTCCCCGTTGCCAGTTGTATGCAACACCGTGGGAACCACGGGGGGCAGTTTGAACGAAAATTTGCCCACCTGAATTGCAGCGCTAGCCACTCCGCCAGAGCATGGCGCTAGCCATCGTTGCGGCTATCGTCAGAAATTTAATGGTGCGAGTTGTCCTCGATGCCGGTATGCGCTTCGAGGCGAGCGATACGGTCTTCCAGGCGTGACAATTCATTCTTCTGATGCACAGCCATATTGTGCGAGGTCGTCAGTTGCTGCTGGATGATTTGGAGTTCAGCCCGCACGCTACCTAATTCGGTACGGAGGGTCTGCTTGATCGCTTTCTGCCCTTCCTGAAGCTGCTTCAGGACATCCAGTACAAGGTTATGCTCTTCCGCCGTCATGCACGCATCGTAGCAGCTTTCTCAGGGTCGGACAATTGAAATGCCGTTGGAATGGAACGCTAGGGCAGGCGGTGCATGGGCCTCAAGGCTTGCGGGAGAAGGTTATGGGCGTGGCTGTCGGGTAAATTCTAACTGTTGAGCTTTGCGGAGGGAGCGGGCTTGTCACGAGACCGGAGGCAAAGCATCGCCGCAGGCGAAAATCTGCTGAGATTAAAGAAGATACCGCTAAAATCCTTGTCGCGATTTCCTGCTTCTGCTATGCATGGCCTTCATAAAAGTTATTTCTGATAAAGGCATACGCAATGGACAGTGTAATCTCGCCAGATGGAACTAAGGAATTGTTTCAAGTAATCGTTGTGGACCGTAGCGGTGGGGAAGCAAAAGACAATAAGCCTTATACTGCTACGCTTTTTCTCAAAAACCTGGCAACCGGCGAGATCAACCAGCTGGTGCAAAGAGGAGGCGGTTCGGATGGAGGAATCTTTTCTTTCAGCGAGATTCATTTTTCTTACGACAGCCAGAAATTTGCTTATGAATGGGGAGAGCCCGCTGAACACCACGTCTATGATTTTTCTCACGGAGATAGATTGTTAGTCACAAATGAGGATGGCAGGCTAGGGGACTTTTCTCCGGATTCAACAAAAATACTTTTCTTCAGTTTAGATAAGCTTTTTTCGTTTGACTTGAATACAGGTGGCACACTGGAAGTGACTGCCGACCGCAATGGCCAGGGATTAGACGGAGAGCCAAGTAGTGCAAGTTATGCCGATAATGGAACCAAGGTGGAATTCTATTTCCATGAATACCAAACCGGCGAAACTCGTCTTCTTGTTAAGGACCTAAATACCGGAGCTCTCTACGCCAAGGCAGATGGTCCTCCGCCAGAAACCATTTACGGAAGCGATGGAGGCGACATTCTCACGGGTACTTCCGCCGATGACACGATTGATGGCGGAAAGGGCAATGATTCTATTACCGGACACGTTGGGAATGATAGCCTGATAGGCAGCGAAGGAAACGACACCCTGAACGGCCATTACGACAATGATTCAATCTATGGCGGTGAGGGCAATGATTCCCTTCTTGGCTGGACGGGTAACGACCTAATTGATGGCGGAGGGGGGCATGACCGGCTACTGGGTGGTTCTGGTAACGATACATTATTGGGCGGAGATGGAAACGACTATCTAAGTGGTTTCAAAGGGGACGACAGTTTAAACGGACAAGCAGGTAATGACACTATTGCGGGTGGAGAAGGACTAGATATTCTTTGGGGAGGAGCTGGGCAGGACGTGTTTACCTATTTCTCTTCGATAGATTCCACTTCATCGAACGCAGATCGAATTAGGGATTTCACCCAGGGCGAGGACAAAATAGACCTTCGTGGTGTTGCGAGCATAGAGGATTTTGACGATATGCTTATCACTGTCGGGGCGGCAACTACCCTGATTCGGGACAATGACCCGGAAACAGATTTTGCAATCCGGCTACATGGCTCTTATGCGTTGACCTTAGATGATTTTTTAATCTGAGCGGACTTGCTACGCGACTAAAGCAAAGCAGGCCACCGGCAGGGAGCTTTAGCCCAGCCGTACCGCATCGCTTCTTCCACGACTTTCCGAGAGCCACGATAGAATATTTCCCACAGGATTTCCCGATGGAGAACACGAGGCTCTCGTGAATTATTTCCCGGATAGCAGTGGGAAATTTTCTCACTTCGCTTCTCGCCTGCGTGAGAACGTCAGTAATGGCGCGCTTTTCCCACTGAGAAATTCTTTCCCACCATTTCTCACGGTGCGGTTCAACGGATACGGTCAGCACATCCTGAACAATGTTCCAGTTTGTTCTTGACGTGCATATCTCTTAGATATACATCCGGGATATGCATAAGACAGAGGCCATATTCCTGCGCATGAGCGAAGAGGAAAAGATCCTGTTCACCGGAGCCGCAAACCTGATGGGCCTGCCGTTGGCCGCCTGGGCGCGAATGGTTATGCGGCAGGCAGCCAGGCAGCAAGCGGAGAGGCAGGGGTTAGAAGGCACAGAGTTTTCAGCCTAGAGTTTGGAGCAAAGCGGCCCTCAGCCGGTCTCCGCAGATTGACGCCTGGGAAATCCCGCGATAGTTTTACCAATGCGCTTTTCATTCAGAAACCATATGGACGTGTATGAGCTATGCCCTCTATGCCATTAAGCAGCAAATGAACGCATTGGAATTCGATAGGAGCTGTTGCTTCATCTCTGAAGGCCAATACCAACAGGGGATGGCTGCTCTCAGGAAGAGGGCCGCTTACGAAAGAGAGATGATGAAATGGAAACCTACGAACCCGCACGAAGCAAACCGGGTAGCGAACGCATTGCTTGGGTGTGTCCTTGTCTTTCAGCTGCTCATCCCTTTTACGCCGGTAGGTGAGCTTCGAGAAGCGTTTGCACTCGGGCCAGTATCATGGTTCGTAGCCATGTTGATCATCGGCCTTCCCCTCTGTTATATCCCTGCGCTCCTGCTCACGGCCTGGACCAGAAAACGCTGAGGAGATTCGGTCGCTCAGACAGAATTTTGTACCGGATTCCCGTGGGATTTTATTCAAAAATTCGCACAGGCGTCTCTCCTAAGCTCTGCTTATAGTCTATTGGAAAAAATCCAATTTTCGACACAGGCGTCTTCCCTAAGCTCTGCTTTGGTTCTTAGAACCGTTCCTGAATTGTTCATGATCATGGGGCTGCCTTAAGGAGAGATCAGTCTGCAGCTAAAGTTGGAATTTTTCCCATTCGCCCATTGAACCTAAGCATCGCTTCGGGGAGAGGTCTGTAAGGTTCATGGGATTTTGTTCACTGAAATTCCATGCCCTGCTCTATCGCCATAGCGGCCTGCTGCATCTGCTGCCGATGGAGACGTCGGCGCGTGGTGGCGGCGTGCAGCTCGTGGCTCTGGAGATCGGGCAGAGATACTTCATGCTCCGGCTGGCCGTACCGCTGGTAGTGATAGGCTGCCCTCACCGCGGCTAACTGCTCCAGCTTTGTGGCCAGCTCGGCGGCGCGGACAGGATCGGGCGTGCCGTAGCGTTGCGCCTGGGTTTGATTCCACGGCTCCCGGCTATAGATGCTCCCCTTCAGCCGCAGGCGTTCACCCGTCCCTGGTTCCAGGATGGTGATGTAATCCTTTCCAGAGCGCGTGAGAGTGAAGCCTTGCCCTTGCAGGTAGGTCTCTACCCCAGCCCTGTCACTTATGCGTCCTGCGTCGATTTCTCGCTGAATAAACGCCGTTATAATTTCCCGCTTGTCCTCCTTGAGGGCTTTCCCCTGTCGCTGTGCATGCGCCTGGAGCTTGGCCAGGTGATCGGGCAGGCTCACAGCTCTTGACCTGGCGGGATCCTCTGGGTCGGCCAGCGCGTATTCTGCATTAATGAGGCTGCGATAAGTATCGTACAGCTCACGGGTTGCTCTGCCAGGGGGAGCGATGTTCAAGCTCTTGCCGGTGGCGAGTTCCACGCGAGGCGCCAGGAAATGCAGCTCATGGTGTCCGGCGTGGGTGTGGCGTACCCAGAGGATGCTGTACTGGTCACGCTCCAGCCCGGCAAAGGCCACCTGCTCGAAGCCGTCCATAATCCGGGCTTCCATTGCCTCTGTAATGTGCTCTCCGGGCGCAAAGCTCAGCACGCCGGAGGTGTATTTGTGCTTGAACGCCAGGGAATCAATCAGCATCCGGGTCAGCTCCGGGTTGCCCCGGAGGACCGCTGGCGGCGGTATCCGGGCCGTCCGGTCGGGGTTTCGGTTGGCGGTGAGGTAGTTCACCGGCCCCCGGCCGCCTCCCGTGCCATGCCTGGAAAACCCGACGATCATGCGCGCTCTTGGGCTTCGCGTAACTGGACGATTTCCCGCTCCACCGCTACCAGATACGCCATGATCTGCACGACGTCAGCGCCGCCTTTGTGGGTGTTGCACCACCGCGCCAACATGTTCAAATTCGCATTAATCCGATTCAACGCGATAACCCGCTGGCGCTCGTCCTCACGGTGACGGATACGGACCTTTCCCAGGTGATCGCGCAGCAGCGCCGAGGGATTCAGCCCCGCCGCCTTCGCCGTGGCCGCAAGGGAGGCGTGTTCCTCCTCACTGAACCGAATCCACACACGGCGGCGACGAGCGGCTGGCATGGCGCTTTCTCCAGGGGGTGCAGGGGGGAATTACCGGCCCCCATGCCAAGGCCCGGTGTCTGCACACCGGGTAGCCTTGTTACCACTGCTCCGACTATAACCGGGCAATGGAAGGCGCACTATACACGCGGGAAGCAGCGCCACAAAGCGGCAACCATGCAACAGGTTGTGGTATATCCGCCACATTGCTGCACGCGGACACCAGGCATAGGGTAACGCCATGAGTAAGCCGGACATTCAGAGCAAAACCTTCACCGGCAACGCCGGAAAAGCCAAGGGCCGCGAATTTATCCGGCGCAACGGCGAGCGGCATTATATCAATCACAGCCCCCATTTTTCGGTGCATTACTACCCTGAGCTGGAACGGGTCTGGTATAAGACCTGGGAAGATGACGTGCACATATTCGGGCGGAATCTGCTCGCAGTCTATGAGGACCTGAAAGCCAATACCCCCGACATTCTACAGGAATCCGACGGCCCGCAGGATGCGGCAAGTCCCTACATCGAAAAGATCGAGTTTCGGATGAGGCTTTAGTTCCTTTACAGTGATGCCTCACGAGCCTGCATCACTCCACCGCCACACGCAACGAGAGGCCCCCTGGGGGCGCTCGCCGCCCCCCAGGCCCCCAGGCAGGTATTTAAAACACGTGAGTTGGAACTATGCTAAGAAGAGAGTATGTCCCTTATCATAAGAGATTAATCATGCAAAATCCCCTCGCCTATCTCGGTGCACTTTTTCAGGAGCCAACGCCAGAACAGCCCCTCGATGCCCGCGTCGCCAAGACCTTCACCAAATGGGATGTGGCGCAGATGATCATGGATGACGTGCACGCTGAATTGCAGGCGATGCCACTCAACAATGCCGAGGACTGGCCGAGGTTTCAACGCACGCTGGTGGACTATGCCGCCTACAGCACCTACGCAGCGCTGATGAAGCGGCAGCTTGACCACCTCATGCCCGGCGCGGAAGACAAGGACTATCAGGAAATGCAGCACCAATGCTATGGCCGTTCACCCTTGCACAGCGTGTTTAAGGAAGCGGTGAATCAGGAAATGGATACGGAAATTGCCCCGCTGAAGGAGCAGTTTCATGCCGCACTGGGCGCTACCCCTGGATCTTGGGTGGAGCGCATTCAGCAGAGCAAGATCACGCCTAAGCTTGTGAAGGATGACGCCGTGCTTGATGGCATGGGCGGAAGAGAGTAGAGAAGAAGGGCGGTACAGGCTGAGGAGCCGATGACCGTACACGTGAGAAGGGCCGCCAGGAAACGGGCGGTCCTTCGTCTTTCGCTAATTCTCACGTGTCTTAAATACCTATCAGCGGAGCCTGCTCCTTCTGCGAAGCTCTTATGGAAGCCCTCATTCCCCTGGTGAGACGGAATCCGACATTCCCCCGGAGCCGACATGCCTACGGCATAGCTACGCAGCGACCGCGCTCAAGGGCGGCGAAGCCGTCTCCCGAAGGGAGATTGGAGCGAAGCGGAAACCCTTGAACGCATTAGGGAGCGTAGTGGCTATTCTCCTCACCGGCTCCGGGAGGATTCTTTTTTCTTTTTCCGTATGCATTTTGAGTTTTTGTTGTTGTTGTAGGGACGGGCGGGGTTGTCGGGCAACGCGGAGCGTTGTCCACATCCCGTCCCGTCTAAACTACAGGAATAAATATAGGTAAAAGAACTACAGGAGAGAGCCGGAAATCTAGGGTGAGCGGTAGTTTGCGAGCGTGCTGGTGAGTAAACATTCGTAGATTTTTGCTATTTGGTGAGTAAACATTCGTAGATTTGGTGAGTAAACATTCGTGGATAAGTCGGTAAAACCACAAGCAAATGTGGAAAACTCTGCTGGTGTCCAAATATGCGTGCGGAATCGTTATCTTACAAGAAGCTTGGTTTTTGGCACCGGAGGGAGCGATGCACGGAACAGGAAGCCGTCTTTGTGTTCTTCCATGCGGGTATCTGGGTAAGCCATCCGTGCGGCTATGAGGTCTTTTGGAAAATCCCGCTTAAACGCTTTTAAAGGCGATTGTCCGCCGAACATTTCATGCAGGTCTTTCCATCGCATCAGCAACGGCCTATTTTCTGCTATCCGGCATAGGCGCTGCGTCATCCACAAATAGATGTCCTGCGCGCGTGGCTTGTTCTGAATCGATTTCAGGGCACGAAAATCAAACGGTATGGCATGGTCTTTGAGGCTGTAGAAATATTCATCCGTCAGCGTGATTTCAGAAGGCCAGAGCATACACTGATCGGCATCCCTCGGAAACCAGACGTCAAATCTCTTGATTGGGGGTGCCTTGATGTATGTGTCCGTTCCATTTGGACCGGGGCCTACAATAGTGAAGTTGCAGTTGGCAAATCTGGTAATCTGGTCCTTAAATGCCCGAATAGTGCCTTCCTTGCCGCCCGATGCTATCAACCCCAACTCCTGTATCATTGCCGTCATCGAACGCTCAACCGGAATGACAGGGGACTGCTGTTTTATGACTTGCGTGCAGATATAGCTCTGGAATAGGCGAGGCTTTGCACCGTAGGGCAGGCCAACCTCCATCAATTGTTTGGGGTTTCTTGGATCTTTGGTTACTCCGGCTGAGAGAATGATGCTGTATTTCCCATTTTCACGCATCCAATCGCGAGTTTTCGGATCACGATAGGGCAAGAAGCATTGCGCCAGGACGGTATGGATATACCAGACGTTTTCATGGCTGAGGTTGCTCGTTGTCCGCTCGTGCAGGGAATCAAGCCGCTTCTGGTCGATTTTGCGGAGAGTGATATGAGGAATGTTCATGCCGAACCTCTCTTGAGATAGCGCGTCACCGTGCGCCTATCGACATTTAGCGCCTGGGCGATTTCGGATAGGGTCATACCCTTTTTGCGCAACTCCCTTGCTCTCTCGGGTCGCGCTTTGAACGTACCACGTTTGCGACCTTTGTACACGCCTCGTTGTTTAGCCAGGGAAATGCCTGCCCTCTGGCGTTCCCTCACATGCTGCAATTCGATTTCGGCAATAGCGAAAAGCACCCCTGCAACAAGATGCCCCACGGTGCCGCTCAAGTCGATCTGCTGTGTGATCGACACGACGCGCACTCCACACTCGCACCACCTGGACAGAGTGTTGATACCCTCGCGCATCGAGCGGGCGATGCGGTCCAGTTTCCACACGACCACCATTCTGACCTCGCATGTAAAAATAGCTTCATGCAGGGCGTTCAATCCGGCGCGCGTGATGACGGTAGCAGATTCTACGTCCTCGAACCATTGCACCGTATCGAGGTCATGGCCGTGTGCAGTCAACCAGCGCTGAATCTCCGCCCGCTGGCTGTCGATTCTTTGATTGTTCGAGGATACGCGAATGTAAACACCGGTGGTCATATGGAATGCAAACGTCTCTGCAATTCAGTGAAAATTTCCTTACAAACTACTCCCCGTGGTTCCCATGGTGTTGCATGCAATTTGCAACGGGGAACAGATGAGAGGCATTTAGGGTATACGCTAAATGTCCCTATGTCATCTGTTTTTTGCCGTGTGGTTTTTCAGTTACTTGCAACGGCCAGGTGGAGGAGAGCCTAATTGTCACATGACTATTTCTTAGCTTTAGGTGTGACAGAGGTAAGAGAGGCTGCATAAAACACCCACATCGAAGAGGATGATTTACCGAAATTATATATATACTCGGTAAATTGAGGCGTAGCGTCAATGAGAAGCCCCTTTTAAGCGCGGGGCTGCGCGTTGGCCAGGGGGCAGTTTTTACCGAGTATGACCAATAGTCGGTAAAGGAGCTTACTTCAGTTGGGGTATACGTATAAAAATCAAAGGGACTTTTGGTAAACGTGGGTAAGCGACTGAGCGAGGGTCTCTCACTGGCCCTATGGTATGATAACGTATATGAGGTGGTGTGCTGCCGTCGATAACGGCTTGGTGCTGCACACGACAGAGACTTCTTCTTGGAGGTATCGATGCAAGTCGGGAGGCTGTCACAGAGTGGATGATTTCCGCACGGCCTTCTTTAAAGCCTTTGCCCTCCTGGTTAGCCTGGACCATGATCTGGTGGCTATTGTCTGTCTGTCTCTCTCCGTAAGCCTGTCGGCAGTGGGCCTCGCCACAGTGCTGGGCTTGCCGCTTGGTGCGGCGGTAGCGGTGTGGCGATTTCCAGGACAAGCCGTGGTGAGTATCTTGCTGAATGCGATGATGGGGTTGCCTCCTGTCGTCGTGGGACTTATGGTCTATCTGCTGCTGTCGCGGGCAGGACCGCTGGGTTCGTTGGGCCTCCTGTTCACGCCCACGGCCATGGTACTCGCCCAGTGCCTCCTGGTTACCCCTATCATTGCGGCGTTCACACGACAGACGGTGGCTGATATGCATGAGGAATATGCCGAGCAGCTGCGCTCGCTTGGCGTTGGCCCCGCGCGCGCGCTTTGGACCTTACTGTGGGATGGACGTTTCCGCCTACTCACGGGTATTTTAGCAGGCTTTGGTCGTGCCAGCGCCGAAGTGGGGGCCGTCATGATGGTTGGGGGGAATATCCACCGGGTGACGCGGGTGGTGACCACCACGATTGCGCTCGAGACGAGCAAGGGAAACCTCCCCCTGGCCCTGGCTCTGGGCATGATTCTGATGCTCCTCGTGCTGGCCGTGAACGCTGCCGCCATGGTTATACGGGACACCGCCAAGCGTGTATATGGATGAAGCAGATGGGAGCGCTCTCAACCAAGCCAGTGGGGCGCACCACGGCGCAGATGATGATTTTACCCCTTGTGGTGCATGAGCTCTGCTATGAGATCGGGGGGAAACGTCTGCTGGACAACCTCACCTTCCACACCGATGTAGGACCGCGTACCGTGGTGCTAGGCCCAAATGGTGCGGGTAAGAGTGTGCTGCTGCGGCTCTGCCATGGCCTCCTGCAACCCTCTGGCGGCACCATTACCTGGGCTGGGGCTGCTCCCGCAAAAGTACGTGATTGCCAAGCCATGGTATTCCAACGCCCCGTGCTCCTGCGACGCTCGACAGCGGCGAACATTACCTACGTGCTGCGTCTGCGCGGTATACCACGTCGACAGCGGCGCACCATCATGATGGAGCTGCTGAAGCAGGCAGGCTTGTTGCCGCTGGCGACGCGATCAGCACGCGTCCTGTCTGGTGGGGAACAGCAGCGTCTCGCCCTGGCGCGGGCCTGGGCGCTCAAGCCTCAGGTGTTATTCCTCGATGAACCCACCGCCAGTCTTGACCCGGCTGCAACCCAAGCCGTGGAAGCGTTACTCGATCAGATTCATCACACCGGCACAAAGATTATCATGACAACGCACGATCTGGGCCAGGCCCGTCGTCTGGCGGATGAGGTGTTGTTTCTGCACCATGGTCGGCTGGTCGAATATGCGCCAGCGAGGACGTTCTTCAGCAATCCGCAGAGTAAGGAAGCCGCCACATTTCTTGAGGGAAAGTTACTGTGGTGAGGTGGCGATGACCTACAGGAGGGAGCGCTTCGTGCTGCATCGAAAGGTTTTCCTGCAACTGAGTCTGGCTGTGGTTTGCCTCGTGGCGGGCACGCTCTCTGCGGTGGCCGCCGACCGGTTCATTACCGTAGCGTCGACCACCTCCACCGAAAACTCTGGTCTCTTCCACTATCTGCTGCCGCTGTTTCAGCGGGATACTGGTATTGAGGTACGCGTAGTTGCCGTCGGCACGGGTCAAGCCATTGAGCTGGCGCGACGGGGCGATGCAGATGTGTTGTTCGTCCATCACAAACCGTCCGAAGAGAAGTTCGTCGCCGAAGGCTTCGGCGTGACCCGCTTTGACGTGATGTATAACGATTTTGTGGTGGTCGGTCCCCAGACTGACCCTGCTGATGTGCAAGGCATAACCGATGTTGCAGCAGCCCTGGCACAGATAGCGGCAAAGCACGCTATCTTCGTCTCACGGGGAGATGATAGCGGGACACACAAGCTGGAATTGAGCCTTTGGAAGGCTGCCGGTGTCGACGTCTCGGCGGCGAGTGGCAGCTGGTATCGTGCGGCAGGAGCTGGTATGGGGGCCACACTGAACACCGCCAGTGGCCTGGACGCCTACTCTCTCACCGACCGGGGGACTTGGATTAGCTTCAAAAACCGGGGCAATTTGGCCATCCTGATTGAGGGAGATAGCCGTTTGTTCAACCAGTACGGCGTGATGCTGGTCAACCCCAACAAGCATCCCCATGTGAAAGCGATGGATGGCCAGACGTTCATTGACTGGCTTCTCTCTGACAAAGGCCAGCAAGCCATTGCCGCGTTCCGTCTTGAGGGGGAACAGGCGTTTTTCCCCAACGCCCGGAAGAGTGGCTCGTAACAGCCCTCGCTCAGGGGCTGTCATCTCTGGCGTGCGGGAAATTCCGTCACACGATCTCCTAAGCGCCGCGCATGAGGCGCTGGGGAACCGTGCTACTTTGCCCCAAAGTCGGTCACTATCGCCTATTACCCATTGTTTTATTTAGGCATTACCGACTGTTACCCAGTCTCGGTAATTCATAAGAGCCGTGATGTGCGAGCGTCTCATGGTTCCTGACGTTGTTCACACCCGGCACGCCCGATCCGTACACACCACCCAAACGGACGTTTGATATTTGTACGCCCTATCAACTTCTTTGCGATTGATGTTCCCGGAACACATGCTACTCTGTTTTTTGAAACATTTTATACACGGCTAAAACGGGGGGAAACATGGAGGAACAGAAGACGAAATTCACGCCCACCGAAGTCATACGCGCCGTCGATGGCCTACACCGCAGAAGATTCTATGAGATGATGAACAACGGGGAAATCTCTTACGAATCACAAGGGCCAGAGGGGAAAAAGCGGCGCATCATAGATGGCTCGGAACTAGCTAGGGTATTCGGAAGTGCGTTCAGGCCGCAGGGAACACGGGGAACAGAAGACGGGGGA
>Ga0209382_10010000_pt1 | contig 11863 bp, 10 predicted proteins | sample SoiMetdeltSBSDD5_FD_187599 | JGI IMG/M metagenome (GOLD analysis project Ga0209382, IMG submission 187599) | Bulk soil microbial communities from a Populus tree surrounding site in Tennessee, USA - Soil MetaG P. deltoides SBSDD5 (SPAdes) (version 2) | ecosystem: Environmental > Terrestrial >... | reverse complement strand
GTACATGGACCTCGAGCCGGGCACGCAGATGACCGACATCCGCGTGGACCGCGTCTTTCTGGGCTCGTGCACGAACTCGCGCATCGGCGACCTGCGCGCGGCCGCCGAGGTCGTGCGCGGGCGCAGCGTCGCGCGCGGGGTGAGAGCGATGGTCGTTCCGGGCTCGGTGCAGGTCAAGCACCAGGCCGAGACGGAGGGACTGCGCGAGGTCTTCGAGGCCGCCGGCTTCGAGTGGCGCGGGGCCGGCTGCTCGATGTGCCTGGGGATGAACCCCGACATCCTGCAACCGGGCGAGCGCTGCGCCTCGACCTCGAACCGCAACTTCGAGGGGCGCCAGGGCCGCGGCGGCCGCACGCACCTGGTCTCGCCCCAGATGGCGGCCGCGGCGGCCGTCGAGGGCCACTTCGTCGACATCCGCGAGTGGGAGGAGGGCGGCGGAGCCGCCCGTTCACGGCGGCCGGAGGCCAGCCGTCTCCATGACGAGCGCCGGCTGGATGCCGGCAAGGGGTAATCATGCAGCCGATCACGAAGGTCGCCGGCCCGATCTCGGTCCTCGACCGCAACGACGTCGACACCGACCAGATCATCCCCAAGCAGTTCCTCAAGCGGGTGGAGCGGACCGGCTTCGGCGAGTTCCTGTTCTACGACTGGTCCAAGGAGGAGGACTGGGTGCTGCACCCGCACCCGATCCTCGTGACCGGCCGCAACTTCGGCTGCGGCTCGTCGCGCGAGCACGCCCCCTGGGCGCTGCAGGACTTCGGCTTCCGCGCCGTCGTCGCGCCGAGCTTTGCCGACATCTTCTACTCGAACTGCACGAAGATCGGGCTGCTGCCGGTCGCGCTGCCCGAGCCCGAGGTGCGGGCGCTCATGCGCGCGTCCGAGGCGGAGATCTCGCTGCCCGATCAGTACGTCGCGTTCGACGGGCACAACGTGCTCTTCGACATCGACGAGGAGATCAAGAACCGCCTGCTCAACGGCCTCGACGACATCGCGCTCGCGCTCGAGCGCGCGGAGGACATCGACCGCTACGAGCGCGAGCGCGAGCGGCCCGGCCCGGTCACCACGGCGCTGTGAGCTCCACCCGGGAATGGGACGCGGAGACCTACCACCGCGTCTCCACGCCGCAGGTCCAGTGGGCCGAGCAGGTGCTCGGTCGCATGGAGCTGCGCGGCGACGAGACGGTCCTGGACGCTGGGTGCGGCAGCGGGCGCGTGACGGCGATGCTGCTCGAGCGCCTGCCGCGCGGACGCGTCGTCGCCGTCGATGGCTCGGCGGCGATGGTCGACGCCGCGCGCGAGACGCTGCCCGCCGACCGGGTGCGGTTCCTGGTCGGCGACCTGGTCGACCTCTCGCTCGGCGAGCCGGTCGACGCGGTGTTCTCCAACGCCGTCTTCCACTGGATCCCTGACCACGACCGGCTGTTCGCCGCGCTGCATGCCGCCCTGCGGCCAGGCGGTCGGCTCGTGGCCCAGTGCGGGGGCGAGGGCAACGTCGCCGCCTTCCACGCCGCGATGCAGGCAGTGGGCGAGCGCGAGCCCCACGCGGAGCATCTCGCCGGCTGGTGGCCGTGGAACTTCGCGTCGCCGGAGCAGACGGAGGAGCGGTTGCGGCGGGCGGGCTTCGCGGAGGTGCGCTGCTGGCGCAGCGACAGCCGCGTGCAACCGGTCGATGCCGCGAGCTTTGCCGCCACGGTCTGCCTCGGCGCGCACCTGGACCGCCTGCCCGCGACGCTGCGCGATGGCTACGTCAAGGCCGTGCTGCAGGCGGCGGGTCAGCCGCTCGTGCTCGACTACGTGCGGCTGAACATCGAAGCGCGCGCCTAACCCGCCGCGGACTCGACTTCGGCCGCCGGCGCCGATGCCGGCGCCGCCCGGCGGCCGAGGAGGAGCGCGGCCAGGACCGCGCCGACGAAGCAGGCGCCGGCGCCGACGAGGAACGCGACCTGGAACCCGTCGCTCAGCGCGGCCAGGTGCGGCGTCCCGCTGGCCAGCTTGTCGCTGGTATGCGAGGCGGCGATCGTGCTCAGCACGGCGAGGCCGAGCGCGCCGCCGATCAGCCGCGAGCTGTTCAGGAGCGCCGACGCGAGGCCGCTGTCGCGCGGCTCGACGCCCTGCACCGCCACGATGGTGCCGGAAACGAGGCCGAGGCCCAGGCCGACCGCCGCGAGCAGGCCGCCCGGGAGCACATCGGCAAAGTAGGTGCCGCCGGCGTGGACCTCGGACAGGAGCGCCATGCCCCCGGCGGCGACGAGCATCCCGACGGCCAGCACGCGGCCGGCGCCGAAGCGCGCGATCAGCTTCGGTGTCTGCGTGGTCACGGCGACGATGGCCAGCGCCAAGGGCAGGAACGCCAGGCCGGTCTCGAGCGCGTCGAGCCCGAGCACCTGCTGCAGGTAGAGCGAGAGGAAGAACCACATCGCGAAGACGGCGGCGAAGAGCAGCAATATCACGAGGTTTGCCGCGCGCAGGCGCCCGAGCTTGACCAGCCGCGCCGGCATCAGCGGAGCGCGCGCGATGCGCCCCTCGACCAGCGCGAAGGCGGCGATGAGCACCACCGCGACGGCGATCGGCACCAGGACGCCGGTCGCCCCCCAGCCGAGGGTGTCGGTGCGCACGATCCCGTAGACGAGCGAGGTGAGCCCGAGCGTGATGAGGATCGCGCCGGCGACGTCGAAGTGCCGCTGCTCGAGCTCGGCCCTGCCCTCCGGCACGACGCGCAGTGCGGCCGCGATCACGACCAGCCCGATCGGGATGTTGATGAGGAAGATTGCGGGCCAGCCGAGCTCCTGGGTGAGGAGCCCGCCCAGCAGCACGCCGGCCGCGCCGCCGACACCGCCCATGGCGCCCCAGGCGGCCAGCGCGCGGTTGCGCTCGCGCCCCTCGGCGAACGAGGTCGCGAGGATCGAGAGCGTGGCGGGCGAGATGACCGCTGCGCCGAAGCCCTGCAGCGCGCGGGCGGCGTCGAGCGTGGCCTGGGAATCGGCCACCGCGCACAGGATCGATGCGAGCGTGAACAGCCCGGTGCCGGCGAGGAACACGCGCCTGCGACCGAGCAGGTCGGCGGCGCGGCCGCCGAGCATGAGAAAGCCGGCGAAGGTGAGCGTGTACGCGTTGACCACCCACTGCAGCCCGGTGGTCGTGTAGCCGAGGTCGTGGCGGATCGAGGGCAGCGCGACGTTCACGATCGAGACGTCGAGCACGACCATGAGCTGCGCTAGGCAGACGACGAGGAGCAGGACGTTGCGACGGACTGGCGCGGGTAGCGTCATGTACGACGATCACCGTAGCAAGCAGTTCGATGAACGTCGTACACTCCCCGGCGATGCCCAACGACCAGCCAGGCCGCGCCGAAATCGAGCTCACCGCGGTCCTGCACGCGCTCAGCGACCCCCAGCGCCTGCGCATCGTGAAGCGCCTGGCCGCGGACGATGAGCCGCGCGCGTGCGGCAGCTTCGACCTCGAGGTCTCGAAGTCGACCTGCACCCACCACTTCCGCGTCCTGCGCGAGGCGGGCGTGATCGAGCAGTGGCGCGAGGGGACGTCGAAGCTCAGCGCGCTGCGCCGCGACGATCTTGACGCGCGCTTCCCTGGGCTGCTCGAGGCGGTGCTGGCGCCGTCGGCGGCCACCGCGTAGCGCTGGTCGTCTGGCGCTCCGCTCGGGGTGCTTGACGTTAGGGCCAATAATCGCGCGGAACGTCTTACCGGCCCCGCCGCGCCCGCGCGATCGCCTTGGCCGTCGCCGCGGTCGGGGTCGCGCCCTTCGGGAGGAACGGCATCGCGGGCGACCGGACCCCGGGCACGGCCTCGGGGCGCTCGTGGGTCGGGAGCCGCAGGTCGAGCTTCGAGACCGTGATCGTGAACGGGAAGTTCGACGGGCGGCCGTAGGGGGTGTCGTTGCCGAGCAGCTCGAGTTTCGGCACGTGCCCGGCCGCGAAGTGCCAGCCGTTCGGGTGCAGCTGGAACACCTGACGCCCGTCGCCGGTGGGCCGGTACAGCGCGCGGCCCACGAGCGTCTGGTTGCCGTCCGGCGCGACGTCCCACAGCCGCGCCGCCAGCTCGGTGTTGACCGCGTCCGTGGACGCGTCGACCTCGAGGTCGACGATCACCGTCGGCGCGCCGAGCAGCGTGTAGCCCTTGCCCTTGACCTTCGCGAGCCGGTACGTGGCGGTGCCCGGCAGGTTCGCGGACGACGTCGTCGCGCAAGCGTCGCCGCCGCCGGCGATGGGGTCGACGGCGCGGCTCACGTCGGGGCTCCCGCCGGTGGAGCGCACCCGCTGCGCGCCGGCCGACGCGAACCGGACCTCGCCGGGGTGCAGCGCGCTCCAGTCGCGGGCCTCGAACGGGCCGCCCGACGGGGCGTCCTTCGGGCAGGTCTGGGTCAGCGCCTCGACGCCGGTCAGGGTCGGGACGCTCGCGTCGCCCTTCACGTAGTGGTCGAACCAGTCGAACTGGCGCTGCTGCAGCCGCGCGGTGTCGGCGGCCTTGCCCGTGCCCCGCATGTGGCCGAAGTCGAAGAACATCAGCGCGATCGGGTCATTCGGATACTGCGCGTGCAAGCGGTTGTAGAACCGCAGCGCCTCGTCGACCGGGAAGAGGTCGTCGGTGAAGCCGTTGGCGATCAGCAGCGGCGCGGGCGCCTCGGAGTGGTCGAGGTAGTACGACGAGTGGTAGGTGGTGATCTCCCTCGCGATGGCCTCGGCCGCGGGATCGCTCGGCTCGCCCGCGCTGACGCGCGCGAACTGGGTCGTGAGGTCCGCGGACGGATCCGCGCCGGGCGGGGAGTAGAACCCGGTGGCCTGGCCGAGCGCATACAGCCCGCTGACGAACGACTGCTTCTCCACCCCCAGCGGCGTGACGTCGTCCTTCGGCGCGGCGATCGTGTAGTCGAGCGTGCGCCCGTTGGGCTCGAGCGAATAGACCAGGTCGGTCCACGGGATCGTCGGCGCCGCCGCGGCGATGCGCATGGGATTCCCCCCGTCGCTCACCCACGGGTGCAGATTCCCGTCCTCGTCCATGTAGCGGTCTTTGAGCGCGGCGAGCTCCATCGCCTGGCCGCCCCCATACGAAGGCCCGGTGACGCCGATGCGCTGGCCGTCGATCAGGCCCTGGTCGGCGAGCTTGCCGGCCAGGAACTGCGTGTCCCGCACCTCCCAGCGGACGTCGGCGAGGTGCAGCCAGCCCGTCGCGCAGCCGCTGGGATCGAGCAGTCGGTTGTCGGGACGTCCGCACGACCCGTTGAACCCGCGCGCGGTGTAGGAGAGCACGGCGTAGCCGCGATCCGCCCAGGGCTTCATCTGCGCGAATCCGACCTTGCCCCCGCCCCAGCCGTGCAGGGGCACGGCGAGTGGCAGGTTCGCGTCCCCGCTGGCGGGCAGCGCGACGTCGGTGTCGAGCGGCACGCCGTCGAAGGACTTGACGCGCTGATCGTTGCCCGCGCTCGTCTGGTCCTGGCAGAAGCGCACGCCGTCCCGGGGGACGCAGCTCAGCGAGCCGAAGGGTTGGACGTCGGCACGGGCGATCGCCGCGCCGAAGAGGAGCGCCCCGAGGATCGCCGCGATCGCAAGCCTCCCTGCAGCCATGGCGCCGACACTCTAGGGTCCGCCGACTCATGGCGGCGCACATCGTCACCCTGCCAGGCGACGGGATCGGTCCCGAGATCATGGCGAGCGCTCTCGAGGTGCTCGACGCCGTCGGCGACTTCGACGTCGACGAGCGCGTGTTCGGGGGCGCGTCGATCGATGCCACCGGCACCGCCCTGACCGACGAGGTGCTCGAGGCCTGTCGCGGCGCTGACGCCGTGCTGCTCGCCGCCGTCGGCGGCCCGAAGTGGGATACGACCGATCCCGACGCGCCGCGCCCCGAGCAGGGCCTGCTCGACCTGCGCAAGGGGCTCAACCTCTACGCCAACCTGCGCCCGGTCCGGCCCGTGCCGGCGCTCTACGACGCGAGCCCCCTGCGCCGCGACATCATCGAGGGCACGAGCCTGCTCGTCGTGCGCGAGCTCACCGGCGGCATCTACTTCGGCGCCCGGGGCCGCGAGGACGAGAGCGCCTTCGATACCAATACCTACAGCCTGGGGGAAATCGAGCGCATCGCGCGCGTCGCGTTCGACGCGGCGGAGGCGCGGGTGACGAGCGTCGACAAGGCCAACATCCTCGAGACCTCGCGGCTGTGGCGCGAGGTCGTCACCGGGCTCCACGGCCGCGAGTACCCGCACATCCGGCTCGAGCACATGCTGGTCGACAACGCCGCCATGCAGCTCATCGCGGCGCCCCGCCACTTCGACGTCATCGTCACGGAGAACATGTTTGGCGACATCCTCAGCGACGAGGCGGCCATGCTCACGGGGTCGATCGGGATGCTGCCGTCGGCGTCGCTCGGCGTGGCCGGGGCGCCCGGCCTGTTCGAGCCCGTGCACGGCTCGGCGCCCGACATCGCCGGGACCGAGGCCGCCAATCCGCTCGCGATGTTGCTCTCCGTGGCCATGATGCTGCGCCACGGGCTCTCCCAACCGGACGTGGCGGCGGCAGTAGAATCGGCCGTGGATCGGGCCTTGGAGAGCGGCCTGCGGACGGCCGACCTAGGGGGCTCGGCCACGACGGCCGAGGCCACCCGAGCCGTCCTCGCAAACCTCTAACAGGAGTCAGACGTGGAGCCAGCGGACCTCATCTGGATGAACGGAGAGCTCATCCCCTGGGAGGACGCCAAGGTCCACGTTCTCACGCACGGCCTGCACTACGGCACGGGGGTGTTCGAGGGCGTCCGCTGCTACAAGACGCCGCGCGGCCCGGCGATCTTCCGCCACCAGGACCACCTCGAGCGGCTGTTCAAGTCGGCCGAGCTCTATTACATGCCGCTGCCCTACAGCCTCGAGGAGCTGCGCGCCGCCACGCACGAGCTCGTCGGCCGCAACGGGCTCGAGGAGTGCTACATCCGCCCGCTGGCCTGCCGCGGCTACGGGACGATGGGTCTCTTCCCGCTCGACTCGCCGGTCGACGTGACGATCGCAGCGTGGGCCTGGGGGGCGTACCTCGGCGAGGACAGCCTGCTGAACGGCATCCGCGCCAAGGTCTCGTCCTGGCGCCAGTTCTCGGCCCAGTCGCTGATCCCGCACGCCAAGGCCTCCGGGCAGTACCTCAACTCGGTCCTGGCCAAGATCGAGTCGCACAAGGCCGGCTACGACGAGGCGATCCTGCTCGACGAGCGCAGCGAGGTCTCCGAGGGCTCGGGCGAGAACGTGTTCGTGGTGCGCGACGGCGTGCTCATCACCCCGCACGAGACGGCCCACATCCTCGGCGGCATCAACCGCGACTCGGTGATCGAGATCGCCGGCGACCTCGGCTACGAGGTCGTGGCGCGCCCGCTCGCGCGCGCCGAGCTCTACCTGGCCGACGAGGTGTTCCTCACCGGCACCGCCGCCGAGCTCGTGCCCGTGCGCGAGATCGACGATCACGTCATCGGCGAGGGCACCCGCGGGCCGATCACAGCCGAGATCCAGCGCACGTTCACCGACGCGCTGCGCGGCCGGGCCGAGCGATACGCGAAATGGAACGAGCTCATCGAGGTTCCCGCGCTGTCGCCCGGTTCAGGACCGTAGGGCGGATGGTCCGCCGGTGGACATCCAGCTCTACGACACGACGCTACGGGACGGCATGCAGGGCGAGGGCATGTCGCTCTCGGCCGACGAGAAGCTCCGGGTCGCGCACCGGCTCGACGAGCTCGGCATCGACCTGATCGAAGCCGGCTTCCCGGCCTCCAACCCCAAGGAGCTCGAGCTGTTCGAGCTGCTGGGGCGCGAGACGTTCGCGCACGCCGAGATCGCGGCCTTCGGCATGACCCGCCGCCGGGATGTCACAGCCGACGCGGACCCGGCCCTGCGCGTGCTCGCCGACTCGTTTGCGCCCGTCTGCACGCTGGTGGGCAAGTCGTGGGCGCTGCATCTCGACAAGGTCGTGCATGTCGACCGCGAGGAGAACCTGCGCATGATCGCCGAGTCGATCGCCTTCCTCGCGGACCGGGGCAAGCGCGTGGTCTACGACGCCGAGCACTTCTTCGACGGCTATGCGGACGACCCCGCCTACGCGCTGCGCTGCCTGCGGGCGGCGGTCGACGCCGGCGCCGAGACCGTCGTCGCCTGCGACACCAACGGCGGCACTCTGCCCGAGCGCTTGCGCGCGGTCATGGACGTGGTGGTGAGCGCGATCGGCGACGGCGCGCAGGTCGGCATCCACTGCCACGACGACTCGGGCTGCGGCGTGGCCAACTCGCTCGTCGCCGTGGCGGCCGGGGCCACGCACGTCCAGGGGACGATCAACGGCTACGGGGAGCGGTGCGGAAACGCCAACCTGATCACGATCGTCCCCAACCTGCAGCTCAAGCTCGGGCACCGCTGCCTCACCGACGCGCAGCTCGCCGAGCTGACCGACGCGGCCCACTTCCTCGACGAGCTGCTGAACTTCGCGCCGAACGCGGACGCGCCGTACGTCGGGCGCAATGCATTCGCCCACAAGGGGGGGATGCACGTGGCCGGCGTCAACGCGGATCCGGCCACCTTCGAGCATGTCGACCCCGACCTCGTCGGCAACCGGCGCGAGCTGCTGGTGTCCGAGCTCTCGGGGCGGGGTACGGTGCGTGCGCGCGCCGACGCCGCGGGGATCGCGCTCGACGATGCGACCGTGTCGCGGGTGATCGAGCGGGTCAAGGAGCTCGAGCACACCGGCTACCACTTCGAGGCCGCCGATGGCTCGTTCGAGTTGCTCCTGCGCAAGGAGGCGGGCGACTACGAGCCGCTGTTCCGCCTCGAGTCGTGGCGGGTCATCGTCGAGAAGCGGGCCGACGGGCACGTCGAGACCGAGGCGACGATCAAGATCTGGCTCGACGGCGACCGCTACGTGCGCACGGCCGAGGGCAACGGCCCGGTGAACGCATTGGACCGCGCGCTGCGCGCCGCCATCACCGAGATCCACCCGCACCTCAAGGACATCGACCTCGTCAACTTCAAGGTGCGCATCCTCGACGAGCGCAAGGGAACGGGAGCGATCACGCGCGTGCTCCTCGACGCCTCCGACGGCCACGACGTCTGGGGCTCGATCGGCGTCTCGGAGAACATCATCGCGGCCTCGTGGGAGGCGCTGGTCGACTCGCTCGAGTTCGGCATGCAGCCGGCGCACGACCGGGCCGCGCGATCTTGATCCCGCTCGCCCAGCCCGTACTGGGGGCCAGGGAGGAGGAGCTCGTCCTCGAGGTGCTGCGCTCGGGCCGGCTCTCACTCGGCCCCATGGTCCCGCGCTTCGAGGACGGCTTTGCCCGCCGGCTGGGCGTGCGGTACGCGAGTGCGGTCTCGAGCGGGACGGCCGGCCTGCACCTGGCGCTGCGCGCCGTCGGCGTGACCGATGGCGACGAGGTGGTCACAAGCCCGTTCTCGTTCGTCGCATCGGCCAACGCGATCGTGTTCGAGCGCGCGCAGCCGGTCTTCGTGGACATCGATCCGGTCACGCTCAACGTGACGCCCGACGCGGTCGCGGCCGCCGTCACCGAGCGCACCCGGGCCGTGTTGCCCGTCCACATCTTCGGCTATCCCGCCGACGTGGCCGGGCTGGAGCCGCTCGGCCTGCCGATCGTCGAGGACGCCGCCGAGGCCTTGGGGGCGGTGTCGTCCGACGGCGTGCCGGTGGGCGCCCGTGGGCATCCGGCCGTGTTCGGCTTCTACGCCAACAAGCAGCTCGTCACCGGCGAGGGCGGCATGGTCACGACCGACGACGCCGTGATCAAGGAGCGGATCGACTCCGAGCGCAACCAGGGCCGGGCGCCGGACATGGACTGGCTCGACCACGACCGCCTGGGCTTCAACTACCGGCTCTCCGACGTGGCCTGCGCGCTGGGCGTGGCGCAGCTCGAGCACCTCGACGAGCTGCTGGCCGACCGGGCCGGGGTGGCCGCGCTGTACCGCGATGCCCTGGGCGACGTCGATCCGGAGCTGGCGCTGCCGTGCGACGACGCGGACGGCGCGGTGCGCGGCTGGTTCGTGTTCGTCGTGCAGCTCCCGCGCGGCCTGAATCGCGACGCCACGGTCCGGGCGCTGGCCGAGCGCGGGGTGCAGAGCAAGCCCTACCTGCCCGCGATCCACCTGATGTCGTATTACCGCGAGCGGTTCGGTCACCGCGAGGGCGAGTTCCCGGTTTGCGAGGACGTCGCCGCGCGCTCGGTCGCGCTGCCGTTCTTCCCGCGCATGACCGAGGGCCAGATCCAAGCCGTCGCGGAGGCGCTCGAAACCGTACTGTCGAGCTCCCGTTCGTTGCCATAATCGCCGCGATGGGACCTCGGGCGGACCGCCGCCGCCGGCAAGCGCGCTGGATCGGCGCGGCCGGGTTCCTGGTCGCCCTCGGGCTGCCGATCGCCCTGTGGTACCGCGCGATCGCCGACATCGCCGCCGCCTTCACGTTCAAGGCCTCCTACTTCACCGGCCTCGTGCCGTGGGTGCTCATCCTCGCCGGCCTGCTGTTCTTCGTGCCCGTGGCATTGTCGGCGGGCCGCAACCCCGACAGCCGCTGGTACCCCCGCGCCCGGAACGCCTACGCGGGCTGGGGGATCACGCTCTACCTGCTCGGGTTCGGGCTGGCGACCCAGGTGGCGCAGATCCAGCACGTCATCAGGCACCCGTAGGGGCCCTCTTACACTGGCGCGCCATGTCGCGCTTCTCCGAGCCGCAGGATCCGGCCTTCCGGCGGTTCAACGCGTCCATCGGGTTCGACCGGCGCCTCGGTGCGGTCGACGTGGCGCAGTCGCGCGCGCACGTGACCATGCTCGCCGCGGTCGGGGTGATCTCTGACGACGACCGCGACGCGCTGCTCGGTGCGCTGGGCCAGGTGGACGGCGAGCTCGCCTCCGGCACCTTCGCGTTCGCGCCCGACGACGAGGACATCCACATGGCGGTCGAGAGGCGGGTGACGGAGCTGGCCGGCCGCGCCGGCGGCCGCATGCACACGGCGCGCTCACGCAACGACCAGGTCGCCACCGACATGGCGATGTTCGTGCGCGCGGCGGCGGAGCGCGCGCTCGAAGGGTGCGCGACCCTCATGGAGGTGCTGGTTGCGGTGGCCGAGGCCCACCTGGACTGGCCCATGCCCGCCTACACCCACCTGCAGCGGGCCCAGCCGGTCTATCTCTCGCACCACCTGCTCGCCTACTTCTGGATGCTCGAGCGCGACCGCGAGCGGTTCCGGGCCGTGCTGCGAGCAACGCGCAAGCTCCCGCTCGGCGCCGGCGCCCTTGCCGGCGTGAACTTCGAGACGGACCGGGCCGCGGTCGCGCGCGCGCTCGGCTTCGACGGCGTCGCCGAGAACTCGATCGACGCGGTGTCCAACCGCGACTTCGTGCTCGACTACCTCGCGGCGGCGGCGACGTGCGCGACGCACCTGTCCCGCCTGGGCGCCGAGCTCGTCCTCTGGTCCTCGACCGAGTTCGGCTTCTGCGCGCTCCCCGACGCCTGGTCGTCGGGCTCGTCGATCATGCCGCAGAAGAAGAACCCCGACGCGGCCGAGTTGCTGCGTGCGAAGGCGCCGCGGCTGGCCGGGCACCTCGTCGCGCTTCATGGGGTGCTGCACGGGCTGCCGCTCACCTACAACAAGGACCTCCAGGAGGACAAGGAGGGGCTGTTCGATACGGTGGACACCCTGGAGCTGTGCCTGGCCGCGGCGGCGGGGATGCTCCGGGGCGCGCGTTTCTCGCGCGAGCGCATGCTCGACGCGGCCACCGACGAGTTCCTCGCCGCCACCGACGTCGCCGACCTGCTCGTGCGGCGGGGGCTGCCGTTCCGCGAGGCTCACGCCGTGGTGGCCGGGCTAGCACGGCGGGCGCTCGAGTCC
>Ga0209382_10009998_pt1 | contig 11863 bp, 14 predicted proteins | sample SoiMetdeltSBSDD5_FD_187599 | JGI IMG/M metagenome (GOLD analysis project Ga0209382, IMG submission 187599) | Bulk soil microbial communities from a Populus tree surrounding site in Tennessee, USA - Soil MetaG P. deltoides SBSDD5 (SPAdes) (version 2) | ecosystem: Environmental > Terrestrial >... | reverse complement strand
TGGCACGCGCGCCCTCGCGGAGGGAACCGAAGATGCCCGGTGAAAAGCGCGCCGTCATCCGGGGGACCGGATCGTCGCTGCCCGAAAAAATCCTGACCAACCTCGACCTCGAGAAGATGGTCGACACGTCGGACGACTGGATCACGTCGCGGACGGGCATCCGCGAGCGTCGCGTGGCGCAGGACCACGAGTACATGTCCCAGTTCGCCACGCGGGCGGCCGAGAAGGCGCTGGAATCGGCCGGCATCCCCGCGTCCGACGTGGACCTGATCATCTGCGCCACGGTCACGCCGGACATGCCGATCCCGGCGACGGCCTGCATCGTGCAGCACAACCTCGGCGCCACGGGGGCGGCCGCGTTCGATCTGGCCGCCGGCTGCTCGGGTTTCATCTACGCGCTGGCGGTGGCGAAGCGCATGGTCGCCTCGGGGGATTACCGGGCCGTCCTCGTGATCGGCGCCGAGCTTCTCTCCAAATTCACCGATTTCCGCGATCGCACCACCTGCGTCCTGTTCGGCGACGGCGCCGGGGCGGTCCTGCTGACGCCCGGGGAGGCTCCCTACGGCGTGCTCGCCTCGGAGATGCACGCGGACGGCAGCATGGCCGATTTCATCTACGTTCCGGCGGGAGGCACGCGGGAGCCGGCCTCGGAGCGCACGGTGGCCGAACGCCGGCATTTCATCCGGATGAAGGGGAACGAGACCTTCAAGATGGCCGTGCGGTCGATGGAGGAGACCTCGCGCGCCGTCCTGCAGAAGTCGGGCCTGACCACCGCCGACGTGAACCTGTTTCTACCGCACCAGGCCAATCGCCGGATCATCGACGCCGTCGGCACGCGGCTCGGCCTGCGCGAGGATCAGGTCTACGTCAACATCGAGCGGGTCGGCAACACCTCGGCCGCGTCGATCCCGGTGGCCCTCGACGAAGCGGTGCGCCGCGGCCTGGTGAAGCAGGGGGACAATCTTCTTTTCGCGGCCTTCGGCACGGGCCTGACCTGGGGCGCGGCGGTCTGCAAGTGGGGCTTTTGAAGCCGCCCCGCGTCGGTCTGATCTTTCCCGGGCAGGGTTCGCAGGCCGTCGGGATGGGGCGGGCGCTCTCGGATGCCGATCCGCGGGCGCGCTCGGTCTTCGAGCGCGCCGATCGCGCCGCGGGCTTCGACCTCCGCCGCGCCTGCTTCGAAGGGCCGGAGGAGACGCTGCGCCTGACGGCGGTGACGCAGCCCGCCATCCTGGCGACGAGCATCGCCTGCTTCGAGGCTCTCGCCGCGCAGGCGCCTCCGGCATGGCGCGGGGAGATCGTCTGCGCCGCCGGGCATTCCCTGGGGGAGTACTCGGCGCTGGTGGCGGCGGGCGCCCTGGACCTCGAGGACGCGGTCCGAACCGTGCGGCGGCGCGGCGAATACATGCAGGACGCCGTCCCGGTGGGACAGGGGGCGATGGCGGCGGTCCTCGGGATGGCGCTTCCGGACGTCGAGGCGCTATGCCGGGAGGCCGCGGGGGGTGACGTCCTGTCCCCCGCGAACCTGAACGCGCCGGACCAGACCGTCGTGGCGGGGACCGCCGCGGCGGTGGGCCGGCTGGCGGGCCTCGCCAGGGAGCGGGGGGCGAAGCGGACCGTGATCCTGCCGGTGAGCGCCCCCTTCCACTGCGCGCTCATGGCGCCGGCGCAGGCCAGGCTGGCGAAGGATCTCGAGGCGCTGCCGATGAGGGACGCCCGGTTCCCGGTCATCCTGAACGTCACCGGCCGGCCGGAGACGCGCGCGGAGGCCCTGAGGCGCGCCCTGGTGGAGCAGGTCACGCGCCCCGTGCGCTGGGTGGAGAGCGTGATCCACATGAAGGAGCTGGGGGTCGAATGGCTGGCGGAGCTCGGTCCGGGGCGGGTCCTTTCGGGCCTGGCGAAACGGATCGTGCCGGGGCTCCCCCTGGTGAACGTGGAGGATCCGGCCTCGCTCGCGAGCGCGCGCCAGGCGCTCGGCTGGGGGGCCGGGACTTGAGCACCGGGGACCTGTCGGGACGCGTCAGCCTGGTGACCGGGGCGTCGCGCGGCATCGGGCGCGCCATCGCCCTCGGCCTGGCGGACCGCGGATCGGACATGCTGCTCGCGGCGCGCCGGGTGGAGGACCTGGAGGCGGTCGCCCGAGAGTGCGAAGGACGGGGCGTGCGGGCCCGGGCGCTGCCGATCGATCTGGCGGACGCCGCGTCGATCGCCGCGGGGACGGAACGGGCGCTGAAGGAGTACGGCCGGCTCGATCACCTGGTGAACAACGCCGGCGTGACGGGGGACGGGCTGCTGATGCGCATGAAGCGCGAGGAATGGGACCGCGTCCTGACCGTCAACCTGACGGGGGCCTTCGAGATGACGCGGGCGGTGCTGCCGACGATGGTCAGGGCGCGCTACGGGAGGATCGTCAACATCAGCTCGGTGGTGGCGTTGATGGGGAACCCGGGACAGGCGAACTACTGCGCGGCCAAGGCCGGGCTCGTGGGGTTCACCAAGTCCCTGGCCCGCGAGGTGGCCTCGCGCTCGATCACGGTCAACGCCGTGGCCCCCGGGTTCATCGATACCGAGATGACCCGCGCGCTCCCGCAGGAGGCGCGGGATAGAATGTCCGGCCTCATCCCCCTCGGGCGGCTGGGAACCCCGGAGGACGTGGCGGCCGGTGTGGCATTCCTCGTCGGCCCGGGGGCCGCGTACGTGACGGGTGAGGTCCTGAACATCAGCGGCGGTCTTTACATGTGAAGGGGTGATAACAATAATCAGCCGGGATAGGGACCCGGGGAGGACAGCAGAATGGCGCAGAGCATCGATGACAAGGTGAAGGCCATCATTGTCGAGCAGCTGGGAGTCGATCCGGAGGAGGTCACCGCAGAGGCCTCCTTCGTCAACGACCTGGGCGCGGATTCCCTCGACACGGTCGAGCTCGTGATGGCCCTGGAGGAGTCCTTCAAGATCGAGATCAGCGACGAGGACGCCGAGAAGATCCACACGGTCGGCGACGCCGTCAAGTACATCCAGACGCACGCCTGATCGCGGACGGCGGGGACGGAGCGGGCATGGAACGTCGCGTCGTCATCTCCGGGGTCGGCATGGTCTCGCCGCTCGGGATCGGCAACCAGGCCAACTGGGACGGGCTGATCCAGGGGCGCTCCGGGATCGGACCGATCACCCGGTTCGACGCCTCCGACTATCCCTGCCGCATCGCCGGCGAGGTCAAGGGGTTCAATCCGGAGGACTGGGTCCCGAAGAAAGACGTCAAGAAGATGGACCTGTTCATCCACTACGCCATGGCCGCTTCCGAAATCGCCATGAAGGATGCGGCGTTCCAGGTGGCGCCGGCCGAGGCGGACCGGGTGGGGGTGTTCATCGGCTCCGGGATCGGCGGGCTCCCGTCGATCGAGCGACAGCACGCCATCCTGCTCCGCGAAGGGCCGAGGCGCGTCTCCCCCTTCTTCATCGTCGGGCTCATCGTCAACATGGCCTCGGGGCAGGTCTCCATCAAGTACGGCGCGAAGGGCCCGAACCAGGCGGCCTGCACGGCATGCGCCACGGGCACGCATGCCATCGGCGACGCCTTCGAGATCATCAAGCGCGGCGATGCCGACGTGATGATCGCCGGCGGCTGCGAGGGGGTGATCGCGCCCCTGTGCATGGGGGGGTTTTCCGCCATGCGGGCCCTGTCCACCCGGAACGACAATCCGCAGGCCGCCTCGCGCCCCTTCGATCGGGATCGGGACGGCTTCGTGATCAGCGAGGGGGCGGGCGTCGTCATCCTCGAGGAGCTGGGACACGCGGTGCGCCGGAACGCGAAGGTGTACGCCGAGGTGGCGGGGTACGGCACTTCGGGGGACGCGTACCACGTCTCCGCCCCCGCGGAGGACGGCGAGGGCCCGGTGCGGGTCATGCGGCGCGCCATCCAGGACGCCGGGATCGACCCTTCCGCCATCGATTACGTCAACGCGCACGGCACCTCGACGCCGCAGGGGGACGCGGTGGAGACGCGGGCCATCCGGACCGTGTTCGGCGATCGCGCCAAGAGCGTCGCGGTGAGCAGCACCAAGTCGATGACCGGCCACCTGCTGGGCGGAGCCGGCGGACTCGAGACGGCGATCCTGGCCCTGGTGGTGGAGCGGGACCTCGTCCCCCCCACGATCAACTACACCACCCCCGACCCGGAATGCGACCTGGACTACGTCCCCAACGAGGCGCGCCGGATGACGGTGCGCTACGGGCTCAACAATTCGTTCGGGTTCGGCGGCACGAACGCCGCCCTGGTCCTGAAGAAGTTCGAGAGCTGACCGGACGCCCTTCTACACTTCGTCGAAGATCGAGTCGTTCAGGCAGCTGAGCTTCGCCTCGTACGACTCCGGGTACACGAACCACGTGGCGGCCGCGACGCTGCTGATCAGCGCGTTGCCGTCCTGCGGCGTGAAGCAGAAGCCGACCACCTCGGTCCCCTTGTGGACGGTGAGGGTCGGCACCACGAGAACGCCCTGGTTGAGGATGCGGCCGTAGTGGCCGTAGTCCCTGCCGAAGGAGAACACCGAGTTCGCCGACTGCTTGTAGGTCAGCGCCATGCGATCGTCCTGCTTCAACGTCGCCAGGATGGTCTCGACGGACGTCGGCTTCCGCAGCCGGATGTTGAAGTGGATCGCGTGCATGTACTGGCTGTTCACCTTGAGGGCGGAGGAGAACAGGTTCAGGTCGAGGCCGAGCGTGTTGAACAGGTGCCAGGCGTCCCGGGCGTGGTGCGTCCCGAACCGCTCGTCCTTGTGGCGGTTGACCTGGGGAGAGGGCACGAACCCGCTGTCCTGGCTGATGTCGTTCGCGCGGCGGAGGCAGGTGAAGCGCCCCTCCACGAAGTTCGCGGGACCCCCCTCGCGCAGTCCGATCAGGTCGATGAGGACCGAGAGATTGTGGGTGTTGCAGGACACGACGTGGATGAACTGGTCGACCCCGTGCTTGAGAGTGCGGTCGTTGATGCCCCGGGCGTACATCTTCCCGAAGCCGAACTCCGAGCCCTGCGCTATGAACCCCAGCGTGTTGTCGGCGTACTTCTCGTAGATCTCCTTCTTGTTCTGCAGTCCGACGTCCGACGGCGTGCAGTCGATCACCACCGTCGCCTGCCTGAGGGCCTCGTGGTGCTCGTAGGACGGCTCGATGCCGATGTCCCTGAAGCCCCGTCGTGCCGAATCGTCGCAGGCCAGGCGCGCCCCCCGCTTCATCAGGTTCACGACCTTGGATCGATCGGTGAGCAGGGGAGTGCGCTTGTGGAAGGTGACTTCATCGAAGCCCAGGAGCTCCTTGCGATCGGAGAAGAGCCCGATGAGGGGCTCGCCGATGGTCCCTGTGCCGATGATGTGGACGACCTTTTTCGAAGCCATTTCGATCTCCCGTCGAGGCTGAAAGATACCATCCCATCGTGCCCCGGTCAATGCGGGAAAACCCCGCATCGGAGGGGTTCCGCGTCCCGGCGGCGAACGCCTTTGCCGCCGGGGCGCCGGAGCGGGTTTCTTGACAGGGAAGCACCCATCCCCTAGAATGCCCGTGATTTGCGGCTTTGTCGCGAGCGCCCCCGGGCGCCTTTGCGGGGCGCGGAGGACCCGGATGAGCCAGCGCGAAGCGCCCCGTCCCGCCCTGCCCGTGGCCGATCTCCTTTCCGAGTCTCTCCCGGACCTCTCCCTGCGGCTGGCCGCGGGGAAGGCGGGGCTCAGGAGGGAAATCACGGCGGCCGTCCCGGAGCGCCCGGGGCTCGCCCTCGCGGGCCATCCGGAGACCCTGCAGGCCGGCACCGTCCAGGTCCTGGGAAGGAGCGAAGTCGGCTACCTGGCGCAGCTTTCGCACGAGCCCCGCCGGCTGCTCCTCGACCGGCTCGGGGCCGCTCCGGTCGCCTGCCTCCTCGTGACCCAGGGGAGCCCGCCCCACGCCGAGCTCCTGGAAGCCTGCGAGCGGCACGGGCTGCCGATCCTGCTCACCTCCCGCCCGACGGAGCGCGCCATGGAGGTCCTGGGCCGTCATCTCGAGGACCGGCTCGCGCCGACCATCACGCTGCACGGCACGCTCATCGACATCTACGGCGTCGGGGTCCTGATCCTCGGGGAGAGCGGCGTCGGCAAGAGCGAATCGGCGCTCGAGCTGATCCTGCGGGGCCACCGGCTGGTGTCCGACGATACCGTGACCATCCGCCGCGTGGGATCGTTGCTCAACGGAACGGGGCCCGAGGTGAGCCGCTACCACATGGAGCTCCGCGGCCTGGGTATCATCAACATCAAGGACCTCTACGGCGTCGCCGCGGTGCGCGAGCGCAAGGACCTCGACCTGGTCGTCAAGCTGGATGCCTGGCAGGAGGACAAGGAGTACGATCGCCTGGGGCTCGACGAGACGATGTACTCCATTCACGGTGTCGAGCTTCCCTTCATCGAGATGCCGGTCGGTCCGGGACGGAACCTGTCGATCCTGCTGGAGGTGGCGGCCCGGCACCACCTCCTGAAGCGCCGGGGCTACCACGCGGCCCGCGAGCTCGCGGGCCGCATCTCGGACGCCCTGGGGAGGAAGGGGTGAGCGTCCGCGAAGCCGGCCCGGACCGCGAGCTGGAGATCGTGGTCATCACGGGCCTGTCCGGATCGGGAAAGTCCCTGGCGGTCCGGGCGTTCGAGGACATGGGGTACTTCTGCGTCGACAACCTGCCGGTGGCGATCATCCCGGTCTTCGCCGACCTGTGCGCGGGCCGCTCGGAGATGGGCCGCATCGCCTTCGTCGTGGACGTCCGCGAGGGGACCTTCCTGAAGGAGTTTCCGGCCATCTTCGACGACCTCCGCCGGACCCGCGGGCGCCGCGTCCGCCTGCTCTTCTTCGAGGCGGACGACGATGCGCTCATCCGCCGCTTCTCCGAGACCCGGCGCCCGCACCCCCTGGGTTCGGACGGCGGCCTCGAGGAGGGGATCCGGCGCGAGCGTCAGGCGCTGGCGCCGCTGCGGGAGCGGGCCGACCTGATCATCGACAGCAGCCATTTCAACGTCCACGAGCTCAGGCGCTACATCCAGGACCACTTCGCGCCGCAGGCCGGAACGCAGGCCATGGGAATCTCCGTCGTCTCCTTCGGCTACAAGCACGGCGTGCCGGCCGAGGCGGATCTCCTCTTCGACACGCGGTTCCTCCCCAACCCGTTCTTCGTGGACGGCCTCAGGGGCAAGACCGGGCTCGATCCCGACGTGCGCATGTACCTCGAGGCCATGCCCGACTACCACGAGTTCCACCGGCGCATCGTGGACCTGATGGTCTTCCTGATCCCGCAATACATCCGGGAGGGAAAGAGCTACCTCACCGTGGCGATCGGCTGCACCGGGGGGCGGCACCGATCGGTGGTCATGACGGAGGCGGTCAGCGCGGCGCTGCGCGCCAGCGGCTACCAGGTGAAGGCCTCGCACCGTGACCTGGAGAAGGAATGACGACCGTCGTGGCCGAGGCGACGGGGGAGACGCGGTTCGGCGTCCTGGTGGTCACGCACGGCGGGCTGGCCTTCGAGCTGGTGAAGTCGCTCGAGCGGATCGTCGGCAAGGTGGAGGGACTGAAGGCCCTGACCATCGGCTGGGACGACGCGCTGCCGGCCGCCCGCAACGCCGTGGAGGAGGCCATCGCCGAGGTCGACCCGGGCGGCGGCGTGCTGATCCTGACGGACATGTTCGGGGGCACGGCCACCAACGTCACGCTGGCGTTCCTGCGCCCGGGGGTCGAGATCCTCACGGGCGTGAACCTCCCCATGCTGATCAAGTTCGCGAACATCCGGGACAAGTGCGGGCTCCAGGAGGCGGCGACCCGGATCAAGGAGCAGGGACAGCGCTCGATCGCCATCGCGACCGAGTATCTCGGGCCCGCGGATCGCCGGTGACGAGGATCGCGCCGTGACGCAGCAGGAGGTCGTCGTGCGGAATTCCCTGGGGCTGCACGCGCGGGCCGCGGCGCGGTTCGTGCAGGTGGCCAGCCGGTTCAAGAGCCGGATCCGCCTGGAGCACGCGGGACGCACCGCCGACGGCAAGTCGATCCTCGGGCTCCTGGCCCTGATCGGCGCCCAGGGCGCGAAGCTGACGATCAGCGCGGACGGCTCGGACGAGAAGGAGGCGCTGCGCTCTCTCATCGATCTGGTGGAAGCCCGCTTCGGGGAGGACCATTGACCGGACGGGATGCGGCGCAAGACGGGACGGCCACCCTGCGGGGGGTCGGCGTGTCGGCGGGGATCGCCATCGGGAGGGCCCTCGTCCTGGAAGGGCCCGACGTCGCGATTTTCCGGCTGGACCTGGCGCCCGAGGCGGCCGCCTCCGAGGTGACGCGGTTCCAGCGCGCGGTCCGTCGCGCCTGGCGCCAGCTCCGGGTCCTGCGGGACCGTGTCCGGAGCGAGGCGGGAGAGGCGTACGCGCGCGTCTTCGAGGCGCAGATTCTCATCCTGCGGGACCGCGCCCTGCACCAGGAGACCGCGGCCCTCATCCACCGGGAGCACGTGAACGCCGAGTGGGCCCTGCACACGGTCGTCGGACGGTACACCCAGATCTTCTCCCAGCTGGGGGAGCCCTCCCTGCAGGATCGCGGGACCGACATCGAGGACGTGGAGGCGCGCGTGCAGGCGATCCTGACCGGCAGCAGGAAGGGCCACGACCTGTCGGAGCTGACGGAGGACGTGATCGTCGTCGGGGCCACCCTGGGGCCTTCCGACGCGGCCGGGATCAACCGGGAGCGCGTCATCGGCCTGGCGATCGACGGGGGCGGCCCCACGTCGCACACCGCCATCATCGCCAGCGCCCTGGGGATCCCCGCGGTGGCCGGACTGAGGGACGCGAGCGCCCGGGTCCGCACCGGCGACCTGCTGGTCCTGGACGGATCGGAGGGGGTCCTCGTCGTGAACCCGCCGGACGAGGAGGCCGCCGCCTGGCGCACGCGGCGCACCCGGCTCGCCCAGCGCGAGCTCGACCTCACGATGCTGCGCGATCAGCCCGCCGTCACGCGGGAGGGAGTGCGTATCCGGCTGCAGGCGAACGTCGAGCTCCCCGAGGAGATGCTGGCGGCGAGGCGGTTCGGCGCCGAGGGTGTCGGGCTGTACCGCTCCGAGTTCCTCTATCTCCGGGAGGCGCCGGGTTTCCCCGGAGAGGAGGATCACTACCGCACCTACCGGGAGCTGGCCGAGAAAGCGATGCCGCACGAGGTGGTCATCCGCACACTGGACCTCGGCGGCGAGAAGTATTTCTCGACCATCCTCGAGCGGCGCGAGCCCAACCCCGTTCTCGGGCTGCGCGGCGTGCGGCTGTGCCTCAGGCGGGACGACCTGTTCCGCGCGCAGATCCGCGGGATCCTCCGGGCGGGGGCGCACGGCAAGGTGCGGCTGATGTTCCCCATGATCAGCGGCCTGGAGGAGCTGAGGCGGGCGCGCGCCATCGTGGACGAGGTCAAGGACGATCTCCGGACGCAGAGAGTCCCGTTCGATCCCGACGTGCCGATCGGGATCATGATCGAGGTTCCGGCCGCCGCCCTCACCGCCGATCGCCTGGCGCGCGAGGTCGATTTCTTCTCGATCGGGACAAACGACCTGATCCAGTACACCCTGGCGATCGACCGGGGCAACGAGTCGGTCGCGTACCTGTATCAGCCTCTGCATCCGGCGATCCTCGATCTGATCCGCCGGGTGGTGGAGGCCGCGGGACGGAACGGCGTGCGCGTGTCGGTCTGCGGCGAGATGGCGGCCCATCCGGTCTCGGCCGTCATCCTGGCGGGGCTCGGTGTCCTGGAGCTCAGCATGAATCCGGCCGCCATTCCGTCGGTGAAGCAGGTGATCCGCGCCATCCGCCTGGGGGACGCGCGCGCCCTGGTCGAGGAGGTCCTGCGTCTCGATTCGCCCGGGGCGATCGAGGCGCTGGCGCGCGCGCGCGTCGCGGAGCTGGCCCCCGCGGAGCCCGCGGCCGCCCTCGGGGGACGTCCGTGAGCGTCCGCCGCGTGCCGAAGCCGTGGGGCGAGGAGATCATCTTCGCCCACACCGAGCGCTACGCCGGCAAGGTCCTCAGGATCCTCCCGGGCGAGGCGCTCAGCCTGCAGTACCACGAGCGCAAGGACGAGAGCCTGTATCTCTATCAAGGCTCGCTGCGGCTCCTCGTCCGGTCCGGTCCGGACGCCCCGGAGACGGAGACGCGCCTCGAGGCCGGGGCCGCGGTCCGGTTCCCGCCCGGGACGCGTCACCGGATGGAGGCGATCACCGAGTGCGTCCTGTTCGAGGTGAGCACTCCCGAGCTCGACGACGTCGTTCGCCTGGAGGACCGTTACGGCCGGGCACCCAAGGGCCCGGATTCATGACACGGAAGCCCCGTTTTGTGGGAGAATCCTGAACATGTCGGGCAGCATCCCGCGCAAGGCGCTCTACAAGCTGGGTGAGGTGTGCCAGCTGACGGACACCCAGCCGTACGTCCTGCGTTTCTGGGAGTCGGAGTTCCCGCAGCTCGCGCCCAGGAAGAGCCGGACGGGCCAGCGGCTCTACCGGCAGAAGGACGTCGACCTGGTCCTCCAGATCAAGCGGCTCCTCTACGAGGACGGCTTCACCATCGCCAGCGCCCGCAAGAAGCTCGGCCTGGGCGGGGGACAGGGGGCGCTCGACGACCTGTTCGAGCCGGCGCCGGACGAGGAGCCCGGGCGCGTGGCCGAGCCGGCCCGGCCCATGGGGACGGTGCTCTCCTCCCTCAGCCAGGGGCTCGAGGAGATCCTCGGGATCATGGACACAACCGATCGGAAGCTGAAGAAGAAGTGACGCGCCCCCTCGGGCGGGGACGGCACGCGCTGCCGGCCCTTCTGCTCACAGGCCTTCTCGCCGCCCCCGCACCGGCGGCGGAGCAGGCCTTCGATCCCACCCTTTCCGACCCCCGCGCCGTGGCGATCGCCGATCTGGTGATGGCGGCGCTCGGCGGCCGGCGCGCCTGGGATCAGACCCGCTTCCTGCATTTCGCGTTTGCCGTCGAGCGCCGGAACGGACGCTCCGTCTACCGCACCCACCTCTGGGACCGCTGGGAGGGGCGCCTGCGCTACCAGGCGACCGGCAAGGACAGGATGCCGTTCCTGGTGCTGCTCGATCTCCATACGCGCAGCGGCGAGGCCTACAGGCTGCCGCTCGAGACGCCGGCCCAGGGGGCGCCGCGCGATCGCGCCCCGGAGCGCCTCGATCCGGAGACGGAACGGCCGCTCCTCGCCGAGGCGTACGAGAGCTGGATCAACGACACCTACTGGGTGCTCATGCCCTTCAAGATGAAGGACCCGGGGGTCCGCCTGAAATACGCGGGAGAGGTCAGCCGGGACGGCGAGGACTACGACCTGGTCGAGCTCACCTTCGCGGGCGTCGGCCTGACCCCGGGGGATCGCTACTGGGCGCATGTCAATCGCAGGACGCACCTGATGGACCGCTGGTCCTACATCCTGCAGGACGACACGCCGGGTAGCGAGCCGACGGTCTGGGACTGGAAGGGCTGGGCCCGCCGCGGCCGCATCCTGCTCTGCCCGGAGCACGTGACGAGCCGGAAGGGGGAGACCGTGAAGATCGTCCACCCGATCCTGGAGGTCTACGACTCCCTGCCGGACGCCTACTTCAGAAGCCCGGAGCCGCTTCCCGGAGAGATGGGAGAGCGGGCCAGACCCCCTCGATGAAGGGGGCGGGCTCCTAGGAGCCTGTCCGAGTATTGGGCCGGGTCGCGTTCCGGACGCCGTGGGGCCGGATGCGAGGCGTCGCGACGACGTCCGATGCCCGAGCATCGAGGAGGCGCGGCAACGAAGCAGACGGCCCCACGCCGCCGGAACCCGAAGGGCGCATGGGGATTGCGGCCGCATACCGCGTCGCTCGTCGTCG
>Ga0209382_10009997_pt1 | contig 11865 bp, 9 predicted proteins | sample SoiMetdeltSBSDD5_FD_187599 | JGI IMG/M metagenome (GOLD analysis project Ga0209382, IMG submission 187599) | Bulk soil microbial communities from a Populus tree surrounding site in Tennessee, USA - Soil MetaG P. deltoides SBSDD5 (SPAdes) (version 2) | ecosystem: Environmental > Terrestrial >... | reverse complement strand
CCCCGCCTACGACGTCCACCCCTCGCTCGTCAGCCGCTGATGTCGGCATTTTTGTCATTTTGTCTTTTTGGCAGTGGGGGTTACCCGCACAGCACACCCCCTCCTGTCTCCTGTCTCCTGTCTCCTCCGGCCGGAGCGTGTGCAGCGGACCGATCCGAGCGAGCGCCGGCCGGGATCATCAGCACGAAGACCGGCGCCACCGAGAACAGCCCGACGAGTCCCGGCATCCACGGGGCACCCGTCCGCTCGTACAGTTCCCAGCCGACGGCCACCGAGACGAACTGCGTCCCGAGCACAGACGCCATCCGACCCAGGATGAACGCCCGCACGTGCGGGTCGCGCAGCGCCGTGAATCCGTCCCGGGCAGGCCTGTCGCGCGGTCCCGTCGCCATCGTCGCGCGAGTATAGGCGCCTGGGGATGAACTATCCTTTCAGTCCAGTCAGCGTGACGCCGCGGATGATGTGCTCCTGCAAGAGCGCGTAGACGATCACCACCGGAATGATCGCCAGCGTCGCGCCCGCCAGGATCAACGAGTAGATGGTGTTGTAGTCGCCGTTGAGCGCGAAGAGCGCCAGCGGCAGCGTGAACATCTCGCGCTGGCGCAGCACCAGCAGCGGCCAGAACAGCTCGTTCCAGTGCAGGATGAAGACGAAGATCGCCAGCGCCGCCGCCGGCTCCTTGACCAGCGGGAAGACGATCCGCCAGATCACGCCGAACTCGCTGGCGCCGTCCATCCGTGCCGAGTCGATGTACTCGGTCGGGAGACCGGTCATGAACTGGCGCATCATGAAGATGCCGAACGGCGTCAGCAGGAACGGCACGATCATCGACTGGTAGGTGTTGAGCCACTCCAGCTTCGCCATCATCACGAAGAGCGGGATCTGGATCAAAAATCCCGGCAGCATCAGGGTCGAGATCACGCCGATGAACAGCAACTCCCGCCCGGGGAAGCGTAGCTTGGCGAAGACGTAGCCGCCGATGATGCTGGTGACAACCGAGATCACCGTGACGACCGTCACCAGCATCAGGCTGTTCTTGTAGCCGGTCGCCAGCAGGCTCTGGGTCATCACGTAGACGTAGTTGTCCCAGCGCCACTCACTCGGGAGCCAGACCGCTGGGACTGCCGTGACCTCCCACTCGGCCTTGAAGCCGCCGACGATCATCCAGAACAGCGGCAGCAGCATCAGGACGGCGGAGACGATCAGGAACAGGTAGGACAGGCCCTCGACGACGACGCGCTGCCAGCGCAGGTGCTCCAGCGGCAAGCGCCGCGCCCGTGGAGCCGGCTCGGCGACGACAGTCTCGATGTCAGCTTCTGCGTGTGCCATCTGCGCCTACTCCTCGGCCGCGCCACGCTTGAGGACCTTCATCTGGAGGACCGTCAGGGCGAGGATGATGAAGAACAGGACGATCGCCATCGCGTTCGCGACGCTGTACTGGAAATTGTTGAAGGCGGTGTTGTACATCAGCAGCACCACCACCTCGGTGGCCCGGTTCGGGCCGCCCTGGGTCATCACGAAGATCGGCGTGAACACCTGGAGGTTGCCGATCACGTTGATGACCGAGATGAAGATGAAGGCCGGCAGGATCGCCGGCACCGTGATGTACCAGAACGTCTGGAGCGGCCCGGCGCCGTCGATGTGGGCGGCGTCGTAATACTCCTGCGGCACCGCCAGCAGCGCCGTAATGAACAGGATCATGTAGTAGCCGGCGTACTTCCAGATGATCATCAGGACGGCCGCGTCCATCGCCGTCGCCGGGTCGGTCAGCCAGCGACTGCTCGGCAGGCCGACGAAGTTCAACGCCGCGTTGAAGACGCCCCAGACCGGGTTCATCAGGATCGTGAACAGGATCGAGACGGCCACGATCGGCAGGATGAACGGGGTGAAGGCGATCAGCCGGGCGGCCGTCTGAAAGCGGGTAAGGTTGATGACGATCAAGGCCAGCATCAGCCCCAGCCCGATCTGGCCGATATACGCCTTGTAGGTCCACTCGAAGTCGTGCCAGAGCGACATCAAGAAGCGCTCGCTGCTAAACAGCAGCAGGTAGTTGTCGAGGCCGACGAACCGCGCCTCGCTCAGCGGCGCCAGCCCGTCCCACCGGGTGAACGAGACGAAGAAGGCCAGCACGAGCGGCCCGAAGACGAAGGCGGCGAAGAACAGGTAGATGACGCCGACGATGCTGTAGGCGAACGCCGCCTCGCGGGCAGCCAGGCCCCGGATGCCGACGCGGGTCAGCAGGTCGCGCTGTACTACCGCCGGCTCGGCAAGAGTCGCCATGTCGAGATCCTCCTTGATCACGCCTCACACGGCACGAGGTGAGGACGCCAGCCGGCGAACCTCAAGTGAGCATGATAGCGCTCCGTCGAGGGTCGCCGGCTGGGGCGGCCACGATTACAGGGAGTCGTACGAGTCCTTCATCGCCGCCTTCAGCTCGGCGTCGAGCTGTTCGGTGTACTCCTTCGGGGTGATCTGACCCAGGATCAGCGCGTCGTGCTTGTCCCGCATGATGTCGATGGTGCGAGGGATGCCCTTGACGACCGGGAAGAGGGTCTGGTGGGGCTGCTTCATCGAATCGACGAAGGCGTTCTTGATCTGCTCGGGGAAGAGGGTCGGCATCGGGTAGTTCTTGACCGACGGCGGGAAGCCGAAGACCTCGGTCTGGAACTTCTGCATCCGGTAGTCCGGACCGTCGTTCATCCACCGCGAGAACTTCCAGGACAGGTCCGGATACTTGGTCTTGGACGAGACCAGGAAGTGGTAGTTGCGGGTCATGTTGCCGGTCTTCGAGCCGTCAGGGCTCATCACCGGGACCGCGTGCTGCTCCTCGAGCAGGCCGGGCACTCCCCGGCGAATCACCCGGAAGACGACGGTATAGGCGTCGTGGGAGAGCATCGCACCCTTGCGCTGGATCCAGACGACGTCCTCGCCGCCCATGTCCTGCGAGCCGCTGCCGTCGACGTGGTGAACGTTGTACAGGAAGTCGGTCCATAGCCGGGCCGCGTCCGAGGTGACGTCCCACTTCGGCACCGGCCCCGAGGTGTCCACCAGGGGTGCTCCGGCCATGAACTGGAACATCGCGCGCTGGGCGATCAACCGCTGGCCGGTCCCGCCGACGGCGTAGTGGGAGATCCAGCCGGCCTGGACCTTCTGGCCGGAAGCATCCTTCTTGGTGGCGGCCTTCGCATACTTTCGCAGATCGTCCCAGGTCTTGGGCGGCTGCGCCACGACGTCGATGCCGGCTTCTTTCAGCAGCGCCTTATTGGTGAAGATGATGTGCGGCTGGTTCTCGGTCGGGTAGCCCATGATCTGACCGTCGATGACGCCAGACTGGACCGCCTTCTCGATGAAGTTGTCCTTGATGTAGTCCTGGATCTCCTTCGGCGGCACGCCGAAGAACTTGCGCGCCGCCAGGTCAGCCAGGTAGACGTCGTCCAGATGGTAAATGTCTTCCTGGGTGCCAGCCTGGAAGTCGGCGATGAACGTCGCGATCGGGCCGGCCTGGTTCGCCACGAACCGTTCCAGGGTGATGTAGATCTTGTCCTGGGCACCCTGCGTGGCGTTGTAGTCGTTGATGATCGTCTGGAAGTCGTTATAGAACGGCTGCGTCCAGTGGACCCGCATCAGCAGCTTGGTGGTCCCGGCCGCCTGCGGGACCGGCGTGTAGAGCGGGATGTCGGTTGGAGTCGGGGCGAGCACCTTCGAGGCCGGCTCCGGCGCCTTCGCCTGTGGGACCGGGGTGCCCGGAGCAGCAGCCGGCGCGGCAGGCTTGGCGTCGGCCGGCTTCTGGGCCGGCGGCGCGGACGTGCTGCTACAGGCGGCGATCACTGCGGCCGGTCCGATCGTCGCCAGCAGCGCGGCCGAGCGCAGCAAGGCACGTCGGGAAACAGTATGACGCCCATGGACCTGACCCATGTGTTTCCTTCCTCGCTGAGGAGATCCCAGCCCCTCTCCTGATACGCCACGGCGGACCGGAGAGCAGTTGCCGGTGTTCGGCTCCCCTTTCCGGGATGAGGACCGGGCCAGGGATGAGACGTTGTCGAGCACTAGAGCGAGTCGTAGGCGTCCTTCATCGCCGCCTTCAGCTCGGCGTCGAGCTGTTCGGTGTACTCCTTTGGGCTCACCTGCCCGAGGATCAGCGCGTCGTGCTTGTCGCGCATGATGTCGAGGGCCCGTGGGAGGCCCTTGACGACCGGGAACTTCGTCTGGTGGGGCTGCTTCATCGACTCGATGAAAGCACCCTTGATCTGCTCCGGGTAGATGCTCGGCATCGGGTAGTTCTTGACCGACGGCACGAAGCCGAACGTCTCGGTCTGGAACTTCTGCATCCGGAACTCCGGCCCGTGGTTGAGCCACTGGACCATCTTCCAGGCCAGGTCCGGATTCTTGGTCTTGGAAGAGACCGCGAAGTGGTAGTTGCGGGTCATGTTGCCGGTCTTCGAGCCGTCCGGGCTCATCACCGGAAGCGCGTGCTGCTCTTCGAGCAGGCCGGGCACGCCCCGCCGGATCACCCGGAAGACGATGCTGTACGAGTCGTGCGAGACGATCACGCCCTTCCGCTGGATCCAGACGACGTCCTCATGGCCGACGTCCTGGGAGCCGCTGTCGTCGACCCGGTGGATGTTGTGCAGCCACTCCGTCCACTGCCGGGCGGCGTCCGAGGTGACGTCCCACTTCGGGACCGGTCCGGACGAATCGATCAGCGGCGAGCCAGCCATGAACTGGAACATCACCCGCTGGACGGTGACCCGTTCGCCGCCGTTCGGTATGTACATCGAGATCCAGCCGGCCTGCGTCTTCTGGCCGGAGGCGTCCTTCTTGGTGGCCTCCTTCGCATACTTTCGCAGGTCGTCCCAGGTCTTGGGCGGCTGCGCCACGACGTCGATGCCGACCTCCTTGAGCTGCGCCTTGTTGGCGAAGATCACGTGGGGCTGATTCTCGGTCGGGTGCCCCAGGATCTGACCGTCCCAGACGCCGGACTCGACGGCCGTCTCGAGGTAGTTCGCCTTGATGTACTCCTGGATCTCCTTCGGGGCCGGCTGGAAGAACTTGCGGGATGCCAGGTCGGGCAGGAAGTTGTCGCTCAGGTGGTAGATGTCCTCCTGGGTGCCGGCCTGGTAGTCCGCGATGAACGTCGCGATCGGGCCGGCCTGGTTGGCGACGAACCGCTCCAGGGTGATGTACGTCTTGTCCTGCTGCCCCTGAGTCGCGTTGTACTCGTTGATGATGGTCTGGAAGTCGTTGTAGAACGGCTGGGACCAGTGGACCCGCATCAGCAGCTTGGTGGTGCCGGCCGCCTGCGGGACCGGGGTGTAGAGCGGGATGTCGGTCGGGGTCGGGGCGAGCACCTTCGAGGCCGGCTCCGGCGCCTTCGCCTGCGGGACCGGGGTGCCCGGAGCGGCAGCCGGCGCGGCCGGCTTGGCAGGCTCGGCCGGCTTCTGCGCGGGTGCGGAAGGGCTGCTACAGGCGGCGATCACCGCGGCCGGTCCGACCGTCGCCAACAGCGCGGCCGATCGCAACAGGGTACGGCGAGAAAGGGTGCGGCGCCACGGAACCTGGGTCATTCGACTGCCTCCTCCTTGAGGACGCCCACGGACGAGCGATGGCACACCAGGTCACACCGGTCCGGCGCGAGCGTTCCCGACGACACCGGGCCGTACGGCAGGCCCACACTCCACCATCGAGCGTACGCTCTGCCGTGAGCCGGACGATAGGGAGTGAACCAGGGACTCGCATCGGCCAAACGGACCATCTTTCCTTGACGAGGGACCGATTCCCCTGGGACCGCCGCGATTCTCGCGGCACCCGGGTGCCGCGAGAATCGCGGCGGTCCCAGGTTAGAGCAGGCCGGCCTGGAACGCGGAGCGGACGGCGGCGGCTCGGGAGTTGACGCCGAGCTTGTCGAAGATGTTGCTGAGGTGGCGCTTGACGGTCTTGTCGCTCAGGACCAGCGCCTCGGCGATCTGGCGATTCGTGCGGCCGTCGGCCATCAGCGTGAGCACCTCGCACTCACGCGCAGTCAACAGCCGGCTCTCGCGAGTTACCGCGCGGGACTGGCTGGGCAGGCGATCGGCGTCCGGCCGCTGCGTCGCGAGCGCCGCGCGGCATGCGGCTTCGACCTGGAGGGCACCGGGCCGGTACAGGTCGGCGCCAGTCCACTCGACCGTCTCGCGGGCCTGAATAGCCATCTCGAGCGCCCGGTCGACCTCCCGGCGCTCGAGCAGCGCACCGGCCGCCACGACGTGCAATCCGGCCAGGTGCTCCCTGGTGCTGCTCCGGTGGCAGAGCCGGATGCCTTCGGCGGCGGTTTCGAGCGCCAGGTCGGCGTCGCCCTGCATCAGTTGAGCCTGCGCCAGCAGCAGCAGATCGGCAACTCGCACGGCGCTCAGGGTCCCGGTCGCAAGCTGGCGCATCCGGGTCTCCAGGACCTGGAGCGCCCGATCCGGCCGATCCCGCGCCAGCTCGATCTGGGCGGTCAACCGTTGTGCTCGACTGGCCAGGATCCCCAGTTGGGCCTCTGCGTCGTAGACCTGCTCGACCAGCCGCGATGCTTCGTCGAGCGCTCCCAGGCACGCCAACGCCCGGACCAGCTCACCCAGCACACGGCAGCGGATCCGGCGAGGATCACGCAGATAGTTGATCTGGTGGCGGTAGACGAGCTGCTCAGGCGAGCCGCCCTCCAGCAGATCGAGCGCCTCGCGCAGCAGCCCGGCCGCTTCAGCCGGGCGACCGGCGGTGATCAACGTGCCGCCGAGCGTGAGCAGGACGAGCGCCCGGCGCGGCCAGTCGACCGGATCGACAACCTCCGTCGCAACGTTCAGGTAGCGGATCGCCTCCCCAATCTGCCCGAGTCGCTGGTGGGCCAGGCCAAGCTCATGGTAGGCGTCGAAGCGCCAGGCGACCTCGTCCGGCGCAAGCGGCGACGAGGCATCCGGGATCTGGTCAAGCAACGCTTCGGCGGCCTCGATCGAGTACCAGGACGGGCCGAGCGCAGCCAGTCGCGCCGCGAGAGCAGCCCGCCGCAACGCAGAGCCGGCTGCGCCGGCCTGCTCGCAGACGTGGAGCGCCTCGCGCCAGCAGACGCCGGTGGCGAACGTCTGGGCTTGACCGAAGTAGAGTGCGCCGAGCCGCTCCAGCAGATCGAGCTGGAGATCTACGTCGGCGGCCTCGGACTGCCGGACCAGGTCGAGCCCTTCGCGGCAGTAGCGGATCGCGTCGTCCCAGGCCCGCAGGTGCTCGGCGCGCTCCTCGGCGCGGAGGATGTGGGCGAGGGCGCGCTCGCGATCGACGCCGCGGGTGAAATGGTACGCCAGGGTCGCGCTCTGGTCGGCGAGACCAGCTCGTGAGAGCTGCCGCTCCAGCGCCTCCGCCACGGACTGGTGCAGTCGCCGGCGCCGGATGCCGCTGAGTCGCCGGTAGAGCACCCGCCGGACCAGCTCGTGGGTGAACTGGAAATCGTCCGGGGGCTCCGCGGCCTCGCGCAAGATGCCGTGCGCCAATCCGGCCTCGAGGTGGAGCAGGAGTTGGTCGCCGGCCCCGGCGACGGCCGCGGCGAGCACGTCGAAGCGGAACCCCGCCCCCAGGACGGCCGCGCACGAGAGGGTCTGGAGGACGTCCGACTCGACGCCGTCGAGCTCGAAGCTGACGGTCGCCGCGACCCGTTCGGGGACGTAGGTCGGCGGGACGTCACTCAGGAGGTACCCGGTCCCGCGCTCGCCAGCCACCAGCCCGAGCCGGATCAGGTCGAGGGTCAGCTCCTCGGCCAGGAACGGGTTGCCCTCGCTGAGCGAGCTGATCGTTTCATGGAGTCGGGCATGAGGCGGCCAGCCGAGGATGTGGCTCGTCAGCTCGAACAGCTCGGCGTCCGCCAGCGGAGGGATCGGCATCTCGACGAGCAGATGCTGGCGGGCGAGCGCGGCGAGCAGCTTGCGCGCTGGCAGCCGCTCGGCACCAGTCGTCGGCGGAAGCGCCAGGAACGTGATGACCGGCCCCCGAGCCGTGTCAGGGGCGGCCAGCAGCGCCAGATCCGGGAGCCGATCCGGCGAGGAGACGTCGACCATGACCAGGCGCGGTCGCTCGGGATCTGGCACGACGTCCAGGGTTGCCGAAGGCGCCGGATCGTTCGGCCAGGAGACGTCCAGCCCCAGCAGCGCGCCGCGACGGGCGTACTCTCGCAGGAGCCGAGTCTTGCCGATGCCCGCCTCGCCGGACAGCGTGATCACGAGCCCGTCTGAGGCGCTGGCCTCGGCGACAACCTGGTGAAACTGCTGGAGCAGGTCCTCGCGGCCGACGAACGGCGTCTCACAGCGCCTGACACTACCGACGGCCGCCGCCCGGCTGGACTCGGCCGCCACGCGCCAGTCGTGGAGGGGTGAGCGAGGCTCATGCGCGTGTCTCGGGACGGTCATTGGCCCGGACCCTGCTGGCGGAAATGAATGGTCAGTCAGCGACCGTCGTCTGCCATAGGGGCATGCTAGTCAGGCAAGCCGGGCGCGTCAAGGTTTGCGCGGGCCGTCAGACGGGGAAGGCGATCACGCTTCGGGCGACCTCGCCGCGCCCCAGCCGGTCGTACGCCTCGTTGATCTCGTCGAGCGTGTAGCGGCGGGAGATCAGCTCGCCGACCTTCAACTGCCCCTTGACCACCATGTCCACGTAGCGTAGGAAGTCAAGCTTCGGGCGGAACGAGCCGTAGAAGCAGCCGAGCATCCGCGTCTCCTTCTGGACGAAGAGGAGCGGGTCGAAGGTGGCGGCCTGCTTCTGCGGCGCCATGCCGACCAGCGTGACCGTGCCGCCCCGGGCCGACATCTGGATCGCCTGCTCGGTCGCCTTGACGTTGCCGATCGCCTCGAAGACGTAGTCGACGCCGAGCCCGCCAGTCAGGTCGAGCACCTGCTGGACCGGGTCAGACGTCGCCCCGTTCACCAGATCGCTCGCGCCGAACGAGCCGGCGTAGTCGAGCTTGTTGTCCAACAGGTCGATCGCGAAGATCCGGCTGGCACCGGCCAGGACGGCGCCCTGCACCACGTTCAGCCCGACACCGCCGCAGCCGATCACGGCGACGGTGCTGCCGGACTCAACCTTTGCCGTGTTCAAGACCGCCCCGACGCCAGTCGTGACGGCGCAGCCGATCAGCGCCAGCGCGCCCATGTCGATCTCGGCGGCGATCGGGACGACCTGCTGGGCCGGCATCACGGCGTACTCGGCGAACCCGCCCATCCGCCCCATGACCGGGATGTCCTCGCCGTCGCGGTGGACGCGGTACGTGCCATCCAGCATCGAGCCTCTAGGGCCGCCATCGTACCCGCTGCAGAGGATCGGCCGGCCGGCGATGCAGTAGCGGCAGCGCCCGCACCAGGCCCGGAACGAGAGGGCGCAGCGGTCGCCAGGCTTCAGGCCAGTGACCCCTGGGCCGACCTCCGCGACGATCCCGGACGCCTCGTGTCCGAGGATCTGGGGCACGCCGGACTGCCACTCGCCCTTCATCAGGTGGTAGTCACTGTGGCAGATACCGGCCGCCGCGATCTTGACCAGCACCTCGTCGGCCTTCGGCGGATCGATCTCGACCTCTTCGATGCTGAGTGGCTGCTGGTAGGCGTTGAGGATGGCCGCCTTCATCTTCATCGGTCGTGCCTCCCTGGCTTGCTGCGGAGTGTGGTCGTGGCTGGTCTGGCTCCAGTCGCCTGGGCCGGACGCGGAGACTATACTGCCGCGCGGACTGCACGACGACGATGTGGACAAGTGGGAGGCACCGTGGCGAACGACGTGGCGCAGGTCTGGCGGATCTACTCGTTGGCGGATGGGACCACCGCCATGGAGCAGCTCGCGGTGCCGTTGGGCCCGGATCGAACCGGCCTCACCTCGAAGCTGCTGGCGGGACCGGGCGTGATGATCCGCCGATCGAACCCGGGCCGTTTCGCACCCTGGCACCCGGCGCCGCGCCGCCAGATCATCGTGACGCTCGGCGGCTGGGGCGAGATGGAGGCCGGCGACGGCCAGAAGGTGCGCTGTACGCCAGGGACGCTGGCCCTGGTCGAGGACGTGGCCGGGGTCGGGCACCAGACCTGGACAGACCCGGAGCACGGCTGGCACATGCTGTTCATCCCGCTGGACGGCGACACGACGCTGACATAGGAAGCCCGGGAGCGTGGCGCGGCAGGCTGCGCTCCCAGGACGGGGACCGTCAGGCTGACATGGCGGGCTTGATGTTGTTGTTCAGGCGGAAGAAATTGGTCGGGTCGTAGCGGGTCTTGAGGACGACGAGCCGGTCGTAGTTGAAGCCGTAGGCGCTTCTGACGCGGTCTTCCGTCTCGTCACGATCGAGGTCGTTGACGTAGACGCCGCCGGAGAGGTGCGGACTGATCGCCGCGTACAGCTCGCGGGTCCAGGCGACGTTGCGATCGGACTCGGTGGACTCGGTCCAGCTTGAGAGAATCACCAGATCGTACGGCACATCGCGGTGGCTGTACGCCGTCTCCGTCGGCCCGACGCGGCTGTAGGCGCCGTGCATATCGGCGATGGCGATGGCCGAGAACGGCGACGGGATCGTCGTCGCGTACTCGGCGAGAACCTCAATGACGGCCTCAGTGATCTCGTGCGTCAGGCCGGACTTCCAGTAGTTCAGGCGGCCGTGCGGGAAGCCGGCCGTCATGATCCCCTGCTGGTCGGCGTAGGTGCAGGGGGCGACCGTGTCGACGAGCGGGTTGCCGAACGCGCGGATCGGCGCGATGGCGCGCTCACCGGCGTCGAGATCGCCGACGTAGCAGGGCACCATCGCGATCACGGGCTGGCCGTCGGGCGAGGTGAGGATGCCGGCGTAGGTGGTCAACTCGTCCGGCTGGCTGGGGACGAGCTCCCGGTAGAACCGGAGCACGTCGCGGACCTGATCGACGGGGTGGATCACGAGGCCGCCGATGACCTGTGGCCCGACCTGGTGCAGGCGGTACTCAAATGAGGTCACGACCCCGAAGTTAGGTCCCGCGCCGCGCAAGGCCCAGAAGGGGTCAGGGTTTTCGGTGGCGCTGGCTCGGACCGGCGTGCCGTCCGCCAGCACGACGTCCGCGCCGAGCAGGTTGTCGCAGGTGAGGCCGTGCTTGCCGTTGAGCCAGCCCTGCCCGCCGCCGAGGGTCAGGCCGGCGATCCCGGTCGTGCCAACCACGCCGCCGACGGTCGCCAGGTCAAATGCCTGGGTTGCTCGATCCATCTCCTGCCAGAGCACGCCGGGCTCGGCGCGGGCGGTTCGGCTCTGCGGATCGACCTGGATGCCCTTCATCAAGGAGAGGTCGATCATCAGGCCATCGTCGCAGACTGCGCTGCCGGCGACGTTATGACCGCCGCCGCGAATGGAGACCAGGAGCGAGTGCTGGCGCGCGAAGCGAACGGCGGCCATCACATCGGCGGTGCTGGATCGCATTCCAGACCTGACGGGCGGTGTCGTAGTCTGGGTCGCCGGGCGGGAGCACGGGGCCCTGGAACGCGGAGCGGAAGCGGTGAAGTGCCTGGTCGTCGATCGACAGGGAGCGGGATGCCTGGGCTTCAAGCGTCATGACGTGTCTCCGCGGGAGTCAAGTCTGCACTGCCGCCGGCGCTGCGCGTGTCGGCCGCGCGATCTCCAGGTCTACAGTACGAGCCTGGGACGATCGGCACATGGGGGAAACCCCATAGGAGTGGGCACCTTTTGTCAAGCCGCAGTCCCCAGGCCGGTAGCGAGGGCGGGCGTGTCGGGGAGCGGGGCCGAGGCGGGCTGGGCGAGGCGCCGGGGGCCGTCCTGGAGGGTTTCGAGGAGCCAGGGACGGAGGCGTCCCGAGGGGTCGGTGAGGGCCGCGACCTCGGTGGCGGAGGTGAGGCGGGCGACGGTCGGCTCGAGGT
>Ga0209382_10009996_pt1 | contig 11865 bp, 15 predicted proteins | sample SoiMetdeltSBSDD5_FD_187599 | JGI IMG/M metagenome (GOLD analysis project Ga0209382, IMG submission 187599) | Bulk soil microbial communities from a Populus tree surrounding site in Tennessee, USA - Soil MetaG P. deltoides SBSDD5 (SPAdes) (version 2) | ecosystem: Environmental > Terrestrial >... | reverse complement strand
ATAACAAGCCTCCTTATTTGAATATTTTCTTCGAGGAGCGATCCACCACAAAAAGCGCAAAGAAGAACACAAAAGGCGCAAATATTCTTTAGGATTCCTGCATCTCCTTTCCATCCGTTTTGTGTTTTTTGTATTCTTCTTTGCGCTGTTTGTGGTGGATCAGGTTTCCTTATCCACTTAATCAGCCTGCGATTTGTAGTTCTTCGCGGACTTTCTTCACTCCGGCGACCATATTATTCAGCTTCTGTCGCGCGGCCCATCGCGCAGTCTGGCTCAATCCGCAATCCGGCGCAAACGATAATCGTTCGGGCTGGGCGTATTTCAGACAGAGCCGCACGCGATCTGCCACGTCTTCGGGCGTTTCGATGTAGTAGCTTTTGACGTCGACGACGCCGACCGCGACGTCCATGCGCTCGGCGATGCGCCCTATGGTCTCGATCTCGGCGAACTCGCGGCTGGCCATCTCCAGATGAATCTCGTCGACCTTGATCTCAAGAAACGCCGGGAACATCGGCTTGTAGGTTCGCTTGCCGACGGCGCGGGCTTTGTAATTGCCAAAGCATGCGTGGGTCGAGAGGCGGCATCTGCCGACGACAGGCTCGACCGTTCGGTTGAAGATGTCGACGAACCGGTGCGGGTCTTCGCGATGCGCGTAACAGCTCATCGAAGGCTCGTCCACTGTTATCTCGCGGCATCCGGCCTCGACCAGCGCGATCAATTCGTCGCGGACGATCGGCAGCAGCGCCTCGGTGATGTCGAAGCGGTGGGGATATTCCCCGTCAGGCTGCAATCGCCCGCTCAGCGTGTAAGGTCCCGGCACGCTCGCCTTGAGCGAGATTTCGGATCGGGACTCCGGGATTGCGGATTGAGCGAGCCGTCGCAATCGCTTCCACTCCTCGACAACGCCCAGGCCGCGTGGCGCGCGCAGTTCGCCGGTGATCCTGTGTTTCCCGCGTTGGTCGTGCCCGGGAGGGCCGAAGCGGCGCATCAAAGTTCGCTCCAGTTCTATGCCTTCCAGAAACCCGTAGAACGACAGGTTGAAATCGAGTCGCGTCTGCTCGCCGTCTGTGATCACGTCCAACCCGGCGGCGACCTGGTCGTGAATCGCCGCGATCACGGCGTCTTCCTGCAACTCGGCGCGATCGGCCTCGCCGAATTGGTCGAGATGTTGGCAGGCGAATTCAAGCCAACCGGGGAATGGATAGCTGCCGATGACGGTTGTTCGTAAAGGTCGTTCCTTCAATTCATCAATCCTGTTCTTTTCCTTTACCGCGGTCGAGATACTCTTGCCATGCCAGAGGGAAAAGGCGGTCGTAAATATCGAACGGTAAACCAAGGACGTCGAGTTGATAAGGATCTACGTCAAGCTCTTCTGAGTAATCAGAGATATGGACGCCAACTTCCGGATCAAGAACTTCTCCGTCTTCAGTAATCACAGAAAGGCGCAACGCATCGATTTTAGCCTCCGCCTCTAGCCGCTTTTGGCCGTTAACTTCGCCAAGCGTCCCATCATATAAATGATACTCACGGATGATAGGTTGTATCTTCCTGTAGCCGTCATTGGGATAAAACGGTCCACTGGCGCAACCCATCGGAGGGTCGGTGGGTATCAGTTCCGCCGAGCCAACCAATATTCCTTTTGCGTGCACGTAGCATTTCAATATATCTGTGCGACTCTTATTCAACTCATCCTCCATCCGGCGTCGACGCTCAAAACTTCGCCCGTGACATTTCGCGCGTCGTCGCTTAGCAGAAAGACCGCGGCGCGGGCCACGTCATCGGCTTCGATCAAATCTTCCGAGAGCGGCTGCTTGATCTTCATGAATTCGAGTAGATCGTGATTCTGTTGCGCCCGCAGGCTCATCGGCGTGCGCGTTAATCCGGGCGCGACGGCGTTGACCCGAATCTTGCTCGGCGCGTAGTAGGCCGCCATCGCCCGAGTCAGACCGATAATCGCGCTCTTGCCGGCGGCGTAAGCGTGCGTGGCGAAAAAATTCGGTTCGGGCGAGAAGGCCAGCACGCTGGCCATATTCAAGATCGAGCCGCGCATGCCGCCCTCTCCAACAGGCTGTCCGAGCATTCGCCGTACGACGGCGCGGCACATCAGGAAGACGCTCTTGACGTTCGTTTCCATAGTGATCTCCCAGCCTTCTTCCGAGCATTCGTGAACGGGGCCGTCACCGAATTTTCGCCCGCTGACCCCCGCGACGTTGAAAAGGGCGTCAACGCGACCAAGCCGCGCCAGGCAACTTTCGACGGCCGCTGCGACTTCGCCGGATCGCGTCAGGTCGGCGACGTGATAGCCGCAGCCGATCTCTTCAGCCAACGCGCGGCAACTCTCCTCATCGCGGCTGACGACGAAGGCCGCCGCGCCTTCGCGCGCGGCCAACCTCACGGTCGCCGCGCCGATGCCGGTCGAGCCTGTGATCAAGCAAACTTTATTCGCAAGTCTTCCGCTCATTGCCAATCACTGCCAATCACTGCCAATTACTGCCAATTACTGCCAATTACTGATAGAGATGCGCGAGGCTTCGGCGATAGGCCTCGTAAAAGCGTTCGAGCTGTTCAGCGGCGCCGGCGTCGCCGACGAATTGGTGCGAAGGCAAAAGCTCGGGCTTCACGCCGCGTTCGAGCAGTCTTTCGGCCACTGAGCATCGCAGCATATTGATGATCATCGCGCCGGTCACGGTCGAAGCCGGTCCGGTGCGCCATTCCAGGCCTTCCAGCTCGACGACGCAATCGCCAGGCGGGCAGCCGTTGTCGATCACCACGTCGGCCACGTCGATCAGCTTCTTGCCGGACGAATGCGCGGGAGTTGACTGCTCGCAATGCATGCGCGAACAGATCGCGATCACGGGCATCCCGCGCCGCCGCGCCCCCATCGCCATTTCGACGATTACCGGGCGAATGCCGCTGGTCGAGATCACTATGAACGCGTCTCGCGGTCCGAACTTGAAGCCCTTCAGAATCTCTTCGGAATAGCCTTCGTATTTTTCGAGGTGGAGCGGGGCGCGCAACCCGTTCGCGCCGACAATCGCGGCATGGTTAGAGAGCGCCAGTTCGACCAGCGCCACGAAGCCAGGGAAGCACCCCTGCCTCGGCGTCATCTCTTCGCACATCATCCGCGAGTGGCCATTGCCGAAGAGAAAGACCAGCCCGCCGTCGGCGATCGAATCGGCGCAGATTTCAGCGGCCCGATCGATCGCGGGCGTCTGCGTTTCTCGCATGAGATTGAGCAATTGCAGTGTTTTGTCAAAATAAGTTTGAGAGGCGGTCATCAATAATAATTGTCCTGAAGGTATTCGAAGTAAGGTTCAATCGGGCGGCGTTACGAGAGAGTAATAATCGCCCCTTTGCCATCATTTTTCGTTTGCCCCAGAAAAGAGCGAAGCGCTTCGTAATGATCAAGCAGGTATCCCAAAACGTCATCTTCTTCTGGGGCGCGATCCCATATGCCCGGATAAATCTCCGCTTTCATCATTGCATTCGGATCGAATCTCTTCCGCAGATCATCGCTGGAAATGGCTGACAGCGCATTGGCCCAATCCGCGATTTGATTCGGTCTTAAGGCGCGCGCAGGGCAATAACCGACATCTTCGTCGCCAATCTCCTCGCCACCTTTAACCAGATAACACAAAGGCTCTTTTCCTTCCCAGGCGCTTTCGGCCAGAAGAAAATGAATTCCGTGCCAAGCCTTGTCCAGATCTATTCCGCGTATTTCTTCTCCCTCGAACCACTCCTCGACAAAGTTGTGAATACTGTCAGGATTGGCTAGCAACTCATTGATCTGAGCTTCGCCCACATCTATCAAGCAACAAATCATGCTCATAAAATCCACCTTGTGGTTGAAGGAGTTTTCTATCAACCTGGTAATTGGCGTATGTCGTCCGGCGCTTTGACCACGCCTTCAGCCGCGCTGGCAATTGCCGCAAAACACAGACTGAGTCCGCGCAAATTGCCTCGCGCATTGTTGACCGGCTCGCGGCCCTCTTCAATCGCGCAGAGTAATTCGGCCATCGCCCCGTGAAAACCTTCGAGGAACCACGTACCGTCAAGCGTCGGTTTCGCATAGCCATCGGCGGTATAAATCATGACAGATTGTTCTGACAGACTCGGCCCTGCGCTGACAATCGTGCCTTCGGTCCCTGCGATGACTGTGCGGTCTTCCTGACCGTGTTCGACATTCGCGTTGAAGACGATTGAAGCCTGACCGTCCTCGAATTCGATGATCGCCTGGGCCAGCATAGGCGGTTTGGCGCGCTGTCCTGACGCGCGCGTGGCGAACGCGCTGACTCGCAGCGCGTCTCTGCCTTGGAAGAAGTGAGCCGCCAGGTCGAACCAGTGAACGCCGAAGTCGTAAAGGACCAGGCTTTCGATCTCCTCGAACTTCGTCCCGATGATCCAGCTGTGATCCCAATGCGCGGTGAAATGCGCGCTCATCAGCCGCCCGATCAATCCGGCCCTCAGCGCCTCCCGAATGAAGCTGAAATGCGGCGCCCAGCGTCCGTTTTGATTGACCGCCAGATTGACTCCGCGAGCGTCGGCCAGATCGGCCAGTCGTTCGCCGACGTCCAGATCGACGACGAACGGCTTCTGGCTCAAAACGTGTTTGCCTGCTCTAAGCGCCTCTTCGACTATCCCGACTCGATCCTCCGGATACGTCGTGACGTCGACGACCTCGATCTCGTCGCGCCGCAGCAGTTCGCGGTAATCGGTCGTGACCGTCGCGTCCGGATAAAACTTCTCCTGATAAGCGCAGGCTTTGCTTTCTGTATGGTCGCACAGCGCGGTGACCCGGAAACCCGCGTGGCGGTACGCGTTCAGGTGTTGTACGGCTATGCCGCCGCATCCGATGACTCCGATCGCCGGATTGTAAGCCTTCGGATTTCTCGGCCGATACGGCAGGACTGGCGCTTCGATCTGCGCGCCCGCCTGCGGTTTGCTCAAGCCGTAATCGTCCGCCAGGGCTTCGGGCATAATTGCTTCCTCTTTGTAACGACTCAGCTTCTCCGCCGCGTTAGCGGCGGTTTGACTTTAGCCATGGGTTTCAACCAACGGAACGTTGGCCAATATTTCCGCGTCGCGTCAGCGACGGCCGAATTCAATCGTCGCTGACGCGACGTGAGAATGTCACACTCCCACCGTGGGTTTAAACCCACGGCTAAACTCAGGCGCCGCTAACGCGGCGAAGAGGCTAAGCGGTTACTCCGCCTAGCCGACCAACGGCGCCGTGCGTTTTTCGCGCGCGCTGATTACGGCGGTGTCAACGATCCGCTGCCCGATGCGACTCAGCGCGGGCGATAGCGGCCCGGTCACAGGTTCGCCCGTTTCCAGGCAATGAATCAGATACTCGATTGGATTCTGGTGGGGCGGCTTCAATTGATCCACCGGAATCTCATGTGTCTCCGGTCGTACTTTCGTCTGTACACGAACCACCGGTTCGAAATCATAACTGCTGATCGTGCCCGCGCTTCCGACTACGACGAAGCCGCATTTGGGTTGCGGCTGATGTGTCCACGGGTCGGCGAACGCGCCCCATCGCGTCTCGTATTTCGACAGACCGCACTCGTAGCGGGCGACGGTCACGCTGTGTTCGTCGACTTCCAAGCCGGACGGCTCGTCGACGACGGTCGTGATTTCGATCGGCGCTCGCCCGTCGTGGAACCACGTTCCGAGAGTCACGCCGTAGCCCAGATAATCGAGCAGCGATCCGCCCCCGCTCGCCCGCTTGTACCACCAACTCTGCGGCTTCTGGCGCTCGACTTCCTCGTCGCTGACCTCGATCTTGTCCGCAAGATGATAGAGCGGGCCGCGATTGCCGTCGTAGTAATGAACCTCGATCACGTCGCCGATCATTCCTTGGTCAATCAAACGCTTTGTCGTTCGGTGCGTCGGGTACCAGGCGAGCGGCCAGTTGATGACCAGCGTTTTGCCGGCGGCCTCCGTTGCGCGGATCATCGCGTCGGCGTCCGCGAGCGAAGCGGCCATAGGCTTTTCAACCAGAATGTGGACGCCGAACGGCGCGACCTTTTCGACGTATTCGGCGTGCCGCGCAGTGGCGGGGCAGAGAATCGCGATGTCGGGTTTCGTCCGCTCCAGGCATTGGCGGTAATCGGTGAAGACGCGGTCGGGCGGGATCGAGAAGTTGGCCGCCGCCGTCCGCATTCGTTCGGGCGATTCGTCGCAAACTCCCACGATCTCGGCGCGCGGATGCTCGTGCGCCATCCGCAGCAGGTCGCCCATGTGCATGTGGTCGAAGTTTATTCCGGCTATTTTCATAAGTTTCGCCGCGATGATAAGCGCCTGACGCCGGTCTGTAAATAAATCCCCGGCTCTGATGGCGGTCCGGCGCGGCGCCCCCGGGTTGGGAAAATTGACACGCTGCGGCGCGCCATGCAGAATGACCGCGAGGCCAAGCGTATACCCGCGCAAAGTTGAACAAAGATAGAGAGGTGGAGATGCGAAGACTCGAAGGCAAAATCGCCTTGATCACGGGCGCGAACCGGGGCATCGGACGTGGAGTCGCCGAGGCTTTCGCCGCGGAGGGCGCGGCTCTGACCCTGATGGCCCGCTCCGCCGCGTTACTCGACGAAACGGCCGAAGCCCTTAGACAGAGCGGCGCCGAGGCGCTGGCCATTTCCGCCGACGTGACCGACGAGAGACAGGTTCAGGAGGTTTTTCGCCAGGCGACGGACCGTTTCGGACGACTGGACATTCTGGTAAACAACGCGGGCACGTTTGCGGGCTACGGCTCGATTGACGAAGTGTCGGTCGAGTCGTGGGATCAAATCATCGCCGTCAACCTGCGCGGCCCGTTCCTCTGCACACGCGAGGCGTTCCGAATTATGAAGCGGCAGCGCGGCGGGCGGATCATCAACATCGGGTCAATCGCCTCGCAGCGCGTGCGCCCTCGTTCCGCCGCTTACAGCACGACCAAACACGGCCTGTGGGGGTTGACCCAGGTGACCGCGCTCGAAGGCCGCGACCATGGCATATCGTGCGGCGTTTTGAACCCCGGTAACGTGATGGTCGAGAAACGCGCGGGCGATCCGGAGCCGATGATGAGCGTGGCGGAGATCGCGCAGGCCGCGGTCGCTATGGCCGAGCTACCGCCGCACGTCAACATGCTGGAAGCCACGGTGTTGCATGTCGAGCAGCCTTTTCTCGGTCGCGGTTAAATCCGCTTACCGGAAAATGGATCAGCCGAGTGAACATTCGTCCTCTTATACGTATTGGTCTGATCGGATGCCTGCTTCAGACTAATGGCTGTTGCGGGCCGTATTATTACGGGTTGCCATCACGCCCGACTGCGGTTGAGGGGTGGAGAAAAAAGACCGAAAATGGATATACGACGATCTGTTCACTGGTCTTTAACAAAGGGGAATCCAGTGAGAGCCAACAACTTGGAGTGACGTTGGTAGACATCGAGCCAGGGCGTTATTGCTATGGGCCACTATCGGAGCCGTCGGCGACAAAGATCAAGCTGAAATTTTATAAGCCTTCCACGGGCCAAGTGTTATGTGAGACCACGATCTTTGCTATCGGATCCAGTGGAACGGGAAGTCTGGATTGTCCGGATAAATCTGAACTGCCTTCGACTTTCAGGATATGGTCTCATAACGCGATAGAAAAATGGATCTGGCTTGCGCTGTAAGAGACCTGTCCCACGCTTGGTCGCTCTGATTCAGCGAGGATTATTTAAATGTATTGTCCAAGGTGCGGTAACCAACCTGCTTCCGATCGCATGAGATTTTGTCCGAGCTGCGGCTTCCGTCTGGACGGCGTGTCCGACCTGCTCGCGCGCGACGGCGTTCCGGCAGGCGCTTCGAACGCGCCGCAAACGAACGCGCTTCGTAGCGGCGAGCCCTCAGAGCGCAAGCGAGGCATTCGCCGCGGGGCAAAGATGGTCTTTTTCAGCATGGCGATGCTCCTGCCCGTCATCGGCTTCTGCGCTGTGGTCGAGCACGGCCTGCCGCTGATTTTGCCAGGGTCCCTTTTTCTCGCCGGAATTTTCTGTATGATTTATTATCGGCTCTTCGGCGATGAAAACGCGCCCGCCCCGAAGAGCCGGCCCGAGCCGCCTTATTTCGGCCCGCCGCCACAAAACGCCAGCTTGCCTCCGCCGCAAAGCGTCCCGGTTTACAGGTCGCCCGTGGAAACGCCGAAGGAGCACAGCGTCGTCGAACACACGACCAGGTCGCTGGAGCGGCAGTAATGGCCGGCGCATTCGCTCCGGATCAACAAGACAGAAAAATGTGGGAGAGAAAAATAGCGTCTCTTTTTTTCTCTCCCACATTTTTCTGTCGGCATGCGGCGAATGAATACACCTACACCCACCGGCCGTTCGGCAACCGCGAACAACCGGGGCCGCCGATGTCGTCCTGAAGTTTTAGGGCGCGATGTAATTTGTCACGATCAACTCTCTATAGCTCGGATAGAGGCCTTCCTCGAAATCCTTCAAGAATATTTTCATCTTCTGCAACAGCGTGACCGACATGTGATCCTGCTTCCGCGCGGGGTGGGTGTAGCGCATGTGGAACACGGCCCTGATGAACACGCTCTTGTCGTCTATGGGCAGCTTCTTGACGTTTTTGGCGAAGCCGTCGAAGACCGCGCTGTCGAAGAGGTACTGCTCGACGTTCGAAGTGTAGAAGGACGTCACCGTCAAGGAGTTCTTTCGCAGGTAATCGCCGATGGCTGCCAGCGCCTTGGTCCCGCTGAAGTCTCCGACGACAGGTATGATCAGGTTCTTCTTTTGCATGCCGCGGACGAAATTGTAATCGTCCGCGCTGGCCAGGAAATTGCCGGTCTTCCCGTTCAGGTCGGTCTGAAGCGTCAGGTCCTTGAGCGACGGAAAGTAACCGCCGTAATAGCTCGCGTCGAGGCGGAAAGCTATGTCGAGCCCGTTCTCGCGGAAGCTCTTGTAGACGTATTCCAGGCTCTCGCGGTCGCGGTCCGAGAGCGGGAACTGGAAGTCTTCTTGAATGGTCTTCTTGATCTCCGCAAGATTGGCCGCGTAAGCCTGATCTGTGGCGGCGGTCTTTCCGAAGAACGCCATCAGGTCGGCGGCCGGCGCGTCAGGCGCGGGCCCGCCCTCTTTCGGCAGTGGTTTGCTAAATAACCGCGAGAGGAATTGCGTGCGGTTGGGAGAGAGGTGGAAGATCGCCTTGTACATTAAATGCTGGATCATCGCCTGACGGCGGACGTCTATGATGAACGCGACGCGCGGGCGGATCTTGGCGATGTAAGTGAAATTCTGTTCCGGCCCGACGCCTATGTAAGCCCCGCCCGTGACGCCGAGCTCCCGGAGTTTATCGATGACGTGCAGATATGAGGTCTCGTTGGAAGTAAAATTGTCCGACATGAAATAACCGCCCTCTTCGGAAAATTCGCGGACGATGCGCGCGAATTCCGCGGCCGGGACGCTTTCGAGCGAACTCTGTTTCGAGGGTTGTTGAGATAAAGCCGGGGAAGAGATGGCGAAAATCCACGACAGGAGCAGTGTCAGGCGCGCGATTCGCAGCCGCGCGCTCCGGGCGGGGAGGAGGGAGAAAGGGAAATGCCCTTCCCGCAATACGCGAGAAACGTAAAAATACAATTTCATATCACCTCTCCAATTCGATACGACATTGACCATGTTGTGAGCGTGAGGCCATCATAACATTTGTGGCCGCATATCGGGCGGGGGTTGAAAAAAACATTCTCCCGGAATTACGCATTACCGACAAAACTGTTGTCTTTCTTGCCATTATTGCTTCAACACCTTCCGTAATCCGCCGAATCATCGGGACGACTGTCCCCGGACGCCGGCCGTTCGCCGAATAATTGAACGTGTTCAGTTTTTTCTGTTGACCCGGCCCCCCACTCGCGGTATATTTTTGAACGCGTTCAGAATATAACTGAACGCGTTCGGAAAACAGACAACCACAAGGAGGTCAATGTGAACCACGTCGTTTTTACCTATCTGCTTTATCTAGCGGTCAGCGTCGCGCTCACCGTCTGGGTCGCCCGGACACTGCATCGGAATGGCCGGGTCTTCCTGGTCGACGTCTTTCATGGGAATGAATCGCTGGCAGATTCGGTCAACCATCTGCTGGTCGTCGGGTTCTATCTCATCAACCTGGGTTACGTCAGCTTGGCGCTGAAGCTCGATTATGACGTGGCGGACATGCGAGGGGCGATCGAGGCGCTGTCATGGAAGGTCGGGACCGTTTTGGTCGCGCTGGGTGGGATGCACTTCTTCAACCTGTACGTCTTCAGTCGCATTCGTCGGAGGGGCGTTCTGGCCTACGCGCCGCCGCCAGTGCTTCCCGATGGCTGTACGATGGTGGCCGAGCCTCAGGAGACAGGACGGATGCCTTTCCGCTCCATAACATAGCGTTTTGATCTAGGACGGTTTTCAAATCGGCGTATGAGGAGAAGAAACGATGAAAGTCATAATACCTGGCGGCTCGGGGCAGGTCGGAACGACTCTCGCCCGCGCCTTTCATCAAGCAGGGCACGAAGTCGTTATTCTTAGCAGAAGGCCGACAAAAGCGGCGTGGCGCGTGATGGAATGGGACGGCCGAAAGCTGGGAGACTGGACGACTGCCATCGAAGGAGCGGATGTAGTAATCAACCTGGCCGGACATAACGTGAACTGTCGCTACAACGCTCGGAACCGCAGGCTGATCAAAGAGTCCCGCGTAGAATCCGCGCGGGTTTTGGGGGACGCGATCGCTCGGGCGTCCCGCCCGCCCCGCGTATGGCTTCAGGCGAGCACGGCGACCATCTACGCTCACCGCTACGACGCGCCCAATGACGAAGCGACCGGGGTCTTGGGCGGTTCGGAGCCGGACGCGCCGGATGCTTGGCGTTTCAGCATTGACGTGGCGACCGCATGGGAAAGTGAACTTAAGGAGTCCGCCACGCCTTATACGCGTAAAGTTCTTATGCGCTCGGCGATCACACTGAGTCCGGACAGTGGCGGCGCGTTCGATGCGCTTCTTACACTGGTGAAATGCGGCCTTGGAGGAAGCGCCGGAGATGGCCGGCAGTATGTCTCCTGGATACACGATCGAGACTTCGTCCGGGCCGTTTATTGGCTCATAGAACGCGACGATCTTGAAGGGCCTATCAACGTCGCCGCTCCAAATCCGATACCAAATTCTGAGTTCATGAGCGCGCTGCGGTCAGCGGCGGGCGTTTCATTTGGTTTGCCTGCGACGCCGTTGATGCTGGAGGTCGGGGCGTTTTTCCTGCGAACGGAAACAGAACTCATCTTGAAGAGTCGACGAGTAGTCCCTGGGAAATTGCTAAGATCGAAATTTATTTTCCAGTTTCCTACTTGGGCGGAAGCGGCGCAGGACCTTTGCAATAGACGCCTAGCCGACACCGTACCGCGCGCGTATCTCACATTATGAAGACTCTGACGATACTATATGACGCGAACTGCCGTCTCTGTTGTCGCATCAAGGCGTGGCTACAGGCGCAGTCTAAATACGTCGATCTGGATTTCATCGCCGCGGAATCCGAAGCCGCCCGCAAGCGCTATCCGCAGCTCGATCACGCGGCGACGCTGAAAGAACTCACAGTGGTCAGTGACGAAGGGAATTATTATCGCGGGGCAAAAGGTTGGCTGATGTGTCTATGGGCGCTGCGCGAGTATCGCGGCTGGGCTATCAGATTCAGTTCGCCCGACCTAATGCCGTTGGCGCGCCGCTTCGTTGTGAAGGTATCGAGCCTGCGGTTCAGATTCGGATATCAGCCGACCCGGGCAGAGAGGTGTTGAACCTTGCGAAAAAAAACTTTGCACAAGAGAGCGCTGACCGTGGAGTCGGGAGAAGCGGGCAGCAAGGGCGAGCAGACCAGGTCGTTGATTCTGGA
>Ga0209382_10009993_pt1 | contig 11865 bp, 13 predicted proteins | sample SoiMetdeltSBSDD5_FD_187599 | JGI IMG/M metagenome (GOLD analysis project Ga0209382, IMG submission 187599) | Bulk soil microbial communities from a Populus tree surrounding site in Tennessee, USA - Soil MetaG P. deltoides SBSDD5 (SPAdes) (version 2) | ecosystem: Environmental > Terrestrial >... | reverse complement strand
TGGCCGGCGGCATCGCGCACGAAATCAATAACCTCATGACGGTCGTGATCGGTTACGGCGAGATTCTCCTCTCACAACTCGACGATGACATGCTCAAGTCGAAGGTGCGCACCATGAAAGCGGCCGGCGACCGTGCTGCGACGATTAGCCGCCAGTTGATTGCGTTTAGCAGGAAACAGATCCTGAAGCCGGTGCGATTGAATCTCAACGAAAGCGTTGCCAGCCTCAGTGAAACGCTGCGCGTCCTTTTCCCAGACAATGTCGCACTGTCGAGCGTTGCCGATCCTGAGCTGAGGATGGTGAGAGCCGATTCCGCGCAGATTGACCAGGTCATCATGAATCTCGCTCTCAACGCGCGAGATGCGATGCCGAATGGAGGCCGATTCGTCATCGAAACTTACAACGTGACAATTGAAGCGCGCGCGGAGCAGAGCTCGATTCCTGCCGGTAATTATGTGCAGCTCGTCGTGAGCGATAACGGTCACGGAATGGATGAACACACAAGAGCGCACATATTCGAGCCGTTCTTTACGACGAAAGAAGTCGGCAAAGGTACAGGGCTAGGCCTCGCGGTTACGCACGGAGTGGTTACGCAGTCGGGTGGATACATCACAGTTGAAAGTGAGTTGGGATCAGGCACAAAGTTCCGCATCTATTTGCCGGTCGCTGTAGATCAACCGATGGTAGCGGGCTCGAACGATGTTCACGCGGGAACTGAAACGGTCTTGCTGGTCGACGACGAGCAGGAGGTGCGGGCGCTGGTGCGCGATGGCCTTCAGCGTTGCGGTTACACGGTGTTCGAGGCGGCCACCGGTGCGGAGGCACTTCAAATCTGTCGGGCAGGAATTGCCGAGATTGATCTCGTGCTTACCGACGTCATCATGCCGCAGATGAGCGGGCCCAAGTTGATTCAGGAGATGAGGCGGGTTCGGCCCGGGCTGAAGGCGCTGTTTATGTCGGGTTATGCCGAAAAGTGTTTCTCGTGGGCCGACGATAGTACGCAACCTGCCGCGGCAAACTGCATTTCCAAACCGTTTGCGCTTACCGAACTGACTCGGCGCATTCGCACGGAGCTCGACGCGTAGAGTTCTGTAGGCGCGGTCTGCGACCGCGCGCGGGCGCTCACAGAGCGCCCCTACAGTTTCGGATCCCCCAGCGTTCGATCATCGACTGCACTTCTTCAGATCGAATCGGCTTTCCTACGTAGTCGTCCATTCCCGCATTGATACATTTTTCACGATCGCCGACCAGCGCGTCCGCCGTCATCGCAATGATGCGCGGCTGGCGGTCGGCCTGGATCGTCCGACGAATGCGGGCGGTCGCCTGTAGTCCGTCCATCTCCGGCATGTGAAGATCCATGAACAAAATGTCGTAATGGGAGAGTTCCACGGCCAAAACGGCTTTGAGACCATTCTCGACGAGGTCGGCCTTGTATCCCATTCGCGCCAGTACCAGCTGCACCAGCTTCTGATTCACCGGATTGTCCTCGGCGACGAGGATCTTCAACGGCAGCCTTTCGGACAAGCCTGGGTCGAGTTTCGGTATAGAGATTTCGGGCTTTCTCTCGACGCTCTCTGTCACGACAGGCCTCTTACCTGACATTTCCGTACGCCCATCCAGTGTGGTTATTGCAGGCGAATCAACGACCGAAACTTCCCGTGCTTTGATCGAAAAACGGAAAGTAGAGCCCTGGCCGGGAATACTCTGAACGTCGATGCGTCCTCCCATCAGCTCGACGAGCCCGTAGCAAATCGCCAGTCCCAGGCCCGTGCCGCCAAATCTGCGGTTAGTGGAAGAGTCCACTTGAGAAAAGGCCTTGAACAGGCGGTCGAGCTTGTCGCCTGGAATCCCTATTCCGGTATCACGAACTTCGCACAACAGCTCAAAGTTCTTGTCGGACGTCATGTTGCGCGTGACGAGGTGAATGGTGACTTGCCCTCTATGAGTGAACTTGATCGCGTTGCCGACGAGATTGATCAGTACCTGTTTGAATCGAGTTTCATCACCTTCAATGTATGCCGGAACCTTACTCTCAACGCGATAGACGAGCTCCAGTCCTTTTTCGACAGCTTTCGTCGTAAGCAGCTTCAAAACTTCTTCCACGGCGACGCGGACATTAAAAGGACTCAATTCGAGCTCGATCTTTCCGGAATCGATCTTCGAGAAGTCGAGAATGTCGTTGATGATGGTCAAGAGGTTTTCGCCGCTCAAGTGAATCGTTTCGACGAAGTCTCGCTGGTCGGCAGTCAGAGGTGTGTTCAGCAAAAGCTCGGTCATGCCGATGACGCCGTTCATTGGCGTCCTGATCTCGTGACTCATGGCGGCAAGAAACTGTGATTTCGTGCGTGCCGCGGCCTCGGCGGCTTCACGCGCTTCGACGAGTAGCCGCTCCTGCTGTTTGCGAGCAGTGATATCGATCGCGACACCGATAAGGGCGATCGGTTCGTTCTTTTCATTGCGGACGACGCTGGTCGAAAGGAAAACCGGAAATTCTTCGCCGCCACGCCGCCGATTCAAAACTTCTCCGGACCATCCGCCGGCAAGAGTCGCCGGCAGGATTTTATCGATCACCGGTCGGGGATTGTTGCCGGAGCGGACAATGTCGATGTTGCCACCGATCAGTTCGCCGGCAGAGTAACCGTAGGTTCGGACAAAAGCGTCGTTGACGAAAAGAATGCTGTTGGCCATATCCGTTACGACGACGCACTCGCTGACGCTCCGAAGCGCATGGGCGAGCATTTCGATCTGTTGCCGGTCGCGGGCCAGTGCTAAGGTCCGGGCCCTGATTTCTCGTTCCAACTGCGCGACAGAACGGCGGCGTGCAACGACCACCGCAGCGTAAAGCGCCGTGGCGAGAACGCCGGTCACTCCGAAGAGAAGGACGACCAGGTTGCGGATGGTGGTGTACGACTCCTCAGCTTCCAAGGTGTTCAACTGCGCTGTGTTGTGCAGCTTCCGGTCGATACGGCTGAGGATGGAGGACGCGCCGATACTTGTCGCCACAATTAGCGACAAGCCTGCAATGACTTCCAGCAGTGCGGTCCTTTGGCCCTTTGTCATGCGACGGAGAGCCTAACATTGATGGCGAAGACAGGGAACAGCTTAGGGGGTTTTATCCGCGGCGTTGCTCAAGATGAGCATCCCATTCGTCGATGCTGCGGGGCCAATCGTCCTTTAATAGACGCGACATGGCTCGGTCAGCAAGCAGGCGTCCATCAGTCTGGCAAGTCGCGCAATAATTGCATTCATTCTCGGCATAAACGATTCGCTGGACCGGAGAACCGCACACGGGGCACGGCTCGCCGTATTTGCCGTGCACAGCCATTTCGGGCCTGAAGGCTGTTACTTTCGAAGGAAACTCCGTGGTGCTCTCTCTGCGCAGGCGCTCCGTCCATTCGGTCAGGGCCGAGCGGGTCGCTTCGTACAACGTGGAAATCTCAGCATCCGTGAGTTTACTGGTCCACTTCATGGGGGACAGCCGCGCGCGATGCAAGATTTCATCGGAATACGCATTACCGATACCGCTGAACAGACGCGGATCGGTGAGCGATCGCTTGACGGTGTGGTTTTCGTGCGTGAGGGCATCGCGGAACTCGGCGAGTGAACATTCCAGGACTTCGAGTGCGCCGCGATCGAACCGGCGTAATTCCGCTTGGCCTTGCGCCATGTGGATGGACGCGCGTTTTTTGGAACCCGCTTCAGTGAGAAACAAAGTTCCGGCCTCAAAGTCGAATGATGCGAGTGCAAGCCGGCCGCCAATGGTTTTTCCCTTCGGTTTCCATTGAAAGCGGCCGGCGATCATGAGGTGGACTACCATGAACAGATCATCTTCGAACTCGAACACGATCTGTTTTCCCAGGCGCCGTAGACCTTTGACCCGTTTCCCCTCGATTGCTGAAAGGGGCGGGGCAGTGGAACGCAGGACGAATGGGCTCAGCAAGCGGGTACGTTCCAGCGTTTGTCCAACAATTCGAGACTGTAAAGCCTCGATGTAGACGATGACGTCGGGTAGTTCCGGCATGGCGAGGCCCAATTGTAATGGGTTCCTCGTCGAGCTTTCTTCGAATTGTTTACGGAGCGAGCAGCAGAGATTTGAGTCTATGCCGCAATTTCGGGGTCTTTGTCCGGCGCAGCCGCGGCCAGGGTCCAATTGCTCCTCCGACCCTGGTACAGGCGGACACGCGCTTTACGATTCAAGGCGGCGATTGCCGACCGCGAACATCGTGTTCTCGAGGCAATGTCAGCAAGCGACATATCGGTTTCGGCCAACAAGCGAATGATGATTCGTTTTTGATTATCAGTCAGATACAGCCCTTGTTTCGCCATCTCCCCACACCCTCTCGAAAAATCCGAAATGCCAAGACAGAAAAAGTGTACCGACATATTGAGTGTGAATTGAGACGGAGCGTTTAAAAAAATCTGACACTCATTGGAACGTATTGCAGGCGGAAACCGACCCGGTATCCATACCGGTTCTGAACCACTTCGATCGCTCGGCTGCCGATCCGTGGGTGAACGATTCCGGAATGACGTAGCCCTGCGCCTGCATCTGCAGACGGTCATCACCGACAGCGCTGGCAGCGTTTAGCGCTTCATCGACGTCGCCGGCTTCAAGCCATTCGTGCATTTGCGCTTGCTGTGTTTTCTCGGTGCGATTTGCCCAAACTCCAGCGAAACAATCCGCCTGCAACTCCAGCGCAACAGATGCGCGGTTTGCGTCGGCTTTGCTGGCACGGCGCTGGAAGGCCTCGACTTGTCGTGAAGTACCCAAGAGATTCTGAACATGATGACCAACCTCGTGCGCAATGACGTAGGCTTCGGCGAAATCGCCCGGTGCCTGGAAGCGATTCCGTAGATCTCTGAAGAAACTCATATCGAGATAAACTTTTTGATCGCTCGGGCAATAGAACGGTCCCATGGCCGACTGGCCCAGCCCGCATGCGGATTCGACAGCGCCGTTGAACAAAACGAGCTTGGGCGGGGCATAGGTTTTGCCCGATTGACGAAAAACGTCACTCCACGTGTCCTCGGTGTACCCGAGGACAGAAGCTGCGAAATCACGCGCGTTGTCATCCACAGGGACGTTGCTGGAATCCGCCACTGGGTTACTCGAATTAACGATAACTCCCGGGTCAATTCCGAAATAAAGCGCGATAAGCGTCAGAATGACTGCTCCGAGTCCTCCGCCGACCATAGCGGGGCGCATGCCTCGCCGGTCTTCGATGTTCGTGCTTCTACGACCGCCCATCCATTGCATAGGAAAACCTCCGATAGAAGTAAGCAGCAATTTTTCCGCCGCAACCGTAACAGTCCTGTTTGTAGCAGATTGTTCGGTGTTGGCCGGCGCGGTGGAACGGTCGGGCCGGTAAGTTGTTCCGCAACTGCGGATCAGATAGAGCGATGGGAAGAACTTTTTGAGAGGCCGTGGCGGGCTTGCTTTTCCTCGTTGCTTGTCAATCGGCGGCGAATCTGGAATGCCTTTTCTCCCGCGAGCCGGTCGTCAGAACCGGGAACGCCGACGTTGCCGATGAGTTCTTTCGCCAGGCTTTCAGCTGCGCGCCGATCTGCGTCGCGGAGTGTGAGAAGCGGAACCGGCCTGTAGTCGGCATTGAGTACGGAGACCATCACGTGCCACGAATATTCGCCGGCCGTGCGATCGACGGTCAGAACGGTTCCAAAGCGACGGCCATCTTTGTTGACCTCCTGCGCAAAACGGCTCACAGCGTCGAGGTCTTTCGGATTGATCGGGTCGCCGATGGCTGACAGTTGGCGAGGTGTCATTAAAACAGAATGTAACACACTGTAGGCGCGGTGTACGACCGCGCGGGCGCTCATAGAGCGCCCCTACAGTGCGCAATCATTTGGCTGGGATCTCCAGCTGCTGCCCAACGACCAAGGCGTTAGGGTTCTTCAATCGAGTCTTGTTTACACTGAAGATCCGCATGGCTCCATTGCTGTTGCCATAAAAGTGTTTACTGATTTTCGCCAGCGTGTCTCCACGCTTGACTATGTAGGTTTCAGCGCCAGAGATTGGCGCAACGTTTGTTGCTGCAGGTTTCTCACGAGAAATTGCATCTTCCGTGCTTTTTGCGGTTGGACTTTGTGCTTCGTTGACCTTGAGATTGACAGCGATGTCATCCATGTTCGGATTTATACGGACGATCTCCTGGTTAAAGCGATTCGCCGCATCCACGCTCGGCGCGGTGCCCTGAATCATCAGCTTCCCGCCCTGTACGCTCATTTCGGAGATCTGAACTCCCTGTTGCCGCGCGATCAGTATCGCCGATCTGTACTTGTTCAGCAGTGCGTCCAGCGATGCGAACGTGCGCTCTTGCGCAACCTGACGGGATTCATTTCCAGCCCTCACGGAACGGCGGCTTGCCCAATTCCAGAACAACGCCGCCAGAAGCGCGAGAAGTGCTAACGGCAACACCCAACCGAACGAACTCGCACGACGCTGCGTTGGGGCATTCGCATACGTGTCGGTGCCAGTGGCCCGTGAGCTGCCTTGCCGGACCTCGCGTAACGGTTCACGTATGCCTGTATCTGTTTCAAACGTGCGCATACTTTCGGGCATCGCGTCCGCGATGTTGTTACGCTGGCTGAAGAGCAAGTTCGCAAGGCCCGAGGCATCCAGACCCTGCGTGCGTTTCAATCTTCGAAGTACGCCAAGGGCGATAGGGCCTACCAATCCCAACAGCGTTGTGACTGTGCTACCCGACAGGCCCGCGGTTCTTCCGATGACGCTCGAGAGGTCAGAGATTCCTCCATCACCGAGCACGGATCGAAGGCTCGATGAAGCCGAGAATGTGTTCTTTCCGAACATTGAACTGATATTTGACAAGATGCCTTCATCGGCATTGTCGACGGCAGAGGCGAGGCGAGTCGCCCCGTCGGACGTTGAGGCGATATTGCTAAACCGTGCAAGAAGGGCGGGAATTGCCGCATTGATTCCCAGTTCGGTTTTTTGATTGCTTTCGCCCAACAGCGTCGACAATCTGTTGCCGATCCCTCCCGAAAAATATCCCTTGATCATGTCGACTAAATTCAACGATTCCATCCACTTCCTCCGACTGGTTGATCAGATTTTTGTGTAATCGAAAATTCCTTCTCTACTACTTTGGACCTCGGGAATTGCGATCAAGAACCGAGGAAAAGTACGGCAAATGCTAGGGGATTTTTCGGAGACCGAATGGTTCGGCCCATTTCTGGCGCATGTTACCCTTGCGCATGCCGACCGAATTCTCGCCCGACACCTTTCGCGACGCTTTACTTGCCGAATTAGAAACTGCTGAACGGCAATTGCTTGCCATTGCTCAGAAGATGCCTGCGGAGAAGTTTGGCTGGCGTCCCAATACAACCGCCCGGAGCGTCAGTGAGGCGCTTGTCCACGTGGCTGCCGGCAACTTCTCATTGTTGGCTTTCCTTGGACATGATGCGCCTAAGGACATTTATGGCGACATTGTTGGCGACGGTGAACAACGTTTGTGGAGTGTGGTCCACCGCAACGATGAACTGGAGAAAACAGTTCGTGAGAAGGGCGATGTGATCAAACTTCTCGAACGTTCGTTACAAGCGGTGCGAGAATCCGTTAAACAGTCTGGCAAAGCGCTTGTAGAACCGACTCCATCCAGGGTGTATATGCGGATGATCGTTCATTTGCATGAGCACATGGGCCAGATGATCGCTTATATGAGGACGAACGGTTTGTCTGCACCTTGGCCGGACTGGCGTCCGGACCGGCGAGCTTAGCCAAGATCTTCAATTTGCCGTCAAAGAATATATAGACGTCTTGGCAGGAGGAGCGCCGTGAGATCAACGCTGATATTTGGTTTTCTAATCCTCCTAGTCGGTTCCATCGCGTTGGCCCAACAACAGCAACTAACCCCGGTGCTTGGAGGCATCGTCACGATGCCGAATCCACCTTTCAGTAGCCAGGAGTTCAGCTTTACCGTTAATGGCGATGGTTTTGATGAAACTTCAGCTCTGAGCTTTATCGGTCCGGGATGCTTAATGGGCTGTCCGGCGGAAAAGATCTACATGCGTTCGCAGAATCAGATTAGCGGTGCCGTACGGCTCCCGGCCGGGAGTTTCGTTGTCATTGCACGGAACGGTAACGGTCCGATATCTAACAACTCGTTAACGATTAATGTCACCGATCCGGGCTTTGAGTGATGCAGTGCACGGTGGCTAAATGCGCCACAGCGCAATCAGTCCACCTACCAGTTGCACGCTCGTGATGAATGCGGAATTCAGGACATACAGGACGATAGCCGCCGCAGCGGCCACTATTGTGGCTCGAGAGCCATGGCCGCGATCTCCAAAATAGAATCGAATGATGGCGAACGTGAGATAGACAAACTGCCACGCCACGACTGCCAGGATAATTCCCAGAGCGAATGCGTCGCTTTGCAGCGTCTCAAGAGCCCACATCACGGGAACGAGCAATAAACTCGAGAACAACACAAAGCTCACAAAGTGCATGCTGAATGCGGCGTGTTCCAGAAATAGCCGTCGTCGGCGATGAAATATCGCATAGAGAACAAGAGCTAACAGGAAGACGTTTGTAAAGGACAGCGGTTCGACGAACCGTTCCAGTTGTCCGTGAAATCGGTCGCGAGCAGTTTCGGAAGTAAGGGCCCCAGCCTGCTGCCGTTGAGTAAGGATCCGCGTGAGCATGCCAAACCGGTCGATTCGAGCAACGGTATCGTTGACGCTTTCTCCCTCGGGTACAGACGTCGGAGCGATGCTCAGCGCCACGGGCCCGACAAATAACGAAGCCTGCAGGCCGCCTCGCGTGAGCAGCGCATAAATGATGATGGCCGTAAGAAGGAGTCGTACCGGACGCATATAGAGCTGGCGCCGGCCGTGGCAGTATTCCTCTGTTAATAATCCCGGATGGCGGAGAAGTTGGAGCAGCGTTCGCCAGATCTTTCCGTCGAAGTCCAGGATTTCGTGGACGACGATCGTTGTGACGAAATGCCGGATGGTCATGTGCTCCGGCTCGATCGTCTGTTCACCACACTGGGAGCAGTAGGCTCCGGTCAATGGTTCCCGGCAACTAACGCACACAACCGCGCTTTGTTTGGCAGCTTGAGACATCTGTTAGGATGAAATTCACGCACAGCTTACGTTAGCGGCTGATGCGTTCACAAGCCGCCGGAAAACAGACCTAGAAGGAGCCGCCCGAATGATGTGGCCGTGGATAGCATTCATCGCCTTTGTCCTGATGATGTTGGCGCTTGATCTTGGTGTGTTTCATCGCAAAGCTCACGTCGTGAGCGTAAAGGAGGCTCTGACCTGGTCTGGCGTTTGGATCGCATTAGGTGTGGCGTTTTCGGCATTTGTGTATTTGGCCTATGAGGGCAAATGGTTCGGCCTCGGCACGCTGGTTGACCCCGTCGATGGATTGGTAAACGACGGTGCAATGGCAACGGAAAAGTATCTAACGGGCTACCTTGTCGAGAAGTCGCTGAGTGTTGATAACATCTTCGTCATCTCCATGATTTTCAGCTTCTTCGACGTACCGGCAATCTACCAGCATCGTGTGCTTTTTTGGGGCATTCTGGGTGCGCTTCTTATGCGCGGTGTAATGATCGGCGTCGGTACCAGGCTGATTGCCGAGTTTCACTGGGTTCTTTATGTCTTCGCCGCGTTCCTGATCCTCACAGCGCTCAAGATGCTGTTCATGAAGGTTGACCATGCCGATCTCAACCAGAACGCCGTCGTCAGGTTGACGCGCCGCTTCTTTCCGGTGACCGCGCGTTTTCACGGCGAACACTTCTTTGTCCGTGCTGGATCGCCGGCCTCACATGAACGCGAGAAACCAGGCGCGCCGACGATGCCGGATGAGATTGTCGACAAGGCTGCTAAAGGAACCATTCTTTTGACGCCCCTGGCGCTGGCGCTCGTGATGGTCGAAACAACGGACCTCATCTTTGCCGTCGATTCCATTCCTGCCATCTTCGCCATTACTAGCGACGCGTTCCTTGTCTTCACGAGTAACGTGTTCGCGATCCTCGGCCTGCGATCGCTCTATTTCGTCCTCGCCGGAATGATGCAAAAGTTCCGATATCTGAAAACCGCTCTGGCTGCCGTTTTGATGGTTGTGGGTCTGAAGATGATTTTTGCCGAATGGCTGAAGATGGCTCTCGGTAGCCACTTCAACCTCTACCTGCTCGTGGTTGTGTTGAGCATTCTGACAATCGGCGTGTTGGCGTCGTTTTTCACTGCAGGCCGGGACAGCAGCCGTTCAGGAAGGGCGGCCTGATTCAATCCAGGCTTAAACCAAGTTCGAGCAGACGTTGCCGCACGTGAGAAACGCCGTTGACGTGGAATGCAGTCATGCCGAGTGCCTTGGCGGTTTCGACGTTCGGTAGAGAGTCATCAAAGAACACAGTCTTGTTGGCGCCGATTCCGAGTCGTTTTAGAGCCTCGGTGTAGATACGCGGATCGGGTTTATGCCATCCCAATTCGTGCGATGAGAATGCTGAGTCAAAGAGATCCAACAATCCGAGGTCGGAAACGTTGCGATCCCAGTGTGTCGCGTTCGAATTGCTGAGCGCCGCCAATCGATAGTTATTCCGCAAGGATCTCAAAAGCGATCGTGCGCCTGGAACGAATCGGCGAGGCCATGAACGAAACTCCACCAGGAAGCGATCCGGAGAAACGGTCACGTCCCAGTCACGGACAAAACACTCCGCGAACTCGCGCGAGGTTAGCTGGCCAATTTCGAATAATTGAATATGTGGGCATGAGATCCACCGATGCCGGATCTCTTCAGGTTGCATGTCTTTGCGAAGAAGAGGTCGAAGGTCTTCAAAAGCGGAAAAATCTATGAGCACGCCACCCAAGTCGAAGATGAGTGCTTCCGGCGAATGCATTGCCGTCAATTTTAACAAAGGTGAAGTGACGTCTGCTTGGGTTGATGGCAGCGGCCTGGACGTCTCTGCGCGAGATTACCCGCAAATCGGTGCGGAGGCCGCGCCGGCGTTCTGTTTCAACAACTTGTGCGATGCGCTCAACTTCCAGCAGGGGCTTGGACCAATGTCAGAACGTTGTGGTCGGGATCATTAAAATGCGCCAGGATTCCGCCCCACACCTGCTTTTCCGGTGGTCGATGGAAATGCACACCAGCCGTGGAGAGCCGGTCGTATGCGGAGCGAATGTCGGGCGTGCTAAAGGAAACACCGGTGAACCTGCCGACCAATTCCTTGAACTCCGAATTCGTCGGGTCTACAGGTTCCAATATCAGCGTGACGTTGGGAAGTTGAAAGACCGCGTAAAGGGATTCGTCGTGTGCCGTAAGCGTCAGGCCGAGCGTTTCCCGGTAGAATTCGACGGCACGCTCAAGACTGGAGACGAACAGCCTTATCGCACTAACACCGCCCATCAGTTGCTGGCTCATAGCACCTCGATGTAAGAAAATTTTCGGACTATGCAGGAAACCTATCACATTCTCCGAAATGCGAGTCTGAATGGAACGGACCTCGAGGATTTGAGAGTTGCCGTCGGCTGGGACCGAATGGAAGGCTTGTACGAAGCGATATTGAAGAAGTCGTACTCGCACTTCTCCGTAACAGTTGCCGATAAGTTAATCGCGTTTGTGAATGTCATCCGTGACGGCATCCGATGCATAGAAGTGATTTTTGATCCAAGGTTGGACAGGTTATCGTCGCTTCGGATTTCACATCGTCAGCGCCGGTATTATCGACCGGTGGGATCCGAACGAGTAGGAGGATTGTCGGTCAAAGAGCCTTTGGAATCAGTGAGCTTTATTTGTGTTGCACGTCGTCGTTGACACGGAGCGAAGATATCCAGGGTCCATCGACCTTACTGCGATTGAGGAGCGAACGTTTGAGTGAG
>Ga0209382_10009990_pt1 | contig 11867 bp, 8 predicted proteins | sample SoiMetdeltSBSDD5_FD_187599 | JGI IMG/M metagenome (GOLD analysis project Ga0209382, IMG submission 187599) | Bulk soil microbial communities from a Populus tree surrounding site in Tennessee, USA - Soil MetaG P. deltoides SBSDD5 (SPAdes) (version 2) | ecosystem: Environmental > Terrestrial >... | reverse complement strand
ATGGTGGCGCCGACGATCTTGCCCCGCCCGTCCGTCACGATCTTGATGTGCCCGACCGTCTCGCGCTCGGCTTGGGCGCGGTCGTTCTCGTGATAGGGCCAGCGCAGCACCCCGATCGCGATGCGGCGCGCCCGCGCTTCGGTTTCGGTCAGGCCGACATGGGCGAGCTCGGGATCGGTGAAGGTCACCCGCGGCACCAGATCCGCGTTCACCCTCACAGGCAGGCGAAACAGCGCGTTCCGGATGACGAGACCGGCGTGATAGTTCGCGAGATGGGTGAACTGGCCGCGGCCCGCGACATCACCTATGGCATAGACGCGCCGGTTGGTGCTCTTGAGGTTCTTGCCCACCCTGATGCCGCTGCGGTCGCAGGCAATGCCGGCGCGCTCGAGCGCGAGCCCGTCGATGTTCGCTTTGCGGCCGGTCGCGATCAAGAGATGGCTGCCCTCGATCACCTGCCCGCCGTCGCCAAAGAGGACCTTGACCTTCGAGCCCGTGCCTTCCACGCCCGCGACCGCGACGTTGCTGCGAATGACCACGCCCTCGCGCGCGAGCGCATCGAGCACGATCGCGGCGCATTCGCCATCTTCGCGCGCGAGCGGCTCACCCGCCTCCAGCACCGTGACCGCTGAACCGAGGCGGCGAAAGGCCTGCGCAAGCTCGAGTCCGATCGGTCCCGCGCCGATGACGACGAGATGCTCCGGCCGGGTGGTGAGATCGAACACGGTCTCGTTGGTGAGATAGGGCACTCGATCGAGACCGGGGATCGGTGGAAGCAAGGGCGAGGAGCCCGTCGCGACGACGAAGCGCCGCGCTGCGATCTCGATTCCGCCGACCACCACGGTTTTGCGGTCCGCAAAGCGCGCGGCGCCTTCGATCACGCGCACGCCGAGGCCGTTGAAGCGCTCCTTGGAATCGTTCGGCGCGATCGCGGCGATAACCTCGTGCACGTGCCGGTGGACCTTGGCGAAGTCGATGTCCGCCGCTGGTGCCGACACGCCGAAGGCCGCCGCGTGCGCGATCAGGTGCGCGCGCTTGCCTGCGGCGATCAGCGATTTCGACGGAACGCAGCCGGTATTGAGACACTCGCCGCCCATCTTGGTCTTCTCGATCAGCACCACCGGCACGCCGAAGGCGGCCGCGGCGGCGGCAACCGAGAGGCCGCCGGAGCCGGCGCCGATCACGCAGATGTCGGGGGTGAGACGTTCCGCCATGCCTTCTCCCTCCCGTTCCGGTTCAGATCGCGCCACATCGTCCCCTCCCCCGCTTGCAGCCGAACTGGGGTCTACCCGAGTTCGGCCGCTTTATTGACTGGCCGAAGTCGGAAACATCCGACTTCGGCTGGAGGGACAGGGAGGGGGCACGCAATACGAGAGCGCGGCAAGTCACCCCTCCCCCACCCTCCCCCGCAAGCGGGAGACCGAGTTCGCGGCGCGCGCTGGCCCATTGCACCGGAAAGCCGCAGGCATCACGCATTGTCGGTGCGCTGGCGCGCGGGTGCCGGCGAGCGCGCGCGCAGCCGTTTCACCACGACAGGGACGAGCGCGAGCACGCCGAGCGCCGCCAGCGCGCCGAGAAGCTCCGGCGTGAGCGCCGCGTCGATGTGGAACTCGAGTCGGCAGTCGGAGCGGCCGGCCGCGAGGCAGGATTGATAGGCGGCCTGCTGCGCGGCGATCACGCTGTCGAGGCCGGCGCCGAGGAAGGCAAATACGAAGGTCGCAGGGATGACGCCGAGCGCGGTTGCCGCGGCGAAAGTGGCAAGCCTAACCCCGACCAGCGCCGGAACGAGGTTGATGATCCAGAACGGAAAGATCGGCACCAGCCGCAGAAACAGCAGATAACTGAAAGCGTCTTCGCGAAAGCCTTGCGCCAACCTTTGCGCCAATGGACCCGCCCGGCGCACGAGGTAGTCACCCACCGCGCTCTTCGCGATCAGGAAGATGCAAATCGCGCCGACCGTCGCGCTGACCACCGCCGCGGCTCCGCCGAGAACGGCACCGAACAGAATTCCGCCAGTCACCGTGAGATAGAAGCCGACCGGAATCGACAGCGCGACGGCGCCGATATAGAGCGCGATGTACGCCGCGACTGCCGCGACTTCGTGCACCGCGATGAACTCCTTGAGCGCCTGGTGATGACGCACGAGCGTCTCGAACGAGAGCTGGCGATGCCAACCCATCGCGAACACGAGGGCCGATGCCAGGACGACTACGATCAACGGAATGAGGCGCCGCAGCGGGAATTTCGAGCTCGCGGCGCCCGCGGATGTCGAATCGTTATCGTCGGTCATGGTCGATCCACGGGCACGATGCGGGCGTGCGGGCATTTGGTGGCGGCGGGCGGGCATCTGCAAGAACGGCACGATCCTAGCCGACCTCGAGCCGCGAAAAGGCACTTTCACCGCTTTGTGACACGCGCGCTCACGCGCCTTTGCCGCTGCCGCGGCGCTTGCATTGACGAGGACCGCCGCCCTCCCGTATAAGCCCGCGAGTTTTGGGCCCGGCGATCCCCCCGCTCGTTGCGGGCCAAACAAGCCCAGAGCCAGTTCCCAACGCCAGCGGGCGAGCCACACTAAGCGCCAGCGGAGAACAAGCCGTGAAGCGGACCTTTCAACCGAGCAATCTGGTGCGCAAGCGCCGTCACGGCTTTCGCGCCCGCATGGCCACCAAAGGTGGGCGCAGGGTCGTTGCCGCGCGCCGCGCGCGTGGACGCAAGCGGCTCAGCGCCTGAACGCCCGCCGCGGGCGCCGTCTTCCCATGCAGCGGCTCAGGCATCGCGCCGATTTCGTGGCCGCCGCGACCGGAGTCAAGGTGCCGACCACCGCATTCGTGTTGCAGGCACGCAAACGGGCCGACGACGGTCCCGTCCGCGTTGGCTTTACCGTATCGAGAAAGATTGGAACCGCGGTCGAGCGCAATCGGGTACGGCGCCGGCTCAAGGAAATCGTGAGGCTATCGGCCGCAACTGGTCTTTCCTGCGGCCATGATTATGTGCTGATCGGACGGCGCGCCGCCCTGTCGTTGCCGTTCGAGCAGATAACGCAAGATTTCGAGCGCGCGCTGCGGCGAGTTTCCAAATGAGCGACCAAAAGAACACAATCCTCGCCATCGTGCTGTCTGCGCTCGTTCTGATCGCGTGGCAGGTCTATTTCGGCGTGCCGCAGATGGACAAGCAGAGGCAGATCCAACAGCAGCAGCAGGCGCAGGAGCGTTCGCAGCAGCCACCCGCAGTGCCCCAGCAGCCCGGCACGACCCCGTCGGCACCGGGAACGGCGCCGCAAACACCAACTCAGCCCGGCGCCGTCCCCGCCCAGACGATGAGCCGGCAGGCGGTGCTTGCAGCATCGCCGCGCGTGCGCATCGAGACGCCGAGCCTCTCCGGCACGATCTCGCTCAAAGGCGGCCGCATCGACGATCTCTCGCTGGTCAAATATCGCGAGACCGTGAATCCGAACTCGCCGCCCATCGTGCTGCTCGCTCCCTCGGGGAGTCCGCATCCGTTCTATGCCGAATTCGGCTGGTCTGCGCCGAGCGGGGCATCGGTGAAGCTGCCGGGCTCGGATACGATGTGGCGGCAGGAAGGCTCGGGCACGCTCGCGGTTGGCCACCCGGTGACGCTGACCTACGACAACGGCGAGGGACTCCAATTCCGCCGCACCATCGCGGTCGACGACAACTATCTCTTCACCCTCAAGGACGAGGTCATCAACAAGGGCGCCGCGCCGGTCGCGCTCTATCCTTATGGGCTGATCTCCCGCCATGGAACGCCGGAGACGCTTGGCTACTACATTCTGCACGAGGGACTGATCGGGGTGTTCGGCGACAAGGGTTTGCAGGAGGAAACCTACGCGAACATCGAAAAGCAGAAGGTGATCTCCTACAGCGCCACCGATGTGTGGCTCGGCATCACCGACAAGTATTGGGCCGCAACGCTCATTCCCGACACCAAGACCCATGTGGAGGCGAAATTCTCGGCCGGCACGATCGGCAACAACATCAAGACCTATCAAAGCGACTATCTCGGCCCAGCGCAGACCATCGCGCCCGGCGGTACCGCCGCCGTCGACGGGCGGCTCTTTGCCGGCGCCAAAGAAGTTTCGATCGTTGACCACTACAACGACCGGCTCGGGCTCAACAAGTTCGACCGTCTCATCGATTGGGGCTGGTTCTACTTCATCACCAAGCCGCTGTTCCTGGCGATGGACTGGATCTATCGCCAAGTCGGAAATTTCGGCGTCGCCATCCTGATCATCACGGTCATCATCAAGATCTTTTTCTTCCCGCTCGCCAACAAATCCTACGCGTCGATGGCGAAAATGAAGGCGGTGCAGCCGGAGATGATGGCGATTCGCGACCGCTTCGCCGACGACAAGGTGAAGCAGCAGCAGGCGATGATGGAACTCTATAAGAAGGAGCAGATCAATCCGATCGCCGGCTGTCTGCCGATCATCATTCAGATCCCGGTGTTCTTCGCACTTTATAAGGTGTTGTTCGTCACCATCGAGATGCGGCACGCGCCGTTCTTCGGCTGGATCAAGGACCTCTCCGCGCCTGATCCGACCACGATCTTCAATCTGTTCGGGCTCATTCCCTGGGATCCCTCGCATGTCCCGGTGTTCGGTCCCTTCCTCATGCTCGGCATTTGGCCGCTCATCATGGGCGTGACCATGTGGTTCCAGATGAAGCTCAACCCGCCGCCGCCCGATCCGACGCAGGCGATGATCTTCAACTACATGCCGATCATCTTCACCTTCATGCTGGCGAGCTTCCCGGCCGGGCTGGTGATCTACTGGGCCTGGAACAACACGCTTTCGGTCGCCCAGCAGAGCGCGATCATGCACAAGCATGGCGCCAAGATCGAGCTGTGGGACAATCTCAAGGCGATGTTTGCTAAGAAGAAGCCGCAGGGGTGAAGGACGCGCTCCCTGTTCGCGTTTAGCCAAAGTAGCGGCGCAAATCAGGAGAGTGGCTTGAGGGCCGTTGCGGGCCGCCGCGAATTTACTTCCGCGGAAATGGAAGCCGGCCGCAAATTGTTCGCGGGCGACTGGCACTTCGCCGCCGCGGCGGGATCGGTCGAGGCGCTGCCGCCGATGCGCGGCATCGAAGTCGCCGTTGCCGGCCGTTCCAATGTCGGCAAATCGAGTCTCATCAACGCGCTCACCGGACGCCGCGCGCTGGCGCGCATTTCGCATACGCCAGGACGCACGCAAGAGCTGATCTTCTTTCGCGGCGTGTCGAAGCTCGCGCTCGTCGACATGCCCGGCTACGGCTACGCGGCCGCGTCGAAGACGAAGATCAAGGCCTGGACCACACTCATCCACGCGTTTCTCCTTGGCCGCGCCAATCTCGCCCGCGTCTATCTTCTCATCGACGCGCGCCACGGCCTCAAGCCGACGGACGCCGAGGTGCTCGAGACCTTGGACAAGGCCGCGGTCAACTACCAAGTCGTGCTGACCAAAGCCGACGCGACCACGCAGGCCGATCTCGCAGCACTTGTCGAGGCGACCAAGGAAGCGCTCGCCAAGCACCCCGCAGCGCACCCGGAGGTGCTGGTGACCTCGGCCCGCACCGGCGCCGGCATTCCCGAGCTGCGTGCCGCCATGGCGCAACTCCTCAAGGAGCGCGGCGCCGCTTAGGTTGCGCGTCATGGACAGCGCCGCTCAGCCCTCTTTCGCCCGGGCCGGCAGCTCGCTAAAAGGCGCAGCGACGCCCCGCCGCCGGAAAATCCTGCGATGACCGTTTCGCCCCACGATATCGCCCGTGTCCTGTCGGAAGCGCTCCCGCACATGCAGCGCTACGACGAGGAGACCGTCGTCGTGAAGTACGGCGGCCATGCCATGGGCGAGGAGGAGATGGCGCGAAGCTTCGCCCGCGACATCGTGTTGCTGGAGCAGACCGCAATCAATCCGGTGGTCGTGCACGGAGGCGGGCCGCAAATCGGCGAAATGCTCAATCGGCTCGGCATCAAGTCGGAATTCGCCGGCGGGCTGCGCATCACCGACGCGGCGACGATCGAGATCGTCGAAATGGTGCTCGCGGGCTCGATCAACAGCCAGATCGTCGGCTTCATCAACGAGGCCGGCGGCAAAGCGGTCGGGCTGACCGGCAAGGACGGCAACATGGTGCTCGCGCGCAAGGTGAACCGCACCGTGATCGACCCTGGTTCCAATATCGAGAAAATGGTCGACCTCGGTTTCGTCGGCGAGCCCGAAAAGATCGACACGACCGTGCTCACGCAAATCCTCGGTCGCGAGCTCATTCCGGTGCTGGCCCCGCTCGCGGCCTCGACACAAGGCGGCACCTATAACGTCAATGCCGACACCTTTGCCGGCGCCATTGCCGGTGCGCTCAAGGCCAAGCGGCTCCTCTTGCTCACCGACGTGCCCGGCGTGTTGGACAAATCCAACAAGATGATCAAGCAGCTCTCCCCGGACGATGCACGCGAGTTGATCGCCGACGGCACAATCTCGGGCGGGATGATTCCCAAGGTGGAGACTTGCATCTATGCGCTCGAAGCGGGCGTCGAGGGTGTCGTGATCCTCGATGGCAAAGTCCCGCACGCGGTGCTGCTCGAGCTGCTCACCGATCACGGCGCCGGCACGCTGATGATGCGGTGATGCCCTGGTCCTGAGGAGACCGCGAAAGCGGCCGTCGCGAAGGGCGGCCTCATGCGTCAAGACGCATCGCAACGCCATCGATCTCGCTCTGCCCCCACGCGCAGCTGCGTTCCTCCTCAGCATGAGTCCGCGCGTGCACGACGCGGGCGGAGCCGCATCTTGATCTCCTGTCAGTCTCCTGTAAGCGCGGCGCGATTCTGAACAAACAGTCATCGAATGTGTCGCTCGCGTGGGCCGCGCGCAGACGAAACCCGCGCCCCAGCTCGCGCGTTGAGGTAGCGCGGGCGACGCAGGAGGTGGTGCCATGTTCCAGTGGAACACGACGCGGATCGCGGCATGTTTCATCATTTCCGCCGCAATGGCGACAACCGCGGTGGCGCAACCGCAGAAGCAGGGAGGAGGAGCGCCGCCCGGGCGCGGTGGCCCTGCAGCTTCCGCGCCGCACGCGGCGCCCGCGGCGCGCCCGGCTCCAGCTCCGCACGCCGCGCCCGCCCCCCGTGCGGCTCCGCAGGCATCGGCACCACGCCCCGCGCCGCAGATCGCAGCACCGCGGCGTGCGCCGCCGACCTCCGCGCCTCCCGCGCAGCAGCAGCCACAGATCACCGGAAGGGACGGCCGCGGTGGGTCGAGGGTTGCGCAACCGACCCCGCGCGAAAACGTCACGCAACAGCCCGGGCCCAGTGGCGCTTCCGCCGCGGCAACATCAGGGCGCGGCGGCCGCAACGCCGCTCCACAACAAAACGTGGTTCCGCAACAAGGCGTGACTCAGCAGAATCAACAACAAGGCGCGAGTCAGCAGAATCGGACGAGCCGCACAGCTCCGCCGCCTGCACAAAACATTGCTCCGCAACAAGGCGCGATTCAGCAGAATCAACAAGGCGCGAGTCAGCAGAATCAGGCGAGCCGCATGGCTCCGCCGCCTGCACAAAACATCGCTCCGCAACAAGGCATCGGTCAGCGGAATCAGCAAGATGTGATTCCGCAGAATCAGGTGAGCCGCGCCATTCCCGCCTCTGCTCCGCGCGCCCGAGCGGCCAGCGACCCGCGCGCCTTTTCCGGCGGCGTGCTGCGCAACCAGGCTTTCGCCAATTTAGCCACGGCCCGCGACCCAAGCGTGCGCACACTCGCGAGTTCGACCTTCCAAGGCCGCTTGTTCAACCCGCAATGGCGGCGGCATTTTGCGCGCCCGATCGTCATCGGCTGGGTGGGCCCGCTGTTCTGGCCTTATGCCTACCATGACTTCGTCGATTACACCTTCTATCCCTATGCCTACGATACGTTCTGGCCCTACGCCTACGACGACTTCTACGAGGGCATGTTCGGCGCCTACGCGCTCGGCTATGGCGGCACCTATGCCTCGGTCGGACCTCGCGGCGGCTATGATGGTGGCGGCTACGCTCGCCGCGGCTCCGATCGGACTGCCTACGCGCGAGGCTCAGCCGGCAGCCGAAGCGTCGAGGCCGACCTCTGCAGCGGGCAGACCGCCGGGCTGACGGATTGGCCCATCGAGCGGATTGCGCAAACGGTTGGTCCAGACGACACCCAGCGCGGCATCCTCGACGAGCTCAAAGACGCCACCGCGAAGGCACTCGACATCCTCCAGGCGGCGTGTCCGACAGCGCTGCCGAGCACGCCGACAGGCCGGATTGAGGCCATGCGCCAGCGGCTCGATGCCATGCTGGCGGCGGTCCGCACCGTCCGACCGGTGGTGGAGAAGTTCTACCAGTCGCTCAACGACGAGCAGAAGGCGCGCTTCAATGCGCTCAGCCCCGACAACCAGCAGCAGGCACAACGGGATCTGACCCAGGCCTGCAACGCGCGCGCATTCGCAAGCGTGCCTCTCGAGCGCATCGAACGCGCCGTGCAACCCGACGGAGCGCAGCGCAGCGCGCTCAAGAACCTCCAAGACGCCATGTCCGAGGCGGCCGATCTGTTGAGCGCGGACTGCCCCACCTATCGAGCGCTCACCCCGGTCGGCCGCCTGCAAGCGATGGAGCAGCGGCTCGATGCAACGCTGCGCGCGGTGCAAACCGTGCAGCCCGCGCTCGAGAAGTTTTACGGCTCGCTCGGCGACGAGCAAAAAGAGCGCTTCAATCGGCTCAGCCCCGCGCAGGGCTGACGCGGCAAGAGCCGATTGGCCATCCGCCGTCATTGCCGGGCTTGACCCGGCAATCCATCATCTTCGAAGAAATGCTTTTTTCGATGGATGCCCGGGTCAAGCCCGGGCATGACGAATCGCGACAAACGGCCGTTGATTTACTCCGCCGCGATGCGCACCTCGGGAGCGGCGGAACGCACGTCGGGATCGACGTGCTGTTCGTATTTGACGAAGTTCTCCTGGAACATGCGCACCAACTTGCGGGCGGTTTCGTCGAACGCCGCTTTGTCCTTCCAGGTCTTCATCGGATAAAGCAGATGCGGCTCGACGCCCGGCACCGAAGTCGGGACGGAAAAGCCGAAATAGGGATCCGTGCGGAAGCTCACGCCTTTGAGCGAGCCGTCGAGTGCGCCGGTCACTAGTGCCCGCGTCGCCTTGATGGGCATGCGCCGGCCGACACCATAGATGCCGCCAGTCCAACCCGAGTTGACAAGCCAGCAATCGACCTTGTGCCGGGAAATGTGCTCGCGCAGCAGGTTGCCGTATTCCGCCGGCGGGCGCGGCAGGAACGGCGCCGCGAAACACGTCGAGAATTCAGGCTGGACGCCGACCAACCCCTTCTCGGTGCCGGCGACCTTGGCGGTGTAGCCGGAGATGAAATGGTACATCGCCTGCGCCGGCGTGAGCTTGGCGATCGGCGGCATCACGCCGAAGGCGTCCGCGGTCAGAAAGATGATGTTCTTCGGGTGTCCGGCGCGCCCGGTGCGCGAGGCGCGCGGCATGAATTCCAGCGGATAGGCCGAGCGCGTGTTCTCGGTCTTGCCTTCGTCGTCGAAATCCGGGATCCGCGTCTGCGGATCGAACACCACGTTTTCCAGCACCGCGCCGAAGCGATTGGTCGCAGCGTAGATTTCGGGCTCCGCCTCCTCGGACAGCTTGATGCATTTGGCGTAGCAACCGCCCTCGAAGTTGAACACGCCGTCGGGGCCCCACCCATGCTCGTCGTCGCCGATGAGAATGCGGTTGGGATCGGCGGACAGCGTGGTCTTGCCGGTTCCCGAGAGGCCGAAGAACAGCGCCACATCGCCGTCCCGGCCAACGTTGGCCGAGCAGTGCATCGGCATCACGCCTTGCGCCGGCAGATAGAAGTTGAGCGTGGTAAACACCGACTTCTTCATCTCGCCGGCATAGGACGAGTTGCCGATCAGAACGATCTTCTTGCTGAAGTCGATGGCGATGACCGTCTCGGTACGCACCCCGTGGCGCTTGGGATCGGCCTTGAACGAAGGCAGGTCGACGATGGTGAGCTCGGGGACAAAATCGTCGAGCTCGGGTGCGACCGGACGAATCAAGAGCTGGCGAATGAATAATGAATGCCAGGCAAGCTCGGTGAAGACGCGCGTTTTGATCCGGTACTTCGGATCGGCACCGCCATAGAGGTCCTGCGCGTAAAGTGTCTTGCCGCGCGCATGGGCGATGAAGTCGTCGTAGAGCCGCTGGAAGTTCTCCGGCGTGATCTTGCGGTTGCCCCCCCACCACACCGTGTTTTCGGTCAGCGCATCAACGACCGTATGCTTGTCTTTGGGGGAGCGGCCGGTGTGGGCACCGGTTTCCGCGCACAGCGCACCGCCCTCCACGACCGAGGCCTCGTGCGCCGCGATCGCGTGCTCGTAGAGCACCGGCGCGGTGTGATTCCAGTGGATCGCCTTGAGGTCCTTAAAGCCAAAACGGTCGGCGCCGTAGGCGCTGTTCCGCAAACCCGTTTCCTGCACGAAAAACCTCCACGACGCAGTCGGCGGACCTACTCCCCGTCGCCACGATTTAAGGGCCGATGATAGCGTCCGTCGCCCGATCCCGCGACCTATAAATCGCAGCGGCCAGCGGTCAATGCTGCGCCGCAGCAGCGCGCATCACACGGATGGTCATACCACTCGTGCGTCGTCATTGCCGGGCATAGCGCATGACAGGTTCACGACAACCGGCATCATTCCACCAGTCCCTTGCCGACGAGCCATTTCTGGATCAGTTCGGCGACCTGATCGCTGTTCTTGTCCATCATGACCATATGCGAGTTGCCCTTGAGGCCCGCATCCGGCAGATCGACGACATCGATGCTGCCGCCCGCGGCTTTGAAAACCGCGGCATAGTCGATGCCGCCCTGACGGATCTTCGACCACCGGGGATGGTCTTTGGCGTTGTCGCCGTAAAGAACCAGGATCGGCGTCGTCTTTATGGACTGCACCTTGTTGCGGTCGCCGCCGAGCGTCGGCTCGACAGCAACGAGCGCCTTCACCTTGTCGGGTCGCGCCTCGAGCACCTTGTAGCCGAACGACCCCGACTGGCTGTGCACCAGCACCACGCACGGGCATATTTTGTCCACGAGCTCGATATAGGCGGCGACGATCTGATCGTCGGTGGTGAGCCAACGTGGCACGCCCTGCTTCATGAACTGCTCGTACGCCTCGATCGGAAATTGGACGCCCGGATAGGTCGCGCGTTTCGCTTTATCGTCGTTCCACGAGCCGGGCGGGCCGATGCGGAAGCGCTCCCACGGATCGCCCAGCGGCAATGCCATCGCGTCGCCCTTGAAGGTATTGGTCCAACCGGCGCGGCCCCGCTCGACGGCATCGGAGACATAGGTATCCCAACCCTTGCGGAGGAAAGAGGTGAGCCAGCCTTCGCCGCCATCGGGCTTGGTCTCGTAGGTCACGCCGGTCAACCCGCCGCCGTGCCACAACAGCAACGGCACTTTGCCCTTGCGGTTTTGCGGCAGAAAGTACTGCACGTACATCTGCTCGACTTGATACTTGCCGTTGGGGTCCATCTTCGCGGGAACGCCGCCGGGCGTGAACACGATCTCTTTGATCGGCTGACCGGTAATCTCGATGACGCGGCCACCGATGTGAAACGAACCCATCTCACGTAAGAGAATGGGTTCCTTGCTCTGGGCCAAGGCCGAACCTGCGGCCAGGCCAAGTACCAAGACGATGCTTGCACGGCGCATCGCGCCCTCCCTTCTTTTTTCGAAAACTGTGCGCCACGATCATGCCGCGCGGCGCGCCTCCTCGGCCATTTGCTTGAGCACGTGGCGCAACGCGTCCGGCGCGCGCACCCGCTGCGGGAATGGCAGCCGCAACGCGGTACGATCGAGCT
>Ga0209382_10009986_pt1 | contig 11869 bp, 15 predicted proteins | sample SoiMetdeltSBSDD5_FD_187599 | JGI IMG/M metagenome (GOLD analysis project Ga0209382, IMG submission 187599) | Bulk soil microbial communities from a Populus tree surrounding site in Tennessee, USA - Soil MetaG P. deltoides SBSDD5 (SPAdes) (version 2) | ecosystem: Environmental > Terrestrial >... | reverse complement strand
ACCTTGTCCTCGAGCATCATCTGTGGTTGTTCCTTGTTGTGTGCGATCAACGATGTAGACACCACGACATCGAGCAAATGGGCGTGTATGCTCCCGCGCCCAGTTCACGGTTCGGGCGGTGTCGATATTGGGAGAGCGAGAGAATGACGCCAGGGGGGAGTGTTGACGGCTGACCTGATCACCCGGGCCCGGGCGGGGGACGGCGACGCGTTCCGGGAGCTGACGGACCCGTACCGTCGAGAGCTACAGGTGCACTGCTACCGGATGCTCGGATCCCTCCAGGACGCCGAGGATATCCTGCAGGAAACGTTGCTGGCCGCATGGCAAGGCCTCGGTGGATTCGAGCAACGCGCCTCGATCCGCACCTGGCTGTACCGCATCGCCACAAACCGGTGCCTCAACGCGTTTCGCTCGGCCAGTCGGCGCCCGGCCAGGGAATGGGACATCCCGCAGGTTGAACCACCCGAGCCGTCTCGGCTCGGGGAAGTCGTGTGGCTCGAACCGTATCCCGATGCACTCCTCGAAGGTGCGACCACGATCCCGCTCAGCCCGGAGGCTCGCTATCAACAGAGCGAAGCCATATCACTCGCCTTCGTCACCGCACTGCAGGTCCTGCCCGCTCGTCAGCGCGCCGTGTTGATCTTGCGCGAGGTGCTCGGGTACCGCGCCAGCGAAGTGGCCGAGATGCTTGACGCGACCGTCGAATCCGTCACCAGTGCTCTCAAACGCGTCCGCGCGAGTCTGCGGCGCCTGCCTTCGAAACACGATCGCGACCCGCCTCCTGCTGCGGGCTCACCAGCCGAGCGTGCGCTGGTCGCCAAGTTCGTCGGTGCCTGGGAGTCCGGTGATCTCGATGCCCTGGTCGACTTGTGCACCGCTGATGTCAGCGTCTCGATGCCACCGATTCCGCTCGAATACCACGGCCTTGACGTCGTGACCGGCTTCCTCGCGAGTCTCATGCGCGTCCGTTCGCACGACCTCGTGCCCACGCGGGCGAATGGCCAGCCGGCGTTCGGTGCGTACCTCCGCGCCTCGGCCGGTGGCATCCGCCATGGGACTGGCCTCTTCGTCCTCACGATCACCGGTGATCGGATCTGCGGTATGACTCGCTTCGACAACAGCGTGCTCCGATGGTTCGGGTTGCCGCAATCGCTTCCTGACTCCTAATCCATGTCACCGAGAGGCGCGCGTGAGCCCAGAAATCGAATCGTCAGCTGAGGGAATGGCCCCCGAGTGACGTGACCGGTGTCGCATCCCAGGAGGGCCATCCGTGATACAAGTGCCGGCGATGGACACCAGCGGCACCTGGCTCGAGGTTCTCATCTGGGAAGAGAGTGGGCTCCGATGCGAGTACTGGAAGGTGGCCGCGCTCGACTTCGTCAAGCGGTTCGCATGAAGTCGATCTGTCGCCACCCACGAGCGCACGCGGAGGCACCATGAAGATCGTCGTTGTTGGTGGCAGTGGGGTCCTCGGGAGCAGGCTTGTCACGTTGCTGACGCGTGACGGCCATGAGGTTGTGGCAGCGTCACGCCGGTCGGGAGTCGACGCCGTCACCGGCGAGGGGCTGGCCGATGCCCTGAAAGGCGCCTCGGTCGTTGTCGACGTCACGAATTCCAGCTCAGTCGAAGACGCCGCGGTGATGAAGTTCTTCACGACTGCGAGCCGCAATCTGCTCGCGGGCGCGGCCGCCGCGGGTGTCGGCCACCACCTGATCGTGTCAGTGGTGGGCGCCGAGCGTCTACTGCGAAGCGGTTATCTTCGCGCGAAGTGTGCGCAGGAAAAGCTGGTCAAGGATTCGCCGGTCCCTTACACGATCGTCCAGGCCACGCAGTTCTTCGAGTTCTTGACGAGCATCGCCGACGCCGCTACCCGCGGCACCGCCGTTCGCATACCGCCCGTACGTATCCAGCCTATTGCTGCTGACGACGTCGCGCGTGCGGTCGCGAAGATGGCCACCGGCAGTCCCTTGAATGGCAGCGTTGAAATCGGGGGACCCGAACCGTTCTATCTCGACGGACTCATACGACGAGTCCTCGGCGCGCGCCGTGATCCGCGTGACGTGATCTCCGATCCGCACGTGCGCTATTTCGGAACCGAGCTCGTCGAACGCTCCCTCGTCCCCGGCGATGAAGCAGAACTCGGCGAGATTCGGTTCGACGATTGGCTCAATCGCACTGCACACTCGATGTCTGATCAGAGTCTTCAGCCCGCGATTGGAGCAATCGCTGGCGAGCGAGCGCTCAAGGAAAACGAATTCCGAGTCAGCGAAGTGCCGTCTGGATCAGTCCTGCTGATGGGCCATGTGGCGGTGTTCTGCGTCGAAGGGGGTTTCTGCGCGACTCAGGCCAGGTGTCCGCACCGGCAAGGTCCATTGAGCGAGGGCACCCTCGACGGCTCAACCGTGAGATGCCCACTGCACGGGGCGGAATTCGATGTGTGGACGGGAGTCGTGCTTCGTGGCCCGGCGACGCAGCCGCTCAAGACCTACAAGGTGACCATCGAAGGTGACGTCGGGCGTATCGACGCCCCGCTCACCCAGGCTGTCGAAGGCGGGTGACGTGTTGTCACCGACCATCCGGTCGACCCCGTTCACGAGCGGGCCCGGACGCGGCGCTGTTGTTTCCAACGCTGGCTTCTGCGCAGATCGCGCGAATTGCCTCGCACGGAGTGACTCGTCCCATCACTCGCGGAGAAGTATTGATTGAGGGCGGCCAGATAACTGTGCCGTTCTTCGTGCTGAAGGCGTCTTCGCCCTGGGCGACGTGCGGTGCGGGAACATCAAGCGCGTCGCATCGGCGGTGGGTGAAGGCTCCATCGCCATGTCGTTTGGCCATCGCGCCCTTGGCCGAGCAGGTCGAGGACGCACGGAGGCGTGATGGTCGATACGGGAATGGTGCCCACCGTTTTTCCGGTATTCAACGTTGTCGGATTCGCCGGCATTTCGCGCCGCGGTTCCTATAACCGCGCACTCCTCCGCGCAGCGACGGAACTCGCACCGCCCGCCCTGCACATTGTGATTCACGATTTGGACGGGATCCCCCTGTACAACGGCGATGTCGAAGCCGCTGGCGTCCCGCCGAGCGTCGCGCAACTTCGCGACGCCATTCGGCAGGCGGATGGGTTGCTGATCGCCACGCCTGAGTACAACCACGGCGTGCCAGGCGTGCTGAAAAATACGATCGACTGGCTGTCAAGACCGCCGCGCAGCAGTGCCTTGAATGGCAAAGTCGCGGCGCTGATGGGAGCCTCGCCGGGTGTTACGGGAACCGCGCGCGGTCAGTCGCAACTGCGACAGGCATTTGCGTTCACCAACACGTACGCGCTCCTGCAGCCGGAAGTCCTCGTCGGTCGCGCCCACGAGAAGTTCGACGCCGACGGTCACCTCGTGCACGAGGCAACGCGTGATTTCCTCGCGGCCTTTCTGCAGCACTTTACGGATCTGATCGCGATTCATGCCAGTGCTGCGGCAAGGACCACGATGTGACGCTGGAACCCCGACCCACTGGGCCCAGGACGGCTAGAGGAGGCACGATGAGGAATCTCGACTTCTACGCGGCCGCACATCTGTTTTCATCAATCGTTTTGCAGGACATCGCCCGTTCGGCATTCCGCGACCGCTCAGAATCCCAATGGTTCTTGCATCGTGGTCGCCCGAGCCTTCTGTGACAGTCGGTCGTTCTGAGTGGCAGCACGCATGGGAAGACTGGAGCGCGCCGACGAGTTCGATCCAAATTCTGGCTGTCACCTTCACATCGGAGGCGAGCGGTCGTTCGTCGAGTAGCGGACGCTGTTCGAGCAGACCAAGGAAGAAGAAGGCCGGGTTCGGGTGAAACTCAGGACCGTTCGTCGGCCTTCGGTTGCTTGAGCTCGCGAAGGAGCCAGGCTTTCGCCGTCTTCCAGTCGCGCATCACGGTCTCCGGCGACAGGTGCAACACGTCCGCTGTTTCGTCGACGCTGAGGCCACCGAAGAACCGCAACTCGACGACCTGGCTCATCCGCTCGTCGAATGCGGCCAACTCGTTCAGTGCATCGTTCAGGGCGATCACGTCGCGCTCTTCAGACTTCGGCAACTCCCCGATGTCATCGAGGCTCTCGCGGACTGCACCACCGCCACGTTTGTGCCGGCGTGCAATCCGTGACAGAACCCTCATCGGTTCGGCGGTTCTCGAGGACAGACTCCTTGACGCAAGTGAGCCCTTGTACGAGGTGGTAGCTGTGTTCTTTTTTTGTCTACAGGCCTCGAGGAGACTGTGCTGTTTAGGACAGTGTGAAAAGGCCACGGTAAGTACGCTGTCGAATCTTCCGTCTTTGCGGAAGCTCCGTCGGGATCGGCAGGCACTCTCTCGAAATGAAGACCCCACAGCAATCTGCAATCCAGTTCACCGGCGACCCTGGACCGCAACGGCCCGTTGACGTGTCCGACTCGCAACCCGCGCAGAGCACTTGAGCGGGCGCCCGCAGCGCATGCCGATCAAGACCTGAAGTTGCCTTACGAACACTGGATCCAATTCGTTGCGCCAGCCATGTCTTGGTCAACCGCGAAGGCTCCCAAGGCGATGGACCGCGAGGCCGCGCCTGGCTCCGCGATTACCGACGGGGAACCGCGTTTTGGAAAGTCATTCGCGAACTGGCTGCGAAGGAGACAGTGATGACAATGCTCACAGAGGTGGTCGAGGCGACGGCGATTCGTCCGTTCAGTGTGAATGTTCCGGAAACGGAACTGATCGAATTGCGCAGGCGCGTCAAGGCCACGCGGTTGCCTGAGAAAGAACCGGTCGCGGACATGTCGCAGGGAGTGCCGCTCGCGACGATCGAGGCGCTCACACGCTATTGGGCAAACGAGTACGACTGGCGCAAGTGCGAAGCGAGGTTCAACGCCTTCCCCGGCTTCATCACCGAGATCGACGGCCTGGACTTCCACTTCATTCATGCCCGCTCGAAGCACGAGAATGCGCTGCCGATCATCGTCATGCACGGGTGGCCCGGCTCGATAGTCGAACAGCTCAAGATCATCGAGCCACTGACCAATCCGACAGCGCACGGGGGAAGCGCATCGGACGCATTTCATGTCGTCGTCCCGTCGATGCCTGGCTACGGATACTCGGGAAAGCCAACCTCGACCGGTTGGGGCCCCGACCGTATCGCGCGCGCCTGGGCGGTGTTGATGGATCGTCTGGGCTACACACGCTACGTCGCGACAGGCGGTGACTGGGGCGGGCTCATCACGGACCTGATGGCGGTACAGGCGCCGGCGGGATTGATCGGCATCCACACGAACTTTCCCGGCACAGTCCCACCCGAGATCGACAAGCTGATCTGGGCTGGCAGTCCACTGCCTTCAGGTCTGTCAGCCGACGAGAAGCTCGCGTGCGACATGCTGGCGTTCAGCTACAAGAATGTTCAATACGCCTTCTACATGGCATCGCGCCCGCAAACGCTGTACGGAATCGCGGATTCACCGGTCGGCCTGGCCGCCATGATGCTCGACCACGACCCGCGCAGCCTCGAAATGATTGCGCGGTCCTTTGACGGCGTGCCGGAAGGCCTGACGCGCGACGACGTCCTCGACAACTGTACCCACTTCTGGCTGACGAACACGGGCGTCTCCTCCTGTCGCCTCTACCGGGAGAACACGTCCAGTTACGTCACCACCAAGGGCGTCAACATCCCGGTGGCCGTGAGCGTCTTCCCGGATGAGCTCTACCAGGCTCCGCGGAGCTGGGCGGAGAAGGCGTATCCCAAGCTCGTCCACTTCAACAAGGTGGCCAAGGGCGGTCATTTTGCCGCCTGGGAACAGCCGAAGATCTTCACGGAAGAACTGCGCGCGGGTTGCAGGTCCATGCGCAGCTAGCGGAAGAGCGGGGCCCGCAGACCGACGTCTGCGGGCTCCATTTCCACGGAGTGAAGCCATGAGCGCAGGTGTAGAACAGATGGTGAGCGATGCGACCGCTCTACGACCGTTTCGTGTCGATGTTGCGGAAGCGGATCTAGTGTCGCGTCCCCGAAGTCCTGTTACATTCGGCCGGCGCTGCATCCCGGGGCGCGGCGTTGCTCGTCGGTTACATACTCCCGGTATGCGCCCTCCTCGCGCCTTGCGCGCCGGGCGCATCGCCGCCCTCGGTGTTAACAGGACTTCGGAGACGCGACACCAGCGTTCGCAGACCAGGCAGTCCGTCGACGCAGAGCGATCCACGAAGGGACGTGTCGTACTCGAGATGTCTCGACCAGAGACGATAGAACAGCCCCAGATCCGCGCGGGCGATCAGGGGGGAGTCGAACCCGGGAGGCGTGACGAGCTCGCCGTCGAGTTCCTCCAGCCTCGGGTTGCCGAACGTCCAGCGAACCCCCGATGCGCCGAGTGCCTCGATGACCGCCTCGAGTTCCCGTCCTCGTGCGGCTGATCGCCTAGTCGTGGAGGACGATGCTCAGGAGCGAGCTGTTCACTTTGAGCCCGCCGTTGTATTCGATCAACCCGAGTTTGCGGAACTTGTTCATGAAGAAGTTCACGCGGGAGCGGGTGGTTCCCACCATTTCCGCGAGCGTCTCCTGCGAGAGCTTCGGGAGCTCCCGCAGCGTGGTGTCCTCCGTGCCGTATCGGGCAAGGAGCAGCAAGGTGCGGGCGAGGCGCTTCTCGCTCGAATTGAAGAGTTGATCGACCAGGTCTTCTTCGATGCGAATATTGCGCGCCAGCATGTGCGCGATGAAGCGGTTCGAGAAGACGGCATGGTCGTGCAGCATCCGGATCATGTCGCGCTGCGAAATCCGCAAGAGCGCCGTCTGCATGACGGCCGTCGCCGTCGCCATGCGCAACGGCTGCCCGGCCAGGCAGCCCTCGCCGAAGAAATCGCCCGGGCCGAGCATGGCCACGACCGCCTCCTTGCCCCCTGAGGACAGCACCGAGAGCTTGACGCCGCCGGCCTGGGCGTAGAACACGCTGTTCGCCTGGGCACCCTGGGCGAAGACGACGGCGCCGGCCGCAAATCGCACCGTGCGTGCAGCGACCCCTCCGGACTTGAGGAAGGCCTGAACGTCGAAGGGCGGCGGCGTGGTCCGGGCCTTTGACGGTTTGGGCGGCATCGTGGAGCAGATCATCCCACGGGGTGAGGCCTGGAGCCACACCGAACTGTGTCGCGGGCCTTCTGACTTGGGGAAGTGGTCGCGTGGGTCGGACGCTCGGGTGACGATGGCTGCCGAGAGCCCAGTGTGCAAAACAGCACAGCACGCGATCCGCGGGCGGGACACGATCAAACACGAGACTCATACGCCATGATGACGCCCCTCACGCTGTGCCTGACCCGCACGCAATCAGCTTCTGAGCAGTCGTGCGCCGTATGCGGAGCCACGTTCGTGCCTGCGGAAGACTCCGGATCACGGCTGCTGTCCCTGATGCCGGCCGACGATGAACCGTTCAGCCTGCTGATGTGCGGCGGATGTCATTCGAAGTGGTCGCATGGCGTGACCGTCACCGCCCGGCGTGGCAGCGAGTCTCCCGTGGTTCCGGTTCTTCGCAATCCGGGAAAGGCCTGAGCGGTGGACGCATCCATCCGCGCCGGCGACGTGGTCGTTTGCCGGGTCAACGGCACATCGGACCTTTACGTCATCGGCACCGTCGCAACGGGCACCGTCGGCGAGTTCTCGCTGTCGGGCGTAACGACGATCGTCGGGCGGGCTCGGGCAATCGAGCGCGGCTATCGCGACCGCACGCCCGAGGAGCGCGTCTGGTTGTTCGACGGTGCGGCGTCGGGCTATGTAAGAACGAACGCGCCGCGCGGCCAGCTGTATCACGCGTAGCCGGCGGGATTCCCTCGCTGCCGGCACGAACTCCCGCCTGGCTCAGGCTCCGCTCCCCCCAGTGTCAAACGGAAGAAGGCCTCGAGCATGATGTCGATCGCTCGCCCGGGCGAGCCCGCAACCTCACAGGTGTTCACAATGGAACAGCGACAGGCGATGCCCTCCCATACACTCAGGCCAATGAGAACGACTTACGTCAACGCCATCATCGCCGCACTCTCGATAATCGCCGCCGGTGCCGTCGGGCTTCTTGCGCCGGTCACCACGCCATCCGGCTGGTTCATTCTTGCCGCCGTCGCGACCGCCCCGGCACTGGTCTTCATCCACTATTTGAGGCGGCCCGCGCAGACGATCTCGGAAAGCATCAAGGAGGCAATCCGATGATGGCCGCTCCGACGCGCGACGACACAGTGCCTGGTGACTGTGACAGCGACGCGTGTCCGCGGTGCGGCACGGCGGCGGGGACCCCGACGCTCCTCACGTCGATGACGAGCTATTACGCCTGCGGCAGCTGCGCGGCGCGGTGGTCGGTAGCGCGCAATTGGCTCGCCGACACGCCGCCGTTAACAGGATGTTCCAGCCCCGCCTGAGTCACCCAAATCGTGCGTATGCCGAACGGACGTCCATCGGTGCTTCAGACTGCACGATCCATATGGGTGTGCCACCGCACTCTGTGGCCTTCTGATGGCGACGAGGGGACAGGCCTCCAGGGTGTCGCCGAGATACTGCCACAAGGAGAAGAGCCGCCACGTGTCTCGAATAGTAAAGCGCTCTGCGCAGGCCCACATGCCGGGGCTTGACGCGGAGATTATGGCAATGCTCGATCGGGTTCGGCAGGTGTTCGGCGACGAGGTTCTCGGCGGTATCTATGAACGGGCACAGAACGCCGCGATTCGGCAATCCGTGTCACCGGGCGCAGCCACCGCCAATGCCTCCAACGACGGACAACTGCGCGTGGTATCGGACTCGACGGACGATGGGTTCGTACGCGCGCTACGAGACGAGCTGGACCGCGTGTTGACCCACCATTAGCGTGCGGTGATGCAAACCCAATCCAATCCGGACATACACCACAGGAGGATCTAATGCCTTCGCTCAAGCAACCGCCACCTCCGCCGAGTCACCGATGTCCCGTCTGCCAGTTCCCGCAGACGAAGATCCAGCGCATCCTTGGCCAGGACAAGTACGGTTCTATCAGCTACGTCTGTTCGCGCGCCGAATGCACCGTCGGGCTCGACCTGTCGAAGGTTGACACCTGGGCCGCCGTCTAGTCCCGCACGCTCGGGTTCTCGGCCGCCATCCGATTTCTTTCCATCGCTTTATCGGACTTCAGCACGCAGCCGTCGCCAAGACTGTGTAACACCTCAATCGTCGTTGTCCCGCCTGTGGGTTCCCGCGTCGAATGAAATCGAACGCGGCCTGGACTCCACTGAGCGCGACAGAACGAGGTGCGGCCGTCGCGAGACATGGCAGTTCTTCAAGTGGCCAGCGGCGACCATCTCGCGTACGATGCGGCGTCTTGCCCTTCGAAACGACGCGGTGGAGCCTCGTGCTGGCGGCCGCCGGGAATGACTCGCAGGCGGCGCGTGAAGCCCTCTCTTCGCTCTGCCAGACCTACTGGTATCCGCTCTACGCCTACCTCCGCCGCCGAGGTCTCGATCCGGAAGATGCGCGCGACCTGACGCAGGGATTCTTGACATCGCTCATCGAGCGACACGACTTCGAGGGGTTACGTCAGGATCGTGGCCGATTCCGCGCGTTCCTTCTGGCGTCGCTGAAGCACTACCTTTCCAATTGGTCGACGCGTGAACGGACGCAGAAGCGGGGCGGAGGCCGGCAGATGGTCTCGCTCGAGAACGCAGAAGGCCAGTACGTGGTCGAACCCAAGGATCACGCGACCCCAGAAACGCTGTTCGAGCGGCGCTGGGCATTGACGGTCGTCGACTACCTGCTGGCCGACCTTCGCGCGCAATGGACCGCTCAGGGACGCGCGTCCGAGTTCGACGAGCTCAAAGCGTGCCTGCTCGGGCAGACGCCGGCTGGCGGATACGCCGCCGTGGCGGCCCGCCTCGAGACGTCGGAGGGCGCGGTCAAAGCCGCGGTCCATCGTCTCAGACGCCGGTTTCAATCCCTGTTGCGCCAGCGCGTCGCGGAAACCGTTGCCGATGGACGGGACGTCGACGACGAGATCCGGCATCTCATTCAGGCGTTGAGCGCGTAACCCGGGACAACGGTTCTGTCTGATCCAGATGAAGGGCCGAATCTGGCCTCAGACGAACCGGGGGATGTGATGTCCGAAACGGTGACCCACCTGTCGCGTCGGTGCCCGCGGTGCGGGCGGCAACTCCCACCTGAGACGCCCGAGGGACTGTGCGCGTCGTGCTTGCTGACCGTCGGGGCGGAAACGCTCACCGGGGCTAGCGACGCGGCCTCGACTGGCGCCGCGTCCACGGGCGATCCATCGCGGCCTGGCGCGCCCCGCCTCGTGGACGGGCAAGTCTGGGGGCCGTATCGGATCGTCCGGTTGCTCGGCCGCGGTGGAATGGGCGAGGTTTACGAGGCGGAGCAACTCGAGACCGGACGACGCCTGGCGCTCAAGGTGTTGCGCCATACCCTGGAGGGCGCCGACGACCGCGCGAGGTTCCTCCGTGAGGGACAGTTGGCGGCGTCGATCAGCCACGCGCACGCGGTCTACATCTTCGGCAGCGAAGAAGTGGGCGGCGCGCCCGCGATTACGATGGAACTGCTCTCCGGCGGCACGCTGAAGGATCGCGTCTCGGCCGAGGGGCCGATGCTTCCATCCGCCGCCGCATCTGCCGTGCTCGATATCATCGGCGGCCTCGACGCGGCGCAGGCGGCGGGGATTCTCCACCGCGACATCAAGCCGTCGAATTGCTTCGTCGACGCGGATGGTGCCGTCAAGGTTGGTGACTTCGGACTGTCCATCTCCACGTTGACACGCGACGTGCGGCACGAGCTGGCGACGGCCGGCTTCGAGGGTACGCCGCAATTCGCGGCGCCGGAGCAGTTGCGAGGCGAGCCGCTCGACGTTCGCGCCGACATCTACGCCGTCGGCGCCACCCTCTACTACCTCCTGACGGGACGGCCGCCTCTCGAGGCGCCCGATTTGCGGGAGCTCGTGTCGAAGGTCGCGTCCGAGACGCCGCAATCGCCGCGTGCGCTGCGGCGTGACATTCCGCGCGGACTCGCGGGCGTCGTGCTGCGCTGTCTCGCGAAGACGCCGGCCGGACGGCCGCAGTCGTACGCCGAGCTGGCGGATCTCCTGCGGCCGTACGGATCCGCGGATGAATTACCTGCCCCGCTCGGGGCGCGCTTCATCGCCTGGATCGCCGACTCGGTCGTCTTCGCGATCATGACGTGGCTGCTCAGTGTGTCGGCGTGGACGGCCGCGACACTCGGATCCACGACCACGCTGCTTCAACTGGCGTCGTGGCCGTGGCTCACCGGGGGCATCTACTACTTCGTCCTCGAAGGCTGCTGGGGTGCCTCGCTGGGGAAGCGGCTCATGGGCTTGCGTGTGAGCTCGCGCGCGAGCAGCGGCTGGTGGCCGCGCATTGGCCTGCGCACCGCCGTGTTCCATACGCCTCAGCTCATTCACACGCTTCTCGTGCTGGCCGCCACGCCCGGATTGCTGGCCCCGAGCGTCGGGTATACGGCGAATGCTGCGCCGAGCGGATGGCACTGGAACCAGCCGCCTTACGCCTTGGTGTCGTTGCTATTGACCGTTCTGCTGTGGCTGTTGACCATTCTGCTGTTCTCGACCGCCCGCCGTGGCAACGGGTGGACCGGCGTCCACGAGCTGCTGAGCCGCACGCGTGTCGTGCAGCGGAACGTCAGGGCCGTTGCATCCGCCGCTCCGAAGGCGTCACCTGCCGATCTCGGTCCCGCCCTTTCGTCCTTGCGACGCGTCGGACCGTACGCCGTGCATGCGACGGTCGGTGAGACCGGCGCCGGACGATTGTTCGTCGGGATCGATCCAATCCTTCGCCGTCATGTCTGGATTCACGAAGTGCCTCCAGGAACACCGCCGGTCGAGGCCGCACGGCGTGACACGTC
>Ga0209382_10009985_pt1 | contig 11869 bp, 10 predicted proteins | sample SoiMetdeltSBSDD5_FD_187599 | JGI IMG/M metagenome (GOLD analysis project Ga0209382, IMG submission 187599) | Bulk soil microbial communities from a Populus tree surrounding site in Tennessee, USA - Soil MetaG P. deltoides SBSDD5 (SPAdes) (version 2) | ecosystem: Environmental > Terrestrial >... | reverse complement strand
GCGCGACTCATGGCATCGAGGTCGTGTATCTCGACACCGTGCTCGACTCGTCGAGCCGCATTCTTCAGCAGTTCACCCAGGAGCAGTGACACGACTCATGAACATCAGCGAATTCGAAGCCGCCGTCCTGGCACAGAAGCCTACGGAGCAACAGCACTACGACGAGAACTACTGGCTGGGCGAATGGCGCGCCGGTGACAACAACTACTCGCTGGAGACGCGCCGCCGCATCGAGGCGAAGAATCCGCAGCTCATTAAAGACGTCTTCCAGCCGAAGCGCGTCATCGACCTCGGCTGCGGACCAGGCGCGCTGATGCACCTCCTGCACGAGATTGGCGTCGAAGCCGACGGCATCGATTACAACGAGATGAGCTTGAAGCTCGCGACGCCGGAAGTCAGGGACCGTATTGCCATCGGCGATGCATCCGACACCTCGATCAAGGAGGACGGCTCGTACGACCTCGTCATCTGCCGCGAGGTGCTGGAGCACCTGACGGTGCTCGAGGTGAAGAAGGCGGTCGCCAACATGGTGCGCCTGACCTCGAAGTTCATCTACGTGACGACGAGGTTCCACCCGAACCCGCCGACGCTGCTGGACTTCAACACGAGCGACGATCTGGATCCCTCGCACATCACGCTCCTCAACAAGGACATGCTGCGACTGATGTTCGTGCTCGAGGGCTGCCGCTCGCGTCCGGACCTCGAGGAGCGGATGGATTGGGGCAAGAAGAATCGCGTGCTGGTGCTCGAGAAACTGAAGAGGAGGTCCGGCTGAAGCCGGACACTACGGGACGCAGCCGCGCGGCGGTCCTGGCATTGGCGGCGGTGCTCGCCGCGGCAATCGCCTACGACCTGTGGCGCATGCCGGTGCAGGCGTCCGATGCGCTCACCGAAGTCCTCGACGCGCAGGCCTCGCCGTCGATTGCCACGTCGTTCGGCCATGCGATCGGCACGACGTCGTATCTCCGACCGTTGCGCATCGCGCAGATCAAGGCGCTCTTCGATCTCGCCCAGGGCCGCAACTATCGCCTCGTCTATCGCGGCTTCCACGCACTGCTGATCGTTCTACTGATCTGGCTGTTCGTGCGTGCGCTGCCCATCGAGTCGCCGCTCGATGCCGCCGCGGCGGCCGTCGCCCTGACGGTGCTCATCGGACTCCACACCTTCCTCGGCTTTCTGCGCGAGGCGTTTCCGATCAATCACTTCCTCGAGATCGCCGTGCTCGTGCTGGTCGCGCTGAACCTCACGCTCTCCAATGGCGGCTTGCCGCGAGCCGGGTCGAGGGGCTGGATAATTGACCTGTTGGCTGGACTGACGTTCGTGTTTGCGGCGCTGACGCTCGAGTCGGGTGTGCTGATCTGGGTCGTGATTGCCGCGGCATGGTTCCTAGGTCTGCGCGGTGTGTCTGCGCGCGGGCTCGGGTTCGTGACGGCGCTCATGGCCGGCTACTTCGTGCTGCGGTTCTGGTATCTCGAGACCGGATTGCCGTCGCTCACCGAACGCACCTCGGGGTTCTTGCTCGAGCGGCTCGAACCGTCCGAGATTCAGCAGCGGTTCGGCGATCGCCCCTTGGTGTTCTACGCCTACAACATCGTTGCGTCTTTTCTGTCGGTGCTGTTCTCGGAACCGCGTGACGGCCTCTTCGTCGCCACACGCGCCTGGCGCGGTGGGGACGTCCATCCGCAGGCGTATCTCACGGTCCTCTCGTCCACGGCGATGACATTGACGATGGCGTGGGCAGCGCTGCGGTGGTGGCGCGGAGGATCGACGCTCGGGCGGAGCGGCCGACGTGCGGTGATCGCCGTGGTGATTCTCGCGGCCAACGCGGCGTTGTCCTTCTCGTACACGAAGGACGACATCATCGCTGTCGCCGGCGTGTTCTACGCATTCGCAGCCTTCGCGACGATTCGCGCCGTCCTCGAATACGCACAGGCCGGCGGGGCGGTGCGGGGTCTTGTCGTGTCGGTGATCCTGCTGGCGCTCGGATCGGCGTGGGCGATGCGCGGCTCGTACATCACGTGATGAACGAGCATGCGTTTCGCACCCGCAATGACTGGGCCGAGCTGCCGATTCGGTGGCAGCAGGAAGGCCGTTGGCCGAAGGAGCCGCAGCCGCTCGCGTTGATCGAACGCCTCAGAGATCAGGCGCTGCAGGCCGAGGTGCCAAATCCGCAGCTGCTGCCGGAGTGGAGGAGCCAGTGGTACGGCGACTGACAATCGCCGCTGCCGCGCTGCCTGCGGCGGTGCTCGGTGTGCTGACGGCCGGCATGTTGCTTCGCGCTGTAGTCGGAACGCATCCGCTGTGGCGCGTTGAACCGGTCAATCTGTCGGAGGCCGCCGCGCTTCGCGATCCGGCCACCGTCGTGCAGCTGATTCGGCGAGGCGAGGATCCGTATCAGCGCCGCGAGGTCCGTGCCGACCTGTTGTTCAACGATCGTGCCGAGCTGACGGCGTTCGAGGCGGCGATTGCGTCGGGCCGGGCCGAGGTCATGGAGACGATTCTGTGGTCCGTTCCGCCGCCCGGGCCGGCCGAATGGAACCGCCTGCGATGTCTGTCGAAGCTCCAGGAGACCGATGACATCGACGAGGTGCTCGATCGATACAAGCCCGAGTCGGCCACCCTCGAGTGCAGCAGCGTCACGCGTCCGTGGAAGTGAATCGCCCGAGTGCCCGCCTGTGGGCGACAGTATCGGTGGTCTTTCTGTTCGCGTTGCTCTGGCAGTTTCTCACCTACAACGGCTTTCCCAACGATCATTACTTCCACGTCGCGCGGGCGCGGCAGATGCTCCTCGGCGAGCTGCCGGTCCGCGACTTCGTCGATCCGGGCGCGCCGCTGCAGTACGTCGTCTCCGCTGCCTCGCGGTGGCTGTTCGGCGATGTCGCCGGTCCCGAGCTGCTCGTCGTGGCGCTCGGTGTTGCGGTCGGCGCGGCAGCCACGGTGATCTGTGCGTCGTGGCTGGCGCGATCGACGGTCGTGGCCGTTGGTGTCGCGCTGCTGGAGATACTTGCCTCCCCGCGCAGCTACAGCTATCCGAAGATGGTGCTCTACGGCCTCGCCGGGTGCCTGATCGTCACCATCGCCGCGCACGCCACGCGAGCGCGGCTCTTCGCGGCAGCCGGCCTGACGGCGATCGCGTTCCTCATGCGTCACGATCACGGACTGTTCATCGGCGTTGGGTGCACGGCGGCGATTGTGCTGAGCGCGCCTGGCCCGGCCGATGCCGCGCGCCGCTTCGGAATATTCGCCGCCGTCGTTGCAGTCTTGCTGGCGCCGTGGGCGCTGTGGGTCCAGTACTACCAGGGGCTGGTTCCGTACTTCGAGATGGGGATCGCCGTCTCACGGCGTGAGGCCGACATCTCGCTGCTGCGCGACCTGCCTCGACTCGATCTCGCCGCGGGTCTGACGGTCGAGAACACGCAGGCGTGGTTGTATTACCTCTTCTGGATACTGCCGCTCGTCTCAGTGCCGCTCGCCGTGCTGCGTCGCATCGCTCGCCGCGAGCCGTGGTCCGGCGAGTGGATCGCGGTCACCTCGATCGCGCTGCTCGCGCTCGCGCTTGACGCCACCTTTCTGAGGAACCCGCTCGGGACCCGCCTCGCCGATGCCACTGTCCCGGCGGCGCTGCTCGGCGCGTGGCTGATTGGCCTCGTGTGGTCGATGAAATCGCATCCCGCGATTCTCGTCACCGCTCGCACGGCTGCGGCCGTCGTGCTGGCCGGCACGGCAATCAGCATCTGGGCCCTCGGTGACGTGACCGGCAAGCTGGATGAAGTCGGCGTGTTCGAAGACGACCTCGAACACGTGGAGCAGCACACCGCGGCGCTGATCACCGCGCTCACGCGTCCCGAGATGGACGCACGCAAGCTGCCGAGCCGCGTGTCGGCGGGGCTCGTCCCGTTCTTCCACTATGTGAATCGATGCACCGACGCGAAGGACCGACTGCTCGTCTCCGGTCCGTATCCCGACGTGTTCGTGCTGTCCCGTCGCGGGTTTGCCGGCGGGCACATTGCCTTCTTGGATGCGTTCTATCACTCCGACGCCGATCAGCAGCTGACGCTGGAGCGCATGAAGCACGAGTCTGTCCCGTTCGTGATCCTGCCGCTCGACGAACAGGACGCCTTTGCGCGGAACTTCCCGAAAGTCCTCGCGCACGTGACCGAGGCATACGACGTCATGGCGGACATTCCAGTGGACGGGCTGAAGGGCGTTCGCATCATGGTCGAGCGTGCCCGTCCGCGTCACGCGACCGATCCGGAAACCGGGTGGCCGTGCTTCACGTCGCCGGCGGCCGTGATATGAGCGGATTCGACGCCGTTCGAAATCTCGGACTCAAAGCCGCGCGCCGACTGCAGGCCGCGCCGAAGCCGCTCGTGCGCATGATGCGCCGGCAGGCGCGTGCCCGGGAGCACGAGGCATTCCGGCGCGACGCCGAGGCCATCGACAGCTCGATCGCGCAGCTGGCGCGGGGAACGTCGCCGATCATCGTCGGACCATGGCTGGCCGAAGTCGGCTACGAGGTGCTGTATTGGATTCCGTTCCTGCGCTGGCTTCAGGACGCACACGGCATCTCGAGCGAGCGCGTCGTGGTGGTCTCACGCGGCGGCATGGAGAGCGCCTATGCCGGACTCGCCGGCCGCTACGTCGATCTGTTCGACCTGATCACACCACACGATCTCGCGACCCGAAACCTCCAGCGCCGTGCCGCGGCCGAAGGCGGCGGTCAGAAGCAGTCGTCGTCGAGCACTCTGGACGATGAGCTGCTGGAAATGGTGCGAGCGCGTCTGGATATCGGCGGCGCGCGCGTGTGTCATCCGTCGCTGATGTTCAGACTGTTTCGAGAGGTGTGGCACGGCAACCTGCCGATGGATGTGCTGTGGAGGCGAACGAGGTACGAGGCCGCGCGCCTCCCAATCACGACCACCAGTTTTGCCGTGCCGAATGAGTTCATTGCCGTGAAGCTGTACTCCGGGCCGGCGCTCTCGATGAGCGATCGAACACGCGGATCCCTGCGGCAGCTCGTGGCCAAGGTCGCGGCGGTTGCCCCCGTTGTGCTCCTCGACGTCGATCTCGGCGTGGACGAGCATCGCGATCTCGAGCTCGACGATCTGCCTGGTGTGACGAGCGCGCGTTCGCTGATGGATGCGCGCACGAATCTCGGCGTGCAGCTGGCGCTGGTCGCCCGCTCGCGCTTCTTCCTGAGCACATGCGGCGGCTTGGCCTGGCTCGCACCGTTTCTCGGTGTGCCGACCGTCGCCGTGTACGACACCGATCACTTGCTGGCGCCGCACTTACTCGTGGCGCGTCAGGCGGGCGCACGTGTCGGCGCCGCCGAGTTCAGTCCGCTGGATCTGCGCGCGGTCGCGCGGCTCGGGCTTGAAGGCGTGGGGTCTGCGTGAGACGACACGCACGGGTGATCGTGGGTACGGCCGCTGTGGGCGTGCTTACGTTCGCGTACCGGTATTTGTCGTTCGACGAATTCTCGAACGACCATTTCGTTCACCTCGCGACCGCGCAGCAGATGGTGTTCGGCGCGCTGCCGGTACGCGACTTCGTCGAGCGCGGCATCCCGTTGATGGCGACCATATCGGCACTGGGCCAGATCGCGCTCGGCGCGGGTCTCCGATCGGAGTTGATCGTCATCGCGGCCGCCTATGCCGCCGCGGCGTCCCTGACGTTCGTTGTGGCTGCATGGCTGAGTCGTTCGATCGTGGTGGCGCTGTTCGCCACGCTGGTGCCGGTGCTCGGCTATCCGATCAGCTACAGCTATCCCAAACTGCTGGCGCCTGCGGTTGGCATCGTCGCTGGTTGGGCCTACGCGCAGCGCCCCTCGACCCCGCGCTTGCTGCTCGTCGCCGCGGCGATTACCACAGCGTTCCTGCTGCGGCATGACCTCTGCCTGTTCGTCGGCGTGGGATTCGCGGCACAACTCGTGGTGCAGTACGGGTTGTCGCGAACGTGGGTCGTCGAAACTGGCCGCGCCGCCGCTCTCGCGCTGCTGATCGTGAGCCCGTATCTGCTCTGGGTGCAGGCCTATCAGGGTGTCGGCGATTACGTGCGACAGGAGATGGCCCTGTGGGGCCGCGAAGCGCAGAAGGCGAACTGGTGGCAGTTGCCGCGATACGGGCTGGACACGTCGCTTCCACTCTTCAGACGCATCGTGTCAGGTCCGGTCGTCAACGTGCGCTGGCAGGACGAGGCCACCGACGCCGCTATCGCCGCCGCCGAGGCGCGTCATGGACTGGTGCGCCGCCAGCCGAATGCTCACAACAACTGGCAATACATGTTGACCGGCTGGGGTGAGCGCGACCTCAAAGCCATTGTTCACGATCCGCTCGCCGCCGACACCCATGGCATCGACCGGAGCACATTCGCGCTTCAGGTAGCGGCGCCGACCGGACTCGGTGCGTGGCTGGTGCACGTCTATGGTCCGGGAGAGGGTCTGCGGCTGCCGGCGAATCTGCTCACGCTGCTCGTGTTGGCGCTCTGGGTCCTGCCTGTTGCGGCTGTGGCCGCGCTGTTCGTGACGCGTGGACGATCGCCAGTAGAAGTCCGTGCAGTCGTGGCGATGGTCGTTGCGCTGCAGTTCGCGATGAACATCAGCATGCTGCGAGACCCGCTCGACACACGCGCGCGCGATGTGCTCCTGCCGGCGGCGCTGTTAATGGCCTATCTCAGTGGCCTGTTCTGGTCGACGCCCGGGCTGGGCGCTCGCGTGGTGGCTCGGCGAACGCTGGTTGCGGTGGTGGTGCTGCTCCTGGTCGCGAGCGCCGGCTCGCTTGGCGCCGCACCAGTCATGCTCGCGCACACGCAGGTGGGGAACGGCGTGAGCGGGGTTCGTGAACGGGCGCGCACGATCCGGCGCTGGTTCTCACCTCCAGATCAGCGGACCGGTCCACGGTCACCTATCTATCAACCGGTGATCGAATACATCGGCCGATGCACTCCCCGGAATGCGCGACTGCTGGTGCTGACCTTCGCACCGGAATTGTTCTTCTATACCGGCCGTGCCTTCGCAGGCGGGCAGGTGGCGATGTCTCCAGGCTTCTTCGCCAGTGACCAGGATGCGGAGCTGCTGTTGAAACGTGTCTCGATGGAGGACGTGCCGCTGGTGATCACCGACAGCCAGACCGAGCGCGAGATGATCGACGGCTATCCGCGGATCGGCGCGCACGTCACGCAGCACTACCACGAGGTCGAGCGGTTTCAAACCTCTGGCGACAAGGCGTTTGTCATGCGGGCCCGCAACGATCTGCCCGCATGCGCTCGGCTAGAATGAGCGGGCACAGAGGTAGCAGAGGCCGCGGATAAATCTGTGATCTCAGCGACCGAAGGAGCGTTCGTGCACGAATCGCGAGTCAAGAATTTCTGGGAAACCCGCGCGCAGGATCAGTCCCTGACCGACGCCGAGGCAACGCATCAGGACGTGTGGCAGCGGTGGCTCGAGATCGAGACGATCAAGCCATTTCTCCGGCCGACCGATCGCATGGTGGATGTCGGCTGCGGCTCCGGCTACGCGACCCGGCTCCTGGCGCCGCTCGTGCGCGAGACGCTCGGTATCGATTTCAGTGAATCGATGATCGCCCGCGCGCGCGCCGCGGCGGCGGGCAAGCCGAATCTGCGCTTCGAGGTTGGCAACGCGCTCGATCTCGACCCCGTCGCGCTCGGCACCTTCGATGTGGCGCTGTCGGTCCGCTGCCTGATTAATCTCGAAAGCTGGGATCTGCAGCAGCGCGCCATCGAGAACATCGCCCGCCTGCTCCCTCCGGGCGGGCGGTTCATCTTCGTCGAGGGGCTCGCCGACGGCCGCCGTGCGCTGAATTCTCTTCGTGGCCGCATGGGCCTGTCGGAGATGCCCACCGTCTGGCACAACGTCGACTTCGAAGAGTCGGCGCTGATGCCGTACCTCGAGCGGTTTTTCACGCTCGCCGCGCGCCGCCATTTCGGCGTCTACGACTTCGTGTCGCGGGTCGTTCATCCGATGGCTGCTGCCCCCGAGCCGCCGGTCTACGACTCGCCGATGAATCGAACGGCGGCGCAGCTGGCCGTGCAGCTCCAGGATTTTGGCGCAGTGAGCCGCGTCGCCTTTCTCGTGCTGTCGCGGCGGTCCTGAATGCCGGAACGATCGACGGTTGTCGTCACTGGCGGTGCCGGGTTCATCGGCTCCGAGTTGGTGCGTCAGCTTGCCGCGCGCGACGAGCGCGTGCTGATCGTGGATAACCTGGTCAATGGCAAGCGAGAGAACGTGGCCGACGTTCTGTCGGCCAACATGACGCTGCTCGTCGCCGACGTGCGTGACACCGCCGCGCTCATGCCACACCTGCGGGACGCGCGTGCCGTGTACCACCTCGCCTGTCTCGGCGTACGGCACTCGGTGCACTCGCCTCATGAGAACCACGAGGTCAATGCCACGGCCACGCTGCAGTTGCTCGCGGCGTCGCGGCAGTCGGAGGTGCCACGCTTCGTGTACGTGTCCAGCTCGGAGGTCTACGGCGGCGTACAGTCCACGCCAATTCGGGGCGATCGCATCGGCGAGGATCACCCGGCGTTCCCCTGCACGGTCTATGGCGGCTCGAAGCTGGCCGGCGAATCGTACGCGCGCGCCTACTTCCGCACCTACGGATATCCGACCGTTGTCGTCCGCCCGTTCAACACGTACGGGCCACGGTCGCATCACGAAGGCGACAGCGGGGAAGTGATTCCGAAGTTCGTGCTGCGCTGTCTGGCAGGCCGGCCCATGGTGGTGTTCGGTGATGGCTCGCAGTCGCGCGACTTCACGTATGTGAGCGACACCGCGCGAGGCATCCTGCTTGCTGGTGAGCATCCATCCGCCATCGGCGAGACGATCAACATCGGCACCGGCGTCGACGTCACGATTTCGGACCTCGCTCGACTTGTGGCCAAGGCAACGGACAAGCCGAATGCGGCCGTCGAGCATGACGAGCCTCGCCCCGGTGATGTGTACAGATTGATCGCCGACGTCTCCCGCGCGCGTACGCTGCTCGGCTTCGAGCCTCGTGTGTCGATGTCAGAGGGCTTGCAGCGGCTGCTGCAGTGGTACCGCGCTCAGGGTAAAACGCCGGAGCAGCTCCTCGAGCAGGAGATCGTCCGGAACTGGATTCCCGCCTCGAACCCGGTGTGAAGACGACGTCGTTGATCCCCGTCGCACGTCCCTGGCTCGACGAGCGCGATGCCGAGGCGGCACGGCGCGCCATCCTCTCTGGATGGGTGACCCAAGGCCCGGAGGTCGCGGCGTTCGAGCGGGAGTTTGCCGTTGCCGTCGGTGCGCCACACGCGTGCGCCGTGTCCAGCTGCACGACGGCACTGCATCTCGCGCTGCTCGCGGTCGGCGTCGGCCCTGGCGACGAGGTGATCACCGTCAGCCATTCGTTCATCGCCACGGCGAACGCCGTCCGCTATTGCGGGGCCACGCCAGTGTTCGTCGACGTGACGGCCGACACGTTCAACATCGACCCGGCGCTCGTCGAGCCGGCGATGTCGGATCGTACGAAGGCCATCCTCGTCGTCCATCAGCTCGGCATGCCGTGCGATCTTCCGCCGATACTCGCACTCGCGAAGCGTCGCGGCGTTCCCGTCGTCGAGGACGCCGCCTGTGCGATTGGCAGCGAGTGGCTGTGCGATGGACGATGGGAACGCGTCGGTCGGCCGCATGGCGACATCGCCTGTTTCTCGTTCCATCCGCGAAAGCTGCTGTCGACCGGCGACGGCGGCATGTTGACCACGCGCAGCCGAAAGCTCGATGAGACGTTTCGATTGCTACGGCAGCACGGCATGACGGTGCCCGACACGGTGCGACACATGTCGTCGCAGGTCGTGTTCGAGGAGTATGCCGTTCAGGCGTACAACTACCGGATGACGGACATTCTGGCGGCGATCGGCCGTGTGCAGCTGGCGCGTCTCGCGGAAATCGTCGAGCGGCGCCGTCAGCTCGCCGCTCAGTACGGTGAGCTGTTGCGTGGCATTCCCGGCATCGTCCCTGCGGTCGAGCCCGAGTGGGCACGGACGAACTGGCAAAGCTACACCGTGCGTCTCGAGCCGCCGCTCGATCAGCGCCTCGTCATGCAGCGGATGCTGGACGAAGGCGTGTCGACTCGCCGCGGTGTGATGAACGTGCACCGCGAGCGCGCGTATCCCGCCGGCTCCTGGCGCGTTGCCGGGCCTCTGACTCGCGGCGAGCGCGCGCAAGACACAGTCATCGTGCTCCCGCTGTATCACCAGATGACCGGCGACGAACAGCAGCGGGTCGTCGAGTCGCTGCGGCGCGCGGTGACGTCGAGCGGTCGTTGATGATCTCGATTCTGACGCCAGCGTTCAACGAATCGGCCAATCTCGAAGCGCTCCACGCGCGTCTCACCGAGACCATGTCGATGCTCGGCGAGGAATGGGAATGGCTCATCGTCGACGACCATTCGCGCGATGACACGTTCGCGGTGATTCAGCGGCTCGCCTTGGTGGACGCTCGCGTGCGCGGCGTCCGGCTCGCGCGCAATCGCGGCTCGCACGTCGCGATCACGTGCGGTCTCCACCACGTGCGCGGGGACGCGGCGATCATGCTGGCGTCCGACCTGCAGGATCCGCCCGAGACGCTCGGCGCATTGCTCGAGCAGTGGCGGGGCGGTGCGCAGGTGGTGTGGGCGACGCGCCGACAGCAGCCCGGCGATCAAGCGCACGCCGGATTCGCCGCGCTCTACTACTGGATCATGCGGAACGTCGTCGGGATGAAAGAGATTCCCGCACGCGGCGCCGATTTCTTTTTGGTCGACCGCGTGGTCATCGACGCGTTCCGCCGTTGTGATGAACAGCACGTCAGCGTCTTCGCGCTGATCACGTGGCTCGGCTTTCGCCAGGCCTACATCGAGTACGACAAGCAGCCGCGCGCGGCCGGCCGCTCGGGCTGGACCCTGGCTCGGAAGATCAAGCTGGTGATCGACTCGATCACGGCGTTCTCCGACGCGCCGATCCAGGCGTGCTGGCTGGCGGGTGGGGCAATGATCGCGCTCGGCCTCGTCGCCGTGATCGCCGGCCTGGTGTGGTTCGATGGCCTGCAGGCGGCCGTCGTGGTGGTCCTCGGGGCAGTCGCCGGCTCGTGCGGCGTCCAGTTGTGCGCGATCGCGATGCTGGGTGAGTACGTGTGGCGGGGGCTCGATCAGTCGCGCCGCCGGCCGCTCTATGTCATCGAGGCTGCGGCCGGCTCTATCGATGTCCGATCGTCGGCGCGACTCTGAGCGCGTCATCCGGCGCGTCGTCGTTGGCGTCGTCGCGTTCCTGCTGCTCGCCTGGGTGTTTCTCTATCGCTTCAATACGCTTGGCGGCGCGTTCGGCGGATTCGACAACGACCACTTCCTGTACTTGACGCTGGCGAAACAGGTCCAGGCTGGTGAACAGCCCCTTCGCGATTTCCAGGATGCGATGCATGGAGCCTGGCCGTCGCTGACCTACGAATTGTCGGCTGCAGCCCAACGTCTGTTCGGCAACAACCTGCGATCGGAAGCGTGGCTCACAGTCGGCGGCGTGGCACTCGGCGCAAGTCTGGCGTTTCTGGCCGCTGTCACTGTGGCTGCGTGGCCGTGGGCGTTGGCAACAGCACTGCTGACCGCGCTCTTGTCGCCGAAGTTGTACGGGTACCCGAAGATCCTGGTGACGGCGGCGGCGGCACTGCTCATTGTCGGTACGCAGGGGCTGCCGGCATGGCGCCGTATCGCGCTCATGAGCGCGTGGACCGCAATCGCCTTTCTCTTCAGACACGACCTCGCCGTCTACTGTGCGGTTGGATTCATGGCGCTGATCGCGATGTCAGAAGGCGCCAGCTGGGGCGACCGCATCGTTCGCGGCGTGGGCTACGGCGTGATCA